>Ga0233341_1000001_pt1 | contig 174626 bp, 277 predicted proteins | sample GEONDECOMP247_FD_180672 | JGI IMG/M metagenome (GOLD analysis project Ga0233341, IMG submission 180672) | Leaf litter microbial communities from Shasta-Trinity National Forest, California, United States - GEON-DECOMP-247 | ecosystem: Environmental > Terrestrial > Plant litter > Unclassified...
CCTTCGTAAATATTGACATTGATTCATTCCTAGGTACATATGCATTCGATACTGTAAATGATATTGTTACTACGATGTATGCAATCTATGATAACTTTAATGCCTCAAACATTAACTATATCTTCTTTGCTACATTGAATGATGCTATGAGTTTGAAGAAATCTAGTTCAGATATCTTTAAGACATCATGGGTAGCTCTAGACATATCACAAAATGTTCTACCGGGTGAAAATAACTACAATACAGATATCGTGGATGTACAGCCGGGCGGTGCGTGTGATATTGATGAAAACATTGTGGTACCAACTCCACCACCATTACCATCACCATCACCAACACCATCAGTTACACCAACGGTAACTCCATCCATAAGTATGACTGTAACTCCATCGGTTACGGCAACGGTTTCATTTACACCTACACAGACACAGACACCGGCTCCAACTGGTACACCAGTACCTACACCGACAGCAACGGCAACCATTACACCTACTGTCACAACTACACCAGTTCCAACAAGCACACCAGATGTAACTGTAACTGTTACCCAAACTGTTACCCCAACATTGACAGCAACAATTACGCCTACTGTGACTGCAACTATTTCTATAACGCCAACACCATCCGTAACACCATCGGCAACATACTTGCCAGTTACGAATTATGATACGGCAGTTCAGAATAGTAACGCATTGGTTTACTACAAGTTCGATGATATCAACTCAACCATTGCAAAGGATAGCTCATTGTATGGTCGTGATGCTTTCTATAATGGTAATATCACTCAAGACGAAGATGGTCTGTTCCCTCAGTCTGGCCGTTCAATCACATTCAATAGTGATTACAATCAGGGTAACTTTGTATTGAATGATTATGATACTTACTTGGACCTAGATGGTGATTTCACAATCGAAGTGTTCGCTGATGCCGTGGCTGCTGATCAAGCATCTGCATTACCGATGTTGGTATATGTTCCATATGATGCTCAATCCTTCCAGCCACAGTTCATGCTTTACATTGACACCACAACCGGTAAGTATGCATTCCGTATTGCAACTACAGATCAGTCATTCGTTGAAGTTCAATCGGATGTAGATGCTGATGGTACCGCATATATGATCACATGTAAGCGTGAAGGTAATACAATTCATATGTTCATCAATGGTGTTGAAGTATCATCTGCAACTGCAACTGGTGCAACATTGTTGGCTCATACTTATGGTATCGCTCTAGGTGGTGCACCATACAGTATACCAAGTGTGAATAACTACATTGGTGGATTGGATAACTTCTCACTATATGGTGGAGCATTGGATGATTCAGATATTCGTCATCACTATGAGGTTGTCTCAGGTATTTTGATTTCACCATCTCCAACACCTACACCAACTGTTACACCAACTGTTACACCAACAATGACAATTACTCCTACATTGACAATTACACCAACGATCACTGCATCTGTTACACCTTCAGTAACAGCTACGCCACCAGTGACCAGAACAGTAACGCCTTCTGTAACGAGTACTCAGACCCCAGCAGCGTCACCTGAGCCTACCCATACTGTAACTCCAACACCTTCACAGGCTGGATCATATCAGTGGGTATTCGTAAGCTCACAGTTGATTGATGGGTGTCAGCCACCAAATACATCACAGTGTGGTGACTTCCCATCACCAACTATAACTTGTGATGCTAGCATGATTGGGTCACAGGTAAATTGTCCAACTTGTGCAAATGGAACTAGTGGTGATACCACAGATTCATTATATGAATGTCGTTTACAATAAACGACATTCATTCATAAATAATTGATTATTGGATAGTAGAAGAAATGGCTAACACGCTAGGTGAAAACATCAAACAATTGTTCAGACGTTTTAGTGATGGTGCATTAGTCGCTAAGAATGATTCGTATGATGTCGTGTCTGGTCATCAGCATATCCAAGAAGTTCCATCAACTATATGGTCAATCGTTCACGCTAAGGATTCAACATCCTTTAGTGTGAACGTATTCATTAATAATGAATTAGTTAAATGTGATGTTGAGATTGTAGATGATTGTAATATATTACTAATCTTCTCTGAGGCTGTTGCAGGGTATGCAAATCTATTATTTTTAATAGACCCAAATGAAGTTAATAATTGTGCACCACTACCAACAGCATCGCCAACACCAAATGTGACGGTTACTGTTACAATTACTCCTACATTGACGCCTACCATGACGCCAACGTTAACGATGAGTATGACACCGACTATTTCGGTAACACCATCAATTACCGCGTCTGCAACTTTAACTCCATCACCTACAATAACGATATCGCCATCGGCAACATCTGGTGTGTCACCGACCCCAACACTAACATCTTCAGTTACACCAACAGTTACAAGCTCTGTGACTATGACACCAACTGTAACGTTAACAAGATCAGCAGCGGTGACTCTAACACCGACAGTAACTCTAACACAGACACCAGAGATTACATTGTCACCAACTGTAACGTTAACACCATCATCAACAGTAACACCTACCATCACCAACACACCATCGCCTACAAGAACATTTACACCGACCCCATCGGTAACCTTGACGCAGCACAACTGTAACTTCGATGGTTCATCATTGAATGGTTGGGCAAACTCTGGTGCAGAGATGGTCGCAGACCCAACCAACTCTTCAGTTCAAGTTATTGGTGTACCAGAATATAGCTATGCATACATCAACTGTGTGCAGCCATTCGATATGTCCACACAGATAACTGTTGATGTTTATATGTCAAACTTGCTGACAGTTGCCGATGTATTGATTGGTTGTGATTCAACCGGTCATGGTATTATGGCTAGACTTGACTCAAGAAATTATAATAACACCGACCCAACCGACCCAAATCCAACTCTATACTGTGGATTTTTACAAAACTATTCATGGACAGGTTGGGACCAGAGCAGCGATCCAACACTAGGGAGCAATCTGCCTAAGTATGCATTAGCAACTGGTGTATGGAAAACCATAACTATTAAGGTAAATAGTCTGACTGATGCAGGTATTGTCCTTGATATGGTTATCGATGGTGCAGTTGTTGCAACATCAGTTCCATTACAACAATTTGGTAACTTCGTTGGCATCAATGGTGATAGAAATGATACATCATATGCATACATGCGTAACTTTGCAGTTAAGCGTGATCTGTTCATTACACCTACACCTACGGCAACACAGACAGTTACACCTACACAGACACCATCTGTTACTAAGACAATTACTATAACACCATCAGTAACTAGAAGTATTACAATAACTAGGTCTGTAACTCCTACAATTACAATCACTCCTACAATATCATCAACGCCTACACCAACTCCATCAAATGGATGGGCAGCGTTTGCCCATAGATATTGGAGAATGAATATCACAGCCAATAATGGTGACTCATCATACGTTGCTGTGACAGAATTGAGTTTGTATAATGACACCGGATCAGCAACAAATTTGGTTAACCCAGCATTAGCTACTACTAACTACATTGAATCTGGTGAAGCAAACACTGATAATAGTGGTAGCTTTGCATTTGATGGTGATAACTCAACAAAATGGACATCAAACACAAACACCGGTTATATTGGCTGGGACTTTGGAACAACACAAATAGTCAAAACTGTTGGCGTAATTGGTAACTATAGCGTTGGTGATCAAACTGCTAGTGCCCCTAGAAACTTCACAATCCAGTATTCTGACAACAATTCAACTTGGACAACGGCATTAACTGTAACTAACCAAACCAATTGGGCTGCAAGTGAGAAGCGAGTATTTACTCTAGATGCATTCCAACCAACACCAACACCAACTATTACACCAACGTTGACTAAAACACCAACGCTGACGCCAACAATTTCATTAACACCTTCATTAACAGCATCAGTATCGGTATCTCCGACTGTATCGATAACACCATCAGTTACAGGAACACCACCAGTTACCCTTACACACACAATTACACCATCAGTATCCTTATCTTCTTCAGTTACAGGAACACCATCAGTTACGCCTACCAGTACTACAACACCTACAATCTCGCTAACACCTTCATTAACAGCATCAGTATCGGTATCTCCGACTGTATCGATAACACCATCAGTTACAGGAACACCACCAGTTACACAGACATCATCTGTAACGCCATCTGTTACCGGTACACCACCAGTCACACATACATTAACACCATCACCTACAATCACCTTAACGCCTTCCGTAACTGGTACCCCACCAGTAACTCCAACCAGTACTGCAACACCCACAATCTCATTAACACCATCAGTGACAGCTACACCACCGGTAACCGCTACACGTACCGTTACGCCAACAATTTCAGTAACACCTTCAGTAACATTAACTGCTTCAGTTACAGGAACACCACCAGTAACTCCAACCAGTACTGCAACACCTACAATCTCATTAACACCATCAGTGACGGGAACACCACCGGTTACACAAACTATTACACCTACTGTGACAGCTACACAGACTATTTCAGTAACTCCATCAGTAACAGCAACCCCTTCGGTTACTATTACACGTACTATTACACCTACAGTAAGCCTAACGCCTTCAGTAACTGGTACACCACCAGTTACACCAACTCACACTGCCACACCTACAATCTCATTAACACCATCAGTAACTGGAACACCACCAGTCACACCAACAATGACAGCATCAGTAACACCAACAATAAGTTTGACACCTTCAATCACCTCAACTGTCACACCATCGGTTACCGTGACAGTTTCCCATCCAGTATTGGGATTCAGTTTGGTTGATGCCTCAAGCGGAAGTACATTACCAACAAATCAGGCATTAGCAGCATCGGGTACGACTGGTGATGCTACGCAGGGTGTGGGTTGCAATGGTGTTGCTGCAAGCTGCTCCGGTAGTGGAACTGCACCTAAATCAACATTAAATATTAAGGTTAAACCATCAGGTGGTAATGGCCCATACACTGTTAAAATAACAAATGTTGCTAGAACACAGAATGTCACGGATTGTCTACAGTTTGGTTATGGTACCGACCAATCAACAATATTGAACAACACATCACAGAACAATATAACCAACGAACAATTCTTTGTTGGTGATGGTACTACCGTCACTGCACCATTAACTGTTGGTGGTACTGCAATCTATTCATATAATGGGATTCCAACAGTTTACCTAACTGATTGGAGAGGTACTTTTGCATTATCTACATCACCACGTACTAACCTAGCAAATCCATCAAGCTATGGTAGTAACTGGACGCAGGGTGCTGCAACTGGTACGTTCAATTATTCTACTGTAGCCGGACCATCTGGTGCTGTGACTGCACGCCGTTCAGTGTTGATTATTACAGCACCAGCCAATGCTGGTTTAAGATTGAGTGGGCCTAATCAAATTGTTCTTGGCAGAACATATGTTGCTACATGCTATGTGAAAGGTATTACCGGTAGTGAATCATTTAAGTTCTATCATGGTGGTACCGATAATACTGATGGTCCTACGGCAAACACATATCCATTGATTAATCTAACTACTGACTTCACCCGTCAGCAGGTTCGCTATACATCTATAACAGGCGCAAGCGCATTAGGTATGGACCTAGTAGTCGGATCACCAGTTGGTCAGGGGTTTGATATTGATAATATTCAAATAGAAGAATTACCAAACGTAATACCTAACACAACAAATTGGGCAAGTAGTGCAGATATTGGAGTTACAACCGCAACAATCAACGCACCGGATGGTACATCTACAGCTAAAATATTAACTAAATTGACAGCATCAGCAGCCAAGGCATCAGCACTACCTGTAGCTACGTCCTTCGTAACATCACCTAGTGATGTATGGGAAGCATTATTTTGGGTATCTGGTACATCGACATCAACTAAAATAACATGTGGCCTTCGTGCTGGTGGGTCAGACGTTTGGGGTTCTAGTTTAACTGATCTTGACATAGCTATAATATCTGGTAGCGGTACGGTTCAAACACAGTCAAACCTACCTGCTGCTGTAATCATTACTGGTTTGTCAAATGGTGGCTGGACATTGGTGCGTATCCGTAGAAAGAACATGGCTGCCGGTGTGAGCTTGACCCTAAGCGTATATCCAGATACCAACACATCTTCAACCTTAAATGCTGCTAACATGGTTTGGGAAGCCCGCCTTTATAAGGTCCAAGATGGGACATCATTTATTAAGACAACGACAGCAGCCCTTACTGTAACAGATTACACTATTGCGCAGCCGGGTACAGTGACGCTATCGCCTGCACCAGCATCAGGTGTACCATTAACTTGGACTGGTATCCAGAATGTTGTAAACTTGAGTTTACCTCAGAATTTAACATTGACTGATAACGGTGATGGTACATTTGGGCCATTAACTCTTCTTGGTGATTGTAATCAAACTACTAGTGCTATGGATGGTACACTAAGCTTGCAGGTAAGCGATTACTATAATTTCACGCAGACTTTGAGTATTCCATACACAGTTAAGCGTACTTTCTTAACACCGACACCAACACCAACAATGACACCAACCCCATCGCCATCATTGACACCACCGATGGATATACAAGAAATAGATATGACTCAGAGTACTATTGATCCATCGATCAGTTTTACGAGAACAACATCAAAGTCTTATTATGATAATAATGGTGTGTTACAGTCAGCAGCAGCTAACGTTTGGCCTCTAGAATATGATCCAGCGACTTTACAGGTTCTTGGTAGAAGCGTATGGGAACAGAGAACAAACCTATTAGCTTATTCTGCTCCTACTACTAACTGGACAGCAATTGGAGCAACTAATACTGATGGTGTTACTGCACCTGATGGCTCATCAGTATCTAGGTTGGTGACAATTACATCAGCTACAGTGAATCAAGGATTGATCCAAGGTCCAACTGGCATATCACATACAATTGGTAGTAATTATGCTATATCTTCATATGCATTAGCTGGTTCAGTTGGTTGGATGTGTATACAGGATACGGCAGGTTATGCTAGCAAATATGTACAGTCTACGAATACTGTAACTGCTGGTCCTTATAATAATGCAACTTCTGTATCTACATATCTGCAACCACTACCTAATAATTGGGTTCGTTTTGGTGGAACCTATGTTCCAGCAGTAAGCAACAATCTATCTACACGACTATGGCCGATTAATAATGGTGCTAGTAATGGTGCAGTAGGTGATTCTGCATATTTCTTTGGTGCACAGGTAGAATTGGGTACAAATCCAAGTCCATATATCCCAACTACGACTGCTGCTGTAACAAGAACACCAGACGTTGCAGTCATTGCAGTTCCATCTAATGTCACCAAGATTGTATTCATTTTCTCTGATGGGACGGTACAGCAAGCATCTGTCACTAGTGGCACTAATTTCACTATTCCATCTTACAATAAGATAATTAAAACTATAAGACTATACAGCTAATGAATATTACTTTTTTAAAATTTTATGACGAACAAGCTGCACTATTTGCAATGGGGATGTATACTGACAATGATGGTAATTTCATATTTAATGACCCAAATTATTCAATAGACATAATAGGGATTATCTATGATGGGGGAACATATCAATATAATGATGATGGAACCACTACCGTTGTAGATGAGCCAACACCTCGTGATGGGTGGCATGTTAATTTCTTGGGTGATCTAGATTCTTCCCTGATGGATTACATCATAACCCCTAAAAATCCAGTCAGGATATTCGCCTAACTAATATAGGAGAGTGCTAATAAATAGTAGGATTAAAGAATCCATTATTACTATGATTATAACTTTCCGTCAGGGTATCATTACCGGCCAGATTTCGCAGAATTTCATTCAGTTAGTGAATGGAAAGGTTAATATCAACGTTGATGTACAACGTTTAGATATGGCCTTTGCGTATGGTTCAATGGATTATCTTTTTACTGAATCAGAAAATATTGTTGGTGCTTGGGGACCATTTACTAACAATACTAATACTTACCTATATTGGGATATCGATCTATCTACTGGTATCCGCACTTTTGGTACGTCAAAATATGCTTTGACTTTCGGTGCAGTTTTACCTACAAGTCCTAATATTGATCAACACTTTTTCGATTATAATGATAATAAGATGAAAGTGTGGGATGGTAAACGTTGGAATGAGAAGCTTCGCGTATTCGCAGGATACGTGCAGGGTGGTGCAGTTCTAAATTCTCAATCCTTTGGATCACAGGTAAATCTAAATGCGCAAATTTCTTTGGGATATATTCTTTATGATAGTAATAGGAATCCTCTTAAAATTTCTGACAAAACTGGAAGATCAGTATTTGTAACTACTGAAAGCTCAATCTACACACAGAATGATATCCATAATGCTTACAAGATAGATGCCGTTCTAATGGATGGTAAAGCTCTTGAGCCAATTCCTGCTTTCCATTGTATTACATGGAAAGGTCCAAAACAGATCGGTGTTGCATCATATGTTGATTACACGAGACCATGTATTGGTGTATCAGTTGAAAAGTCAGGTAAGGATGATGTAAAACAATTCATTACGAAAGGGTTTGTGACCAATTATAATAATTGGAATTTTACTGCTGCACCAAACACCCCACTTTTCGTAGGATCAACTGGCGAAATAACCACCACTGTTCCACAGCAATATTCACTTCAGAAGATTGGGCATGTCGTATCACCAGATACGATCTTTGTTGATCTTCAGGAAATCATCTTAATTGAAAACATAGTAACTGTACCATCACCTACACCTACAATTACTCCGACATCAACTTTAACACCAACTGCAACGCGTTCACCAACGCCTACAGCCACATCTAGTGCAACACCAAGTCCTACGCCATCGGTAACTGCCACCGTAACTCAGACTCCGGTACCGACTGTAACACCAAGCGTTACGCGTTCAATAATGCCTAGTATTTCTACTACTACAACAGTAACCCCAACACTTACTGCGACTCCACAGGCCACAATTACTCCAACTCCAACTCCATCGGTTACAGCTAGTGCAGTACCAGTGAGTGGAGACTCTGATGTTCTAGTATTATTATATGCTGGATTGGATGATGCAGACCCAAGATTGGCACTATCTGTTCTATCTGATTCTACTGTTCGTACAGACATCAGTGACTTCTCAGTTAACTGGCCGCAGATTCAATCGGCAACATTACTACAATCATTGACTGAAAATGCAAGTGTTGGTAATAAAATTACACGAAAGATAAGAGTAGGTGATTTGGGTGCTAGCGGTAATTTCATCTCAGTAAATGCACCAGATTCATTTACCCCAACATTTAATGGTTACGATAGAAGCCTATTCAAATCTGGTAGTTTCTCCAATGGAGCATTCAATCAGTATTCCGGTGGAACATCACAGATGCAACCATATATAGACAGAATAGCAAATAGTCCAGAGGGTGTATTAGCATTAACATCTTATGCTGTTGATACATTCACCAATCTACAATATGGTATTATTAAATATGAGGCACTTGAGAACATTGATGAATTATTGATGTTCTATAATGGTACTCAGTTAACAGTCACTGTTACAAATCCAGAAATATTCCAAAGCTATCAGCTAATAGGTATTGCAGGTGTAGACACCTTACCTAATGGTAAGGCATTCATGTTAGGTATGGATAATGGATATATGGCAGTATTTGTTATTGATGTAACAAATCTTGATACTACAGCACTTACTGTTACTGTAACATATAGAAAACTTTCATCAGGTGTAGCACCAACCAATGGTCTATTCCATGATGCTGATAACTTTAGCTATAATGCTGATGTTTATGAAATAAAGGCATCAGGTAGCAGATACTATATTTCTGGTGTAAGTAGATCATTTGCTTCACGTCAATCGATATTAGATGGCTGTAGTGATAAAAATTATCAACAACTATATTCATTTGTAATTGCATATAATGTTGACACTGATGACACTGATGCTGTTTATTTTGGTACCACATATGATTATGGTTATGTCTCAGTTACAGATGATTATGCATTCAAGATCGATCCAGACCTAAGCACTGCACCGGGTAATGGTAGTATCTTAAATGTTTATGCATTAGGTAATGGTGAAGCATTATTAAAGACCAATCAATATTTTAACTCAGTCTCACCACCGGGATATGACTTACGTCTACGTACCGTAAAACAAAATGATGGTAGTATTAATATCTACACATTTGGTGGTGGAACATATAGATACATTCCTACACAAAACATAATATATACATCGAATGTAAATGAAATGTATGCTGACATGCCTGTTATATCAATAACTGATTCAGGTAATTCTGCATGTCCAGATGCCTATAATAATATTGTTATCGACACATGGGCCGGTAAACTCGGAACACCATTTGTTATTACACCATCTGCAACACCACAACCATCACCAACACCAACACTAACCCCTGCACCAGTGCAGGCTAATAGTTATGATCCAGTAATTCTTGCTGATTCTCCAACATCGTATTGGTCGTTTAATAGTAATAGCAATGATGATATATCTGGATCACCATTGACATTAAATGGTGTAACATCATTAGTCAGAGACGTGTATGGTAATACATTGCAAATTAATGGTGCTAATTCTGGTGCATCAATATCTAATACTATTTCATTATCTTCAAATTTCTCAATGGAAGCATGGATTAAGCCTTCATCTTTCAGTGGATATGGTACTATTTTTGGTGATTCCAGAGATGGGTATTATGGATTACAGTTTGATTCCACCGGAACCCTTTATCTATATGTACAAAACTTCAATACAGTATTAATCCCTACAGGAACATTTGTTATTGGTAATACATATCATATCGTGGTTACTGTTGATAGTGATCGTAATATAACCACATATGTAAATAGTTCAAAGACTGGTGGAACTGATCTTTACCCTAGTGATAATGTGTTAACTGTTGGCTTTATAGGTACAGATGCTGATGGTGAAACTTTCTATGGGAATATCGGAAATCCTGCTCTTTACTTGAACACCGTATTGACTCAAACGCAGGTAACGGCACATTACAATGCAGGAATCACTGGATATAAGTACCCACTATAATGTCATTATTTTCTAATTTTAAAAAAGTTCTTTTAAATAAAAAGACCGGTAACATAATTAACACAGACAAGAATCTTGAAAAATTTCAGGATGGGTTTACTTATGCATCAACAATACCATCATCACAATGGACCATAAATCACAATTTTGATTCTACTGATATCATTGTGGAGATTTTCATTTATGACGATAATAAGAATCTTATTAAGGTAAAACCAGTTGTCACTTTCATGGATGGGAAATCAATATTAGTTGATTTCCTCGGTGAACAGGTAACTGGTAAAGCAACTCTATTATTCTTTGGTACAACATTGGACCCAATGGATTTGGTAACACCATCCCCAAGCCCTACCAGCACTCTGACGCCAACCCCTACACCAACAGCATCATCATCACCAACTCCTACCCCAACGATTTCATTATCGTTGACACCTTCACGTACACCAAAGCCAACCAATACAGCAACACCTTCTGTTACGGCATCTGTCACACCAACGTTAACCATTACGCCAAGTTTGACACCATCACCAACACAAACATTGACACCAACAGCAACATCGTCGGTAACACCATCAGTGACAGCATCAGTAACCCCAACGGTTTCGTTTACGCCATCGTCAACGGTTACGCCAACGCCTACAGCAACCCCTGAAGTTACCTCAACATTAACTCCAACACCTGAACCATCAGTTTCCCCAACGTTGACACCTACAGCTACGGTAACTCCAACAATGACTGTAACTCCAACGTTGTCAGAAACACCTTCAATAACACCAACACAGACCCCATCTGAAAGTGTATCACCAACACCTTCACCAACAATTTCATTCACTCCAACGCTTACCTCAACCAGAACACCAACTGTTACGCCTACGATTTCCGTAACACCTTCAATAACACCAACGTTATCAGTTACGCCATCAATAAGCCCAACAATTTCTCTATCTGGATCGGTGACACCAACTATTACTGTAACTCCAAGTATCTCACCTTCAATGGAGCCGACACCTTCAATGTCAGCATCATTTGCAACACCAACACCGTCTAGTACCTAAGGATTAGTATGAAAAATAAACCATATTTTGATCAACCATTTGCAAACTTTTGGTATGATGAGCAATTTGTAACATATATCACTAATACGATGGCCGTATTCTCAGAACTATATGTTAAGATTGGTAAGAATGATTTTGATTCACAGAGTTCTCTGGTTAAGGTTCCAGTCCGTTATGGTGGTGCAGATCGTGTTGTGGATGCAATTATTGCTGGAAATACACAGAACGTCCCGTTAAGATTACCAGTTATCTCAATCAAATTAGCTGATGTTCAGCCGGATCGTTCGCGCGCCAAAGGTACTGGAACTACCGAAAGAAGAGTATTCAAGACTCGCGGTGGTTCTCTTCCTGATGACTTGACAGTCATGCACAGAAGAACAGCTAACCCTTATGAGTTCTTCTTTGAAGTGAATTTCTTTGTATCAAATGAACTACAGAAGTTCCAGTTGCAGGAACAAATTTTAACGATCTTTGATCCATCCATTCAGATTCAAACAAGTGATGACCCATTTGATGGAACCAAAATTTATAACCTTGATTTGGTAAGTGTAAATTTCGAAGAAAATTATCCGGCAGGAACAGATAAGAAAATCATCCAGTTCAGCATGATTATGAGCGCTCATGGTTGGTTGCAGGTTCCGCTAGATTTTAGACTTGACTACATTAAAAGAGTCATGCTTAAGGTTACCAAACTTGATCAGAATGATAGTTACTTTGAACAAATTGAGGCTGAAATCAATCGCCCCGCAGATGAAGATGGCTATGAAACTATCATTGATGTAGACAAAATGGATGATTTACCGAGAGAATAATCCAAAATTAGAATTACATATTCTATAAATATTTAAAAATCAATATTAAATGGGAGATTTTTAAATGGCATCAAACTTAATTTCACCGGGCGTATCGGTCAATATCATTGATCAGTCATTCTACGTTTCTGGTATCGCTTCATCTGTTCCGTTGCTATTCATTGCAACTGCTGACCAGAAATTGCAGGCTGATGGTGTCACACCAGCGCTAGGTACTTATGACTATGGTGTTCTCCGTGAAGTAACGTCTGTCCAGCAGTCACAGAACCTTTTCGGTACTCCTAGATTCCTAACTTCCCCAACTGGTGATGCATATCACGGTGATGCTCGTAACGAATATGGCCTAGACGCCATCAATAAAGCTTTGGAAATTGTAGACCGCGTGTATGTTATTCGTGCAAACGTTAACCTAGATGACTCAATCGAAAGCATTCAGGGCCTATGGGAAAGAAAGATTTCCGATGCTGCTGACTATTTGAACACTCTTGTTCAGAGCTATGTTGACCAGACTAATCTAGCAAATGGTTTCCTACCATCTGATCCGGGTTATGTAGAAACTGTAACTGGTGAACAGTTGAAGACACTAGTAAACGAAGCATTAGCTGATACACTAGCGTCATTCTCATTCTCATCACAGAAGTTCCAGAACGCATTCATTCAGGACCATGATGTTCCACACGCTGGTTATCAGGATGTTCTATTCACAACATCAGGTGGTTTCCTACAGCTATCAGATATCACAGGTCTTCTTCCAGCTTCACGCTATAGCGCTGATGTTGAAGTAGTAAGTGGTACTGGTACTCAGGTTGTCAACGTCTCACTATTGGGTCGTCAGGCTGTCACCTTTGGTGATCTAGTCAGCTATTTGACAGCACATCTAGGTGCTGCCGGTTCCGCACAGCTACTAAACGGTAGATTGCGTTTAACCTCAAGCCTAGCTGGGGTAACATCATCTGTTAATATAATTGCTGACGGCGTAAGCGGTTCACTACCATTGTTCGCAAGCCTAAACCTATATCAGTCATTGGATGTTCCTGTTGATGGTACCGGTTCTGGTGCACTAAACATTTATGATTCAACATATACAACTATCGTTGGTTCATACACTGGTTTGGATGATATGATTGATAGTTGGACAAGTGGTAACGTCATTCCAGATGAATTTACTGCTGCTGAAGCTGAGGGTCTATTGTCTGCTGCTGGTTCAGATTTTGAATTCACCAATGAATTCAAAAATTACACTATTCTAGGTGCTAACGATGCAGCACGTCGTGCTGCCATTGTTAAGGCTCTTCAGGCTGCAATTAATGATCCATCATCTGGTGTAACTTCAGATGCATTGGATTACAACGTTGTTGCATGTCCGGGTTACTTCGAAACTTCAGATGAACTAGTACGTCTATCACAGTCTGTACGTTCAGAAGTATTCGTAGTTGGTGAAACACCATTCGATAAGGCTCCTACAGGTCCAAGCGGTATCACAACATGGGCTGTAACTCCTGCAAGAACAAACAACAGCCTAATTGGTTACTGGTATGGTCATGGTATTTCTTCAAACCTTGACGGTGCTGACATCATGACATCTGCTGGATCAACCGCTGTTAGAACTATCCTATACAACGATTCAGTCGGTGAACTATGGTATGCACCAGCCGGTGTAACAAGAGGTACATGCCCACACCTAAGCAATGTAGGTTATGTAACTGGTACATTAGGTACTGCAACAACATTTACACAGAACTACCTAGATGATGGTACTCGTGATTCATTGTACGAAAACCCAAAAAATATCAACCCAATTTCATACATTCCGGGTCGTGGTATTTTGGTAATGGGTCAGAAGACATCACAGACTGCAACATCAGCATTGGATAGAATCAACGTTCAGCGCATGACCTTGTACATCAAGCGTCAGCTAAGAAAGGCATTGTTCGCATTCTTGTTCGAACCAAACGACAAGAAGACTTGGGATTCAGTCAAGTCCATGGTTGACAATTTCATGAGTACTCTGGTTTCACGTAGAGGTCTATATGACTACCTAGTAGTTTGCGACGCATCTAACAACACAGGTGACACTATTGACAACAACGAACTTCATGTAGCTGTTTACATGAAGCCAGTCAAGGCAGTAGAGTTTATCTACGTTGACGTGACACTTGTAAACACTGGTACTGATCTATCCACTGTAGTTTAATCTACAGAAATAAGAAAAAAGAAACCCGCCTTTCGGCGGGTTTTTATTGGGATATTATATTGATTACTGGATTTTGTGTTCGTAGTAATCTTTCAAACGAGATTCAAGCTTAGCTTTGAAGTCTTTATCAAGCATCTTGTACTTGTCTTTACCATAAACTTCAATAGCCTTAGGTAGGAACTCACCAACGTTAGAGCCAACCATTTCTTTCTTTAACTTATTTAAACTTAGTTTAAGAACTTCTTTGTGGCCTAGGTCTTCACTAGCACGTTCAACTCTATCATCTACTTCTTTCTTAGCATCAAAATACTGAGCTAGTTTTGTATTAAGTTGATTTACGAGTTCAACATATGACTTCTCAAAAGCATTTCTGGTATTGAGAGCATTGGTCTGCTCATAAGACGAACCCTTATCGTCATCATCACTACCTTCATCAGGTGTTGCATCATTGAAGAATTTAAAGAAAGCACTCTTGAAATCTGATGAACGCTTAGCATCTGATAGAAAGGTATCGATATTATGGCGTTTTGGAAGTCTTGGGGTTGATATAAAAATAGCGTGGCGATTGTCTTCACTATGACGACCGATCTTAATACCTTCCTTGCCCTTTACAATATAAAGTTCAAGGTTATTGTATTTCTTGTTCTTGATTAGTCTACCTACATTCAACTTGATTTTGTCAGTTGAATAATCTACGTGACCATCATCAGCCATGTCAATGATTTTTTGAAGGACAAGCATAGCCTCATTATCTACAGGCTTTTTGTCGAAAAGCTCATAAAGTAAATGTTCTTTGAAGGATTGCATAGTTCTCTCATTAATTGTTTTTATTATTTATCAAAGAAGAACACCCATACCTTAATATCGTTGAGTTTAAGGTAATGATTTGTCCAGATTTTTTCTGCCAGTTGATAAATAATAAGAAATCAGCATTGGAGATTCTGAATGGCAACATTACAAGACGTTGGTAACGATACCGGTAGTATTGGTATTTACCAGCCAAAAATTAGAAACAAGTGGAGATTGACATTCATTGGTGTTGGTAACAGCATTGATGACGGTGAAGCTTTGACCGTTCAGGCCGTAACTGCTGAGCGTCCTAAGTTGAACTTTGAAAAGATCACGCTTGATCGTTACAACTCTCGCGTATTCATTGCTGGTAAACACAGCTTTGATCCTATGAACATTACGTTTGAAGATGATATTGGTGGTAAGGTAGCTACGTCTATTCAGAACCAGCTTGAAAGACAGCAGAACATCATCGCTCAGACTCCTAGCCCATTGCTACCATCATCTGCCGCTGGTGAACTATATAAATTCTCCATTAGAATTGACATGTTGGATGGTGGTGAAGTTATTCTTGAATCATGGTCTATCGAAGGTTGCTGGTTAGAGAGCGTCGATTGGACTGACCTTGACTACACTGCAAGTGAACAGGTTAAGATTAACATCACAGTTAGCTATGACCATGCACGTCAGAGAAACACTGGTACAGAGTTAGATGCTCACAACGGCTCAGGCCCACTATAAGGTTATTTCAACCTCATCGAAAAGCCCCTTTTTAGGGGCTTTTCTTTTTATAAATATATTAAACAGGATGTATCATGACCATAGTATTTAAACCAAAATTCTCCATTGATCGTATTCAGTCGAATTATTTTTCTAGAAGTTTAGATACTTCACTCGCTACATTCATTACAAATAATTTTACCTCTGATACATCAAGTATCAGCAGTCAGGCTGTGACATTACCAGCTACTGGTGTTGATAAAGTTTTTTTATCATCTATTATAATCGATTATGGTAATGGACCTATTTCTCAAGGACTAGATTCCATTCTATTAATTAATAGAAATGTGATAAATGGGACAACCGCAACCAGTGATATTTTTGGTAATGAAATAGTTGCATATGGTAGCGTTGATTTTAAAACATCATCCAAGGACACCGCTAGGCAGATTATAGTAGCTAACTTAAAGATGACAAATGTACTCTCATATGCCTCTGCAAGTTTGCAAGCAACATACTATGCACAAATAGATAGTATCGTCATTGATGTTAAATCGGGTAAATACACTGTAGACAAATATAAAAGTACTTTGCTGAATTTGTCTAAGCAGATTGCAAGGGTACTATTGAACAAATAATATGGCACAAATAATTAGACCAAACACATTTACTCCAACTAGAAAGCTTAAAAACTCTATTGGCTCAGCAGATACCCTCGACTCACAAGGCTTTCCAGCTTTAGCAGCCGATATTCCTGATCGCTTTGCTACTACTGAGCAACCTAAGTTAAAGTTTTTATTCACAGTTACTTTCTATCCAAGAGAAGAAAACATGACGCTTCCAGAAACGGGAGTGGATAACATGGATGAGAATAGTTTTGCATTGAAGCGTGCGACACGACCTAATCCACAAATCACATATCAGGATGTTAACTTTTACAATTATAGAACAAAGATTGCAACTAAAACTGATTACGGTACAGTCTCTCTAACATTCTATGATGATGTAGTCCATAGAGCGCACTCGATTTTCACAAATTATCTAACTACGGTAAGCCCTATCTTCAGCGTAAATAAGGATCAAATTGATCTTCTAAAAGAGATTGATGACGATACTGGCTTGATCAGGGGATCAAGTATTGGACGCTTAAATAAAGGTGCAGGACCATTTAAATATATGCGTGTAACCCACTACATGATAAATCCCATGGGAAATGATCCAATGGATAGAACCATGTCACAGATGGTTCATTATGACTATATAAATCCTAAGATTGTTAATTTTAATCTTGATGAACTAGACATGTCACAATCTGATGTTAGCAGCATTGAATTCGTATTCAACTATGATTCTGTAAACGTTGTTTACGACAACCCATTGGTTGCATCTAATAACAATAGCGCAACATCGACATCTGACAATACACAGAATGTAAAAGCAACATCAGTCAATCCAACAGTAACCGTCTCCCCAGCAGGTGATGTTAATGGAATAGGTATCTCATAATGGCATGGGCTAAAGGTTTATATACAGCAAAAAACCCACACAAATATCTAGGTGATTTGGACAAAATCATTTATCGATCTTCATGGGAGCGTTCATTTTTTGAATTCCTCGATGATAATCCACATATTATAAATTGGGCATCAGAACCATTCCCTATCCCTTACATGAAACCAACTATGGTAAATAATAAGCCTACTGTTAAGAAAGCTAATTATTTCCCTGATTTATTTGTGGAATATGTAGATAAGGAAGGTAATGTTCATCAAGAATTACTTGAAATCAAGCCTCAAAAACAAACAAAGCCTTCAAGATCAAAGAAGGCTACTGTAAAAATACAGGAAGACTATGCATTCGCTGTTAACACCGCCAAGTGGAAGGCCGCTAAGGACTGGTGTAAGCATAATGGAATGGATTTTAAAATAGTCACAGAAAAGTCAATATATCTGTAATTTTGCCATAAATATAAACAAATACTGGAATTTATAATGGGATTTAAAAACTTCCTACAAGAAAACGCATCAGCCGGTTCAACAAGTGCAAGTTCAATTGCTTCAGGTGACTCACGTACAGCACGTAGTGAACACCGTTCAGCCGACAATGACTGGCATTCAACCCGTGACCGTGAGAAGCATGATGAGAAACATTATGCTGGAATGCGTGAGAAGATTTCCGCTGCCAAGGAAAAATCCGCAGCACAGAAGAAAAAGAAAGGCTCATTCAAAAGTTTTTTATTTGGTAAAACAAATGAAGCATTTGATATGGGTGATGTTGTCTCACGCCTAAAGAATGTAGATATGGAATCATCTGCCTCCGGTCAGGAAGACTCCGTAGTATCCTATGGTGTTGAGGACGATAAGGGTAATATAATGCGTATTACCGTCCGCGCCCATCAGGCAAAAGAATTTGAAGAAACTCTAGCTACTCAGCTAGCAGACAATAAAGAAAACAAGAAGAATGGTATCAATCTTCAGGGTAATTCACTTGCTGAAATTCTTTATAATTTAAGAGATACATTTGAAATTATCACTGTTGACTTCCCTATTATTCCTAAGGATGTAGTCTACAATGCTGACATGGCGAGCAAAGCTCCTGCTGTTGGTATGGCAACTGATGAAGATGCAGGTGGTGATTTGGATGCAGGTTTTGATAATTTTGATCAAGGTGCTGATCTATCAGCCGATTCATTAGGTGGTGATGCTGGTTCAGACGGCCTAGGTGATGATCTAGGTGATGACCTTGGCGATGGCACTGGTGGTGCTGATGATGGCCTTGGTGGTGATCTAGGTGGCGATACTGGACTAGGTGGTGGTACTGGTGATGATCTTGATTTAGAAGGTGATAATGTTGAAGACTTTTCAGAAGACCCAGCAGCATCAGATGATCAAGGTTCCATTCTACAAAGCATTATTTCCATGTTGAAAGCACAGGCTAATGCACAGGAAGCAACATCCAATGCTGCTGCTGAAGAAGCTCGCGCAAAGCAGTCCGAATGGTCAGCAATCGCAGCCGATAAGGAAGTTCGCAGACAGGAAGAGCTAGCTAGAGTTGATGCACAGTATCAGGCTCAGAAGAAGAAGGATAAGGAAGCTAAGAAATATGCAGACCTTGCCCGATTTAATGTTGAAAAAGCTCAAGGTGGTATGAGAGAATCATTTCTTATGGCCGCACTAAAGCTAAATGAAGATCAATTTGATGACCCACGAGCGCTTCAGAAACAGAAGGACAGTTTGACATCAAAGTATCAGCTAAATGCTGGTGACAGTGCTGAAACCAAAATCTACAAGCAGAAAATGTATAAATTAGAACTGACACAGTTGGATAGCAGAATTGCTGCTGCCCGTTTGACTGCACAGTTTAATGCTGATAATCAGGCTCAGAACCAAAACAATCAGCAACAGCAGAATCCTAACCAACAGCAACAGCCACAACCAAATCAAAATGCACCAGTCCCAAACACAGCAGCACCAAGCGCTGGACAAGGTGCGGGTACCTCACCATCTAATAGTGGAGTAAACTAATGCGTTTTGAATCTTTAGAAGAACTCATTGTGTATTTTGTTAAGGGTGACAAGAACGTTCAGGACTATGACATTGAACTCACTGTCAGGCCGGAAATTGCTCCTGCTAAAGATTCAAATGATGAAGTTGAACCCGAAGATGGTGTGGAACCAGCCGAGGAATTGGTAACAGAATCCACAAAGGTTAGATTGACTGGCTTGAATGGTTTGAGTATCATGGAAGCATCCATTGGTGATGAAAATATTTTATACGTTGATTCCTATGAAGCAGTAAAGGATTACTGTGGAACAGGTAAGATCAATGTGTTTGGTAAAACTCTAGTCGTTAATATGTGCGAAATGAATGATGTTGCACAAACACAAATGTCCATTGACATCAACGGCGTTTCTTCTTATAATGTTGACTTTAAATTACGCTTACTTTCTGAAAAGCCAGAGGGTTCGCCGGTAATTCAATTAAAGGAAGTATTATTGGATGTCAAACAAGTATAAATCCCCGTTCATCCTAAGAGAAGATTTCATTTCACCTGAGTGGTGTGAAGAAATTATTTTATCTTTGAAACACAATGTCCCTAATAGGGACATTAAAAAGAATCCCATCAAGACCATGAAATTTAATGCTCTTGCTGAACTACGTCTGTTACCTAAGGTTGATGACCTTTTAGATGAAGCAGAAGAATATTATGGCTTCACTGCTGTAGACACAAAACAATTTGTGTTTGAATGGTACACTGAAGGTTATAATGCAATCACTCCCACCTCGGACAATTCTAATTTTTTTGCTGGTAAGTGGCATAAGATGAAAGATATTGACTTTACAATCATTATCTTCTTATCATCCTCAAAGGGTAGCGACTTACGTGATACGTTCGTTGAATCATTTGGTGGTGAGCTAGAATTCATTAACCATGATTTGACAATCAAACCTAAAGCGGGCACAATGGTTATGTTCCCCTCAAACCATTATTTCTTGAACACTGTGTCTAGCGTGTCTCTAGGAAATAGCAACATGATCCGAATCCATGTAACAGCAAGCACACCATTCCAATACTCACCTAATGATTATCAGGGTGACCATAGAGTTTGGTTTAAATAGGAAGCACCATGAGTTTTAATTTAATTCTAGATGTTGAGTCGAATGTAGATAATGTGACAATTTCGGTTGATCCGTTTCTTCAGGTTGAAACAACAGAAGATATTCTCAATATTAATTTCACAACAACTAACTAAGGTAATTTAAGATGACTACAAAGAAAGAAGATTCCTCATTTATCGTTCCAAGCAGCCCAACAGACCGCAAGGCGATTCGCGAAAAGATTATTGAAATCAGTAAACTTCTAATTGAAATCAAGGATTTGAATTCAGCAAAGAAGGATTTCGCCAATGATCTATATGAGAATTTCAAGGTTCCAAAGAAGTTGATTAATAAGCTTGCAAAGGCTCAGATGGATCACAACTATACCGAAGTGACTGAAGAGAATTCAACCTTCGAATTGATTGCAGAAGCTATCATGACCACAACTGGTCCTGCACCAGCAGCACCAACAGCTTCAGACGAAGACTGATTGTTAAAACAAACTAGGTTAGATATACTAAGGTGGGCAGAAATGCCCACCTTTTGTTTTTGGAGAGAGTATGACATATATTTCAGCAGCGTTAACGGAAGACAGGAAGCATGTCGCCGTTTGGGAGCGTGATGACGCTGGCCTTAGATCGACTAAGTATTATGATGCACCATATTACTTCTACACTGAAGATAAGAATGGTAAGTATAAAGATATTTACGGTAAAAAGTTAAAGAAAACTGAGTTTGCTTCTTCTCGTGAATTTTATGATGAAAGAAAGCGAAACAAAGAAGATGGTATCTCGATGTATGAATCAGATATCCAACCACACTATAAGGTTATTTCTGAACATTATTATCAGAAGCCTGTAGGTAAGCTAAACTTTACCCTATTCGATATTGAGACGGACTATGATCCGGCTAGAGGCTATGGGTCAACTGACAATCCACACGATCCAGTAAGTGCAATTTCTATCTATCATCATCATTTAGATAAAATGCTGGTGTTTGCTGTACTTCCTAGTAATGATAAGTGGACAAAGAAAGATGTTCCAGATGACCTTAAAGCACTATCAACCATCATAATTTGTAAAAATGAAAAGGAACTTCTTGAAAGATTTCTAGATGAGATTCAAGACTCTGATATCATCAGTGGTTGGAATAGTTCGTTCTTCGACGTTCCATATCTCTATATGAGAATGAAGAAATACTACAGTGAAGCAATGGCTAATCGCCTATCCTTCTATGATGCACCAAAGCCAAGAACTAAGGAAATTGAAGTATACGCCGGACAGACTCAGCTACAGGTTGATATCTTTGGTCGTGTGCATATCGATTACCTTGAGCTATTTAAGAAGTTAGAACAGACCACGAGACCATCATTCTCATTGGAAGCTATCTCTGAAGAGATTATGCCCGAACTAACCAAGTTGTCTTATGAGGGAACATTGTTCACGTTGTATCATGACAATTTTCCAGAGTTCTTAAGATACAACGTTAGAGATACGGAAGTTCTAAAGGGTTTTGAAGAAAAGCTAGGCTACATGGAAGTCGCAATTCTTTCCTATCACTCAAATACTTCGTTGATGAACGATACTTTAGGAACGGTTAAGAACGTTGAATGTGCGATGATTAATCGTTGTCATTATAAGATGGATGCTCGTGCGCCAGATTCAAAAGAGCCTGACTATCGTAATGGTAATGAGAAATTCGCTGGTGCCCTTGTTCTTGATCCTATTGTAGGTATGCATAAGTGGGTGTTCTCGGTAGACGTTAACTCACTATATCCTTCAGCACTCAGAACCCTGAACGCAAGTCCAGAAACGATTGTTGGTCAGTTCCACAATGATTTCGTAGCTTTCGATGAAATCACAGAAAAGACCGATAGACGATTGACTTTGTTGTTAGAGAATGGTGATAGTGAAACGCATGAAGCGCGCGAATGGCCTGTAATTTTCAAGTCACGTCAGTGGTGTTTAAGCGGGTTTGGTACAGTATTCTCACAGGAAGTCAAAGGATTCATTCCTGAAATTCTGGAAGAATGGTATTCAGATAGAAAAATCTTCAAAGCTAAGAAGTCAGAAGCTAAGAAGAAGGCCGCAGAATATCCTAAGGGTTCACCAGAAAATCTTAAGTATGAGCAAGAAGCCGCTTACTATGATCGAGTACAGACGATTAAGAAGCTTCTCCTTAACTCAACCTATGGTTGCTTGGGTAATCAGTTCTTCAAGTTCTATGATATTCGTTTAGCAGAATCAACCACTCGTACTGGTCGTGCTGCACTGATGCACATGGTAAAGACTGTTGCGTATCACCTAGACGGCGAATATACGTATCCATCACCATCATGCATCTATTCAGATACAGACTCATGTTATGCGCTGGCCCCTGTTGAAACTCTTGAAGAGGCAGTGAAGGTTGCCAAGATCATTGAGAAGAAAGTAAACAATTCATTCCCTAAATTTTCCGAGGATGTATTATTCTGTTCAAAGGATTACCAGAGTCTTATCAAGGCCGAGTTGGATACCATTGCTGATAACAGCATCTTCGTAAAGAAGAAGTTCTATATCATGCATTTGCTATATGCCGATGGAGCCCCATCCGAAAAGATGAAGGTTATGGGTCTTCAGATTAAGAAGACAACCATTCCTAAGCCAATTAGTAAGAAGCTAACAGCCTTTCTTGAAGACTTTCTCAAGGGTAAAGACTGGAAGATCATTGCTAAGGAAGTGGTGGCCTACAAGGAAGATTTGATTCAGCAAGAAGTAATGAATGTTGGTCTTCCTAAGGGTATTAAAGGTATTGAAGGTTACACGATGCGTTTCAATGCTAAGGAACCTAATCTAAGACTTCCGGGTCACGTTGCAGCAGCCATGTTCTATAACAAGTGCTTGGAGGTGTATGGAGACAAGGAATCACCAAAAATTATTTCTGGAAACAAAATCAAGACCTATTATCTTACAAAGAAGTTTGATATCTTCAAAAGTATTGCTCTTCCTACAGACTTGAAGCATCCACCAGAATGGTTCACCAAGCATTTCGCACACTTGATTGACCGTGAAGGGCAGTTAACCAGATTGGTAGATAAACCACTACAATCTATTCTAACAGCAATCGGTGAGTACTCGCCAACACCGCGTACAATTATCATGGATGAAATGTTTGAGTATTAAAATTAACCGTGACATAATGTCAAAAATGAGCTAAATAATGGAAAAATTAGATAAAAGAATTGTTGACTATATTCAGTCGGTGATCAAAACCTGCACAATGTGCAACATTGATCAGGTATCGATTGAAACTAACATTGTTAGAGGTCAGGCCATTGATAGCGGTAAGAATATCATTCTCTTCACGGAGAGTGATATTCCTGCCAATCTACCATTTACCGCACTTGGTATTGGTAGAGTCAAGGTCTTTTCATCCCGTGTTTCAGTATTGAATCCAGATGAATTGGAAATTTCCTTCGAAAGTAAGGATATGGACAATGGCGATAAAGTAGCCAAGAAGCTTTTGCTTAAGAGTAAGAGAACAAAGTTTGATTTCTCTTGTACTACTCCTACGCAAATCAAAGCACCAAAAAAGTATGGTGATACACCGGGATATATTTTTAAGGTTGGTGAAGAAACCTTACGTGTCATCACCAAGGCATCAGCAGCCATGGAAATGAAGAAGATTTCTTTCTCAAATGAGAAAGATGGTTCAGTCAGATTCGTAGCAGCAGATGATGAAGGTGATATGTTGAACCATACCATTGCAACCAGTTATGAGGTTTGTGATGGTGTAGATAATGAAAATTTCTTCTACAGTTACGACACAAAAGATATTCTTCCTCTGTTTAAGACGGCATTGGGTAACAATGATTATGTTGAAGTTTCAATCTCACGTCAGCGCGGTATTATGGAATTTAATATCAACAATATGAGACTGCTAGTAATCCCTGAGAAATAAGGATAGATATGATTAAATTAATTAAAGACTTCTTTGAATATAAGAAGAGAGCAAGAGTAGAAACCTCTACTAAGCCACATTTCACCATGAACACCGTTGCTGGTGAAAATGATGATGTCAAGGATGGGTTTAAGGTTGAGATGGACTGGAATAAAGCATTCATTGATCAGCTTCGTAGTGCCGGTTATCAGGGCATCAATGATGAAAAGGTCATCGAGGCTTACCTGTACAAGATTTTCTCTACCGCACGTTCGAAGAGTTTCTTGGATCAAGATTTGCTGAACTATGAGCCTAAAGACGAATGAAGACATATTTACTTGTAGACATGTCTAATATTTTGTATAGAGCATTCTATGCAAATATTAGAGAAGATGAAGACATTCTAGTTAGCATGTGCCATCACTCTGGTCTAATGACCATGCAGTATCTAAACAACAAGTATAATCCTGATGAAATCGTTGCAGTATTTGACTCCACGTCATGGAGAAAGGCATACACCAAGTATGCCTCCATTAGCCATAAGAAGTACAAAGGAAATAGACGCCAGAACCTTACTGTAAGGCAGCAGGAACAGTTGGCAGTCTTTGATAACCACATTGTGGAGTTCTATGAATTCATTAGGGATCATTCATCCTTAATTGTTCTGAAAGCTCCTATGTTAGAATGTGATGACCTTGTAGCTGAGTTTATTGACTCTCATCCTGACGATAAACATATCTTGATCAGTACCGATAAAGACTTTATGCAGTTGTTGGATAATAAGAATGTAACTTTGATCGAACCTGATAAAGAGAAGCAAAGAACTCTTGATGACTGGAATGGTGACTCAAAGCATTTTATGTTTGAGAAATGCATCCGTGGTGATACATCAGATAACGTTCAATCTTCTTATCCAAAGATTCGTAAAACTAAGATTGATGAGGCATATACTGATTCATATTTAAGAACTAATCTTATGAATCATGAATTCGATGTTGAAGTCCTACAGGATGATGGAACTATGAAAACACATCATTATAAAACTGAAGACCTTTACATTGAAAATATATTGTTGATGGATTTGAGACAGCAGCCACCAGAAATTAAAAGAACAATGAAGAAGGCTGTAACAAAAGCTCTTAAAGAAAGAGGAACCTTCAATCTCATCCAATTCTATAAATTCTGTGGTAAGCATGAGCTTGAACGAATTCAGGACAACCCAAAGACCATCACTAAGATGCTTAATACAAGGGCTAAGCCCGAGTTTGGTGATTTAGGTGATATCTTCGGTTAAGGTGTAGGTGGTTGGGTAGGATGATTATTTGATTCAGCCCAATCAAGCTTACTGAAGTTTACGGTTTCCCAACGTTTACCTGTAGCGGTATACAAGCCAAAGATTCCCGTGGAAAGACCGATGATAGTAGTCACAAAAGTAGATTGGGCTGGTGTTGGGCCACCCACTACATCAACGATAGTACAAGCTAATCCTTGTGCCTGATGCAACGCCATCCCACCATCAATAAATATCTTTAGAACAGCAGCATCACATTTCTGTTGCATGAACGTTGGGATAGATTTATACCACATGTATAGGTTGACCACCATCGCGCCATATGCGATAAGCATACCTCTAGGAATGATACGCCATGCATCGATGCTTTCGGCAGCGATGAGTGAAATTTTTCTGATTCTTGTTAGCTTATCCATGGTCCGTAAGTCTGTTTCCTAATATTTATTTTTATTGTTGAAATGCCAAGAAAGAAAAGAGTTCTCCCACCTAAAAAGGGCGGTCGCCCTCGTCGCTGTCTTCCATTCGAAGAAGCACGTTTTATTATATTAAATGAAAGACTTTCTTCTTCAAGAGAGTACGCTAAATGGTGGCTGTTCAATAAACCAGTCAGAATCCCTAAGAGACCTGATCGTGCCTATGAGAAAGATTGGCAGGGATGGAATTATTTCCTAGGAACACACAATATCTTTCCACAGAAACGTATTGCTACCCGACCATTCGAAGAAGCCAAGGCTTTTGTTAGATCATTGCGATTATCTACAATCGAAGACTGGAATCTTTATATTAAAAGTGGTAATCTGCCACTCGACATACCAAGAAGACCAGATTTTTGTTATCGTGAATCTAAGAAGGTTGAGCGTGGTGGTGTTTGGTACAGTTGGAGTGATTGGCTAGGCTCTAAGAGTATGGCAAATCAAATTGAAGCAGTCAGATCACAAATATTAGCCATTTTGATTGTTAAGCCTGATCAGGTTCCTTCTAATGTATATCAGTTCGTCTCGGTGAGAGGTTTCGATATAGATATTAAGGACAAGATTAAAAGAGAAGGCTTACAAGTTTTAAGAGGCTATGAAATGGGAGACTTTGATTGGAATAAGGCATTAAAGTCAAAATACCAGAATTATTATGGTGTGGCAGATCATTTCACAATTAGTAATGTTAATGATGTGTTCTATTTTTTTGACATGAATATGAAAAGGTACGTTTAAGCCGGTTCACGCTTTTCTAACCCCCATAAATATTTTCGACTAAACGAATATATTTTAAGGAGAGGATAGTCATGACTCAGAACGTACCCCATGTAACAGCACTAGATTTGTTTAACAACGGTATTGACTACGAAGTAGTTGTACTAAAGCAGGATCGTAATAACGGTGACGTATATTTCATCAGAACCGATTACCTTGACGAAATTGACTACCAGCGTATCGGCCAGATTTTAACTCGCAGAGATGCAGGTCGTATGGAAGCTTGGGATTTATTCAGCGGCATTACCCTAGGTAATGGCATGAATGCTCTTGAATACTTCCACCAGTTTGTAAAGGTAAAGACTCGCTCAGGCGAAATCATGGCACCAAACCCACGCCGTCAGGGTTCAGCAGCACCTAAGCTTCTAAATGCACAGTCATTTGCTCAGGCAGCAGCACAGAATAGAGCAAATGCTGCAAATGAGACTGCCACCCAGCAGGCCGCAGCACCAAAGAAGGCTGGTCGTCCACCAAAACAAGATAAGCAGTAATAAATCACTGTTAAATCAAGTTTAATGAAAGGGTAGGATTTCCTACCCTTTCCGTTTAAAACCATTTAAAAATAGAGGATAATAATGGATACAAACTCAATTTTCGTACAAATTGCTAGTTACCGTGATCACCAGCTAATCCCAACGCTGCTAGACATGGTATCAAAAGCATCATCACCAGAATTACTAAGAGTTACCGTTTGCTGGCAGCATGCCGCTGACGAAACTATTGAAGATTTCGTAGATAATGGATTCGATGTCGTCTCCACCGATGAAATCCTAGGCGATAAGGTTCATAGCCTAACAGTCAAGGGAGCTAAGGTCGAGTTAATCGACTTGCATTATCTTTCAACTCATGGCGCTTGCTGGGCACGTAATAAGATTCAGCAGCATTACCAAAATGAGAAATACACCCTACAGCTTGATTCCCACCATAGATTCGTTGAGAAGTGGGATTCTCAATTGATTGATATGTTGGAGTCTGTAAGAGACGTAAGTCCGAAGCCTCTATTGACGGCTTACATCCCTTCTTTTGATCCAGAAAATGATCCAGAAGGTCGTGTACAGGAACCTTGGAAGATGGACTTTGATCGTTTTATTCCAGAAGGTGCCGTATTCTTCCGTCCATCAACTATTGATGACTGGCGTGAACGTGATAAGCCAATGCTTTCCCGCTTCTACAGCGCACACTTTGCCTTCGCTGATGGTTCATTTGCCACTGAAGTACAGCATGATCCAGAATACTTCTTCCATGGTGAAGAGATTTCAATCGGTGTTCGTGCATTTACTCATGGCTACGATCTATACCACCCACACCGTACCGTTGCATGGCACGAATATACCCGCAAGGGACGTGTAAAGGTTTGGGATGACCACACTACCCAGCAGAAAGTAAAGGGTAAGATTAATGAAGATTGGCTAGAAAGAAACAACAGTTGCCATGCACGTAACCGTATTCTTTTCGGCATGGATGGTCAAGACCCATCACAGATTGATTTTGGTAAGTATGGTTTTGGTACTGTACGTACTGTAAAGCAGTTCGAAGAGTATGCAGGTATGAGCTTCAAGCTACGTGGTGTTCAGCAGAAGGTTCTAGATAATGTTGAACCAACTCTTGACTACCAGACTTACGAGACTGATGAAGAGTTTAAAGCAACTATTGCTCGCTCAAATGATATCCGTGTATGTATCCACAAGAATGACGTTACATGGTTTAACCCGGATACCCAGCAGGTAGAGAAGTATCCCGACACCGATTTCGATTTCTGGTATGTTGGTGCACATGATGCTGATGGTGTTGAAATCTACCGTAAGGACTTGTCCGAAGGTGAGATTGCTACATACTTAAAGAACGGTGAGTGGATCGATTATCGCTTCATCTTTATGTGTGATCCGAATAAAATTGCGAAGACTTATACGGTCCTTCCTCATAGTAAATCTAAGGAATGGCTAGAAAGAATTGTACGCTCAGCAGATAGCTGAGCGTCACAATAAATACCGGTATAAGAATAAAGAGAAAACATGAAAGATAAATTAATCCTATCCGCTTATGGATCACACAATGCTGCAATAGCAATGTATTATAAGGGTGAATATAGGGTAATTGAAGTCGAAAGGTGGTTAAATTCCAAGAATATTGGGTTAACCACCTACATGCCGTGTAAACATCCACAGATTGTTTTCGATGAGATTACTGACTATTTGCTATCTACCACAGATCGCAGCGATGTAGACGTTTTCCTTACTGACTATGTTCAGAGAATTACCCCCAAGTTCCATGTAAAAGAAGCTCTAGGCTTCGACCACCATACTGCTCATGCAGCAACTGCATTCTACCAGTCTCCTTACAAGGAGTCTTTGGTGTTCACGTTTGATGGTGGTGGCGATAATGGGTACTTCAACGTCTACCTTGCAAGCCGCCAGAATGGTATCAAGTTAATTGACAAGTTTGATCAGGATTTGGGATTCCCATATATGATCATCGGTGATTACTTGAATGATATTAAGAAAGAATCATTAAGTATTGGTAACCTAGTTTATGCAGGAAAGATTATGGGACTATGTTCCTATGGTCAGATTCATGACGATTGGGTTCCACATTTTGATGAGTTCTATTCGCAGTTCAACTACATTGGTAACTCCTTCATCGGTGGTGCAGAAGCACGCTATACTGCATTAACAACATTATTCAAGGCTATTGGTTTTGAAGATTTTGATTTTGAGACCAGTAGATATGAAGGCCAGTTAGCATGGGACATCGCTGCTACCTCACAAAAGGCTTTTGAAAATCAGTTCTTCAAGTACGCACAGAAATATCTTGATTCATATCCTGATATGCCAGTGTCTATGGCTGGTGGCTGTGCCCTAAACGTTTTGTTAAATTCAAAACTATTAGCTTTAAGAAATAACAAAGTATTCGTTCCACCTAATGTCAATGACTGTGGTATCGCCTCTGGTGGTCTTCTCTGGTATTTGAAACCAGATGGTCAGGTTGATCTAACCTATTCTGGAACTCATGTTCTAGATAAGAACCAGTTTGGTACGTTTGTGCAGGAATACGACCTAGTTGTTCATGAAAACGTAACGGTTGAAGATTTGGCTCAGTACATTGCTGATGGTAACATTGTTGGTATGATTCAGGGTAATTCAGAACATGGTTCTCGTGCACTTGGAAACCGAAGCATTATTTGTGCACCGGGTGAAGGCATGAAGGATGTATTGAATAATAAGGTGAAGCATCGTGAATGGTATCGCCCATTTGCACCTATTGCTCGCCTAGATGATGCATACAAGTACTTTGAAATTGATGAGGGTGTAGAGTCCCGTCACATGGTTTTCGTTGCTAACGTCCGTGAAGAATGGAGAAGCACACTTCCTGCAATTACGCATGAAGACTTCACCGCCCGTCTTCAGACTGTCACCAAGAGCCAGAACACCTTGATCTATGATCTAATCACCGAATTTGAAAAGATTACAGGTTATGGCGTTATTTTGAACACTTCGTTCAATGTTGATGGTAAGCCAATCCTAACCCGTTTATCAGATGCATTTAAAATTCTTCGTGATACTCAGTTGGATGCAGTTTACTTTGAAGGCAAACTGATCATGCGTCATACCAATGACACCTTTAAGAAGACTAAGGAAGAAGCGGTTAAAGTAGCTAAAACTGACGACACTTCCATCTATGTTCTATCTTTCAAGGAAGATAAGGCTGCAATGGTTCAGGATATGGATAAGATTAAGGAATTGATTCGTGATGGCCGCAAGATCGGTGTCATGATTCCAGATTACAACTATCCAGTTTATGCTGAGGTTCTACCAGAAAGTGACTCGTTGAAGTATTTCAAGATCGGCAATCGTCAGCGTTATTATGATAGTCGTTTGATTAAACCATTTAAATTAAAGAAACAGGATGTCGTTGAGTATTCCAGATATATTAAGCTACTTTGGTGTAAGGAAATTTTACATGCCAACTTGTTTAACACAAAGTATCATCTATATGTAAATCTTGATGAAATGGCAATCCGTGAGTACGCATACAATATTTCTCGTGATGTCGATCTGCTTTCAATCTTCGCTAAGACTGATGATAATATCATTATCACTTCCAAGAAGAATTTAGGTAGCATTTTCACTCCTGAATATGTTTTGAAGCGTTTCAATAAAGAAATTGAGACTTATCCTACAGCAGCATTGTTCTGTGGTAATGATGAGAATCTTGAATGGATGTTCAATAATTACGAGGGTGTATTGTTGTGGTATGTAGGTATGGATATGTTTGGTGAAGACCATGATTACCTACTCGTCTCGGCAATCGAAAACGAAAGCAGATATAAGTTCTTAGACGCATGAAATTCATAACAGCAATTTTTAACGGGTTACATGGTTCTAAGTTTGGTGGAAGATTGAATAGAGATAGGCACTACACCTACTCTATTCGTACTCTAGCTAATTTAGGACATCCAATGGTGTGTTACATCGCAACAGATGATATGCCATTTGTACAAGAGTACTTGGCTAAGCATGAAGTAACTAACATTGAGTTTAGAGAATATGATCTTGAATCTTTTGAATACCATAAAAAGATTCAAGAGATTAAAGAAATAAACAAAGCGGTATATGCTGAAGACAACGTGTGGGAATATCGTTCAGTTGAACTGATGTGGTTGAAGTTGTTCTGGTTAAAGCAGGAAGCTGACACTATGGCTGACATGGATAAAGTGTTTTGGATAGATGCTGGATTATCACATGGTGGTATCATGCCTAAAAAGTATAATGAAAGCCCATTGGATGAATATGAGCAATCATTCCGTAACATTAAGGCTTTCAATCCTAAATTAGCATCTAAGCTTGATAATCTAACACAAGAATCATTGTTTACCTTTTATTGTAACAACAGACAGCATCATTACCCACCACTTTATTCTCATGATAATGTAATGAGCGGTAGTGTTGTGGCAGGGTTGTTTGGTGGTAGAGTTTCTGATGTGAAGACTCTATTTGAGAAGGGTAAGGAAATTATTGATTATATTGTTACAGAAGACACTCTTCTACAAGAAGAACTAATTCTGACATTAGTACATCAACATAATCCGGGACTCTTCCGTGCATTTGATTTTGATACATGGTACCACGAAGACTGGAATTGCTTTGATCCATCAATGAAATCATTTAGCGCATTCTTCGAAGGTCTTGCATGAGTGGCTATGATTGGGATAGCAAGATAGTTTTCGTTACTCTAGCCATTGGCGAAGAGTATCTAGAAAAGTGTTTGACATTGGTGCAGAGTGTGATGAAATTCACACACTCTGACATCTATATCATGACTGATCTACCCGAGCTAGCCCAATCTCATGCTAACTATTATGGTAAGCGCATGAAGATTGTGGATATTCATGAATATCCATTATACACATCACACATCGATGGTAAGTTTAATTATCATTTGAAGTCAGTAGCATTATGGTCTGTGTCAAGAATGTGTAGTGAAGTTATGATTTACGTTGATGCTGACACATTCCTCTTCGGATGGGATAGCAGTATTTCCAGATACGTTAATGGATTTGAAGAAACTCTTATGTGTCGCTTCAGAGAACGTGTATCAGACAACACCAGCCTCGCTAGATTCGTCCCTAACAAGGCCGCAGCACATGGCGTAGACTTCCATACTATAGATGCTAGGTTGGCCGTAGAGACCGTTATGGTGCTTACCAGAGGCTCTTTAACTACTGAGTTCCTTCAGGTATGGAAAGACATCACAGATTTCTCAATTGAAAATAAAATTGATCCATTTATTGAAGCTTTTGAGCTTGCATTGGCAATTCACAGGAGCAACATGAACACAATAAATGTAAATAACAAGACACCGTTCGCAGATAGTTTCAGGACGGTACATAATAATAAACTAATATCTACGAACATAATTTAAATTAGGATTGGCATGAGTAAAAATTTAACACTAGTGACAGCTTTGTTCAATATCGGTCGTGGGGAAATGGACACCGATTTTAAACGTTCATTTGACCATTACATTGAATGTTTTGAAAGACTGTTGAGATTAGACTTTCCAATGGTCATTTACATTGAAGCAGCAAATGAACACATTGTTTGGAAGCATAGAAAGCCAGAAAACACCCGAGTCATTCTTAAGACTTTGGAAGATGTTCGCAACTTTCCATTTAATGATAAAATTCAGAAGATCAGAACTGATAAGAATTGGTACGGTCAGGCTGGCTGGCTAGAGAATAGTACTCAGGCTAGACTAGAACTATACAATCCAGTTGTCATGAGCAAGCAGTTCATGTTGAATGATGCTTCGCTATTTAATCACTTTGATTCGAAGTATTATATGTGGATCGATGCTGGCCTATCAAACACTGTAAACATTGAACAGTATTTTGATGCTGAATTTGAGCAGAGAATTACACCACACCTTAAGAAGATGATGTATATTGCATTCCCTTATGATGGTCAGGTTGAAGTTCATGGTTTCACCAAGTCAGCAATGAATCGTTTTGCTGGTAAGGATACGGAATACGTTTGCCGTGGTGGCCTATTCGGTGGTTCTAAGGATGCCATCAATGAGATGAATGACATCTACTACCATACATTGAATGACACGCTAAGCAATGGCTACATGGGTACAGAAGAGAGCATCTTTACCATCATGTCATATCAGCACCCTAAGAAGTGTAATATTCAGTTCATTGATGGTAATGGTTTGATCGTCAAGTTCCTAGACGATCTTAAGCAGAACAGAATTGAAGCTGAGCCAGAGTTCCCACTCGCGTTCTATACGTTGACCTTCAACATTCCAAAGCAGTTTGAAATGTGGGCAGAATCCCTAAAGACAGCGTATCCTCAGGACTTCGATAAGGTTAAGAAGTACGTCATTGACAACTCAAATGATCCAGACGTTGCCGCCGAGTATTCAGAACTATTCAAAAAGTACAATTGCGAAGTATTCAAGTTCGACAACATCGGTATTAATGATGGTCGCCAGTTTGCAGCAGAGCATTTCGACAAGAGTAATCACAAATACATGATCTTCTTCGAAGATGACATGCTTATGTTTGAAAATGGTAATAGCCGTTGTGTAAGTGGTTTCACGACATGGCAGGCTGACTTGTTCAACAAGTGCATGGAAATCGTTGAGGATGAAGACCTAGATTACTTAAAGCTTGTGTTCTCTGAGTTCTATGGTAATAACCACAATGATTGGGGATTCAAGAATGTCCCATCATCAAAGAGAGAAGAACTCTATCCAGATACCGGCGATGCTGATAAGCGTTGGAAGACAAAGATTCATTATACCCATTCGTACAAAGGTCTCCCATATTCTGTAGGTCATTATCACTACTGCAACTGGCCTATTTTGTTCACCAAGAGAGGAAACAAGAGAATCTTCTTGGATGATAAGTACGAACATCTTTATGAGCAGAACTGGATGAGTCTAGCCGCACAGTTCCAGCATGACGGTTCAATGAAGTCCGCTTGTTTGTTGGCAACACCAGTAAATCATTTTAGAAAGTACCATTATAGAGAAGGTACAAGACGAGAAAATAAGCATTATAAAAATTAATGTTTGACACTACATTGGGGATCAATTATGATCCCCAAGTCATTTATGAGGATTTAAAATGTCATTTCCATATGCAGATGGTATCTTTCGCACCGCAGATGGGTCCGAACTTCAATTGGAATTTCATCTGAAAGAAAAGTCACAATACAATGGCATTGTTTTCCATAAAAACGAAATCATTAAAATGTTTGAAAAGTTAAAGTTCTCATCGAACAAATTGATTGGTAATTGGGATCAATATTTTCTAAATTATGACTTAGGTACAGTTTGGGCTTCTGTAGACTCTATACTTTTCTATGATCATCGAATTGTACTCAAATTTAAAATTTTAGATACACCTGTTGGTAAAACAAACAAAGAAATGTGGGATACGCTCATTAATGTGAAGCATGAATTTTTTGTATCACTAACACATAATAATGGTAAAAATCTTTCATTTTTAACAATTAATTACACCCCAAAATTTGAACCATCGGTACCAGCTAATGCTTAAAACTATTCATCAAATTGTAAGTCACAATGATTCAATGTTTGCAACTGAAAAATACCTTGTAAGCCGTGACCATTCAGTATACGAAGATGGGAACCACTATTTTAGTTATAATTTCTTCATTTCAAGAAAGGAAGTTATTATTCCTGTCAAGAAGCCTAAAGAAGGTCAGCCTAAAGAAGAAATCAGAATTATTGATAGCAAATGCCCGCATTTCTTAGTTAAGAATGAATATGGCGTGTATGTTCCAGCAGATAAATCAATAACAAAAATGCTGGATTATTATGGTGTTGAGCATAAGTATTTTCAGCGTTACTATCAAGATATGAAAGCAATGGATATTGATGCCCACCGAGAACTGGAACCTTCTCAGATGTGGTTCAGCGATTACTATACAATTTGGAAATTTAATGACCAAGAAAAAGAAACTGGAAAATAACTGGCTCCGCGAACTAATCCCTGATCGTTTCAGTGATTTGGATTACTTGTATGCTTCCGTACTGTACAAAGGTTTAGTGTTCTTTTGGACGAAAGATGATGGTGAGAAGACACTTCGATACCAGTGGGAACACGTAGAACAGATGAGAGCCGAGCAGGATGCGGATTACCTATCTGAGACAAAATCATGGGATGATCGTTATGACCATTTCAAAATAATTTACGATGAGTTAGCCGAAGCATATACTTGGGCTACTGGCTTCGATGATAGAATGAACAGATCGTATGATTCTATCAAGGAAAGGCAGCGTGAGCGCGAGTTAGATGATAAGCATTTAGCCAATATCATCAAGCACAGATGTTCTATGTGGACCTGATGATAATATTTAATTTTCCAGATAGAGCATGCCAAACTCTTGATGAGCTTTCACAGAAGGCGTATTACATAACGCATTACGAACATGTTAAAACATATCTTGGATACTTCGGTCACATAAGATTGATCGATGCTGATACCACTATTGTCACTGATAGACACAACAATAACTTTACTGTGGCTCTCCATGGTAAAGGCAAGAAGATCATATTCGATTACTCTGATTTTGATTACAATGTCCTCGATATGACTCTTTTTGACAGTAGAACACCGTACTTTAAATTTCATACCACGAAGAACACTAACCCTAGATGCATAGCATTCCCACCAATGTCTTTCACGGATTGGGATGATTACCACTACCTTAAAGACAGCATAAGTTACAATCCACAGGGAAGTATCTTCTATAAGTGCAGAATCTATGGTGGTGCTACTGAGCGTAGAACTCAGGTATTAGATATGCTCAAGGGCTACTATGGCGTACCCGTTGACTTTACATTCGTAATGCAGTCTAATTATTTCCAATCTATGAACGATTGCAGGATAAATGTTATTGTTCCGGGTGCTAGGAATGATATCCTTGACAGGACTCATCTTCAGTCGTTTGCATACGGAATCCCTGTAATCACTCCTTACATATCCACGATCCTTCCATTTGGTATGCAGTTTGAACCAAATGTGGATTACATTGAATGTGCGAGCGATTTCAGTGATGTCATCGAATTGATAGATAGGTATAAGGACAATAAAAAATATCTTGACTTTATATCCAATAACTGTAAGAATAAATTTAGTAAAACATGTTCATTAGAAGCAGTTCAAAGTTGGGTGTTACAGAACATTTGATTCAGGTTTCATACAGATAAATAATGGTAGGATATACCCAATGAAGACAAATCATCCAGATTTTGATGAATTGACTCAGAAGCTTAATAGGGAAGCTAAAACCTTTCCTAAAAGAGAACAGGGATGGTGTGATGGATGTGATGCTAATATAGTAGCTACAAATACACGCTGTTCTGTTTGTGGATTTAAACTTAAAACTAAACATAGGAAACGATAACATGTCTTTCACTTAGACGATTAACGCAATGAAGGCCACCAAGCAGGCCAAGAATCAGTCCATTATTCAACATGGTCTGAGTGTTTGGAGTTACACTCTTCGCCTACTCAATGGCGATACCGAAGGCTTCCGTTTACCGCAATGGTACAACGACTATAAAGATGAAATTTATAGTAACCTTCACGATTACAAAACCATTAAGCATTATAACATTTGGCACGATATTGGTAAGCCTTTCTGCATCACTTTTGATGAGAATGGTAAGCACCATTTCCCTGACCATGCCAAGAAATCTAAAGAAATTTGGGATTCTCACTTCCCGGATAGGACTGTCATTTCGACTTTGATCGAACATGATATGGATTTCCATACCCTAAAAGCTGATCAAATCCTTGAGCAGGGTCTATCTACACAAGACCTCTGTACGCTCATGGTTACCGCTCTAGCAGAGTTGCATTCTAATGCCTCTATGTTCGGTGGCATTGAATCAGACAGCTTTAAGATCAAGTTTAAGAAGCTTGAAAAGCTCGGTAACCAAATCTGTAAGAAGCTATTTGATCACGCTTACATGTATGTCCTTGTTCGTAATGATTTGAGTAAAGCACAGCAGGCCGTACAGGCTGCACATGCTGCTATTGAATCTGGCCGCAAGTTTCTTAAGCCCGGCGATGAACACCCATCTGTCATCCTATGTTCTGTTAAGAGTGAAGCAAAATTACTTAAATGTGCTGATGAATTTCGGGCACAGGGTATTGACTTTACCATCTTCAGAGAGCCAGATATTGGGAATCAGGCAACAGCATTGGCTTCTCGACCCCTTGTTGGTAAGGACCGTAAAGCCTTCTCTAGATTTCAGTTGTTAACTTAAGGAAATAAAATGCATATTGAATATAATAAAAATCCATTATACAGTGCTGTCGTTTTGAACGATACGGATAAAGAATTATTTAAACTTAAGATAAGAGTCTATGTCATGGAAAACATGCTATTAGATGGTGGTATCTATCTTGAAGATACGAAACATTTTGATTTAAAAATGGCAAGACGTTATCTATCAGTTACCTATAATGAGGATGGTGAAACGACTAGCATTGATACTAGAACTGATGAAATGTATAAAATTCTTTCCAATGAATTATCATACATGCACTGTGGTGACTGTACATGTGTGGCAATGTCATGTGATAAATGTTTTGCTGAAGAAATATTGGGAATTGATACTCTTAAAGGATTAGGTAAGCACTCAGCATATAAAATCGATGCCGCATTTGGTAGCAAAAATGAAAAGGATATTGATGAAGCACTGGAACATTTAAAAAATTATGATCCAACACCGAAAGACCCCGAAAAATGGGATCGTGTAGGAGGATATGAGCAATATATGGAACGTTGGAAGGCTGAAGGTAAAGTTGCTTATGACTGGTTAGCCAACTATGCTAAAACTAATTTTGGAGTAGATGTATGAATTACACAGTATTAGCATACAATGCAAGCTATTCGAACCGTTGTGGTGATTATTATCGCAGTGATTTTGAATATGAAACTTTTACTGATCCTGATAAGGCAATTGAATTTGCTGCAAGATATTATCTTAGAAAGATGAATGACTCGGAGGATTATGAATTAACATTCTTATTCAATGGTCTCCACAAGTGGCATATCGATGAAGAAGATGAAACTTACGCTAATCTTCCTGATATTGAAGATGCTGCATACAGAATGGCATTGACCAAGAATGCTGCACTCAAAGCAGCCAAAGAAAAAGAACAGGCTGAAGCTCTTGCCAGACAGCAAGAACGTAAAAGAAACGAAGATTTAAAATTACTCGCTCAACTAAAACAACAATATGGAGAATAACATGACAAAAGAACAGTATCTATCAATCAAAGCATCTTGGAAGAAATTCATTGCAGATGGTCGTCACAAGAAATACAAGCAGCCATACACCGGCATTGCTTACGGCCCTTACAGGAAGATTGAATGCTTCTATTGGAAGTCCGATCTTGTAGCCATTCATCATTACGTCTATGCACTAATTCGTCGTCGTGATCCTAAAACTATCTTCTCAGAGGCTAGTCTTAACACGGTAGAACAATTACTCAGATGGTATCGCCATCGTTCATCTGAATCAGACATAGAGAATCATGTAAAGCCTTTACTTGCACCATTTGGTGAAAACTTCACATTTGATATGTTCAAAGAGTTGGTTGCTAAAGTTTAACTAGCACATAAAGAAAGCCCACCATTCGGTGGGCTTTTGTTTAGCTAATCTCGTTAATTACCGTTGATGTTGACGGGTTAACTGATACCGTCAGGGTGTAGATGATAACAATTTCATCATCTGCACTCTTACGAATAGGAGAGAAGACCAAGTGAGTTAGTAAGCGCTCGCGCTCATTAGCTGTAGTAATAGAATCATTTGCACTACCAGCATCCTTGCCCGGTACTACTGCATAATTCACATTGCCACAAATACCAACTGAAAGATTATTAAAGAAGTCATTAACATTTCCTGATGTACAGGATAGCGAGACTGAAGATGCCGCACCAGTTGCTTTACTTTCAAAATTTAGAAAACCATATGACTGAAGTGAAAGAATAGATGGATATGTTCCATTAGTAACATCAGTGATATAGACAAAAACATGATCGTTAATCTGGTCACCGCTTACAATCCAACCACCACCATTAATACCTTCACAGATATCACCATAAGTGATTTCACCTGCAAGGCCTGTACCCGAGCTAGGAAGCTTCAGTACAGCATTAAAGATTGTGCCATCAACGGTTAGGGTGATGTTATATTGCCCATTTGGAGATAGTGTAGAGACATCAGAAGACTTCTTGTCACCAACATTGACCGTAGCATAGCCGGAAGAATCACGAGCAGGCTGACCCGCAGTGTATAGCCCGATTTCATCAAAGTCGAAGTATTCATCAGCAGCACCTTGTGATGCATCAGTAATGCTTGCGACCTGACCATCAGGCTCATTCTGGTTTAAATAAACAGTGACAATAACGTTTGATTTTGTACCAACTTCCTGAGAAACTGTGTTATCTGTACCACTATCATCACTAGGAACAGCACCACCACCGGGACGGACGTTATTAGCATCAGCAGAACCCGGATCAGTACCAACTAGTGCACTGGTCTCATCAACGATTTCAGAATATGTTTCGTTATAAAGGCGAGACTCCCAACCGCTCCCATCACGGCCATCATTGGCTGGGCGATACACAGTCTGGCCGCTGGAATCAGTAAAAGTACCACCATTACCAAAAGCCATGCGATAGACATAATAATTATCTTCCTTGGCTAATGCTCTAGCGATAACACGAGTCATGTTTTGTGGATGAATTGCATTATACTGGTCTAATAGAACTTTCCCAGTTTTAAGGCTTTTTGCCAGAACATGACCGGTAATGCTGACATTAAAATTTTCGTTACTCATTAAATAGATTGCTCCAAGATATCTGTATTTATCGTTGTTGAAAACATGAGGATATGGTATGTTTGCAATCATTTTCACGGAGAACATTATGGGTGGTAACGCAATTAAAGATGCAAGACGTGTCCCTAAAGAGGAATATGTACAGTTATGCCATGAATTACATGAACTATTCCCCGAGTTAAAGATGAAACCGGTCAAGGCATATAGACAGAAGCCGGATTTTGGTGATATTGATATCGTGGTAGAAACAAGCCCTACGTTGGATATCCCAGCATTAATCAAAGAACGTATGGGTCCAGACTTGACCTATTATCACAACAATATGTTCTTTTCCTTTGAATATAAGGGTGTTCAGGTTGATTTCATTTCTATGAGTCCAGACATCTTCCTTTCTGCATTAAATTACTTTGCATGGAATGATTTGGGTAATTTTATTGGTCGAACTGCCCGCTCAGTTAATTTCAAGTATGGACATGAAGGCTTGATGTATGAACTACGTCTTGGTGACCACTACAAGCAAGCTATCACTGTATCTACAGATACTAAAGCTATCCTTGAGTTTCTAGGGTATGAATATGCTCCTTGGGAGACTGGGTTTGATACCGAAGATGAAATCTTTACTTATGCTGCAAGTAGCACTATCTTCAATTCATTGTATTTCGATCTTGACGAACAGGGCCACAATGACCGTGTAAGAAATAGAAAGAGAAAGATGTATCAGAAGATGTTGGCTTACCTTGAAGCTAATGGTATTAAACCTAAGTCAAAGAAGACATCAGAAGAGTGTAAAGAATTTTATGAACTAGCCAGAAAGGTATTTGGTGATGCATTCCACAAAATCGTATTAAGCGAAACTGAAAAATATGAAAAGGGATTAAAATTTAAAGAAGTCTACAATGGTGATATAGTTTCGGAAATTACTGGTCTAACTGGTAAAGACCTTGGCACATTTATGAGTACCTTGAAGAACAATGAAGTATGGATGGGTGAATCTGCATGGGATAGATTTATTGATGCTTGTCTTGAAGACGAATATTATGCAACTGATGCTATCGGTGCGCATATTGATAGAACATTTGTACATAAACAGTTATTACTATCACCAGATGAAAAGAAAGCTATAACAGATTCATTGGATGGTGAAACATTAATCTATGGTACATCGTCGCAGAGTGCTGGAATAGATGTTGCAATTCACAAAGCTGGCGACAAATTATATCGTTACATCTATCATTATTATACTAAAACTGATATTATCGAAGAACTTATGTACAGGTGAACAGGTTTAAATGGAATACTATATTTTTACAGAAAATAATGAGTGGGAAGGCGAGATTTGGAACTTCTACATCCCTATGACTAAATCTCATAGGGATGCAGTTGATGCGCTGATTCAATCTACTGATGAATTTGATAGTCCTTACTCAATATCTACTCATAGTCTTAGTGAGAGCGAAGTTGAAGACTTGACTGATGATGCAGACGATGAAGGTTACATGCCTTCAGATATCAAATGTGAGCCTATCAACCCTCGTTTAGTTGAACTATTTCCAATCATCGATATCACCAAGAATGACCCATTCTACAAGGGTGCTTGTTGGTTGAATGAAGATTTTGATGTGGATTTAGATGAAGACGGTGAAGATGAATGAGAAGAATGACTTGGACTGAATTACAAGATAGTGGATTGCTGTGGTGGATCAATAGAATCCTCCACACTTTTGGGGTTGCTATAGTAATTTCTAAAAATGCAGAGGGATTAATTGATGGAGTATATCCAGCAGAAGTTGACTTCAGAGGGTTCTCCGAAGAATCTGAAGCCAACGGATATGCAAAGGTGAATACCTTTATTAAACAGAAATTCGGAGCAACTGATGAATAATTTTGATTTACAATACACAAATGTAATGAAGCGCGTCATCGACACTGGTGTTGATCGTCCAGACCGTACCGGAATAGGCTCTAGAGCCATTTGGGGTGCTATGGTAGACGTTGACTTGGCTGATGGTTTCCCGATCCCTACAACGCGAAAGACAACGTTTAGGATCGCTTTTGAGGAAACTTGGTGGATGCTTCGTGGTGAGACGGACACAAAGAAGCTTGAAGAGAAGAAGATCAATATCTGGAAGGGGAATACGACCAGAGAGTTCCTTGATAATCGTGGACTACATCGCCTTCCCGAAGGCCACATGGGTAAAGGATACGGGTTTCAGTGGAGAAACTTTGGTGGTAATTATAAAATAGAAAAGATTTATAATTCTTTCTCTGAAGTTGTAGATGAGAATGGAAACATCCTGATATCAAAAGAAGCATTTGATGAATTCAATGATCCATTCTTTACAAATACCAGATATGATTACACTAAATCAGATGGTAAAGGTATTGATCAGATAATCAATGTCCTTGAAGGTATGAAGAAAGACCCGAATGGTCGTCGTCATATCATTTCAGGGTGGAATCCACAACAGCTTCATGAAATGGCTCTCCCACCATGCCACTTGTACAATCAGTATCAAATCCTTAATGGAAAGCTGAACTCATCCTTCGTGATGCGCTCACATGATTGGCTCTATGGTGGTCCATTCAATTTTATGGGATACGCTTTGCTTAATATTGCTTTTGCAAAGTACCTTGGACTTGAACCCGGACATCTAACCTACTTTGGTAATGATGTTCACATTTATGACAACCAAATTGAAATGGCTAAGGAACAGGTTCTAAGAGACTCATTCGATCTACCAAAGATTGAATTGGTTAAGCCAGTGAAGACCTTAGATGACTTATTCGGACTACAACATGAGGATTTCGTATTCACAACTGAATATAAAGCTCATCCAGACTTCAAGAATAAGCCTAAAATGGCAGTTTAAAAAAAGCCCGCTTTCGCGGGCTTTTTATTATAGGTATTTCTTAATACTGAAGTTATCCCACATATAGACATCACCGGTTCCTATACCCGAGTTGGTTGAACCACTGGTTAGCGTAGTTGGTGTTAATACCATCGAGAACTGTGTTGCAGAAGATGGGAAGGTAACATAAGTGACAAATGTTCCAGTACCATTTAAGTTATTGGAAGTAGAATAATATGTATTTGTACCATCACCAATGTTTACATTCAAATACTGAACAGCAGCATTCGTTGCTAGATAATCAAATTGTATTTTGTAGGTAATGGCTTGAGTGTTTGAGATTGCTCCACTCAATTTTGCTGTTACTGTACCCAATGCCAATGATACTGTGGACACTAATCTACCAGCATTAATACTCAACACACAGTTAGTACCACTGAATGCCGATGGTACTGAACCTGTTGAGAATGTACCATCAGTAACCAATTCTGGACCTGCCGCAGTTAATGTAACTGATGGTGTTAGCGTTGGTGTCACTGATCGTGTTTGTGTTAATGATGGTGTGATTGATAATGTTGGCGTTACTGTTGGTGTAATCGTTCTGGTCACTGTAATTGAAGGTGTTGCGGTTACACTCGGAGTCACTGATTTGGTTGGTGTTACCGATGGTGTGATTGAAATAGTTGGTGAAACTGTTAATGTAGGTGTAACAGTTGGTGATACCGTCTTGGTAACGCTTGGTGTTACGGTAATTGTACCCGTCACTGATGGGGTCGCTGTCAATGTTGGCGTTGTTGTCAGCGTTGGGCTCATTGTTGGTGAAAGTGTCAGCGTAGGCGTCACAGCCATTGAAGTGGTTGCAGTAACTGATGGCGTAACTGTTATTGTCTGTGTCACTGTTGGTGATGGTGTTGGCGTTGGGGTATCGGTCAACGTTGGAGTAACAGTCACACTTGGTGTCACGGTAATCGTTGGTGAAGCTGTCACGGTATTTGTCACTGTTGGCGTGAATGTCACGCTTGGTGTCATTGAAATAGTGGATGTCAATGTTGGCGTAACAGTTAATGTAGGACTCAATGTAACTGATGGGGTTAATGTGATTGTTGGTGTAATTGATGCTGTAACTGTTGGTGTTACCGTTACTGATGGTGTAGTAGTGGTGGATGGTGTTGTTGTTACCGATGGAGTCACCGAAATGGTTTGAGTCACTGATGGTGAAACTGTTGGGGTAGGTGTTGCTGTCATACCTGAAGTGCCAGTAACTGATGGTGTTACTGTATTTGTAGGTGTAAGTGTTGGTGACACGGTTGCAGTTACAGAAGGCGTCATTGATGCTGTAGTTGAAATTGTTGGTGTGACTGTTGGCGTAGCTGACAATGAGATGGTAGCCGTGACTGATGGTGTCACCGTCACTGAAGCTGTTGGTGTTGGTGATTCAGTTAATGTTGGTGTAGCAGTCATTGTTGGAGTCAATGTAACGGATGGAGTCACAGAAATTGACTGCGTAACTGTTGGACTTAAGGTTACCGATGGCGTTGCAGTCATTGATGGCGTCAACGTAACTGATGGCGTAACTGATACTGACTGAGTTTGTGTTGGTGTTGGGGTTACTGCTGGTGTATCAGTAACGGTAGGTGTCATAGTAACGCTTGGTGTAAGTGTTGGTGAAACTGTTTGTGTAACTGTTGGAGTCATTGATGGAGACACAGTAAGCGTGGCTGTAGTTGTTGGTGTAGGTGTAACAGCCGGAGTATCTGTCATCGTAGGCGTAACAGTAAATGATGGTGTTACCGTAGTGGATGCGGTTTGTGTTGGTGTAATTGTAGGTGACGGTGTAGCCGTCACTGAAGGACTTAATGAAACAGTAGCCGTGATAGTTGGTGTAATAGTTGCACTTACTGTCTGTGTAACAGTTGGAGTTACCGTAGGTGTTATTGTCGTAGTCGTTGTTGGTGTAGGGGTTGGACTATCTGACACTGTAGGTGTAATCGTAGCTGTAACGGATGGTGTTACAGACGCAGTTTCAGAAATAGTTGGGGTTACAGTCAATGTGGGTGTTGATGAAACTCCCGGAGTATTTGTCACTGTAACTGTAGGCGTCACAGACGCGCTCACAGAAGCCGTCTGTGATGGTGTTAATGAGATTGTAGGCGTAACTGTAGAAGTCGCTGTAGGCGTTAGTGAGGCAGTCACAGATATGGTTGGCGTGACTGTTGCCGTAATAGAACTTGTAACTGATGGTGTTAGTGAGGGGCTGACTGTTGTAGACACGGTAGGAGTTGGAGTTACCGTAGCTGAAGCACTTAATGAAAGGCTTGGGCTGATGGTAACCGTAGCCGTTACAGTAGGGGTTGGTGATTTAGTTGTAGTTGGCGTATTTGATGGAGCCACCAGCGTACCACTTGGAGCCATCGTTGGGGTTACTGTCACAGATGGTGTAGCGGTGGTGGTTGGTGTTGGAGTTACAGGGACGTTATCACGAGTCACTTTATAGAATGCCAAATCTTCTATAAAGTATTGTTTTGTTCTAGCAGCAGGAATCTTATAGTTTGCATCATCAAATAATTTTATAGTTAATGTAAGATTGCTATCAGAAGGCATGTAAAGATAATAAGAAATTCTTCCACTATCACGGATAGGACAATAGATCATCAAATCTTGTTGTAGATCGGAAATAGAATCACCAAACAAGAAGGGGTTATTTGATGATAATGTTACGATGGCATATCGACATATACCTTGTTCATAGTCAAACGAGAAATGATAGTAGTTATTACCCGAAACCGGCATATTACTTGCTGTAAAGGTAGGGAACTGAGTTTTGTTGGCTGAAGCAGAAATCAACTGAATCTGATTCTTACCATTCTGAAATCCAGTTTTAGTAGTGCCATAAGCTGGAACCCACTGATTAATGTTTTTGAACCAATTATCTATAGCCATCCAAGTCATTGTAGGAGTCATGGTAGGTGTGGCAGTAGCAGCAGGGGTCTTGGTAGGCTGTCTAGACGGTGTTACCGTGGGTGTTGGTGTACGTGTTACTAGGGATGCAGCAGTCAGATAGGCATTGGTGGTAAGAACAGTGTATGTCTTCCCTTTGGATACTATTACGTATGAGATTAGAACACCATTTGTATAGTTGATTGATGTGACCGCACCATACATTACAATAGTACCACTTAGAAAATATACAAAATCGCCAATTTTAAACATGCCTATCCTTGGATTATGGAAATTATTTATTTAAATGAGAAATAAAAAGGGAACCTTTCGGCTCCCTTTTAATAGGCATTTTCGGCAAATCTTTAATATGTGATATAAATCACATTTCTGCTGGCTCATCAGGAACTACAGCCATAGGAATATCTGGTGTAGGTTCAGGGGTCACTACTGGCGGAGGTGTAGGTGTAATGTCTACAATCAAATCATCAGGATAAGTCATATTCCAAATAGCAACCCATTTAGGATCAGTAATTTTTGGTTTAACTAATTCAGTTCTATCAGAGAAATACTGACAATAACTGAACAATAGTTGCTGATCTGTGATCTGTGTAAAGAAAGTAGAGTCATCTAATTCGGTAGCCCAAAAATAAATCAAATCTTGAGTAACGATAAATGGTGCAAATCTATCATGGTCAGAAGCACGGATATATTTAACCCAACTGGACATGATAGAGGGTTCGGTCACATAATCAATTACAGTATCATAAATCTGGAACACTGTAGCCCACATGTATGCACTAAATGAGGTCAACTGAGTAAAATCAAAATAATTGGAAAGAGTAGCAGCATCAAAAGTTTGACCAGAAGCAACTACAGTGCATTTTGTTACAAAGGTAGCCAAAGGGTCAAATGCATAACTAGCAACATCACTTTCATCAAATGATACAATAACAAAGGTAGGGCCATCGAAATAGTCTAAATGTCCATTAACTTCAGCAACTAAAATTCCCGGAGGATTATAGTAGTAATACCCTGAATTATCGTCATAGATTTTAGTTGAGTCAAAGGTATATACATCACCGGGTGTCGTAGACAAGGCCGCATGATATCCATCTTCTACAGTGTAAATTTTTCTTATAGCGTATTTCATATATTTCCTTATGAGTAAGTATAGCCAATGGTGGTAGCATTTTCTCTTATTGTGACCGCATGTACTCTAACTGGTGGACCAACACTCAAGGTAGCATAGGTGAACTTTGCCGATGCAGGATAACTAATAGTATTACCGCTACAATATTGTACTATTACTGAACTTCCAGTATTAGATATAAGATAAGTAAATGTATCAGTAGGTTGCGGTTTAACTAATAATAAACCTGCCGGAGCCGATCCGGTTGCTAGACTGAGAGGTAAACTATTGGTTGCAACTGTTGCAGCACCCACTGTTGCAGCAACAGGATTATATGCTGATATGTATACATTGGTTGAACCGGCAACTCCAACCGAAACATATGAACTGGCGGTACTTGTTGATATACTTTGTGCTAAAACAATGCCGACTGGTACTGCACTTAGCACAGTTTGGGTAGATGTAGTAGCTAGAGTAAAAGTATCATCATTATTTATTTTATATACATTAATGTATGGAGCGACAGCTAACCCAAAAGCAACATACTCTGCAAGACCGTCAACAGTTATAGTAGTATCAACGCAATACCAATTTCCTGTAAATGTGGTTAATATAGAAAATGACTCTGCTGATGAATTGAATTTGATAGTTTTTCCACCAGCACCATTAGTATTGGCAAAAATATAATTACCACCCTTGGAAAATTTAAGTGCATTATATGTATATCCCATTGCTAATGTGCTCAAACGAGTAAATGTCCCATTGAAATTATTTTTGTAAACATATACGTTTGTTAACGCAGAAAGCGCAATGTACTTATTATCTGATGAGATATCTATCGCAGTAACAGCAGCAGCAATATCAGGAAATGGATTTGTCAATGGACTATAAGCACCATTATTTAATGTGAATGCTTGTGCGTTACCTACTGCGGAAGCATATCCAACGAGCAATAAACTTGCATCAGAGCTTAAAACACAAACTTTTGCTGCATCACTAGCATAGCCTATTACTGGTATGTTAGTGCCATCATTAAACTTAGTTAACTTCTGGACAGTGATGGGTGCTAAAGTAGAGTTTGCTGCTATAGCTACATAGGTATTAATGATATCATTATGTTGATCAACAACCGTATAATCAGTAGTTAATATTTTCTTTGCTGAAACAGTGAGCCCGTCTCGTAAAGCTAAACCGCCTCCCGATAATGGTGATGATATTTTAGCTAATCCACTAACTTTACTAGCATAAGCATTACTAGTTAATGTACTATCAATATTGATAATATCACTAGCTCCCATTACATTTGAGCTTGTATATGATGTAGTAGTTGGTGGATTACCAGAAAGTACACTGTAATTATTTGATCCCGTAGAATTCCACTGTACGGTGTTATCTGAAGTTAGCGGTTCACTTACTACAGAACAAGCCCCTAGGCGGTTATAATTTTCTAATCCGCTACCATCAATAATATACATATCACTGACCTTCATAGGTAAGGTAACTTGTGATGATGTATTCACATCTCTCTTAAAGCATATACTAATAGGACCAGATAGAAATGATTTAAATTCACTAATATCAAAATTATTATATGTACCTACACCAGCATATATGGTCAAACTTTTTGAGCCTATATACAACAAGGCATTGGTAAGTCCTGTGTCGCTGGTAGAATTTATAATTAACTCAATATATACATTACTAAAGACACCATTAGAATATCCTACTGCATCGGCTGAAAGCTCTCTAATTCCATTAATGAAGCTACCACCAGTAGTAGATGAGAAATAGGTGCAACTTATAGAATTATCTTCTAAAGTTATAGAAAATCTAGATGGTCCATTAGCATAATTATAGTTATCGGATAGAGTGTTACCATTATAATTACCCGGAGCAATGACAGCAATGACATTGATTTGATTATCATATCTAACAATATTTGTGTTTGATGATAGTACTACGTAATTGTTATCAGAACTATAAGCAATTTGATTATAGTTATCTATTGGGTATGAATTAGGGTAGGATGTTATACTACCATTTGATATTTTGTAAACTTTGGGTTGATAGCTACCAGTAAATAATACGGTGTATTTGTTTTTATTTGGATTATATAATATAGATTTAACTGGTGCAGTTAAAGCTTCAGGTAAAGCTACTGAAGGCATACCTGAAGCAATTGTGTATATTTGCATGTAAGGTGCAGAAGATGATCCTACTAACATGTATTTGTTGTCTGTGTTCTGGTTTGTATCAATACTAGTAACGTTAGTTAATCCAGATAGGGAGTATACTGGTTGATATGTTGGTATTGAAGTTGAAAAAAGAAAAGCAGATACTGATGTTTGGGTAGCCACATATATATAACCAGAATTTACATCTACTGAAACTGCTCTAGCACCTGCTGGCGGTAACGTGGCTGGATTAGCTGTTTTAGTCCAAGTATCAGATCCTACTGTTTTAAGATAGAAGTTTACATAAGGTGTCGATCCGCCAACAATAATAAATGAATTATTATATGTGAACACACAATCAGTTACAGTTCCTGTTATACCATAACTGGTTATATTAGTATATGTATTTGCTCCAATATCTCTTTTATATATGTAAACATTGGAAGTTGCACCGGTTAATAGCATTAAAAAGTACATACCATCTGGTGAAAATCTAATCTTAGTCATAGTCAGTGTAGTTTGTACTTGAGAGAATATGCTCGTCCAATATGTATAACCATCTGCGCCCATTGTATTTCTGGTATAGAGCATAATTCTATTTGTATTAGATGAATCCCTAAAGGAAACTAATAAATGTGATCCATCAGAATTATAGGCGGCAGTGACATTTGTTAGGCCTGTAGGTAAGCTAGCTAGTGCAGATGACTCTACGGTCTGTGATCCACTATATGCATATTCACTTAAGCTGAAACCTATACCAACACGACCAAGGCCACTCGCAAATGTAGGTAAATTTGTATTATTAAGTGTAATACCAGTTTTGGATGCATAATAGCTACCATGAGTGGAACTAGCGGTTGTTACTGATAAGTCTAGACCATTATTAGAGTACCCATTTTTTGGATATGCATTAGTTAAATTGGCAGCACCTTCAGCGGTAAAAACACCCCATTTTGTAGATGGTATGGTTGCTGTTGTGTTATCAAATTTAAAATTATCAAAATATACGATGGACATTATAATACTCGTTGTTGTTTATTTATCATGTTTTTGGAATCAAAACTAGTCGCTTTATAGACATAATATCAATTTCTGGATTAGGCGCTGGTGCCAATACCATTCTTCTTAATGAATTAATTTGAATGATAGGTGCAGCCGGGGATAGTGAAACTGAAGGTGTTGGTGTAGGTGACACAGTTCTAGTCATTGTAACTGTAGGCGTAGGCGAAGCCGTTATGCTACTAGTAAGTGTAGGTGTCGGTGTAAATGTTCTAGTTACAGACGGTGTTGGAGATGCTGATATAGAAACTGTTGCTGTAGCTGATGGTGTTGGTGACACTGCCGCAGACCTAGTTACAGAAGGTGTAGCCGTCAATGTTGGAGTCATCGTTAATGATGCTGTCACTGACGGAGTAACAGATGCAGTTATTGATGGTGTGACTGTTGCGGTCAATGAAGCCGTAACTGATGGGGTTACTGAAATAGTAGCAGTCATCGTAGGTGTAGCAGTAGGTGTAGGTGTAGGTGTTGAACTCACCACCGGTGGAGTAATCAAGGTATAAATCTTGATATTGTCTACAGCACTGGTATTTGTAGATGTATCACCACTGAAACCAAAGTACATATTAGAATCAGCTACAGGATAGTAGTAAACCTTGCAATCATTATCTACATATACGCTGATATAACGAATATCATTAAAGTAATCAAAACGAATTTCACCGTTATACCACTGACCAGCATTCAATGTACCAAACTCAGATGTAGCAGCAGGGTCATTATGATCAGTCCACGATGTAGCTGATGAGATACCAGAGCTTTCACCAGCAATGTTAGTCAACTTCAAATAGCTACCACTACCTGTTGCATCATTACCAAAGAAGAAATCAAATGATGAGTTTGTACCCAAGTTGAAGTCAAAGTTGATTCTGTTGAAATACTTACCGACTGGAATACTATTGTAGGAGTAATCATCACTACCATACACAAATGCAGGCTGTGGATTACCGATGCTATTATCTACAATACCACCAGCATTGGTGAATGCACTCAAACTAGTACCGTCATAGTACTGAATCATTGTACCCTTATCGACATAGTAAGCATTCTGGATCAATCTGTTGTAGTTTGAACCTGCACCATTATTGTAGAACCAGCTAATTTCTGCCGCACTGAATGACTTGAAGCAAATGAAAGCCGAATCAATACCACCAGCCCAACCGCTTGTGTGGAATCCATCGTTACCGATGATGAAGCTCTGAGTTACACCGTAGTAAGTTGAACTGTATGTCAATTGCTGGGTAGCACCATTATTAACGGTAATCTTTAATAGATGGAATGATGAATCGTAGGTGCCAACAACTGAGAACCATGCATCTTTGATGCCGATTACATTAGAATAGACTGTAGATACATTGTCACCATTGTCAGAGATGGTTAGGAACACCTTATCCTGTGCTTTATCATAACCAAGTTTAATCTGCTTCTTGGTATCATCCCAACGAGACATGATTGACATTTCATTATACGTAATCTGTGCCAACAATGCAGAATCGATCTTAACGAAAGCGCCCAACGTAAAGTCAGTAGTTCCGTAGTTGACAACGTTTTCTGAGAAGGTGCTTTCTAATCTGCTATCAAAATTGGTGACAGGATTAAAGAATGCAGCATTACCTTGCAAACCAGTTCCAGTAGTTACATTATATGGAGTCATCAAGACACCATCTTTAGCATCCATACGGGATGCTGTTGCAGGCTCTTCCATATCCCACCAGTTATGCAACGAGTTTAGAATAGACTGTGCATTCTGGTCGTAGATGGTTGAAGGTGTGACAGAAATTGTAGGTGTTGGTGATGGAGTTCTTGTTAAAGTAGGCGTAATCGTTCTTGTAGCTGTCAACGTAGGCGTAATGGTACGGGTAGCGGTCAACGTTGGGGTAATTGTTCTGGTCAATGTCGGAGTCATTGTCAATGATGCAGTAATTGATGGAGTCACTGAAATCGTTGGAGATACCGTTAATGATGCAGTTATTGACGGAGTTACTGAAATTGTAGGCGTAATTGATGGTGTCACCGAAATTGTTGCGGTAACCGATGGTGTCAATGAAATTGTAGGTGTAATAGAATGTGATGCTGTTACTGATGGTGTGACTGTAATTGTAGGTGTTACTGTACGCGTAGCAGTAATCGTATGCGTTGGTGTCATCGTTACAGATGGTGTCATCGAAATAGTTGCAGTAACCGATGGTGTCAATGAGTGTGTTGGTGTTACTGATGGCGTAATCGAAATTGTAGGTGTAATTGATGGAGTTACAGAAATTGTAGGAGTAATTGAACGCGTGGTTGTTATTGATGGTGTTAGTGAAATGGTTGGAGACACCGTATGTGTCGGTGTTCTTGATGGTGTAGTTGTAAGCGTTGGCGTAGGTGTTGGCGTCACAATGAAGCCAGCGTTGTAATGTGAGTTAATGTATGTCGTGGTTAATGCATAATTATAGATAGCAAGTTCATCTATGCTACCAATGAATCTCTTATTTGGTAGATATGCAGATGAGAAGAGTTCTAGGTCAGTATCACCAACATCCAAGATACCATTTCCCGGAATAGATGTAGTAGCAACAACATTCTTATTGATATACATTGTCAAACTTCTACCACTTCTTACTATCTGATAGAGTCTTGAAACATCATCATTGATAGCAAAATTAGTGTTAAGAATAGTAGGCTGACCATTTACATATACTGTAAACACACCAAAGCCACTAGAATCTAGACCAAAGCTGTAGTTATAAAATCCTAACACTGGATCAGAAAACTTACCAAAAGCTGTTGGTTGGTCGTCAAGCTGTGATGCGCTGGCCTTCAGTGCAAACTCAAAGGTAAAATCACCACCTGAGAAAGACAGATCGGAAACGTTATTAGAGATAGTGACTAAACCATTACCAGCATTTGCTGCTGACTTATCACCATAATTTTGAAGCAAGCTTGACTGATTTAGAGTCAATAGTCCGTTAGTTACGCCATTATGGCTTCCCTTTGCATCAAGTAGAGACAGACCATTAGGTTCATCAAATCGATAATAAGCAACAGGGACAGCCTGAAGAATCAATTGTCTGTAAGAGTCAACTGACGGAGTTAATGAAGGCGTTGGTGTTGGAGTTAAAGCCGTAGCACTGCTATTCAACCAAAAAATATAATGGTTCTGAATCTGGAAGTCAGTCATCGCATAGCGATACATGCTGAAGTCATCCATAATTCCTGAATAGTTTTGTGTAGCATCATTGACGATACCACCAACATACAAGAAGTTATTTGTTGTTAGGTTGTTACCTAGAACTGGAACGGAAGCTAATTGTAAACCATTTGAGTAAATCTTTAATGTGTTAGACTGGCGAATGATAGTAATCATTCTGTCAACATTGTCACCTAAGCTTAAACCTGAATTTAGAGTGTAACTACCTTGATCAGTTACTAATTTGAACACTAATTGATTGGAAAAAGTCACCAATTCGAAAACATAAGTTCCACTGCTTAGTGGTAACTGGAATAGCGTAGCATTATGTGGTTGAGAAGCACCATTGATTGACAACTCAAAAGAGAAGTCACCTAGAATATTTTTATATCTGTTGTCGCTGTTAGCCACAACGTAAGATGCTTGAGTGCTACCAAATAGTGCAGAGAAGCCAGAACCATCAACAATAGGTGGTTGACCGATAGTAACGTTATGGTAAGTACCATTGATGTTATTACCACTATAATCTAGAACAGCGGTTCCAGTCATTTCATCAAATTTGTAATAAACGAGAGGCTTATCTGCGATCACGTTTCTTGCATACCCTGAAAGCGGAATTCTTACAGGTGTTCTAGATGGTGTTAACGATGGTGTAATCGTTGGTGTTAACGATGGTGATAATGTTGGGGTTGGTGTTAGTGAGATATTGGTGTTGATTTCTTTCAACAACGTATCTGACAAACGATAATCAAAGTTCTTGATTGGTGAGTGGTCATAATTTGAGTCTGTATAGAACTCAAGTGTTAAGGTGACATGGGATGCATCTGGTATGAAAACAACAGATTCGAATCTACCACTATCACCAAATAGTCCTAGGACAATGGTGTCACCATGATTAATGTAAGAGTTTGATACTTCGAATAGGTCACCACGATTGGCTTTAAGGCTCAATCTGTAATAACGCATGGTTCCTTGTTCATAGTCAAAATTAAAATTATAATAGGTCTGCTGATCAACCGTAAAATTCTTCGTGAAAGACACTGGAAGATTATCTGTTGATGCAGTGCTATTGAATTCGATTGAACGCCCTTGATCTACAGAGTCAATAGTACCATTGACTGTTGACCAGCCAGTAGTATTAGATGAAAGAAAAAGGTTTGGCTGAACTTCAAAGCTTGGTGTCATCGTCATAGACGGAGTAACTGAAGGCTCAGGAGTAGAGGTTACACTAACCGTAGGAGATAGCGTGGGTGTAGGCGTTGGAGTAATTAATGAAAATGCATTAGGGTATGCATTCTGCGCTGCAACTGTTTGTGTTGTACCATTGGATAACTTAACCAAATACGAAATCGTGCCGCTGCTATCAATTACTTGAGTGCAAACACCATATTCAACGGTATTAGAAGTTGACACAAAGTATATGATATCGTTGACATTAAAATAATTCATTGTTCTTCATTTTCTTTAAAGCTATTTATGTTTTTATATTACGAATTGGAGTCCGAAATAATAAATAATTTACCAGAGAGCGTTCCCATGCCTAACCAATTGATTCCTAAAAAAACTGAACACGTAATCGTTGCTTGCCTTGTAGGAATTCTTGTAGGAATTCTGGCAGGCTTGACAATTAAATATCCTTTTGAAGTTGAAAAGCTTCAAAAATATCAGACATTTTGTGGTCAGGCTAAAATAAAAACAGTAAAAGTAGGGTTTTCAGGTGATATCTATGCGATCACCTGTGATAATGGTGCCGAGGTTAGAGTTCGTTAATCAGCTACAGGGATTGCTGTCATAAACGCGGTGATCGGAGCAGCATATGGTAGAGATACCGTAATCTGATTTACATCATTAAATGTTACTACTGCATCAGTAATTAGGGTATTCGTGCTGGTATTGATCAAGGTAAATGCACAATATTGCACACCTAGAGTATGAATAATCAAATGGTTCTGATTTGACTGATAATCATCATATCTCTGAACAATGGTCTGCGCCTTAAATGTGGTGGATGCGGCATTATATACCAACACCTGACCATCAGTAAGTGATGAAACATCAACGTCTCGTAAAGAGGCAAGTTTTAATTCTGAATATGAATCAAGCAATGAGTTGATGCTAGTAAATGAATATTCTGCACCGTTAAAGAAGAGAATGTTACCTTCAACAACACCGGATGACGCAACGTCATCCAAGTCTGTAAGATTACGAACCTTAGCAGATGTGATAGCAGAATCTAGCTGTGAAAAAACATCGAATAGAGAATTATTAGAGGTAAGACCTGAAACGTTATCCAGCGTGTTAAACGCTGTTGGATTAAAGGTATAGGTACTATTAATCCAGTTACTTCCCAACGTGGTAATTAGATTATTAAAATCAGATGGAATGGTGACATCGATATACTCAACACCATTATCTAGGCGTAGAACGTTTCTATCCGTGTCAAAATACATACGGCCTGTGGTGCTGGTGTCTGGAACTGTTGTTCTGTTTTCAACAACAAGATTAACAAGCTGTCCGCCAACAACCTCAATATTACCGAAATACTTCATTTACTTACCCTTAGATTCTGTTTATATTTATTCTTAATACGTGATATCAGACTTTATCGTGAATGTGTCATCACCATTGTTGACATAAACACGGATCGGAGCAGAAGCACCAGCCGCATAACCCGGAACGTTGAAACCAGCAATCAACATACTACTGTCCTGACTCCAAGATAATGTATCCTGTGTAATATATGTATTGGTTGGAGTTACAGGGTTTGTCAACAAAGTAAATGTATCATTGTTATTATTCTTCAAGATAAGAATGGTATTTGTTGATGTTGCAGATGAACCTAGGGCCAAATAGTTACCATTTGGTGAGAACATACCTGAAGCTAGCCCATTTGCTGGGATGGTAGGTGTAGATAACTTTGTAAATGTATCATCAAAATTATTCTTATAGATGTGCAAGTATGGTGCTGAAGAATTTACAAAAGCCAAGTACTTACTGTCAGCAGACCATGTGCAACCATTTGTTAATCCTGAAGTTGGGAAGGTTGCCAATACACCAGATAAGCTGGTGAATGTTCCATCACCATTATTCTTATAGATGTTATAATATGGTGAGTTGGCGCTTGAAGTCACAGCCAAGTAGGTTCCATTTGGAGACCAACCCATACACGCAACAGTATATCCCGGCAATGATGCTGGGATTGCTAGTTTAGTAAAGGATGTACCAGTTCTACTATAGAAATTGATGAATGGTGTTCCACCTAAACCGATAGCTAGAATATTATCAGTTGGTGAAAATGCAGATGAATATGCATTAGCAGTCAATGGTACATCAAGATTAGCTGTGATATCAGTAAAAGTGTCATCGCCATTATTTGTATAGACTAAAATTCTCGGTGTTGTAGTTGTTGAGTTAATAGTAAAGAAGTTACCAGTGAATGATCTACTGATAGTATTCTGTGTATTTGCATAATTTGTTGGTCCAGTACCTAGACCACTGAATGATGCTCCATTATTTTTGTAGACAGTGAATTCATGTAGCGGTGCAGTTGTTCTGTTTTTGTTAGCCATTGCATAATTACTTGAACTGAAACCTACTGAGTTAACAGTCAATGCACCCGGCGTTGCCGTAGGTGTTGGAGTTTTAGATGGAGTAGGAGTTGGTGAGCTAGTTATAGATGGCGTTACCGTAATCGTAGCTGTAACTGTTGGTGTCACTGGTGCAGTTGTACTGGCTGTGATTGTAGGAGTTGGAGTAGGTGTTACTGCTGGTGTTCCAGTTACAGAAGGTGTTGTTGATATTGTAGGTGTGATTGTCTGAGTAACTGGTGGTGTTCCGGTTACTGAAGGCGTTGGTGAAATACTTCTGGTAATTGTTGGAGTAAATGTCACCGTTGGTGTTGTAGTTAGTGTAGGTGTTAACGAAATAGTCGTTGAAACTGTTGGTGTCACTGTTAACGCTGGTGAAAGCGAAACGGTTGCTGTGACTGTTGGTGACATCGTTACAGAAGGTGTTACTGTAATGGTAGGTGTCGTAGTTCTGGTTGGAGTTACAGACGGAGTGGTTGACACCGATGGTGTTACAGAAGCCGAAGGAGTTCCTGAGATTGTTGCGGTGACAGAAGGAGTAGCTGTCAATGCTGGTGATAATGAAACCGTTGTGGTCACTGAAGGCGTAGCTGTCAATGTTGGAGTAAATGTTAATGTTGGGGTGACCGTATGTGTAACTGGTGGAGTTCCAGTAACCGATGGTGTCACCGTAGCGGACGGTGTACCGGTTATCGATGTTGTGATCGAAGGTGTCAGTGAGATGGTTGGAGACACGGTTACCGTAGGTGTAATAGTAACACCCGGTGTACCTGACACTGAAGGTGTTGGAGATACAGTTAATGTTGGGGTAGCCGTCACACCAGCAGTTGCAGTAATTGATGGCGTAACTGAGATTGTCTGTGTAGGAGTAATCGTTACCGTTGGTGAAGGAGTCAACGATACTGAAGCACTCAATGTGATTGTCGGAGTGACTGATGCAGTTTGAGTAACTGAAGGTGTTGGCGTTGGAGTTACTGACGGACTCAATGAAACTGTTACACTTGGGGTTATAGTAATTGATTTAGTTACACTAGGTGTAATTGAAACTGTAGCCGATGGAGTCACAGTCAATGCTGGGGTTGCACTCACTGAAACCGTTGAGGTAACCGTAGGTGTGATGGACACAGTTCTAGTTACTGACGGTGTTATCGATGCGGTAACTGTTGGAGTGGCTGTAACAGTATGTGTGGCCGTTGGTGTAGGTGTAAAGGTAATAGCCGGTGATCTGGTTACTGAAGGCGTAATTGATGGTGTTACTGAAATAGTAGCAGTCATCGTAGGTGTTGAAGTAACTGTCGGTGATGGTGAAATAGATGCTGTAATTGATGGAGTTACAGTTGCACTAGCAGTTTGTGTTGGTGTGACTGAAGGGGTAGCAGTCAGCGTTGGAGTAGCAGTAACACCCGGTGTGGATGAAACTGAAGGAGAAACAGTTACTGAAGCCGTAATCGTTGGAGTTACAGTCAATGTTGCAGATGCGGTGATTGATGGGGTTACTGTGGGTGACACCGATGTAGTAGCCGTAACCGAGGGTGTTGGACTATTTGATGCTGTTACCGATGGCGTAATAGACACCGTTGCACTCACTGAAGGCGTTCTTGACGCTGTAGGGGTTGGTGTAGCCAATCGTGTAGCAGTTGGTGTTTGAGACAGTGAACGCGTAACTGTAGGCGTTGGTGTAAAGGTTCTTGTCGCTGTTGGTGTATGAGATAGCGAACGGGTAGGCGTAGGAGTTGGTGTGGCACTGTGAGATGCCGTTACAGATGGTGTTACAGTAATAGTTGGCGTTACAGTGCGAGTAGCTGTAGCAACCGGAGTTCCAGTTGCATGCGGAGTTCTTGAACTAGTAACTGTTGGGGTATTTGTTGTAGTCGGTGATGGAGTTACAGTACTTGTTTGAGTAGAGGTGACTGTAGGTGTTGGGCTACTCGATGGAGTAGGCGTATTTGAAATAGTTGGTGTGATGCTAGGTGTGACAGACATCGTTGGTGTGGGAGTTACCGTACCGTGATTGAAATTAACATAATGCTCATTAAAATCGACATAGATGGTATTAGGTGATACGATGTATCCAACTTTCTGGAAAGAGAAGTTGACATCGAATTGAGTAGTTAATTCACCATTTCTACCAACAAACAAAGCCGTGTGAACAGGTTCAGACCAATTCCAATCAGTTCTATTGATGACAAAGCCAACATTATGTAAGGTAACAATTTGTCCAGTAGAAACACTTCTTTCAGCCAAGGCAAATGCAGGCTGTGATAATTTCTGCTGATCAGCAAGTTCTAATGTATTGTAATTCTTCCAAGTGACGCAGAAATGCTTTGTTATATCTTCTTCTGCAACACCATTTGCCTGTGTGATTCTCTTATATGTAAAAGAATCCTTGGAATCATTTTTAAATTGGGTGATGGTTGTCTTGTTGTAGAACTCAAATCCACTATCTGTAAATCTTTTAATTGGATTTGAATTATTGTCTAGCACGATTACATCAGTTACACATGGTTGCAACACGTTAATCTGTGTTCCATTTGCCTGAGTGTTAACTCTTCCTGAAGCATCAATGGCTGCTGCAATCACACGGATACAATCAATCCAGTACTGCCCATTCCATGTTTTATACTTGAATGTGAATTTATCGAAATACATCTGGTTTTCGATAGGGTCAGATGGAGCTACCCATGAAAATGGATTTGCGCTAGTGTAACCAAAAGTTAAGGAAGCATCTTCAGTGCTGATATCCCAATATAGCCAGATAGCTTGACCTGATGGTAAGTCAGACCAAGCATTTGCAGTAGATGTAGATTCAGTGACAAGATAATTAGATGAACCATCTGCGAAGGAAATTAATGTTGGTGATGTACCAGCATTAAAATCAGCACCACCTGATGTGTTCAAAGTAATGAATCTTGGCAGCTTTTGGCTGTCAATTATTCCTTGTCTAAAATTGATCTTCATGATAATCCAAATATTCTAATATTTATATATTAGATCATGGAGAAACATATCGGGTAGCAGTTTTAATGATTAAATTTCCCCACATGAACTGTCCACCAGAACCAGACTGAGTTGTATTATCAAATGTTATCAATACGAACTTATCATTGTATGGGAAAGCTACCGGCCACGGCTGTGTGCTTCCACCACCATCCTGTGCAGCATCAAGATTACCAAGGAAATTCATTGATGAATCATAAACCAGCATGGTTGATCGGCCACCAGTTAAGATATAATCCTGACCATTAACAACAAAATGCTTAGTTCCTTCATATCCTTGGCGGGTAGTATCCGCACCAACCAAAGTCCAATTGACAAGATCAGTTGAAGTTGCTAGTGCAGCATAAAAAGGTGATCCGCTGAATGTAGTATTATCAACTATAGTGTAAGCTAATTTATAAGTGGTTCCATCGAACAGCATGCATGGATCATATGTGCCAGCATCAGCAGATAGTTTTCCCGGTAGATTTAGGATAGTTCCATTATTAAGAGTAAATCTACCACCACCAATTAAATTGTCAGTTGTGTGGAAATGTTCTACCTGAATAGTACCACCCGTACCAAACCCATTACCCCACGTAGCAAGATACATTTCAAATGAACCATCAGCATTCTTAACTATCTGTCCTGCAATATCTGAGGTTAGTACACCACCACGTTCAATGATTATGGCAGAATCTTGTGAAACGGTGTAGGTAGTTAAATCTAATGAATAGACACCGATATAGCCAGCACCAGATGAATCAAATGAAGTCGCTGAGAATTGAACAACACCATTTGTGATAATTGGGCTATTGTCTGGATTTACGACAATGGAAAAATCTCTCATCTTCGAAGTACCGCAGATTCCTGATTTGAAATCTGAATATTTGAACGTAGCTGACTCTCCACTGAGTAGGCCAAATGCTGAATAGAATGTATTGATGGCAGTTGGATTCTCCATGAATGCAAATTTATTATTTAAAGAATAATTTTCAGAGGTATACCATCCCGCCCCAATATCGTAATAAGAAATCACAGTATCATTTATCAAACTCATACCAATCTTAAATGGCACAGTTGGTATACCAATCGATACACCATTAGAAAAGTATTGAGTACCATTTTGTTTAACCATAATAGATAGGTAACCATTCTGATTATTAAAAATTACACCTACGAAGTTATTGGCATCCTGAGCAACACCCGCAAATGTAATTTGGTAATTTGATGCACCAGATGGCATTTGTGTAATAGTGGATGATACGAATGCTTGAGGTGATACTAGAGGATCGCCCTGACCTAATAACGTTATAGAGGTGACTGCACCATTTATCGTTAGATTGGTGCCATCAGTATTATATGTAGATAGGCTATCACCCAAACTTATTAAGTCTGTTAAACTAGATAAGTTATTATTAAAATCCAACGCATTACCCATAGGCTGAATATCAAAGTTTGATACTGTAGCCGCTGTAGTATAATGCTGGGATAACGGAGCTACTTCAAAAACTGCTACTGGACTTGCTGTTGGTGTTACAGAAGGAGTAGGCGTTGGCGTTATAGAAGTTTCACCCGTTGGCGTGAAACCAACAGGAATTGGATAGTCGAATTCGCTGTTTAGTGTTATATACTGGAAGTTCTGTAAACCATAATAGGTTGAACCGCCGAATTGGAATATTGCGGAGCCGGGAGTAAACGTTTGAGTTGGATTAGTTCCAGTTGACGGATCACTATCATCAGCCCAAGTTCCGTTTAATCCATACCAGATATAACCAAGATCAAAGTCTACTGCCATCATGCATAGGTCACCTCTATCAGCAACACCTAAGTTAACCGAGACAATATCGCCCGTAGCATTTCTCAACACAACTGGATTTCTATACGGTTGGATACCATAACCACCTGTTGGATTATCAAGTGATTGATAGGTAGAGGTGGTCGGCATCATACCGTACATTGGCCCCTCAAGGAAAGCTTGCGCAGTACTATTAGCTAGGAATTTATAACCCATGATATACTTACCAGTGGTAAACTGTCTTATGGATTTAACCCAACCATGCCCCATAGTATCAATTTTATCGGCTTCATATTTTGATGGGAATGTATATAGATCATTTCCCGTGCTTAAATCCATAGGGTTTAAAGATGTTATCAAAGTACCTGAAGTAGTAATGGATGGCGTAGGGCTTGGTGATGGTGTAGGACTTGGTGTTTGTGTTATAGAAGGATTTTGAATGGCTAATGTTGCATGTGCCGCAACACGAGCAGGTGTAAGAACCCTGCTGTAATAAGCAAAGTCACTACCAAAGCCAACAGGAATATCACTATACTGTAAGCGGCCCATAACGTTCATTCTACCATACAGGGTAGGCGTTTCATTCACGGTAGCAGAAGCTACAAGAACACCATTTTCATATAGACAAGCTATTTTTGTGAAATTATCAAAGGTAAACACCACATGTAGTGTTTGCCCCAACGAATTAGTGTTTGGTGAAATAATATCTGTGTTCAACACACGCGCATTTAATGTACCATTATTATACCAAATAGCTGTACCACCACCCAAGTTATCCCATTCAGCACCCATAATAATCTTATGGGTAGCACCACCGGTAATTTTAATGATAGCTTCAAGTGTAAATGAACTTGAAATTTCAGTAACCATTGGGCAGTATGCAAGATTTGTCTCAACTGCAAGAACATTTGCCGATGCCGATGAACCATATCGTAATGGTGATGATCCAAGCTTAAGGTTGGTGGATGTTGAATATATGCCAGTATTACCATTCCCTGAGCTATCAATCATAGCTGTTGAACCGCTTGCTTCATCTAGTTTCCAATATGCTGTTGGACTATCAGACATTACAATACCTTCATATGTTGTAGGTAGAGGTGATGAAACAGTCACAGATGGTGTGATTGTTGGAGTCATTGTTGGAGTAGCAGTCAATGATGCTGTTGGAGTAATAGAAAGGTTAACTGAAATGGTTGGAGTAACTGATGGTGTAATAGAAATCGTCTGTGTAACTGATGGTGTCACAGAAATGGTTGGTGTGATCGTTGGCGTAATAGATATCGTTGGCGTAATTGTTGGTGTAATAGATATCGTTTGTGTAATTGATGGTGTTACTGTAATAGTTGGGGTGACGGTTACAGTAGGCGTAGGTGTAACTGCTGGTACTAATGGAAAGAACTGTGCAGTTTTATTTGTTGAATCATAGACCAGTGTACCAATGTCTGAACCATCAACGTTACTTGCTGAATTACTTTCACAGTTTACATAAATGACAGCATCGTTAACTAATAGACCACCAACGTTAATAAAGTCAGTACCAGACTGCTGCATCGATCCACCTAAGAAGCTCTGGAATTGAACGCCAACGTTACCGGACACGCGCTGACCGTACCAGTTCAATCTTAATCTAATCGTAAAGTCTTCCTGTGGGTAGTCATCAGCTAACTGGTTGAAGTTAACTATAACAGCCTCAGGACCACTTGGAGAGGTATTGTCGCCACCCCATGTCAAATAAACGCCATCATTAGTCTGACGACTCCAACCTACATCTACATCGCGTGCTGGATCAATAATAGCAGTTCTTGTATCCAAGTCAGTACCATCTGATGGAGTCCATGTGTAACGAACCAATGCAAAGTCAAATGGCTGGTTAAATGAACCCGGTGTTGATGATGGCGTAATCGTAGGTGTAGGTGATGGCGTTAACGTCAATGAACGAGTAACTGTTGGCGTTGGTGTAGGAGTTGCCAATGGTGTTGAGCTAACTATAATTGTTGAAGATGGTGACATTGATGGTGTCAATGAATGTGTTGGAGAAATTGTAGGTGTGACTGATGGTGCTGGTGGAATAAAGTTCACCGGCTTAACCATAAGAACATCTGGATATGTCTTTTCAACATTCGTAGGAGCTACAAAGAAATCAGTCGAATCATATGAGAAATAGTCAATATCGTTGTCAACCATGTTGGCAACGTCAATAACTTTGTCCTTCACCTTGTCATTTGAGGTGAATGGAGTTGTGGCAAGCATGATATACAAGCCTTCTGGTGGAATCGGCTGTAGAACACCAGTACCGTAATCGATTCTGGTGATTTTAAGCTGTGTACCAGAAGGAATATCACTGAACTTCAAACTATCACCCCCAAGGGTTCTGAAGTCTAGAATGCTCTTACTGAATAGGTAATAGTTTCTACGGCGGCGAACAAGGATTTCGTTCCAACCAGCCCAAGGTACTTCAGTAAGGGAGTTTGACAAGTATTCTGTACATAGTTCTTCTTCTTCATTTGGCTTCTTGATGCTTACTTCGATACGAATAGGAGTGTCGTCCAACTTGTAAGGGAGTGCAGGAGTAGGAAGCAATGAAGGTGGATATTGGAATTTAGTAAGGTACTTAGGCACCGCGAAGGTAAAGTAGCCTTCAGCAGTAACCTGAAATAGGGCCACATCGTTAGCAACCATCTGAGGGGTAAGCTTGATTGAGCTTCTTGAAACAAGCTGAGCTTTACCATTGTAGAAGTTATCAAATGTTACACGAATCTGGTTCTTATTAACGAATAGTAGGCTATACTGGTCAGGATCATCAAGTTTTTCTAATTTATTGTTTACATCGTAAACATAAATGGTGGTAGCTGGGTTTGTACCCAAGTCATGATCAATCACCCAAACGTTGTTTGGAAGAGTCTGAGTATAATTAAACAGAACACGTCTCTGACTATAATCTTCCAGACCGGGAACCTCTGAAGGGAATTTCTCTCTGATATTATCAGGATTTCTCTTCGTTTTAAGAAGTTTCCCTTTGCATCCATAAGTGATGACACATTTAGAGAATGTGGTTAGACCATTACTGTTTTCAAGTAAATCAATATCTCTATCACATATATTACATTTATATGTTAGCGTTGCCATCCATTATCACCAAATTCGGGTTATCCACCTATTTATTTAATTTGGTTGCCAGTATTTTTTGATACGTTCATCATTTACGGAATGTGGTCTTGGATTCCCATGAAAACAAACAATACGGGCATTCTTAGGGATTTCAATCTGCCCTTGCTTATTAATGCAATGTCTTTTGTAAGATACGATCTGATTAGGGAACATATCCTGAAGATAATCAATAGAAGGCTTGTTTTCATCAATCCAACGCTGATCACCTTCACGATAGCTGGTAATAATTTCTCTGGAACGTGGAACGAATCTAGTATAGATCAAATTAGTTTCAGTTGGATTCCATGACATGACACCACTTCCTAAAGAATGTAGAGCATAGAAATCACGTAACCCAGCAAAGTTTCCTCGGTACGAAACAATTTCATCTATATTTCCAGTAATGATAGTGTCCAAATCCATATAGAAGACATGATTGGCAAACTGATCATGCTTAAACAATTCAAGCTTACCCCACCATGTAGGATAATCATTAGAGAATGGGATCACTCTATCAATATCTTTAGAGAATCCAGTTGCATTGTCTGTTATACACACAATTTCATGATCAACAGTGATATTCTTCTTGATGCCCTTGGCAAGTGCATTTACATAATCAGCATTGTAAATCTCACCACCAGTTTTTAATACCATAGCAATCGTAACTTTTTCAGGTCTTTCGAATTTAAAGTTTAGTGGACGTTTGCTGATATCAAGACATTTGATCGCAATAAATTGTTCCTTGCGACCATCTACCATCATTTGACGTGAAACATTGATGTCATCAGCATGGCGTGCTAAGAAGTCTTTAACTGCCATATGCTGCGAATGATTGTGCCCTTCATCAAAGTCTGAAATATAAATGGTTCCAGAATATGTCATCTTTGTCCACAAATAATCCAATGCAAGTGAAGTAATGTTATTCTGTTTAAGATCGACTACAGCAAAGCAGAATGTCGTGTTCGATGGAATGATATCATTTAGGTCATGATACCCATTTGTTTGTAAAATCGAATATTTTGTATCATCAACATTATTTCTTTTTAAATATGCAAAGACGGGCTGTGGGAGAACAGCGTACTGGCCTTTCTTAATTTCATTAAAATTTGGATGACGTAAATCATGCTTATCTGGCTCTGGTAGACCTTTGAAGGTATCGATACCATAGCATTTCTTATTAGTGTGTTTAACAAAAGTGATTAGGTCAATAAAGCTCCCACCATCATTGATTCTCAAATCTATGACATCACCCTGTAACTTTAGTGAATCTTTAAGGTGTAATTTTTGTTTGTTGTGCATCATAATGGTTTGGATAACTTCTTTACGGCTGCTGATAGGGTATAACGCGGAAAGCAATCAATATTGCTGGTTGGACTCGCATTGATAACTTCGATATTGGCAGCTTTCAATTGAGTTAAAGTTGATCTGAAGATAGATGGTAAATGACTTAGTGATCGGGTGGTCTTCTTTTCATTATAGAAATATCCAGCCGATGCATCGAGACCAAAGAAAGCAATTCGTTTAGGTCGTAAATGATAAGCCAAATTCAAAGCACCAAATCCTGAGTTGCCAGTATTGATACAACTTGGGTCTTCATTTAATCCCCAAGTGAGCATATCGTATGGTTTAACATCAGCACAACTATGAAAAGGAATTCTATGCAGGTAATTGATGGTTGGGTCAGCTTCAATCTTATGATCACCACTTCTTGCATCCATCATCCCGTAATCTTCTGGAACAGCAGAAAATAGATCACCAGTGAAACCCTTTGGAATCTGGCCTTTGGTTAAACCCCAAGGATCAAGAGTGAACCATGCATCAGCATAAGGAAGGTACTTACCTGCATCATTTACGGCAATGATGTAACCCTTATTTCTCAAGTTCTCAAAATTAAAATTCATTAAACTTGGACCCGAACAGACTATGATTACTGTGTCAGGACGTAATGTTGTGTTGACTCTTGACCATCTGATACCGCTCATTCATGATTCCTTAGTAATTCTTGATAGAAAATACTATTCTCTACCTTCACCGCGTTAGACAAATCACTCCAATTCATTTGTCTTTCATATAGTGAAACAATTAAATTCTTTCTTTCTTGATCAGAATTTAGATTTCTGGATGTAACACCAGCACCCAAACTGATTACGTTAGAATGATATAGCATCGTCTCGATCAATACTGTGGAGTTGATCCCAACTACCATATCTGCATAAGGTATATAGTGGTGAACATCACCCTTTACCTCTATAAATTTGTCATAATTTCCTACGTTTGCTGGGACAAGTGGGTGTCGTTTGAAAAGAATATCTCTATCATCATACTGATAGATGTCACTAACATATTGCATTAACTCATCCATCGTTTTAAATGGTGAATATTTGACAATCTGAGTATCAGTCTCTACCTGTAGTGGGACAAAGATGAATGGCTTATCATGAAGCCTATTCTTTTTATTATCTTCTTGTAATTTATTAATTAGTGAATCAGTATAATCTACATCTTTTGATTGTAGGGGTGATGATATGTTTGACAACCTGCAATTGACACCAACAAGATCGAAATAGCATGTCTTTCCATAGTGATTGAAGAATCCTAGCTCACCATAGATAATTTTTATACCTCTGGCCTTCAACGTCTTGATTGTCAATTGGTCGGAGGGTAGGTTTCCATTCCATATAAAAGAAAAGTCAGGTTTAAATCGAATAGCATTGAGGTAGGCATCAGCATTACTTTCATTAAAAGTATCCAATTGATAGACTTTATTGTAGTCATCTGTAACAGCGCCAGCCTTGGTGTGACAAATGATATAAGTTTTATGTCCCATTCTTTCTAATGTATTAGCTAAGTCTTTAAATAGACTAAGAATAGACTTGTAATTCTGAGCAGTTTCATGATTATTTAAAGCTACAGTAAAAAGGAAATTCATTATCTGTACCTTATAAATTTGGCAGGTGATCCCGCTACAATGGCTCTAGCCTCTACAGATTTGTTAACGAAACTGTTGGCTCCAACGATACAATCATTATTGAGGACAATGCCATGATTGATGGTACATTGACCACTTACCCAAACGTTGTCCCCAATCACCAATGTACTTCTAAGCATCTTCTCTTCAATCAAAGGAACATCTGTAATCTGGTGAGAAGAGGCCAGTAAGATAGTGCTTGGGCCGATCAACGACCCTTTTCCAATGGACATCTTGCCAGTACATTGAATAAAATTATGATATCCAATAACACTCTTTTCACCAATCTCAAGTTCACCTTCCATTTCTATAACAGTATAGGCTCTGATCTGGACCTTATCACGTAGGATGATAGTCCCGCTTCCGATAAATTTTACCGTTGGATCGATTCTAACGTTATTTCCTTTGATGATATCTAATGTCATTATAACTCTTCTCTAATAAGTTTTATTTCTGGATGAATTTTTGAATATTTATCCACTAGATTTAGGTAGTGTGGATAGCCAAGATTCTTATATTCTTCAATATCTTTAAATGGTTGCCTATTAGGGATTATTTTATTAAAGCTGCTGTATCGGGTCTGACTCAATAAATGAATAATAGGAGAACTTAAGGCGAAGGCTACTTTTTTATTCTTTCTATAAAGGTTTTCAAAAATAAAATCATCACCACAATAAAAATCAAGAACAGAAGGAATATCCACCCATTCTGACTTTCTAAAAGTAAAATCCCAACCTTGTCTGGTCTTTTCATCAAGAACAACGTATGAGAGTTCTTTTTTAGCTACAGTCCAATCTTTATGATTAGTTGGGTGGATTACACAGGAAACATCTGATTCAATATCAAAAATTTGTCTTGTATCACTTAAAAAGTTAGAAGGGATGCGAATATCATTGTTCAAGAAAGAACAAACATCACCTTGCGCTATTTTTATGAACTCGTTCCATATAGCGTTCAATGGCCTGTTGAAGCCATTCTGTATAACTACGTTACCTTCGGCCATCATCTGGTCTAGGAATGCCTCTGTACCCGGTTCTACGGAGTTCTGATCCACTATGATCAACTCATAGTGCTTGTAATTTTGTTTCTTTAAATCTTTTACCAGATTCTTTGTATGTTCTAAACAATTGAAGTTGACGATTAAGCAAGATATCATAAGTAGTTCTCTAGTTTGTCTTTTCTAAAGCAATCAAGAGCCGAAGATGGTGAACAGTTGACCACATCAATTTTCATATTCTTCAGACCCGGTGCCATGCTGTTGATAGATGGGATGAACATATCATCATAAACATAATTGCCCATAGGCAGACCATGACCTTCATGCCAGTGAGATTGTCCACGGGATAGTTTCATATCGTAGCCAAGAAGGATGATTCTTTTCACCTTAATATTGGCTAAAAGGTTTAACATGTGTGCCCCACTGTTATTTCCTCTTACGTTATCAATATTCATGTCAATCCCATAGTCTCCTGTTCTGCGAAGAACAGTGGCATTTCCAGAGGCTAATATATTTCCTTTAATATAACCATCTGCACTATGCCTTGCAGTGAAACGAAGTTGACAGGAATGATTCATAACGTTATCATAGTGGGTTCCGATCCAGCTTTCATCGCACCAATACAGTGCAGTTGCATCAGGAAACTCTCTGTACGCTGTATTCAGACAGATAATGTTTTTGCCTTTTAATGAAGATTTATCGACCATTTTGAAACTAGGACCACCTCCTATAACAAAAACGTCTCTACCGCTAACTTTATCGTAAAGTTGTTGTATTTTATCTCGCATTTTGCTACCATTCATCTTCTAAATACCCAATCAGTTACACCATATTTAGAGGCCAAAAATGCTACCTACTTTAGAAAAAGAATGCTCGGAATTTTTGAAAGCATCTAATGGATATCCATTACTCAAGAACCTCCCGCTGAACAATGATGGATTCAGAAAAGTAAAAGTCCGTAAGAAGAAAAATATAAACAGTGATATCGTAAAGATTTTCAATGAAACCTTTAACGATCACACGGACCTAATCATGCAGCGCTCTATATTTGCGCATGGGCCATCAGGGTTTAAGCCTTCTGATAATCCAAATTTCGCCCCATTCTATATCTTTCCAACTGATGGATTTAAGTTTCTCTATGCACAAGACGTAGCAGAGACTACAGAAACCTATAAGGATACGTTGAGTGTCCTCATTGATCATTATGGTAAAGATGGAATTCAAACTTTTAAAGATGTATTGAAATATCAATACACCTTCGATGATCTAGAAAAAGGTCTAAGAACAAAAACGGAAATGATCATTTATGACATCCCGTACTACTATGCAATCAATTACTTTTTGATTGAAGATTATGCTAATTTCATTTCTGAATAATAAGATGATGATTTAAAACAGAAAAGGTGGAATGCCTTTTGTGGTACCTAAATATTAAACCAAAAACAAGAACAACGAGGTAAGAAAACTTAATGGTAGACGAAAGTAAAATCTCCGTAATCAAGAGAAATGGAGAGAAAGAACAACTAAATCTTGATAAAATTCATAGAGTTGTATCATGGTCATGCGAAGGAATTAAGGGTGTATCAGCTTCAGAAATTGAAATGCGAAGCCAGCTTAAGTTCTTTCAGGGCATTACCACCAAACAGATTCACAGCACACTCATTAGAACAGCAGCAGACCTAATTTCTGAAGATGCTCCTAACTATCAGATCGTAGCCTCAAAGCTACTAAACTATCAGTTAAGAAAGGAAATCTATGGTCATTTTGAGCCATGGGAACTAGGTGATGTTGTAAGTCTAAACATTGAACGTGGAGTCTATACTAGCGAACTCCTAGAGTGGTATACGGTTGAAGAAATAGCTGAACTCAATAGTGTTATTGATCATAATAGAGACTTTGATATCGTATATGCTGGTACTGAACAGTGGTCAAGTAAGTACTTGGTGCAGAATCGTGTAACCAAGGAAAAATATGAGACTCCACAGATTGCATATATGTTGATTGCTGCGACAGCATTCAATTCATATCCAAAGGAAACACGTCTAAAGCATGTTAAGAATTATTACCATGAATTAAGCAAGTTCGATATCACCATTCCAACACCTGTTCTAGCCGGTCTACGCACAGATGAAAAGCAGTTCAGTTCTTGTACTGGTATTTCAGTTGGTGACTCACTTGATAGCATCAAGGCCGCAAACTCGGCCATCATCGATTACGTATCACGTAAAGCAGGTATTGGTCTAAGTGTTGGCCGTATTCGTGCTGAAGGTTCACCAATTCGTGGTGGTAAGGCTGTGCATACTGGCGTAACACCATTCTTGAAGGCATTCCAAGGAGCTTTGCGCTCATGTTCACAGGGTGCAATTCGTAATGGATCAATGACAACCCACATTATCTATTTCCATCCAGAAATTGAAACTCAGTTGGTATTGAAGAATAACAAGGGTACGGAAGACAATCGTGTTCGTCAGATGGACTATTCTTTTACAGTAAATCGTTTGTTCTACAAGCGTGTTCTTGAAGATGGTATGATCACTCTGTTCAACCCAAGCGAAGTTCCAGATTTGATGACAGCTTTCTATCATTCTGATAATGATGCGTTTGAAGCTTTATATGCGAAGTATGAAGCTGATCCACGTTTCAAGAATGCTAAAAAGATTTCAGCATATGAACTGTTGGATAACTTTGTGGAAGAACGTGTTAATACGGGCAGAATCTATCTGCTTAACATTGACAATGCAAATCACCACTCACCATACAATCCAGACCTACATCCGATTGAACAGTCAAACCTATGTCAGGAAATTCTTCTACCATCAGTCCCAATGGGACAGACTATTAGAAAGATTCTTGAAATCCCTATGGATGATGAGTTGTCGCAGGTTCTAAAGTGGGTTGATGATAAGGAAGTAATCACATTTAAGCGTCTTGATGCGGATGGTGTGAATTCAACATATGATGTAACGTATAATTCAAGCCGTATCTTCCTTTGCACATTATCTGCAATCAATTGGGGTAACATTCGTAAGCCTGAAGACTTCGAAAAGCCAATGGAATACGCGGTAAGAGCATTGGATGCTATCTTGTCTTATCAGGATTATCCTTTGATTGAATCTGAACTTTCTACCAGAGACTTCAGAACACTAGGTATCGGTATTAACAACTTAGCTTATTTCTTGGCTAAGCATGGCGTTAAGTATGATGAAAGTGCTTTAGAATTGGTTGATGAATACATGGAAGCCATGTCATTCTACGCAATCAAGGCTTCTGTCCAGTTGGCGAAGGAATTTGGTCCATGTGACCGTTATCATGAAACCAAGTGGGCCAAGGGTGAATTCCCATGGGAAAGAAGAGCAAAGGCTATTGATGAATTAGTACCTATGAAGTTGAGACTTGATTGGGATGGCCTACGTGCTGACCTATTGAAGTATGGTATTAGAAATGCGTCACTTCTAGCTAACATGCCAAGTGAAAGTTCAAGTCAGTTAGTCGGTGCAACGAATGGCGTAGAACCACCACGTACCTTAATTTCTAAGAAGAAGTCAAAAGATGGTGTTCTAAAGTTAGTTGTTCCAGAATATTCAAAACTAAAGAACAAGTATGACCTTCTATGGGATCAGAATGGGGCTGAAGGTTACTTAAAAGTAATCGGAGTCATTTCTAAGTGGGTTGATCAGGCAACATCGGTCAATACTTCATACAACCCTCAGAAATTTGGTGATAGCATTCCATTTGACACCATCGTAAAGGATATCTTCATGCATTATAAGCTTGGTGGTACAACCCTTTACTACAATAACGTTTTTGATGGTGCAACTGATGACTACACAGAAGACGAACAAAAGGTAAAAGCAGTGGACAAGTATTTGGCTGAGCAATATGCAAAAGCTCAAGCTGAAGAAGAGTTCGAAGATGATTGCTCAGCCTGCAAACTATAAGGATAAGAATGAAGTCATTATTTAATATTGAAAACACAAAATCACCGATGGAATGTAAAATATTCCTCGATGACGATAACAATGGGGTAACTTTATCTCGCTTTGAGCAGGTAAAGTATCCACGTATCCAGAAGCTAAGAGAAATCCAAGAGGGTTTCTTCTGGCGTCCACAGGAAATCGAAGTAACCAAAGATGAGAGAGACTTTAAGTCTCTCTCTGAAGCAGGTAAGCACATTTTCACAAGTAACCTGATGTTCCAGACCCTATTAGACTCTACGCAGTCTCGTGCACCTGAAGCATTGTTTGCATCGATCACTGCACTACCTGAGGTAGAACATTTCTGTAAAGCATGGGGATTCTTTGAATCAATTCATTCATTCAGCTATTCCTACATTCTAAGAAACATTATTACTAATCCATCAGAAGTCTTTGACAAGGTAACTGAAATTCAGGAAATTATTGACAGGGCTTCCTCAATTACAGCACCATATGATGACCTACATCACTATAATCAGTATGTTGACATCAATGGCTATGATGATACACACACCAAATATAACCATAAGGTTAAAGTTTGGCGTGCATTGATGGCAGCTAATATTCTTGAAGGTGTTCGCTTCTACGTATCATTTGCTTGCTCGTGGGCATTTGCTGAGCAGAAGTTAATGGTAGGTAATGCAGATATTATTAAGTTCATCTGCCGTGATGAAAACGTACACTTAGGTTTTACTCAGTTCCTTCTAAAGACCTTACCTAAGGATGATTCAGACTACATCCAGATTTCCAAGGATTTGGAACAAGATAGTATTAACATGTTCCTCGATGCTATCCAGCAGGAAAAGGATTGGGCAAAGTATTTGTTCAAGTTTGGTTCTATTTTGGGTCTAACTGAAGGCCTATTGGGTGATTACGTGGATTTCATTGCTAAGAAAAGAATGGATGCTATTGGTTTGAAACTTCCTTATTCCGTTCCTTCAAGTGATCCGCTTCCATGGACCCAAAGCTGGATTTCAGGTAAGGAAGTTCAGGCAGCAGCACAGGAAACCGAATTGACATCATATGTGATCGGTGTTCTAGATAAGAAGGTTGAACGACGTTCTGTCATTCGTAATTTGAAGTCTATGGGCATTGACTGATAGACAAATGTGAAATTAAGAACTATAATCCCTTGGCCTAAAACCAAGGGATTCTTTTATGTATATTATCGAACCACAAGCCATGCAATTGCTAATTGGATTGTATAACTCACCTCAGCGTCATTATCATGACCTGAATCATATCAATTTTAGTTTACATAAACTTGGTGAATGTTCGACTAAATTTAGCCTAGAAAGGGCTGAATTGACTGTATTGAAGTATGCAATCTGGTTTCATGATGCAATCTATTCTCCATATAAAATGGCTGGAACATCTAATGAACTAGAGTCAGCAGATTTGTTTAGCTCATGCCTTAAAGATAACATAATTCATGATAAGTTCTTTTATAAGGATTTTGAGGAACGTGTTGTTGAAGCCATCCTAGAAACTGAGTACCATGCTGGAAACCCTACCACTGATCTATACCGAACAACAGATATCATGATGGACATCGACATGGCAGGCTTTGCCAAGCCGTATGCTCTTGCATATGGTGATTCTGATCTTATTTTTAAGGAATATGCATTCTTGGGATATTCCAAGACTGATATGATGAAGGCAAGAATTGATTTCTTACAGAAGCTCCTTTTCAAGGAGTACATCTACAGAACTGAGTATTTCCGTGAAACCCATGAGGCCAAGGCTCGCCAGAACATTACAGACATCATCAAGGCCACACAGGAGACCTCTTAAAGCTGGGACCGTTCAATTAAACTGTAGAGTCTTCACATTTCATAAATATATGAAAATCGGAACTCTCAAATGTATCTTGTCGAATTGGCTAATCCCAAGCAATTAAAAACCCATCTGGAATACCATGCAACGCTTAACCCTAAGCTATGGAGTACATTTGCAGATGACAAGAACTACCCAATGCTCAAGCCTGAAGTACAAGAGGCATTAGAAAAGATTTCTAATGCCTTTTTAGCTTTCTTGAAAGTTGAAGCAGACAAAGTTGCCGACATTATTTTCACTGGTTCTAATGCAAATTATAATTGGTCAAAATTATCAGATATTGACCTGCACATTATTTTAAATTATGATGCTATCTGTAAGGATTGTCAGGAGAACAGTTCAGGATTTGATTTAGACGATTGCTACAAAGCAAAGAAGACCGTATGGAATGAATATCATGATATTACTATCAAGGATTACATTGTAGAAGTCTACGTTGAACCAAAGACTGAAGAACGTTCTGGTAACGCAGGCGTCTGGTCACTAGTCAAGAAAGACTGGATCAAGGTTCCTCAAAAAGAAGAAGACTTAGTTTATGATGAAACTCAGATCAAAGCCAAGGCTGCTGATCTAATGCATCAGATTGATATGCTAAGTAAAGAATCAGATGCCACAGCCATTAAAGCTATGCAAGATAAGATCAAGAAAATGAGACAGGCCGCTATCTCTTCTGGTGGTGAGTTTTCTCTAGAGAATCTTGTATTTAAAGCAATCAGAAACAATGGTTACATGGACAAACTTTACGATTTAGGCAACAAAGCAGAAGATGATGAATTGTCTTTAAAATGAGAATTTTCTGTCCATTTTCTGTTATTAAGAATTTTATAAAATAAATAGACAAATACCCCTTAAGGAAGGTTTTAATGAATACTAATTTACACGGTTATGCGCCATACTCAGTAAATGATACGCTATGGATGTTAAATCTATCTACTCACGCTATCACTAGCGGTGTTGTTAAGGTTATCCATGATACTGCTGGTGTTTACTCATATGATGTTTTAGTAGATGGTACAAACAACACAGTCACTGTTGCTCATACTGATGCATACGCATTGCAGAGCTATGCAGAATTGAAGTTACAGTTGATTGTTACTCCTACTCCGTCACCATCACCTACTGGTACTCCACCAGTTACACAGACTCCACATGCTTCTCCAACCCCATCAGTAACCGTAAGCAACACTGTACCATTCGGTCCTGACGTTCTAGATATCAACGGCGGTACATGGACATTGAGCCATGCAACAATCGCTAATGGTAAGATCGTTTCAACCTCAACCGATGGCGTTGCACCTGTATCTGTTTCAACTGTTGTAACTGTTCCAGTCAATCGTCAGGCTGTCTTTACTCTAGGTTACAATGAAGGTACTGTTTCCAGCGCTAAGCTAACCCTAACCGGTAACAACTCTGGCGTTGTTCAGCAGCAGTCACTTCTAGGTAGCGGTAAGGTAGACGTTGTTCTATTCACTGGTACCAACACCTCATTGACCCTAAAGGTCGAATTGTTTGAAGATTCAACCTTTAAGAAGTATGCACTAGCTGGTTACACATACCTATTGACTGATGGTGTTATCAAGGTTGTTGCTCCAACCACAACTGTTACTCCCAGCCCAACAGCAACATTGACACCAACACCGTCAACATCTGCTTCTCGCTCGGTAACTCCTACGCCTTCACCAACCAAGTCAACAACACCTAGCCCAACAGTTTCAGCTACAATCTCAGTTACACCATCTGTGACTGCCTCTGCCGGTGTTCCTGTAACTCCTACACCGTCTCCAACGCATTCTACTGGCACTACAGTGACACCTAGCCCAACAGCTACAGTATCAGGTACACCAGCAGTAACACACACCGTAACACCAACACCTACAACATCAGCTACACACTCAGCAGGCGTTTCACCTTCACCAACACCTACCATTTCATCCAGCGCTGGTTTGGTATCTCCAACACCAACACCTACCGCTACGGTATCAGGTACGCCAGTTGTGACGCCAACACCATCGGTCACAGCAACCCACTAAGTATAATCACAGGGGAACGATTATAAAGGAAATTACATGAGCGTATATACAGTAACATACAAGTTTAACCCAAATGATTTAGTTTGGGTTCTCGATTCAAATTCTGTAAAGAAGGGTACTTGTGTGCAATCTGTAGTAAAAATCGCCCAAAAGAACAAGACTGACATCCAGACGGTAATTGAGTATTTGATTCTCTTGGATTGTAATTCTGGAACTATTTGGGTTGATGATGCCAATGCCTATGAGTCATTGCAAGATGCGATAGATGCGTTGTCACTACAGATGCAAACGACATCGTGTCCATCTTGACATTAAACTAATAAATGGCGCTTTGAGTTTTCACGAATTCAAAGCGCCATTATCGTTTCTAGAGTCTTTACATTGACATTAAAGATTAGAATGGGTATAATTTAACCACTTTCATTATGGAGAATTATATGAATACTGTTTTAAATACAACTGATGTCATCGACATCCGCCGCGAATCAAAGATCGGCACAACCACTCGCGATATTTCCCATATCTTTGGGGTTTCACCGCGTACCATCCAGCGTATTATCCGTGGCGAACTATGGGCAACTGTCCCAACTGATAAGTCTATTAAGAATTTCACCAACTATGACATCACTTATGATGGTCGCGTTTGGTCAAACTCAAAGGGTGGATATCTTGCTCTTGAAACTCGTGCTGGTGCACCAGCAGTACGTCTGCGTAAGACCTTGAAGTCAGCACGCAGAATTGAAAAGACTGTGCCGGTATCAACATTACTAGCTAAGCATTTCTAAGAATAAAGCCCGCGAAAGCGGGCTTTTTCATTTACAGAGTTCAATTTTTGCTAATAAATAGCCATAAATGGTTTAGCAATGGCAGATTTAATTACTAGTTTGAAACAGGTAAAGATTGGTGACTTTGTAAAGTTTACTGAGAAGGACAAGCAAGGTAAGTTCACATATGTTGGTGAAGTTATCTCTATAGAGCAAGGTTGGATCAACATTTTAGCCTTTGAGGGAGAGATTGGATTCAAGATAGACAAGGATAATCATTTAGAGACAATCCTCACCCAACCTACCGGTTGGAAGAAGTACAAAGATAATCCTGAGGCTTATCGATTTAAGATTAATACTGATAAGTTAAAAGCTCGTCAGAAAGAACAGAAAGCTCGTGAAGATGAAGTGGCTAATATAAAAACAGTGAAGGAAAAAGTAAAAGAGTTCGTCCTCTCACAGAAAGAACGAACTCTTGAAAAGCTTCTCAAGAAAGTATCCAAGGAATTCAAAGATACTGACCAGAAGTTGCTAACTAACTATATTCAATTAGCGTTGCTTAAAGTTTAAGCAACGTCCTCATCAGCAATAGATTCTAGAACAGGAAGTGCCTTAAGCTTATTGGCAAAAGCCATGCAGGCTTGGCCGCCATTAGCTAATAGTGTTGCAAAGTCATCGAATGAAATCCATGCATGACCCTGTTGACCCCAACCCTTACCCCATGAGTTCTTGATACGAAATAACTTCTTCTCTGTATCAACACCATTCAATAGATAAGCGTGACCACCCGCCATGCCACCTGTAGGCTTCACCAAGCCGTTCCCATCGGGAGTGAACATCGATGTGAACCAACGAGTACCAACGACGACAGGACCGATTGTGAGAAGGCAGGTAACGATGTCATCTACACTGTTTGCCCAGCGATATTCACTGACAACACCAGCAGACTTCAAAATTTTTGCAACTGCACGGACAGTAGAACCATTATAATTTGAACCGGGAATACCATCGTTAGCCTGAGCCTTGTGGTATAGATTGGTTACGTTAAAGAGAGGTTTCTCTCTATCACCAAGGCCGTCCTGAATCATAGGACCATCTTCTAGCCAATGCGACCATGAAAATACCGTACACATTGATGTGTTGCCTTGATCACCCCACCAGCCATTATCCCACCACATCTTTTCTGTGATGAATGGACGCTCTGGTAGAACTGCGGCCATAGGATACAACGCATCACGTTCGTCAGAATGTTCGATGTGACCCAAGCCAAAATATACATTACCCATTTTACAACTCCTAAAGTTCAAAGTATTTATTGAACCGAAATGGGCTATGATAATTTAGGACTTTTTATGCTTCTTTGAGGCTTTGTCTAGGTTGATTGTAAGGACATGAACAAGAGTATTGAACTCACCCGGCATATTCAGGGTTTGCATCTTAAAAATCTTGTCAACTTTGTGGGATTCGCCCATTAGATAGCGAACGTATGAAGCTGGAATCATTGGCTCATAAGAGACCAAAACCTTCCCAGCATTTGATTTATCCTGCATGGCAATATTAGCACTCATGCGAGTCATGATAACTTCTTTCAAAGTACCACCAGTACCAGTGTTCAGCTTGAAGTTTTCAAGTTTTTTGATGAGAGGAACCAGCTTATCATAAATCTTTTCCTTAGCATGTACTGGCTTCCAGAAAGGATTGTCCATGCATCGCATAAGAACAATGGCAATCTTCATCTTCATCTCTTCATCAAGATATTTCAACGAATCAGGATTGACTTTTATGATACGGTTTACTGTTGTAGAAATAATATCAACAGCATTGATACGTCTACGAATCTTTCTCCATTCATTATATGTTTTGTTAATGAGCGAACACGTATATTCAAGCTCCTTTTGTGAAGCTTTGTTATTCTCTACTATAATGAAATCTTCGAATAAACTCATGATTATCTCTTTGTAATGCCTAGGTATTTATAAATAATTCTAGTACCGGAGCGTTTGTGTTATTAAGTAAGTTCGACCTTAACAATGTTAATTTTTGGAATAAGTATACCTGTACTATCGAAGGTACGGTTACAGATGGTGTGACTTTAAATTATGGGACGCAACGCCTTGAGCTTCACTTCAAGTTTCCTAGAAGTAAAGGTATGTGTTACTTTGAATCATTTAGGGATTACGCAGAGACATTCTCTAAGACTTTAGAGTATATGGAGTTGGTGGATCAACTCAAAATTGCGTTGCCTTATCTTGAGCATATATACTCACATACGGAGCTATTGTGTGGATAAGACAAAGAAAATTAAAGAGAAAGAGTTAAGGCAGGAGCTAGTGTCTGAGAAGACATTCACTGAGTTAACCCAAAAGATAGCAGAATATCTTTATAGTTATACGATTAGAACAAAGGATCACGTCTCAAAAGAGCGTCCTAAGATCATCGGTGGCGTATCTTTCTGGCTTGAACAAAAGACCATAGATGACACGCCACAAATAATGTTAATGTACAATGTACATCCTAAAAATTGGAACGTTAACAGAGTTACTTACGAATTCGACCTTGAAGAAAAGGAATACCTAGAATACTTCCTAGGTGTACCATTCCATGTCAATCACTGACCTAGCATCTTCTTAAAGATAGTTGTGGTCAGCTTGTAGAAGCGTACCGAGCCTTCCCTAAACCCTTCATCTTTAGCCTTTTCCTTGGCTTCTTCCCAACGCTTCTCAGCCTCTTCAACACTGATACCAGCTTTGACCGCAAAACTCTTCACAACTGATGACGGCATTGCCGTTCTCCTTTAAAGAAAATATTTATTCTTAATGGAAAACGGTGGTGTTATTCCACTCGCGTAGCAAGCCATTACTCATGCATAGGGTGTCGTCATCGTCTAGATCACCCACATCTAAAGATTTGCCTTCAGGATCATAAACCGGCGTTGAATGGATGGGCAGCATCGTGAAATTCTTTCCTTCAGTGTCATCAACTGCAACAACATAGATTCTACCTTTAGATAAGAAATCATCTTCAAGATGAATATTGATTTCTTTAAACTCTGTCAGAGGGCACCATGGCTCTTTCTGATCGATGATGCCGAAGAATACTTTATCGTTAGACCTGTAAGCAATGCTGTTATAGAACATCTTTAAATTAACCTCTGGCAAGTACTAGACTACGAGTACGCTCAACATACGCGTTTTCTAGAGCTTCCGCTAGAGGGAAGGTGTAACCAATACCACTGTGGAGGATACGTAGGTGAATGCCCTTCTCATCTAGTTTGCCTAGAGGCATGACATCGGTGAAGGACACCTTGGTACCGTTTTCACCCTCTTCAACGTTAATGGCTAGAGCATTGGTGACGTGAAGATACTGTCCATCTGAATCTGAGACCTTTGCAGCGAACAACTGACCATTGTTTAAAAATAGACCGACCGGCTGGTTCTTAATACTATCAAATACTGACATTTTTCTTTTCCTGTTATTATTCTGGTTTTACGTAAATTAATTCTTCAATATATGAGCGATCATCCTTGAATAGGGGAAGCTCAGTTGAAGGGAGTAATTCGTCTTTGCGCATTGCTACACCATGACGAAATACAGTTGGTAGATCATCCCATGATTTACCCTTTTCAGCAAGTAATTCTTTCATTGCAATAGAATTCTTACCTTGAATTTCCTTATGTCCTAAAACATCATTGGCGTACATGCTAACGCTGTTACGGATACCGTCATGCTGACGATAGATAAAGTAATTAACTACTTCATCCTTAGGAAGGTTGAACACACGAGCATCAAAAAATGCTGTGGTAAAATTATGCTTAGCTGATTCGGCATTGAATATACCGGTAGTTAAGCTTGCAGAAACGGATACCATCTTCTGCACTGTGCTACCAAACCATGATTCTGTTGATAGATTATCGTAGTCACGTAGAAATAATGATATTTCATCTGACTGTGAAAATGCAAATACACAACCCTGAATTTCTTTCATAAGAAACTGCATTGTTTTCTGCATAATCTGTGGTAGACGTGGATCAAAGGGACGTTCTAGGTTTGTAGTTGTCCAGTTCTTAAACGCCTTACCATCTAAACGAATGATAGTTGGAGTACGTCTCATCAAATGTTTGGTTTCTACTTGCTCATATGCCTTCATTCTATCTGTTAGTGAAGGGCTTGATGCTTTGTCTGTATGTTTCATTTAATCTCCGAATAAAGTGTTGTGAGTTCTATTTGCTCTTATGAATGTAGCGTTTTTATTGAATTCGGAAAGATTCTTAGCATTAATATATGTGCCAGTTGATCGTAATCCACCTTGGATTTTTTCAACTGTATTACTAACCGATCCTTTATACTCGACTAAGGTTCTAATACCCTCAGAAGCACGGTACTTTGCCATACCACCGTGAAAATTTTCCATGGCTGTTTCGGAAGACATTCCATAGAATTCCATTTTCCCATCTACAAGATGACCACCACATTCATCATGGCCTGCAAACATAGTTCCAGACATAACAAAATGTGCGCCAGCAGCGAATGCTTTGCTGAAATCGGATGGGACATTGCATCCACCATCTGAACATAGGAGGCCACCCATCTTGTTAACAGCATCAATAGTTTCAAGGATAGCTGAGAACTGAGGGATACCTACACCGGCCACTGTACGTGTTCTACAAACGGCTGAAGAGCCGATGCCAACCTTTACGATGTCTGCACCATAATCTAGGAGTGCTGTCGCACCTTCGGGCGTAACAACATTACCAGCCATAATAATAGAACCACGGGCGCGAGTTCTAACCCTAGAAACGAATTCATGGAATGACTTCATGTATCCATTAGCAACATCAATGCATATCAGCTTAGGTACACCATACGTTGCACAGAAGTCATTGAACTTCGCAATATCACTTTCACTCATTCCAAGTGTATAAAATACATGTCGGTCTAGTTCGTCATCTTCCTGACTTGTGTAGAAGTCGTATAGCTCCTGAAGGCTATAATGTTTATGTAGTGCACAGAACATATCATTACTAGCTAATGCTCTTGCCATTTCGAATGTTGAAACTGAACTCATATTCGCGGAGATAATTGGTACTCCGCGAATAGTCTGCTTAGCATGTAGTGTTAGATGTTGTGTTACTAGAGAAACCTGCTTGCGTGATGAAAGGGATGAAATCTTTGGCTCAAGTAATACATCCTTAAAATCTAGCTTAATATCGTCTTTAATAATCATTAAAACCTCAACGTGGAGCTAGATTGTACGTCTTAATCATACACGATAGCAAATATTCTCTACCTTCATCGGAAATGTATGGATTGATTTTCCACTTATTGGCTTCTAGATTAGCCATTATCTCTTGAGCTTCCTGTCTAGTAACGGATACATTATAGATTCTTTCCGGTAGCACACATGCTGCTGCCGTAATAGCTCCGTCTAATGAATCAGCATCTTCATAGAAGCAAGTTACTGGAATAACTTCCATTAAATGACCAGAAGAAAAATTGCACAGATTATGGAAAGCCTGACGCACACCCTTGCTGTTGATAGCATCAAGAATGATGATGGTTTTATGGTTTGTCGCCCACTCTTTGTAAAAGTCATTGTTTTGTAATGAAAGATTACTCACACAGTGAGCAGTCTGAAGGCCGTATTGTAGTTGATTTAGGTATAAACCATTGACGAATGAATATAGTCTCATTTTGAAACCCTTGTGATTTGTTTTTATAAATAGATAAGATTTGAGGAATCAACAATAATGGAAACACTTAGAACATTTCTAAACGAATTTGCTGTCCTATCCCTACCTACACCGGATGAGGATGGTAGCGCAGATTCCGATTTAGATCAAGACGAGTTTTCATTCTCAGCGGGTCCAGAAGGCGATGAATTCTCTTTTGGTGCTGACGATGAAGCTGGTGCCAGTGAAGATGATGAAATGGGTTGCGAATGCAATTGCCCAAGCCATAAGAAGTTTGACGCACAGGGTTCAGAAGACCTAGATGACGACAAAAGTCTTGACAGCGAAAATATTGAAGTAGTTGATGGTGATCCAGAAGGTGAAGAGGAAGAATTCTCACTTGATGATGAAGATGAGCCAGAAGACGAAGAAAGTAAGTTTAACTTTTTCTAAGGATACATATGGAATTACTAAAAGAAATGATGCTAGAGAGTGAACTAGCAGATATTAAAACAAAAGTTCTTGGTCTTCATAAGGCCTATAGAACAAAGCTTAATGAAGTGAAAGCATTTAATGCCAAACTTATAACAGAAGGCCTAGAAGAAGGTGTATTGGATTTTGAAAGTGATGATCTAGGTTATCAGTTTGATGAAATCAAAAAGCGTTTTCAGGCTTCACAGCAGGGTATTAAGATAGCTAACAAGTTAGGTGATCCAGAACAGAAGCGTCGAGTTTTCATTAACTTTAATAAGTTGAGAGCAGGCGTTGCTAGATTGGAAAAAGAAATTAAAGCCAAACTTGCAGAACTTGAAGCACAGATGCGTGGTCAGACTCGCCAGAATTATTTTGAACCTGAAAGCATAGCTCCAAGGACTCAGACTCAACAGGCACCTAATCGCCCAACACCGCAAGCTCCACAGCGTCAAGCTCCACAAAGGCCAGTACAACAGCAACAGGCACAGCCTCAGCTATAAACAAAAAGCCCGCGAAAGCGGGCTTTTTTATTAACCATTTATATGGCTCATGAATCCAATTCCAACCTTAGATTTAGAATCACCATTTGAGAATTCAGATGTGCTTTCCATGTTGAAAATTTCACCTAATGACATAATCTTTTCTTTAGGCTTTACATCCTCACCATAAATCTGTTTAACCAATGCTTTGGTCTTATTTTCATCCAAACGAGTGAACTCATATTCAGCAAGCAAACGACCCGGACGCTTTAGAGCATGATCAATCTGATCATAACTCGTGTTGAAGGTACAGATAACTTGGAACTTAAGACCATCACCTAGAATACCATCAGTAACATTAAGTAGGTTAGATACAGCCTGATTCATACCAGCCTCACGAGACTTAAGAACATTCTCTGCATCTTCAATGATGAGAACACTATTCTTGTGGTCCATTAAGAATGTGAGGAACGATGGATCAGATAGGCGAGCGCTCATATCTGGTGAGATATAAATGATCTTTCGGTCAGTAGTGGTTACAAGGTGACGTAAGAAGGATGTCTTACCAGTACCATTGAAACCATGAAGCATAATAAGACCCTTGCTCTTATTGCCATTGATCGAATCCATGATCTTCGTGTAAGCATCTTTGAATGAATCATTGTAATGGTTTTCAAGATCAAACTCTTCGCCACCATCATTCACCACAGTGTCAATATTGACTTCCTTTAGATATAAGCCAGAAAGACGGCTCTCACAGATGAAGTTAATCTTGCACTTCTTAGTTTCACTCTTAGCATTTGCGTCCATGAATCCCATCAAGGATGCATATAACTTTTCAATATAATCATCATGAACAAGTGAATCATCGTAAATAACGTTAATACTAATAAAGCCATAGGTGGCGATATTAATGTGGATCAATATGCTGGTACCTTTACCCCTAGAGACGTAGTATCTCTGATTAAGATAGATACCCTCTCGTTCTCTTTTACCTTCAGGCTGTCTACTACTATAGTATCCAGTATGATAACTAGAAAACAGAGTGAGAAGACCAAATTCATCGGCAATTTGTTTAAACGAATTGTCAAAATCAGCCTTCTTTACGAAGTTTTGGTATTCTACTTCTAATGCTAGGCTAGCATTATGCTTAATTCCATAATATTCATAAAACAAATCAGCAACGTTATAACTGAATGCTGAATTCCCATGAACATCCATGGAGTACGTGAAATTTCTCATTATTATGCTTAACTCCAAGAGATATGGTCAGATTCTACTCACCACCCCACGATTAATCAAGAGTCTGAGAATTCTAATAGAGCATCCCAAGCCTTGACTTCATCACCAAGTGAAATGATATAGATTAAGTCGGATAGTTCTTTAACGTCATAGATGAAAATACGACGAGACAGTTTTGAATTGAATTTGTAAATCGTAATATCCATAATCTGCTTACCAGACACCCACTCAAATTGCATAGTAGTTGGGGTGTTAAAGATATCCGCAGCAGTCGTAACTGACATGAATAGATCATCAGTAACTTGCTTGGCATCATGATTAAGGAACTTGGCAGGCTTGGTCTTATCACGCTTATGCCCCATCAAGATATGATCAATCATCTGAAGATTCCACAGATACTCAGCAGAATTCTTTAACTTGATTAGTTCCTCTCTTGAGGAAGGTTCCATATATTCATTAGCTAGATACCAGCCAATCTTTGCTCTAAAATTACCAAATCCATCGATAAAGGTAACCTGTGACTCTAGGTCTTCAAGCTCTTCGATTAGATCATCCCTATTCTTAAATGCTTTAAAACGATGCATTTCATCGGCTGTGACACTTACGTATGCATACTTCTGGTCCTTCTTGAGGATTACAAAGTAATCTTGGTCACGTAAGTAGTCGCTAGAAATGTAGACAACATTACCAAAAAATGAGAAATACTCATTGATGTTGGCGTAATCGTACATGTTCTGCTTGAATGTCTGTTTATCTTTCATTAGTTTGTATTTCTCTTTTAGTATTTTGAAAAGCTTCATTTTGTCAGACCATGTTCTTTAGAATATCTTCCCATGAAGCTTCTAAAGAATTCTCAATGGCTTCAATAAGTTCAAAATATTTATTCTCTATTTTTTTACATGCACTTTCATCAAGGTAGACTGGTCTAGGGTTGATCGTGGCAGCTTTATGCTGATAGTCAAATAGTGCATCCTTAACTTCAACTTGCTCAAGCTTATATGGATCATTAATTGAGATAAGGAATGAATATTTTAGAGGTTCAGTAGTTATACCTAGATCACCTCTGCGTCTTGAATCTAGTGATTTGCTGCTCAAGTAGAAGTGACGATTTATGTGAAGGTGATATGAACCTTCAAAATTATTATGAGATTTATCAAAGTTTAGGTTTGTAAAATATTCTACTAGTTTTGAATATCCTACATTCTCATTGTATTCTTGTTCCATACCATTAAGTTTAGCTCCAATAGCGTTCATTCTAGATAAAAGAGTATCAAACACGACTTCTTTACCAGTTATGGGATCAATATGAACTTCATATCTAGCAGGACGGTAATACATGTTCATAGTTATACCTCAAAATAATCAAGAAGTCCATGGGTATATTCATTCAATGATTTTTCAGTAATATCTTCAACTTTAGCAAAAACCTCATTAAGAGCCAGAGCAAGTTTTATTTTCTCAAACTCATCGGGTGTAACAGTTTCATAATTCAATGTATTAACTACAAGAATTACTTCACCATTATCATCAATAACTAATCTTCGATGAATAACATCGAAATTAATAATCTTAGCTTGCATGATTGCTGTAGTGGTTATGAATGATGTCATACCAAATGTAAAACTATATTGATTTGCTAACATAATAACTGGTGAGTTTGCAAGCTTTTTACAGTAATCAGAGATTTCTGAAATTGTTTCTTTATGGTTCATACTACATACTTCCGATATATTGACACATTATACCAATTATTACCTTAACCTACTTAAAATTTTAAATTTAAGTCATTATAACTACTTAATTATCATTTAAATAACTAATCTTCCCATTAGCCCAATCAATTATATTTTCACCCAAGAAGTTCTCGATAATCTCAAATAAATTATTGATAATTTTTGCATGCAAATAATAGGGTGAATGATTAATGGTTCCAAGCGGTGTAACCGCTTGCTTAAATCTTAAGAAGTCTTGTGAAATTAAACGGCTTGGCGTTTCATTATTTGGAGATTTCCACTCATAGCTGACAGTTAATTTGTGATTTACGTCGAATTCCATAACCAAATTAGTTGATGTTCCTTTTTGAGTATCATTATCAATAGATAATATCTCAATAATTTCTTTTGTATTAGTAAAGCCTTTATGAGTTTTCTCTTTAACTGTTTTATGATATACAGAAATTATTGAAACATCGACAGAATAATATTTCTCAATATATTCTTTAATCTTATCCACAGTGGGGTTGTTTGGCTCAGGGAGTGAGTAATCCATCTCTGGTACCATAGTTCTAATTGAAATGTGTTCAACAAACTTTTTAGATATTTTTGGAATATTGATGATGAGTGTGTCTAATGTAAGATCACCAATGCTAGATGTTGCATTATTAAAACTAAAATTAGGCATAATTGTTCGTCCAAAAAGAAAGGCAGACTCCATATTACTGGAATCTGCCCTAATATCAAGCAATTAAACTTACTTAAAGATAGCGTTTGCAAACACATTATCAAAAGCAGTTTCGTATCTTTTAATTAGTGCAACAATATTTTTATATTCACCCATGTGATCAGTAGTAATAGCACTGACAGGACATGACTGCTTGACGAATTCTTCTTCGTCATCAACACCAAGTGGCTTTACCACACTTAGGCAGTACTTCTTTTTATTCCAATGTAAGGTAATCCAATATGTGATTCCATTAATCTGGAAGTCAACCATTTTGAATTCTTTCTTAATTCTATCCTTTCTATCAAATAAAGTAGAAACAGTAGGGCCATCAATCCAGTCAAATGACTTAGCAGTCTCAAGCGCGTGAATTACTTCTTCAATTTTGGATAGCTTTACTGCATTTGGAACTAAATCACGATGAAAAATTTTATTAAACATAATTAAACTCACGAAAGATTGCTAATCCAGTTACTTGCTTCTTTAACATCATCAGTCTTTGAATCTAGAAGCACATTAATGTGTTGAGTGACACTATCAAGAAGGTCTTCATGACCAACTTCAAGCTTAGCCTCAGCCGTTGTTGCGTGCATATCATACGCACTGTTGGCATACACCAAGAAGGTTTCAATGTCTCCACCAATAACATTAATGTAAACTGATACCTTCTCACCAAGATCACCAACAAACTCTACCTGATATGAGCGTTTTGGATTTAAGGAACTTTCTACATATCCATGATAAGTACCCCAAGTTTCTTGGAAGCCACCTAATGAATTTACAAGACGACTAACTGTGGAGTTAAATTCGCCAGCAACGAAACGCTGTAGCGTAGATACGAATCCATCAACATTAGAAACAGATTCGTTAGGTGTAGCAGGCTGATCCATTACAATGTAACGTTCCATTACCTTTACATGATTTTCAATTAGTTCGCGTGCGGTCTGTGTCATATCTTTCCTTAATTAGGTGAGTAGCATATCTATGTTATGAGTTATAATCAACTTGAAGTTTAGATATCGTGGGTTTCCAAGTAACCGACAATATTATCCAAGGTGAAGTATCGTGCATTGTTGACAGCCTCAGCATAGGCCTCATTGTCTGTTTCGGTGATGATAGCTTGGGCTGTGATACCAGCGACACCAATATGAGTTCTCACCCTATTTGGGTAATAATGAGCTTCAGACTCGCTATAGCCAGACCTTTCAAACTCTTCAAAGGTAATAGTGATAATTTCGCTGCCAGTCCACAGAGTAAGTACAACATTGGTATCTTCCTTTGATCCACCACGATTAATATCATTCTCGTAATCGACAAATAGTGAGATATTGCTATCGACGTTCTCAACAATACGGAAAGCATTGTGCTTAGCCAAAGCCTGTTCAATAGCAAGAGCTACCGCATCAATGTTAACTGCATCATTTCTAAATTTTCTATCTAGTGGAAATTTTTCAACTGGATTAGTAAACTTGTCATAGAACGCAAAAAATTTATCGGTGCGAGTAACTTCTATGGCAATCATTTCATCAGTAATCATAATAGTTTATCCTTAGGTGGATAGCATATCTATGGTATGAGTTATAATCAACTACGTAGTGGAAACCATGGGTAAGTCTTACCTGTTGCGGCAAGAACATAGTCAGTTACCATCAAATGGCTAAAAACATCGGCTAATGCCATAAGCAATGGAATGTCTTCCTGAGTATAAGTTGACCACCAGATACGCTCCATTCCATTATAACCATCGTACTTAGCTAGTCTAGGATCGTTTCTATATTTGATTTCAACGAACCATGAACCATCAAATGGTGCCAGTGGATCAGGATTAACATCAAAATACTGCTGATAATCTATAACAAAGTAATTGTTATCATCAGCAATACGAATATTCTTTAAAGCACTAGGAAATTCTGTGCGATTTCCATGTTCAATAGTATCTTTGAATGAACTAGAGACAATAAAGTCACCATTGACAATGCCATTTAGTTCCTTTTTAACATATTCAATATCAATAGTCATGAATTAATTTCCACATCCTTTACTTTATTACTAATCAACATAAGAATTCTATCCAAGACATCATCATATCCAATATGGGCGTAATTAGTGACCCTTGCATAATAACGACAACCCTTGGCATGTAGAATTAACTCGTTATTGCCTTCCGCTTCATCATAATTCGTGAATGTAATACCTGCTGACAGTGTTCCATCAACATTTGTAAGCTGTACATACCATTCATCCTTATCAGATGTGTATGAACCAAACTTATCATCCACCAAAATGTATTGCGAACTCTTTATGGTAATACGATGATGGGTATCAGGACTAGCAAGAAACCCATTCAATGCTTCAATGACAGCATCAAGATTAATATCTCCATTAACATATTCATCCATTTCTGAAAGAATAGCTCCCGGAACAAGATACTTCTCGTTAAACGCTTCTTGAGCTTCGGAAAAATTTTTCATATCCAATCCTTAACGTTCCAAACTAAATCGAGAACTAGTGGTGCAAGCTCATGGCTATCATCGCCAGCACAGAACTCGTACTCTTCCCAATCATCCAAGGTATCTTTCTGCACCGTAGCAGTAAACAAGAAATCAAAATAATGAAGTTCTTCAAAAGATTGCTTTGAATAGTCAGATTTCTTACGTATCACATCATGCAAACCACTAAAGTTAGCAGTGATAAGCAGCTTAAGCGGTGCTTCATGGACTTCAAAAGTAAATCTTGTTGTCTTCTGCACCAGTGGATAACTGTCCTTAGGGTAAGTACGTGTGGTAGTAGTCTCATCCCAGCTAGGGATAACCGAACCGTCTTCACGGATCAGCGACTTGGACATCTTTTCAATTAGTAGGTAGGTCATATTTAATCGTACCTTTTCATCGTTCATCATCCATCAGGTTTTTAACATGGTCAATCAAATTATAACCTAGATTGAGGAAAATCTCCCCAGCAGGATCATTGGCAAAGAAGTCAGCATCAAGGTCAATAGGATCAATCTTGTAATGGACTTCAATACCGTCATTATAATTAATTTCTGAATACATTCGCTCGCCACTGAAACCAAACAACTTACCATTGTCAGTTTGAAGGTGAATTGTCATCTTGCATTCTGAGTTTTCTTTCTTATTAAAATAGAAGACAAATCCATAGATGACATATCCTTCGGGATGATTAGGAACCGACAAAGGAGCATACTCATAGCCTAATTTATTAGTCCAGCGTTCAACATCCTGCCCATAGATGACAAGACTTTCGATATCAGTGTACTCACCATTCATGAAGTTAGTTAATTCACCAATGGCATACACATTGGCCGGGTATTCATATGTCATCTTCAGACCTCACTCGCTACAATTAACTTGTTTATATGTACCAACACCATAATCAGCAAATCGCTAACCACATCAGAATGGGGATCAGTAAAATACACCCAACGGTTGGAATCATTATGCTTAAGGCTAATAAAGGTCTGGTAATTTTCACCATCAAATCTGAAACACACATGGATAGTGCCAGCCGTGGTGTAAATGTATATTTCAGTAGTTACAGAAAAGAACTTATTAGAACCAAAGGATGTGCTGACATGAGTCTGATCATCCACCTTTCGGCTTAGGTCATAATCCATATCAGGATCAACCAAGGCTTTCTTAATCAGATCAACTACGGCATCCACATGCACATTCTCGTATGCATACCTCGTCGGATAGAAAGGGTCTTCAACCAACACATCAGCATGGATAAACTTTTTTTCAAATTCTTCAGCATTCATAATCAATCGTCCCTATCTTCTACATCAGTGATATCTAGAAGGCATCGGGCTGCAATTCGCGCACGTTGCATCATATCGATGAATGCCTTAGGCGATTCTTCAGACTGATGAATAAAGATATAGAAACCATCCGAATGAATACTGATACCAGCATGATTACCTACTTGACCGTTATCAGTAAAATACAACTGGATATTTTCATCTAGATCACCAACCATTTCAACGGATAGCTTAGCATGAGCAGTCTTATCGAGGACGCGATTCAAATCAACCTTGCGAACAGTGTTCACACTATGGGAAACATTGAAAGCCTTACGCGTTAGAAGATCATACACAGTGGTGGTAAGTCCTTCTAAGTTAATAGACTCAATATCATACCCATGATGTGAAACATATTCAGCATCAGGCTTTAGATACTTCTCAATCATCACACGCTGTAAATCATTCTTTTCTAGTACAGTAGTCATAATAATCCCTTAAATTAGTGTTCCAATAATATGGCGAATCCTCTTCACGAGAGGGTAATACTTATCTTTCGTACCAGACTCTGAACGTATCTCGTCAGGGATATTAGAATGATATTCTTTTGTTACCATACCCGGACCCGGTTTAAGGTTCTCCACGACAGAAAAACTATAGTACATATTAAAATTAGCTTCATGCTCATTGTCGATGTTAAAAACCAATGTAAACAAGTAACCCTCTTCAGTTATTTCTTTTACCTTGATCTGCTCATACTTGTCAAGCTTGGTAACACCATTGATGGTCCTCTGGATAATAGAAAACTTATGAAATACAGTGTCGATATGATCACGCTCAACTAACTCATTGAGCATACGTTCTGAGATAATATGGTACATATTCATTCCTTAGTGATAGACAGCATGATAGGTCCAGACTAAACATTAATCCAGACCTATAAAATTTTAACAGAAATATTTTTTGAGAGGGAGGGGAATCGTTCAGGAAGGGGTTGGCTAATAGTGAGATACACTTTATGGCGCAGAGGACTCAACTAATCATTTTCCAAAAAATTCCAGAAAAAATGTAAAATCAGTTGATCGAAACACTTAGGCTTTACGCAATAGGATGAATACCATTTCATCAAAATTTCCAGAAAAAAAATGTAAAATTGATTGATCGAAACATATACGCTTAGCCACGGGTATAGGGTGGATTACAAATTAAAAATAATACTGATTCAAATTTCGCCAAACTTGTTTTGAGCTTCCACGTATCCCATACCCTCACTGTGCATACAGTATAGCCTACTGTACCTGAACGTATGCTGAATACTATTATGTAATGCTATGTTGTATTACGTTATACTCTATGCTAAGATAGGGTTGTGGCTGGGAAGGATGACACACTGACCATCACGTAACTCTATTGACTATCATGTAACTATGTGTTAGCTGTTAGTCTTTAGGTCTATCAGCATAGGGTGACAGGTCAATACGTATGACACCATTGGTAGCTACCACATGTTGAAACAGTTGTCCATCCCTTGTGTATCGTGTAAGACGTTCGGGATAGTATCCATGTACTCTCTTACATAGCCAGTTAGTGGCAGCTACACAACCCATGCGTCTATGCTTGGACTGCCATTCATTGATAGCATTGTCAAGTGTCATATGCTCTCGTACTTATCTATCAGGTAACCCATGACACCATCATAGCTACCAGACGAGTATAGGGTAGAGGTACCGCTCATGAACCCGTCTGTATTGAAGTAGGTGACCAGCACGACATAAGACCCATGCGACTCCACTACCTCATAGTAGGACGCGTCTACAGAGCCTCTGGTGGAGGCTGAGGTGATGACGAGTTTATCACCACTGATATAGAATGCGTGCATGGTTATATCCGTTGCAGTGTGGTGATGGGTTTGGAACGGTTGAGGGTATCGCCATGGTGCAGCATGAAGCCAATGTATCCACGCTTAGCGCATTCATCCTTAGCGAGTGCGATGTTATCCTGCAAGGTATGACGACCGTCGAGGATGATGGTAGCACGGTCACCGGTTGCTTCTATGGGCTTCTTGGCATCGTCACGGAAGATGGGAGGCGCAGAGCCTTTGACATAGCCGGTGGACATCTGAAAGAAGGTGGCAAAGATCATGGTAGTTCCTTGTGGTGTGGAGCCATTATAATGGAATTGACTTAGGTGTCAACACCTTTGTATAAAAGAAAACCCCCTTTCGGGGGCTTGACTGTGAGGTTAGTAGTTAACCTCATTGATATAGGTTGCTAGTCTCGACCCTCGTTTGATTTCACGAGCCTGTTTACGGGTCAGGGTGGGGAGGCTATCGAAGTAGGCATTGGCAGCTTCCTTGTACTCGGCCTTCTCTTCAGTAGTCATGGCCTTGAGCATGGCGCTCGTAACGTGCTTGAAATTGGTGGGCATCGCGATGATATTGGAAGCAGCCATGATCGTATCTCCTGTGGTGTGGATTCATTATAACGTAAATGAATCCACTGTCAACAGGGATCAGGGATTATTTTTACGATGGTTCTGTGTAGCATAGGACTCGTGCATGTGCACCACCCGTCCCGTATCTTGATCTACGGCCCTTGCAGCTAATTGGTGTACGTTGAGTTGCATCCGTTCCGCGTAGGCGCACATGTAGCCATCCACGGCTATGATGATATTATCTATTGGGCACTGTGGATGAAGTCTAGCACTGAGGCGATGCCAGACAATGTGTTTTGTATCATGCTTGACTTCGATAACTATCATTAGCGGATGTCCGGCGTTGCAGCGTTGATGTTGTCCACGTTCTTAGCGAACCAGTCTTCTAACTTCTGCACCACTTCCTGTTCAGTCTTTCCGCTAATCTTGCGGACGTTGACACCAACGGCTTTAAGTGCACGCTTGGCGAACATGTGACCTTCGATCATCCAACCGTTGCCATCCTTCTGGACAAGCAGGCGCATGTGGAGCGGGTCATTGTGGATGATACCATTGGCCCAAGTCTTTGACGATGCGAACTCAACGCAGATGGTGGACTCGCCAATGAGTTTCCACGGCCATGCCTTGACGTGAGCGTTGGGGAACATGAGGCTAACGTTCTGGACGAAGGCATTGCAGATGTCATGCTGGCTCATGGTGAATCCTCTGTGGTGTGTAGCCATTATAAAACAAAAGGGCCTGCGGATGCAAGCCCTTTCCATTATATTTTAAGCGTTATCAGCATGCACCTTCGGCCATACGCAAACGATGCTCAGAGGCATCATCTGGATCATCATAGACAACCCTTTGCCCATCACTACCTGTGCGATAGATAGGTTGACGTTCGGGTTCATCACGGACCTTGCCTGTTGAGTTGCAGTAGGTACAGGGAGCGTCATATCCACCTTCAAGGTAGAATTCCCAATCGTCAGCATCAAAAGAATTACGATCCACAACGCCGATGACATCTACCCTCTCTTCGCCATTGCATACAGGGCAAATGATGTATGGGGCTTTAGCATTGGACATGATGGAATCCTCTGTGGTGTACTTACATTATAGAGGAATACATTCAAAAAGAAAAGCCCCTGTGAGGGGCTTAGTCTAATATCTTGTCTGTATGAAAATAGTCAGGAACGCGTGACACCCACACCTCAAGATTGGGGTATTGATTCTTAGCCCATGCTTCTACCTTGAGTCTACCGTCACGATCATTGGGAGCATTCACTTGAACCGTTTCACGTTCGCGCCAGCTAAACCCTTCAGTGTTCGGTTTGGTTTCAACCCGAAATTTCATGGCTATTCCTTGTGTGTACTTACATTATACAGGAAGGTCGAGCTTGATTGCAACACGATCAAAGAGACGGTTAGCTACCGCATTCTCTTTTGCCACGTATTCACCTGCCTTCTCTTGGGTCATGAGGGTGGCTTGATAGTCCACATCCCAATTGCGATGATAGATACCATCCCAAGCGGCAGGGGTGACACGCTTGAGGATAACGTGATCTTTGGCATCGGTCATCATGATTCCTCTGTGGGTAGATGCATTATATACAATCATTGAGCATCACGCAACACTTTTTTATAATGAAATAGTGCTTGTATCAATTCGATTTCTATTATAAAATAGGATGGAGGTTGGAGATAAGGAGAGGCTAAAAAACAAAGGCCACCCCTTGACAGGATGGCCTTTGTGTGTATGTTCAGTTAGAAGCTACGATCATAGAAGGGGTTGGCACGGCCAATGAAGGCATCACGAACGGTACCCTTGAGCTTGCCACGGACGATTACCTCATGCAGAGACGGTTCGCCAAGCGGTGTGGAATCGTTCTCCCAACCCTTGACAGCGTAGCCTTCGGATTCGAAGTCCACCTTCCACGACATTTCCTGCAACATGTAACCCTTGATCTTGCCATTCTTGCCGTAGACAATTTCGGTCACCTTGGCAGGCTTACGATCACGACCATAGAGGATAGTAGCCCAATCACCCACCTTTGCGTCAGGCTTGGCCGTGGTATCAGCCATCATGCCGCTGTAGAGGTTGCCGTACTTCATGGTGTTGTTGCTCATGGGTCTATCTCCGTGTGGTGTGATGCTATTCTACTAAAGGAATGTGTATCACGCAACCCCTTTTGAGTAATTATTTTAAATTAAATTAGCACTTGCACCAATTCGATTTCTGTTATAAAATAGGGTTGTGGCTGGGAGAGCAAGTGATTGGGTAAAAAGAAACCCTCTCCACACCACATAGAGAGGGTTCCGACTTGCTCAGTTGCTACATGCTACCGTGTCACACTCACCCGTATACTTTAGCGAATCTTGATGACCTTGACAATCTCAGTCTTATCACCAATGCTTTCGGCAATATCCATTGCCATTTGCTGAATTTCAGCTTGGATACATTCAGTGGCGTATGATTCAATACCCCACCGGGATTCTTCAGGGCCTTCAACGGGATTCCCGTTTACATCCAGTAGCTTGACAGTGACACCAACATAGTGCCACTCACTCGCGAGCCAGCCCCGCAAGTGTTTCATATCTTCATTCACGGCAAGCTCAAGCGCCTTACCCGGATGCATATCCGGCTTCACACCATCTGCTACCCAACCTTGAGCTTTCGCTTTCTTCATAGCGCCAGCAAAGTCATAGAGCCAGATGTCATAACCATCAACATGGATGACACGCTCACCGGGAGCCTTGAACGAACGGTATCCATTGTTACGTGTGTTCACATGGCGAACCGTACCGTGTGCATCCGAACGGTCCCACGGACATTCATTGTCAAGATCAACCTCAATGAAATACTGAAAGCTAAGACCATTGATAGAGAAGATGGTTTCATGAATGCGCATGGTGGTTCCCTGTGGTGTGGAAGCATTATAACGTAATTGGTCTAACTGTGCAACACCTTATTCAATATTGGTGCGCAGATAGAGCCAGCCACGGGAAGATTCAGCTTCAATGTACCACTTGCGGAAGTCGTCACGCAATGGCTTGGAAATGGCATCACCCAAGCCATTGTCTTCCAACTCTTTACGATCCCAAAAGCCTACACCATGACCACGGGCAGTCAGGTACAGATCGTGGCCGAATGCCGCTTCAGGGCTTCCAGAGTCAGGATGGGAACCATAACCCTCAACCGCCAGCACTTGACGGGAAAGCTTTGGATATGCTTTGACGAATGCTTCAGCATACTTGCGAGCGGACGCCAGAGCCTTTTTGGTAACCTGTGGGTTCTTATCCTCACAATCGGCCCATACTGCGACAATGCACATATGCTTGGCGATGATGTCGAAGTCGATCATGAGGTTATCTCCCGTGGTGTGGAGCTATTATAAAACAAATGGAAAGGGGTTGCAAGGGTTTTGTGTAAAATAAAAGTGCCGGGGGTTATCGTCCGGCGTCCCATTTCGTATTGTCTCATATGGAAGCGTTATAATGGCAAAGGGTCCGCTACACCCACCGTTCAGCCTAAGTCGTTACTAACCGCTACGGCTGACACGTCCGTAACATAGCGGTCTTCAGGGTTAGCTCTTACTCGTTGGGCTTGAGGAATTCAGGCCAGAGGAAGGCATGCATTTCGTTTTCCGAATTGAGCAGCCAATTGTGGATGCTATTGGGGATACGGTCGGATTCGTCACCGATTTCACCCGTGTCAACTGCGCAGTTATACGTTGCGCTGTCACCGTTGGGAGCGTAGACCATGGCGGGAGTACCAGCACCCGGATCGTCAGGAATGATTTCACTCTTATCGAGTACCAGCTTCCAGCCGTCTTTGGTAAGGGTCTTCACGTTATCGCTCATGGTGTATCTCCTGTGGTGTGATTCCATTATACTGGAACCATGGCAGAATGCAATACTTTTGTTGAATAATTAAGGGCTAAAGTATTCTTTGATAACCCTTGACGCTTCAGCAATATTATGGGTTAGCATTTCATCAGAGATAGGACCAATCAATTCCCTGATATCTTTCTCATTGTCAAGGGTTATCAACCTATCACCGTAACCACCCATGGCGTCTACCATATTGGTTCCGTTAATGTCAAATGCCCTGTCATCATCGAGCAATACCCAAGCGTGACCGATGTAGGGATCGATTTCCTCGCACAGTTCTACCACCATTGTCAAGCCATAGGCCCGATGCATGGCCAGTGCCAGATACATGCATTTGCCGCACATATAAGCATCGATGATTGACTCAGGTACGGGCTTGATGGCATGCATTAATATCTACCAGATGTCTTATGTGTGGTTACATTATACACAATCCATTACATAACACAACTCTTTTTTATAATGAAATAGGTGTTGACTGATTTCGATTTCTATTATAAAATAGGTTGTGGCTGGGAGACTGTGCATAATGGAACTAAGCACACCACGCAACTACTTTGTTATACAGAAATCGTAATCAGGGTGACGTGCCAAGTAGTTCTTAAGAAATTCCTTAGCTTCGTCCATGCTGGCAAAATCATGCTGAAACGTTCCCCAACCCCACTGACCGTTTCCCTTGGGTACACGAATCATCAACCTGATAGGTGCATGGTCACCAGTGCGAACACGATAGGGTGTATATTCATCTTTACAAGCCAGCATGGCTATGGTATCACCATCAGGCGTCTCGGCGCTGGGCCATCCTCGCCGTTCGAATGAACGATAACGACCAGTGGGTGCAGACTGGACTTTCCATGCATATTTAATCACGATGGTTCACCAGTTGTTCATTCAGCACTGCACACCTTGCATCAGCCTGACGCTTATGTTCGTGCAAGGGTACGGAACCATAGCAGTCCCATGGATATGCTGAATCGACTATGTATGATCCACGGCTACCGTATCGAATAACACGGTAGCCAGTAAGGATGCCAGAGATGTACCACGGCAGGACTTCCCACATGTTACACCACCTTGCGCGGATCGCGCGATTCAATGATGTCACCCGTGGCGTAGTTCGTGGTGCGGTAATACATGGGACGGCCATCAACCATCTTGATACCGATGGAAGGATTGGCATTCAGGAAATCTTCAATGACCATCTTCTGGATAGCAGCCTGACGAGTAGCGGCTTCGGTGTTGAAGACGTTGGGGGCGGTTGCGAGGGTCATTGTGTATCTCCTGTGGTGTGGAATCATTATAACGTAATTGACCAGAGCCGTCAACAACTTTATATAAAAAAAGTCCCCTATTCGGGGACTTTGTTGATGAAGACGTGGAGTTCATCGAAGGCCGATTCGTACAGTGCAGCCTTACAGTCTTGAGGCGTTCCGGTTTCCAGTGTCGAATCGATCTTACCATTTTCGAAAATGTCAATAGCGGACTTACCGTTACGGACAGAGGCGATGTATCGATAACCTACATTCTCACCCTTGGCCTTGTCTAGCACGTTATTGACCATTTCGCAACGAGAGCGCAGACTTTCGTGAGTGAATCGCATGGTGCTATCTCCGGTGGTTAATTCCATTATACATGAAGCTCAACCATCGTACAAGGGTTAGCTATTCACTCCATAGAGCGCCAGCACGGCCTTCAGATGGTGTTTGTTTGCGAATTCCAAGCGCTGAATCAGCATGATTTCTTCCACTGCGGATTCACACTTGACACCGAGATATGCCAGACCGATTGCCTTCAGGCCATTGTCCAACTGGTCCAGATTCGAACCCGGAATCATCTTAATGAATTCGACCACCATCTTACTGAAACCGTCGAAGTCGGTGGTGATGGTAAGAGCGGCGAGAGTATCAATGTTATCGGTCATGGTAGTTCCCTGTGGTGTGATTACATTATACACAATCAATCCGGATATGCAACTCTTTTTTATAATGAAATAGGTGTTGACTGATTTCGATTTCTGTTATAAAATAGGTTGTGGCTGGGGAACCAGCATCAATTAAAATAAAACCCACCCTTGACAGGTGGGTTTCGTTATGATGGATCAGCCGTATACGACGCTACCGAAGAGCATGTATTGCATGATGATATCAGCATCTTCACCATCGTAATTTTCATTCATCACGTTCATGATGCGGGAGACAGGGATGGTATCCCAATTCTTCTTAATCAGTTCCAACGTGAGGATATGCTTATCTTCGCTCTCCATATCCGTGAAGGTGAGACCCTTACCCTTGCGGAGCATTTGAGCCTGCACGTCTTCGATACAGATGGAACCTTTGATGGGCATGTCATCAGCATTGAGTTCAGCCTTGGCATCTTCGTACTCGTCATCATCATAAGACAGTTCGAAACCGTAGTCCACAAAGAAGGGAAGGCCAGTGGTCAGAGCATGATAAGCAATGTTGATCATTTCTTCGTTCGTGGCGATCAGCTTCATGGTGTATCTCCTGTGGTGTGGAATCAGTATAACGTAATTCCAGATAGAGTCAACAATTATTTTAAATTAAATTGGCACTTGCACCAATTCGATTTCTATTATAAAATAGGTTGTGGCTGGGGAACTGACCGAAATGAAACCCGAATTTACTCGGGCTTGCACGCTTGATCAAGGTTGAGGTGCCAGCTATCACGGGCACCATTGTGGTACAGGTAAGAGCCATCATTGAATCTGACGTTGGAAATCATGGTTCCACGCTGATCATCAATGACATACACTCCCGTAGCCTTGCCTTCACGCTGTAGCTTGGATATGACAGCCAGCACGAAATCAGGGCCACCATTGCGGGAATTGTCAAGGATTTCCTTCGCAATGGTCATGAATTCGGAACATCTTTAATCGTTACCTTTTTGGTCCACACGTCTTCCAGACCCGTGAGGTATGAATAGGCCGTCTGATAGGTCTCACGCGCAGGCTTATAGCCCAACCCTAGCACGCCACGGACACCACCACTGGCATTTGTAACCTGCACCAGCTTGACACCACCATATGCACGGTCGAAATGGAAGTTACCCACTTCGTTAAAGGATTGCGGTGTGCCTGCTACACGATTGAGCATGGTTGCGAGGTTGTCAAAATCTTGTTTAGTGATACGGTCGGCCATGTCTATCTCCTGTGGTGTGGAAACATTATAATGGAATTCACAATGTAGTGCAACCCTTTTATAAAGAAAACCCCGCAATTAGCGGGGTTTGTGTCTGGCGTTGAACCGTGCGATACGCGCGTCACGGTGTTTGCTGCGGGGTTTGGTTGGGTTCCAATGGTCCCAACCCCATGATGGACGATAGTGGTAGTTCATGGTTATCCTTATTCGTGGCGGTCGTGAACAGAGAGGGGAGCGCCATAGGTTTCGGCAAAGCGGCTGTCACTGGTATATGCCCAATTTCCGCCAGCCATGGGAGCATTCATATCACCTTCCACCTTGAGACGGTAGGGACAACCTTCCATTGCAGGTGGCAACACTTCGAAGATGACAGCACGCTTCCGGTAATCTTCAGTCATATCTTCCAATTTCCAATTACCACGCTCACATGGTACGAAAAAGCTTTTTGCATTGACTCCGAACGTATCCAGTGCCGTGACACCACCGTTTGTGCAGTCGGTTCCCATGCGCAGGATATCCACTAACAGGTAACGTCCACATTCATTCAAGGCCTGAGCGCCAGCAAAGGTATGGGTAGTGAAGTGATTGAAGCGCATGGTGAAACTCCTGTGGTGTGGAATCATTATAATTGAATATACGCCAGTGTCAAGCATGATATTCAATTAAATTAGTTGTTGACTGATTTCGATTTCTGTTATAAAATAGGTTGTGGCTGGGGAACTATCATCACGGGAGAAGAAACCCCTCCACACCACATAGAGGGGTTCCGTGTTACACTTTAAGCGCGGAGCGAAAGAACCATGGCAACACCCGGCACGTCCTGCACTTCCAGAGCGCTGTAAATCTTCACGCCAGCATCCGAAACCATGAATGCACGGGCCGTATCATCGCTGGGGTTGATATTGTGGGTTTTGAGATATTCACGGAAGGCTTCCACACCCTTGTCAGCGGCTTCGCCTATGGTGACCACGTTGATGACTTTGCGGCTCATTTTGGTTCCCTTGGAAGTGAATTAGATTATATCAGGAATTGTTGCAAGCGGCAAGCGCTTTGGCACGGCGTGCATCACGTTCAGTGATGGAATGCTTGGAATATTCTTTCTTGTAATGCTTGTTCAAAAACCCGTTGATGCTGCGCAGGTACTTGAACGAATTGTCGAATGCTGCCTTGTCGGCCTGATATTCGCGACTCAACCGGATATGTTCGGGAGTCAAACCCATCGGACCCTTCTCAGGATACTTGTCATTCAGGATAGCTGACATACGGTCAACTTGAGCGTTGAACTCTTTTTGAACATCGAGGGCTTCTTGAAATGACATCATGGCTTTGGTTTCCTGTGGTGTGATTCCATTATACATGAACCACACTATGGGTCAAGCATTTCTTTTAAATAAAATGCTATTGGTTAATGACAGCCTTGATTGAACCCGGTGCCCAGCCAGTGTCAGTTTTGTTCAACTGTACGGCGGCACTCATGTTAACCACATTCGTCCGAGGGCTCTTCACAAGCCCTAGGAGCTTGATGGCAAACTCTACGGCTTCATTGGGATTGTCGAAAATCACCAATGGTACACGCGGATCGGTGTTATCAATTTGCACGATCAGCCTCCAATTTCTTGCGGTAGGTGATTTCTTCCTCGACCTTGGCGCGCATCGTTGCGATGAACGTTTCACCCAATGCCACCCATTCCGCATCGGTATTGTCTTTATAGTAGCAGACATATACCGATTCAGTTTCGTAAAAGCTGGCGGTGTCATCAGTAAAGGAAAAGTACAGGTAGCCATCACGGTTATTGATCAGTTCGCAACGGCTGTCAATCTTTGCCAGTTTACGATTAACGTCACGAATTGCCATGTTAGTTCCCTGTGGTGTGGAATCATTATAATGGAAAGGTGCGATGTGGTCAACACCTTTCCACCATTATTTTATCAGGAATCGCGACGCTTGAACTCAGCGTCAATCGCATCCATTTCAGCATCAATTACATTTGCTTCGCGAAGGTCTTCCGTGGTGTTCTGCATGGCTTCATTGAGAGCTTCATAGCGGAGGATGAGCCAGTTATTCGTCTTATCAGCGAAGTCATACATGGTAACAGTTCCTTATGTGGTGTGGTTCCATTATACACAATCCATTATATACCGCAAGGGATTTCTTTAAAATAATTGGATCTTTTTGCGAGGCTAGTCTTCCAGCCTCCATCCTATTTTATAACACAAATCGAAAAGGTGCAAGAAGTATTTTCATTATATCCTCAACGAATTATTAAGCTGATACAGGCGACCACGACAAGGGTTGCGGCCAATACGATAAACGTGATCCAGAGTGCAGCCTCAAGCTTGCTCATACGATACCTCTTACCCATGTGGTGATCCCCTTGTGGGTTCCATTATACACAGTCCATTCTAAAATACAATACATTTATTTTCAAAATAATGCTTGACAGGTGCCTAGGGTTAGCTTATAGTGGATCACCTAACACCACATCGGAGGTCAACACATGTCCGTAACCAAACAGGACGTGGCGCGCTATGCTGCGGAGAAAGGGATAGAGATTGAGGATGAAGGTAGTGGTCGAGACCGTCACATCCATGGATACTCGCCCGATGGGTTCATCTTTAAAGCCACTGAAACCCATAACATCGGGTGCTATGATGGTGGTCATTGGGATGGTAAGCCGGTAGACTGGACGCATGTAATGGGTCAGCTTAAACTGATTCCTTGCCCCAACTATCCCAACTGCGAAATCTGCAATGAAGAGACGTATGTCGGCCCTTCCCAACTGTAGGCAATGGTGGTTCATCCACTATAAGCCTGAACCATGGACGACCTATGCCATGGTGCTACGTTGGAGTACACAACGCCGTGATCTGTTCAATCTAAATTAAGTCCTTACGCAAGCGTAACCCTAGGGACATATAGCACAAGGCCTGAAGATATCTTCAGGCCTTTATCGTTTAAACTGTGCGGTTAGATCAGTCGAACAAACTGTTGACGTTGTAGTTCAACACTTCCTCGGCTTCCTGACGGGAGCAACCATTCTCCACCATGGAGGCAATGAGTTCAGGCTTGTGTGGAGACATACTGGCATGCTCGGCACCACCCAGCACATCGTAGGCTGTCTTGTTGTGCTGGATCATCTGCTGACCCACTGCGATCAACATAGCACCGAACACATGTTTTTGATGCTCGATCTTGATATGCATCCCATTCTCCTAGGGTTCTTTTAAAACAGTAGCACCATCATGCAACACGTCAGCTTCCACAATGAGAGGATGGCTCTCATTGTTGTTCTCGCGTTCGATCCAGTATGCAGGACCACCATTGTACGTGCTGAAAGCTCGCACAAGCCAATTCTTTCCCTGATAGGCAATCAGGGTACCGTTCTCATAGATCGTCTTCATTACCACTGTCCTCGATCAGTTGCCACGTAAACATGGACATCATCATGGTCATAGTGATAGCTGATCCGCAATACCTCTCCACGCATCCGTGGATTCTCACCATAGACGCATTCACCGACACGAGGAACGGGAACACCATGGACAGTGTTACCCGCAGTCTCAGAATCCAGAATGCCTGTTTCATCGTAAAGAATAACTCGCATAGTTTGCTCCGTGGTGTCTATGGTTTAAATATAATGGAACGAAGTCACTATGTCAACACTTATGGAGTCGGATAGTCTCGATCAACACCCAACTCTTCGAAGTCACTGAGCAACATGGTTTTGAGCTTGTCTTTGGGAATGTCTGCGATGATCTTTGCATTATCGAAGTGGACAGACATATGGGACATTGGCGCACCCAACTGCAATGCCGTGAAGACATGCCAGTGAGGGTATTCATTCTTATCGTAATTGTTGACATCGGGTGGAATCTTCATATTGGCCTGTTTTGCAGCAGGGACAAGCATTTCAGCGAAAGCAAACATGATTAGGCTCCGATAGTGAAGTGGATATTGTACAGCTTAAAGAATGCGATAATACCGATGATGAAAAGGATCAGGAACACAAGGGTTCCAAAGAACTGAATCACGACCCCTTCAAGCCCGTCACCACTGAACAAACACTTGAACATCATGCAGAACGCTACAGCGATGTAGAACACTAGGCAGAACGTAATCATTTCGCAATCTCCAACACGTCTTCAACGCGTTCCATTTCAACAGTGAAGTTACCGAGTTGCATATCACCGTATTCTCCCGGCTGCAATCCGACCAGATAAGAAGCGCCAGCATACTCATGGTGAGCATGACCAAACAGGAACCGCATCTTGACAGGGAAGACAGATTCGACTTGAACGCTGAACGTGTCGGGCCCTATGGAGTCAGTGATGACTGTGGATGCAGTGCCATCTAGGTTTACATTAACAGTAATCGCCTTGTATGGCTTACCCTTATAGTAGGCCATGACGTGGTACGTCTTGTGGAAGCCCACCTGTTCCTCAGCATGGACCACGGTACTGAAGAGCATGGTGAAGATCAGAATGAGCTTGTACATGACTGGCCTCAGATGTAGATGATTTCGATTTTGTCAACCACGTCACCATCCAGCGTTGCACGGATAGCACCCTTGGTGGGATCGCGGTCATAATACTTGAGGTGTTGCGTAGTCTGACCACCACCGAGCTTTTCAAACGATTCATAGCTAATCGGTGTTGGAACTGAACTGAAATAGAGGTTGCTATCATCATTGTCTAAGAATCCAGACATACCAAACTTCGTGTATGCCTTGATGACGACTTTCAATGCATCACGAGTATGGAAGTCATCTTCCTCCAACGTCTGGATGTAGTCAGCAGCCTCCCGCATGGATATACGATGGTGTGACCACGGCTGAATCTGCAAACCCTTGTGGGTGAAGATACGCCAGTTGGCATTGTCATACTGATTGGTGAGAAACCCAACCGCAGCATTCGACTCGCCACGATTGGCGGAAGGAATGATCTGGAAGATTTTCACTCCCTTGCGCTTCATGATATCAGACAGTTCGATTTGCACGAGGTTGAAGGTACTCATGGATCACATCCTCTGGTTGATGGTTTCAATATAACGTAATCACCTAATACCGTCAAGCATTATATTCAAAGAATTTCATTCAGCTTAGGTTCAGGTATAGTGTTATAAAATAGGTGAGGGATGGGAGAACGGGAAGTTCCTGTGATCGAGGCGTGAAGAAAAGGCTTGACCCCATCACCCGTTAAGCTAAGATGATGGAACCAAGCCTTCGTTGTTAAGACGCTTGAGCGTGCCCTCTACCTTTGTGAAGTCGGCCAGTACGTCTACCACTTCCCCTTCAGGATCGAAGATCAACCATTCAGGCGCATCGCTGTTGGTTCGTTCTTGACAGGTGTACATGATTGCCAGTCACCTTTAGGGGTTCCAAGCTAGCATCGTCCCAGCCACACATCCACTGATAGAAGTGAGGGGAAAGCGCCATGTGTGCATATGGGCTGTCTTGCCATGTCTTCCCATCACGGAAGGCCTTCTGGCCTTCCTTATACGGATCAATGCTGAAAACGTTGTTTACTTGAGTGCCCATGGGCCTTGTCCTCTTGAGACGATCTTAAGGATGGTAAGGAGTCTCTAGGATACCTGAATTTCGGCAGATATCCTAGAGGTCACCCGGCGAGTCATGCGGCCTGCTGGCTATCCAGCACATTGACGATGGCGCTGGCGATCTGCTGAGCGAGGGCACCGTTACTGCGCTTGCCATTGCTGGCGGTAACCTTGGGAGCCGTTTCAGCCTTCGCGGGACGACCCGGACGACGCTTCGGTGCAGCTTCAGCGACCGGTGCAGCTTCAGCCTTGGGCGCACGCTTACCGGTATTCTGCTTGCGTGCAAGCTGTTCGATCTGGAAGCTGATTTTCTTCGCGTCGAATTCCCAGATGGTGGACGGCTTACCGCCGCGACCTTCCGTTTTCTTCTTTTCGGTACCGACTGCCGTTGCCATGCCCATGCGGGTAAGGAACGAAATGTCCGGCTGCTGCAACACGGTCGTCTGGCCGTTGATGGTGAGAGCGATACGACCGGCAAGCTGCTTCGGGGTACCAATGAACTTACCGTCGTTCGCGTTGAGGTTCTTCATGATCGTTTCTCCGAGTAGTTGTTGTTTAACCGAGGGCTTATTTGCTGTCGGTGGAAGTAGACTACTCAAACATTGAAACGAATGCAATACCCTGTATAACGAAATTCAGGGTATAGACAGTTTGGTATAGATGATATTCTTTAAATAAACGCACTTTTGACGGGTTGTTCACGTTAAAGTGGTTTTTCGTGAGATTGGTGTGAAGGCCTAGTGCTTTTGATGTATACAAGTCTACGGCCTTCACACATGTTAATCAAGCTTTTACAACACTCGCATTGAGCGAAACGGTATCAAAGGTGATCTTGAGCAGGTCACCATGGGCTCCCATCACGTTTGTAACGGCATCAGTGATACGGTTGAACAGGTTACATATAGCCTGAGGGGTGTGGCCCTTCCAACGTACAAGGGAACGGTCATAGCCTACAGACATCCAATGACAGGCTTGCTCAAAGGCAAGGATGGCTTTCACCATGTCAGGATGGCTGTTGTTGATCCCGTGACGCTTCTCAAGCCATTCCAGATAGAACGGGAAGGCTTTCATCTGAAAATTGTCCAGACGGTTGGAGTGACGGGTTTCGCAGGTCTTAATGGTGAAGTTGGTTTCAAAAGAGAACCGAGCCATGTCCCATGCGAGCATCTTGCATGCTGCAACTGAACCATGGGCTTTCCACCATCCACCACGAATGCGAATGTGGTAGATCGAACCAAAGGCCTGCATCTCTTGCTCAATGCCTGCATCGTCCGCTTCGAAATGTTCCAGTACATCGTGGGTGACGCCATAGGCTACGGGCATCGGATCGAACGTGGTTGCTTCCTGTAAGCGCCATCCAGTGGAACGGACGGAATGGTTGATGGACTGGTCTATATATTCGAATACGCGAACTGTGTTCGTCATTGTTTTTGTCTCCCCACCGAGTGAGACAACTGTATAGATGTCGTCAGTATTAATCAACTGACTTTTCACGACACTTTCACGAGTCAGATAGTGACCATTCACGTCACAATATGCCCTAAGCCATTGTGCCCCAACGCATGAGGGCAGGCTTTGCAATATCCTTAAGAATATGCTAGGCCTGCCCTCTATTCATGCTGGTGTTAAGCTTTCGTTATGTGTTACTGGTAGTGCCCGTCATAGGGATCGCTACGGTTCCATGCGTTGGCCGGACACTGGCCGTGGTAACGTGAGACAGGGTTATGCCAGAACACATTCCCATCCTCGACGCGTTCCAGAACGTAGGTGGAACCTCTCCACTTGACCTCAGTGGGCAGCGGATGCTTGTCAGTCGTCATTGCGGTTATCCTTATGGGCATCGGCACGGTAGACGGTAGAACCATAGGACTCACCCACCACTTCCCAATTGTAACCCACGTCAGGAAGTTTCTTACCCGGACCCGGTGCACAATAGTAGCTGTCACCGATTGCGTAGACTGCAACCGTGTAACGAGTGGACTGGTAACGGTAGTCACTCATTTCAGCTAGATCATAGCCAATGAGGAAGGCGATCCGTTCAGCAGCAGTGTGGCGCTTAGCCATGGTGTCTCCTTAGGTTGATTCACTATAACGTAATCGGTTCTATAACGCAATAGTTTTATAATAAAAATACCTCTTGTGCTAATTCGATTTCTGTTATAAAATAGGATGGAGGCTGGAAAGCTAGCAATTGATTAAAGAAAACCCAGCGCAAGGCCGGGTTTGGTGTTAGAACGCCTTGGGAGCTTTCAAGCGTTCACAGAGAGATTCGATCACACCCACGAGGGCAATAGCCACGTCTTCCGCAGTGGAGTTCCGTACACGTTCCACGCCATTGATCTTGATGACATAGAACGGTTTGGTGAAGTCATGCGGCATACGCTTGACAACCTCCAATTTGAAATCTTCGGACCTCGATGCCACTACCGTGGATTCGGTATACATGATGGTTCCCTCTTGTGTGTATTACATTATACAGAAATCCTAAAAGAATGCAAGCGTACAAATGTACGTATTTCAAATAAAACAAAACCCCATGGATTTCTCCACAGGGTTGTATGTGGTGGGTGCACTTGGATTCGAACCAAGGATAGCCCGATTATGAGTCGGGGGCTTTAGGCCTCTAAGCTATACACCCTTTTTTGTTACTTGACTGGAACGGCCTTGACCCGAATGGCATTGTAGCCTTCGCCATCATCACGTTCGAATCGTTTCCACTTGCGGTCATCTGTCTGGCTAATCTCTTCACTGAGATAGCCACCTATTGGCCGTTCGTCAGATGTCTCGATGTATCCTAGAACGGGTTCGCCTTCGTCTTCAGCATCCTTGTAGGAATTGCTGACAGCATCACCATCCTTTGCCGTGGTGAATTCGTAATTGAACGGATCGGTCCATTCGTCCAGAATCCAGAACAGGCCATTCACGCTTGATGCGACTGCGATGCCGATTTCCGGGACTTCAGCATCAGCGAGACGATACACGTAAGCTTTCAGAGCCATCTGGTTTCCTTAAGTTAAAAAACGATGATACGCCATGGTCGATTACTCGTTATCACATTGTATCATCAAACAGGCGGAGATAGAGGGAGTCGAACCCCCAAAACAATGCTTCATCTATTAGGCATGTACTTAGCCATTTTATCACTGGTTGTCTGCGCAAACTTCCAGAGGATTACACATTGCACTGACACGCATGTCAGCAGCTACCAATTGCTTTTATCTCCATAAAACTAAGTTCAGGGAATCGAACACCTGAAGTACGTGACACTGTACTCAGCAGCCATGCTAACAAAGATGGTGGGTTGTGCGGGATTCGAACCCGCGACCACGGGATTAAAAGTCCCATGCTCTACCAACTGAGCTAACAACCCGAAACTATTACTACACTAATCGCGGTAGCAGCGGGACATTCTTTCCTGTCCTAAGTCAAATGGATTCTCACCATTATAGTCAGTTTTAACTCAACTGGCAAACTTTTTTATATTATTCGGTTTCGTAATCAACGGTCGGGTACCGTAGGTGTAGTCGCCATCACCCCAATCTATCAATTACCACTAGCTCTAAGACTACTTTTCCGGCCCAGCGATCCACCGAAAGTTTGCTGGGTGAATTACATTATACAGATTTGGAGTAGGTTGTCAACACTTACCAGAAGAACAAACCCATCACGACGCCCAGCGGTGCAACAACGATGCCGATGGCACGCAGAGCCAGTTCACCACCGATATCCGACAGTTGAGCCAGTGCAATGATACCCGTGATTGCCTTGACGGCGTTGATCCCCCAACCAAGCGCGGCGACGATCCAGAGGATGAAGTAGAGAATTCCGATTTTGAACATGTTGGTGAATCCTTGTTGGTATAATGCAATTATACAGACTTTAAAACAGGTTGTAAAGCTTTACATCTTGCCATAGTTACTCGTTTTGAACTTGTCGCGAAGCTCAATAATCTCCACATAACGACTGTATCGACGCCACGGCAGTTTCAACATACGAATGAGATTTTCGAAATTCCTGTTATGGTCTTTCACCTTGCGGGAATTGACTTCGTTACTGGAAATCAGGTCACGGCGAGCTACCGGATTCTTAATAGCATGTTCCACAAAACTCTGTGCGAATGCCATATGTTCTTCCTGCATTTCCCATGTCTGAGCAATGTCAAACATGCGGAATTCCACTGTCTCATAGCAACGGCGATAAGCAATGGGACCAGCCTTCATGCTTTCAGCCTGCGACGATGTATATACGTCACTGGATTTTTGTCGGGTGTTTAGTAGCCCATGATACGAGTCAGATGGGCTACAGAATGCAAACATGGCTTCAGGATGATTGAGCATCAGTTGGCGAACCTTCTGCGCTTCGGATGAATCCTTGATGCCGATGTGTACGTGACCACCACTGCCGCACTGTTCTTCCACCCAGCGGATAAGGCCTAGGTCTTCACAGAGGCCATCGACCTTGTGATAGAACTCGTTGAGCTGATCCCAGCCAGTCAGGATAGCACTGGACACTTCCACACATCCGGGATCATACCCGAAGGCATTGAGAATATGCATGTTGTCCCGTTCGAACTTAGGCAGTAAAGCTTCCCGCACGGCTTCGTAGTGAGCTTCAGCAGGCTCACGAAACTGCGAAATAATGTAACGCCTGTTATCGTACTTGTCATGCGGAAAATACTTGTCCGCAGTTGCCTTGATATGCGGTGGCACCGTTTCGTCAAATTCCCACGGACGCAGACGGGTAAGCTCAACGCCAGCGGTGCGGTGCCATTCGATATTCTTCACGGGAAGTTACCTGTTTGTTGATGATTTACATTATACAGAAACGAGAATTGGTGTCAACACTTTTCTATAAAAGAAAAGCCCTCACTAGGAGGGCTTTCGTTTGTTCAGCCGATGATTCGACTTAGAGCGTGATGTGACGCATCTGGCCGTTCGGACCTTCGACAACCACGAAATTCTTGCCGTCCTTTTCCTTGACCACTGCCGGGACGCCGTACTTGATGGCATTTGCCATGCTGGTGTAATTCTTCGCGGCGGACACGTCGAGCGGACTACGGCCGGTCATGCGATTGGTGTCATTGAAACGGGCAGCGGACAGGATGCGGAAGTTGGCGGTGGACATGTGGTGTGTTCCTTGTTGGTTGGTGTGTAAGTAATTCTAAAAGAATTGAACTAGGCTGTCAACACTTTTCTTGAAATTAATTTAGAGCTTTCACCAGCAGGTGCAGACTCTTGAGATACGTGACGGCATCGCCTTCACTGTATGCATGGACCAGATCGTTACGTTTAGTAACGTTATCCTCGGTGACGATGCCACGGACCTTGCAGGCCGTCCAATCGATTTCGATAACACGCTTGCGCCAGCCGATGGTGATGATACCGAAGTCAGTCACCGCAGCGAACCACGGGCTTTCAACTAGATCGGTGTAATAGCGCGGATCACGAGGCCAATACTGGTTGATCATTTCGAACATGTGACTGACCTTGATGTCAGCCAGCATGAACAGTGCAGCAGCTTTGTGATGGTCAAACGGACGCAGTGCTGGCATGTGTTGCTCCTGAATATGTTTATAGCTTACTGAATTCTTTTAAGATGTCAAGCAACTTGTGCAAGCATTTCCACTTTCAAAGGGACGAAGTTAACCGTTTCGTCAAGCATATCGAATTCGCTGGGGTAGATGGGATTGCGACCGATGCGCATGGTGCGGACACGACCATCCGCGTCACCGTAATAGTTGTCAACCTTGGCAACGGTAGAGGTAATGATAGCTTCCAGCTTGTCCGTATCAAACGTGATGGACAGTGTGTCACCAAAGTCAACATGACGACTATGGCTCTTAATGGCGATCATATTCATTTCCATGAACTGGATAAGGTCACTATTGGAATGCTTGCCATAACGAGCCTGCGCACGATTCCAGCCACGGAATGACCAGATAAGTGCAGACTGAATAGCACCCATCTTCTTTTCGAATTCTTCCTGCTTACTCACGTCGAACGTCCACGTATCGGTACGCCAGTCATGCTTGGACAGGGCACGACGAATGGTCGTATAGCAATACCTATGGAAGTCACGCACCAGTGCACGCAGGATAGGATCATCCGGGAGTGGTTCATCGCACGGCTCGACCTTCCATTCACGTTGTTCAAGAAAGTTGTAGAAATCCGTATAGATGGTTTCCAGCATGTAATCACGGGAATGGTACTGATTCCACATACGCTTACCACAGCGAAACAGGAATGCGGCTCCAAAGGCCATCATTTCATCTTCAATGCTGTCCTTGTCATCTTCATGATGTTCGTACACATCATGGCACACCACATGCGGAGAATGGCACGGATCGAAGTGCGGACGATTCTCTATGCGCCAGCCACCGCTAGGACCAAAGAAATGACCATTGGTGATTTCAGCATAAACAAACTTGCGGGTCTGGATCGTCATAGGATTCATTCCTGTGGTGTGTTGATGGATTTAATTATACACACCACCATCACTGATGCAAGTCCTTTTAAGAATGAAATTGAGGTTTTATTTTACACAAACGTATTGACTGATTTCGATTTCTATTATAAAATAGGATGGAGGCTGGAAGACTAGCCTCCCGAAACTGAACAAATAAAAAGCCCCGACCAACGTGGCCGAGGCTTTGTGTATCATTCAAGTTTGTATCATCTAAGTGTTAATCAATTCTCAATATGGTTGTGAGCGGATTACATATAGATACCCTCGTTCATGATTTGATGTTACTGACAATGTTGCGTCTGAGGTTACATCTTACGGCACCACCAACACTTTGTAAAGCTTTTATTACGTCTTGTTCTTGTGACGCATGTACAGGATGAACGCCACCGTTAGCACGAGCAGAATGACCACGACTTACTCCTTCAGGTTGGAAACGCCAGTCCACGGAATTACACTGGCATCGGTCAGGTTGAACACGTTACCACGAGCGAAGTTCTTGGCCGGAGCCGACCAGCTTGACGCCTTGAGGATGTCACCACGCTTGAAGTAGACACCCTTATCCGACTTGACGGTATTGTCTTCCTTCACGATGAAACCGAAAGCCGAACCCGTCTTCTCGACAAGCACACCATTGCGGGTATCCATGGAGACGAGACGCACCAGCTTATCACCTTCAAGATACATGATGCACTTTCCGAAGCCATGCTCATTGCCACCGAACTTATTGAAGTCACGGGTGACGAGGGTGTTGATCAGAGGAAGGGTATCTTCGATATTCAATGTGGTGTATCCCTTGAGTTGATGGAAGAATTATATAACGTAATTCAGATGGTGTCAACATGTTTCGGCATATTTCTACATGCTTCTAGTGCTTCTACCATCTGACGCAAAATATGGGCTACCTGTGTACCAGTGTACTCGTTTTTACCACTCTCAATCGACTGTGCAATGGTTTCAACATTGACAGCCCTTCCACCTTCACGAATGATCATAATGATTCCTCTATGTGAAGGTAGTGTATGCAATCTCACATCTTTAAAACAAGATGCGGTGCAACAATCATTAGTGGGAACGGATGTAAGGAATAGCCACAATGCCCACTACAACGATGATGTACAGGACAGCGCTAAAGAAGTTCGAAAGTGACATGAGTCTATCTCCGTGGTGTGGAATCATTATATTTAAGATGATCCAGCATGTCAACACTTTGAGCATAAAAAAAGCCCCCAATGTGGGGGCTTTTGAGTATTACATGACTTGGATCAGGCCAGCGAGGCGGACACCGAACGCGTGAACTTGAGGGCATCATTCGAATGAAGCTCGATGATATTCGCGGCCTTGCCACGGCTACCCGGATTCGCCTTGAGTTCACCGACCTTCTTGACGATGCCGTATTTGAGCATCATGGAAAGGTGCGGACCTTCCAGCGGGACGCCATTGAGCAGGACACCGGCGATCAGTTCACCCGTGGTACCGCTGATGACTTCATTCTGCGCCGTGGCGGCAGCAGCCTTGGGAGCCTTCGGTGCGGACTTCTTGGCAGCAGGTGCAGCAGCTTTCTTCTCGACGGGCTTCTTTGCCGGAGCAGCCTTGACATTCTTGACGGTGGACTTGGGAGCGGCAGCGGCGGTCTTCGTGGACTTCGACATGGTGTGATCCTCAGGTTTGTTGTTGGTGGACTGGTTTGCTTCCCAGTGATTAAAAGTATACTCCACTCTAAAAGATTGTCAACACTTTTTTAGAATGGAATGAACTTTTTTTACAACCCCTTGAATTCTTTGGGCATAAGCTTGACATTGCCAATGCTCAGGGATTCAAAGTTATTCTCATTGAACGCTAAGTTCTTGATTTGCGTGGTCTTTGGTAGCTTTTCCTTGATGGCATTGCTGATGATGACAGGAATACCACTGTTTACAGGCTTGACTTGAGCCGCTTCGATCACGTTACGGGATACTTCAATGATGTTGAGCATGATAGAGCCAACCATGGGCAGACCCGTTTCCTTATCTAGTACAGGATAGCTCTGCTTGTCATCCTTGTTGACTTCGGTAACAAAATTGATCTTGACACCGTTGGTCAGTGTGAGGTAGTTACGATCATTGCTGGCACGACGATTGTCGTCACGATCACCATCCAAGGTTTTCTTGAGTGAGGCAATCTCAACCGACTTTCGATCTTCGAAGGCCTTGTTCAGATCAGCCACGCTCAAACCCTTGATCTTTTCAGATTCTTTGAGGATATCCATGATATCGCCCAACGTGAGGGCTTCGATTGCCTCAATCCTGCGCTCATAGAGCTTCGCAGTAGAGAATCGTGAAATGAAGTTGATATCGGCCTTATAGCCGGAACTAGCCACATATCCCTTGACAGTAGCGAATCCGCCACCGTTGGAATCCATGAGGCTTTCCAGTGCAGCGGCCTGACGTGCTGCCGCAATGAACTTTTGACCGTTATTTTCGATGATGACGCGCATACGGGTGTTCCTTATTATAGTTTCATTCTAAAGGGAAATGGATCAAGTGTCAAGAGGTTTGTGTATGAAGGTCATACACGAAAATTTGATTATCTGTTTGGTACCTTATCAACATAGCAAAAAGGGCAGCGGTTTCCCGCCACCCTTCATACTTGATCGGAGCTTAGTTCTTTTCGTGCTTATACTTGCTGTAATACACGTTTGCAGTCTGCAACGGCATACCCAATTCCTTTTCCATGCGCGCCAGCGTATGGGCACGTACACGACCAGCGTTCACGTCTTCCGTATAGATGGCCTTGCCAAGCTGGTAATTGCTGCCGGACGAAGGGGAACGGGTGGCCTTCGGCTTGCGCTCGACAGAAGCGATGATTTCACCATCTTCACCGATGACCGGAGTTTCGTCTTCCTCTTCGTCACCTTCAGCCACAATTTCAATGGGACGATACTTGAGAGCTTCCGGGTAGACATCGCTATCGCTGTTCTGCCATTCCTGCCAGATGATGGCCTCGGCTTTCATCTTTTCGAAATGCTCAGCGCCGAACGTTGCGTTGAGGTCGAACTTCTGGTCAGCGTGGGTCAGGTGGGTAATGGCACGCTGTAGGGTCAGTACGGACAGGTGATCGTTCCCCAGCACGTCATGGGACACGTCCGGGAACATACGGCGAAGCTGATTGATGGCAGCAGTGTGTGCAGCGTCCTGCGGGGTGTTGGCGTAGGTGTAGCCTTCGAAGTCGGAATCATTGAGGGCAAATGCGAGAGCAGAATTCATTATTATGTAATCCGTTTAGTTATGTGGTGTTGGTGTGAAGAGAACTGTAATGGGCGTGTTACACCCTGTCAACAACTTTTTCTACTTTTCTTCACTTTCGTTAGTAATGGTGTTGGAACACAGATCACGAATCCCGTCAAGCGCCAGCGAATCCCGGAAGTTCGCCAGATTGATGTCACGAGCGCATTCATTACAATAGTGGGCACGGGTGCTTCGGTTGAACCAATAGGCTCCCGGAGCCAGACAGGCAGAACGGTTGCACAAGCCACCACGTTCACCTTTAACCTTTGAAAGCTGGGTAAGGGTGTTGATGTGTTCGCGTTCGAACTGGCGGTGTTGCTTGTTGATCAGAAATGCATGATCGATCACGCTGGGGAAGTTGTTAGGGGAGTAGTTATGTTGCGTGAGCCAGTTTTCGATAAGTGCAGAGCACTTTTGATTATTCGTTTCGTAGAACAGTTCAGGCCAAGGTTTGGCAATGTACATATTCACGAAACGCTGCCCCATGCGTTGCTTATCGTGTGCTTCTTTGCGGTAGTGATAATCGTAGAACTCGATAAGTAAGCTGATGGTCATTTGCCCTATCCCTCGTTTGAGTATGTGAAGAGTGTAAAGGGTGATTCACACATGTCAATAGGCTGTGTAACATTTGTGATGCTCTTTTTCGGTGGGGGTTTTGTTTCATTGATACCTTCAAAGATTGTGAGGGTAGTTCTCCAGCCACAACCTATTTTACCATATGGAACCTGAATGTAGCCTGAACAATCAATTGAATATAATGGTTGACAGGTGGGTTACGTTTTAGTAGTCTGGATGGATGTGATATCGACCAAGGGAGGTCCGAACCTGAATGGTTTGTAAAGTTATCGTTAAGCCATTGTTAGCTGTTGAGCAACCGGTCATTGACCAGTTTCGTCTACACAATCATGGCTATGAAGAAGGTAGGATGCTGGAAGCCATTGACTTTGCTTACAATGAAAGGAACCTTGGCGAGGATGACAATAGAGTATACCGGGCAGTGACCGCTGGTTACATTCTGGATGATGGTGAGTTACATTCATGGGGTCTGATATACGAGTTGTATGAGTCCCGTGGGGTGTATTCCTATCACATGGATGTATACACGGTACCCAAGGCCAGAGGGATGGGTTACGGTACACTGATAGTGAAGACCCTCAAGCAATTACATGATGGCTACATCTATACGTACAAGGCACATTCTTCGATCTACACCAGACTAGGGATGTAATTAAGTCCTTACGCTTGCGTAACCATAAAGGCCCCTACAGGGGCCTTTGTTTTATGCGAGGATTGAGAGTGGATGAGTCTCGACTTCTACCGCATTGTTGAATTTAAATGCCACTTGTCCAATGGACACTGGTTCAACTATCTTAATCTTAAAGATTTTAACAACATAGCCATACTTCTGCAACAGTTCAATCATCCCCTGATTGAACCATGTACGTAATGCTTCCATGCTATCACATCCAAAGTGATATTCAGGAGCAATCAACCTATGTGGTGGTGCTGGATGAGAGTCAGCCTTAAGGTGTTCATGGATGATATCGCAATACGCTGCATCATCACTATAACTCATATCTAGGCCCTTCATGGAGAACGGACCCACACCGGACGGAGTTTCAACACGGTAGACAAGCATGGGTCCAATAATCCTTAAGCAGCCGTGGCAACAGTCTTGGCAGCAATCTTACGGGCAGTAGCCTCGTTGGTGCGACGGATGGCACGGTTCAGTGCATCACGCAGAGCGGTGGCACGCTTGACGTTGGTGACCAGCGTCAGCGGACCCGTACCCTGACTATAAGCATTGATTCCGGCTTCTGCAAGAATCTGTGCAACTTCGTTACGCGACTGGATGGTGCCCTCGTAGGTACGAGCCTCAGCCTGCGAATCGAACAGCTTGCCGTCAGAGGTTTCGAACTTGGTAACAGCCTTGATGGAGGTAATAGCCATGGTGTTATGTCCTGTTAAATAGTGTGTTTGATGATGTAGAAAATGGCAAAACCTTGGAAAATCAGGTAAATAACCATTAAAAATTGATAAAAACGCTTAAAAATCAACGATTTAGGGTCATTTTCAGCGTATTTTGGCATCGAAAAGGCCAAAAACAACCCCAAAAACCCGAAAATTATGATCAATGTGGTCATGTGTGTAGGAGTTCGTGTGCCTGACGATGGAGATAATTTACGTCATCTTCACTGAGGTTGTCAACTAATTTAATTGTTCCATTGAGGATATTTTCAGAAACTTTGTGTATGAAGGTCAAATCTGCCTTGGATACGACCTCACGGTAATTATTTAAAGCAAAATCTCTGAACCATCCTGAGGTGAGAGTGGTACAAACACGTTCCAGTGCCTTGTGGAAGGCCTTTGAGACGTCTCTCTCACCATTTAAAAGATATCTCTCAGTGGCTATCACGTAACTCTCTTCTAGTACGCAACAGATTTGCTGATGGTGAGTCAGGTCATCCCACTTTCTCTTTAAACATAATGCCATTTCAAGATCATCCTTCATCTTTTCATAGATGGGACGGTCCTCATGCTTCACGGCTTCATGGATATCATCGTGAATGACGAAATATCTCACGCTGTAGTGCTTGTCACTGAAGAATTCAGAATTGGTCATGTTCAGCTTGGGAGTAGACTTACGTCTCACACGGTTGGTCGTCTCCTTCTTACGTAGCTGGGCATACCTCAGGTCCATCTTTAACTTATTCTCAGACACGTATGCCTGTAGGTCTAGGTAGTCCTGTACATTCTTAGCAAAATGGATAGGGTGATTGATGTGGGCTCGCTTAGTAGCGAACAGGTCAGCGATGGGGAGGGCTTCAAAGGTGTTGTTGAAATCATCATCCACCAAAGGACCAAGCATCGTTCCACGGTTGTAGATGTATTCTACCGAGGGAAGGAGGTTGTTTTCAATTTCATAGTGAACCTTGCGCTCACCATAGAGGTCTAGTATTACACTGACCTTGTACTCAGACTTACTTTTAAACTTAATGACATGGGAGCTAACACGCTCATACCATGCATCATATTCATCGGTAGACATAAAAACGTCAAAGTCCGCTCGTGCTAGACGGGCAGACTCGACTTTAATCTTATTGTGTGCAGCTAATGCACGAGAGCCAATAATGTACATCACAAATCCTAAATGATGTACACATTCTATTGACTAGCTGTGTTTAAATCAAACTGGCGGGTTGAAATGGATATCCGGCCAGATGACGTAGGTCTTGTCTTCATTGATGATGATACCACCCATGAGGCCATGACGTGCGGCAATCTCAAGGATTTGTGCCGGGGAACCTTCCATTGCCCAGCAACGCGGCTGCGCCATGTGGAAGCTGAAACCCTTCTTGACAACCGTAGCACAAACTGTCTGCTCTTCGATATGATCGAACAGAGCCTTCAGGTCTTCATGCGAATCACCACGGCTATAAGACGCCAGATTCACTGACAACTCACGATTCGATCCGTTGTAGGATTGAATCATCTTTTCGATAAGGGGATGCATGATGGTTCCTCAGAGTGATGCAACGTTGAGTTTGGGAAGCATTGCCTTTGACCAACGATAGAACATGTGCCGTCCTACCCGAGCGATGAGCTTGTAATTCTTGTCCTTAGCCCAATAAGGTTTAACATATTCAGCATGGTAGTGCGTCATGCCATCGATGTCAATCTTCTTGGAAGGCTTTAACGCACCAAGCATGACCAGCTTTGCGATAGTATATGACTGTTCCCATTCCGCTGCAACAGCATCGTTCGTGAAATCAATATCATGGTTCTCACCATCGCATACCCATGAGAATGAACACTTGGCCTTGATGAGGTTACCATGACTGTCTGTGTTGGCCTGATTGACCACACCACAGATGGTGGAAGGGAAGTGGGGAGACATGGTGCGTTCCAGTACAACGGTGGCAACCATCACCTTTCCATTTGCATCCTCACCACGCGATTCAAAGAATACGTTTTGAGCCATGCAATCCAATTGCACCATATCCAACATCTGAATAGGTTTAACAGTGTTGGGTGGAATCGCAACGGCTATATGTGACCGTGGCCGAACGATTGCGTATTCCCACAATGCTGCAATCATTAGTGAAGCAAATAACCCGAAGCTTACCCAAGCCATGAAAGAACACAGGCGAGTTCGCATCTCTACTCCTTGTTGAGTCAGTGGGGTAATGATACGGTTATATAATTTAAATGTCAATAGCTGGGAAGCGAGCCATAGCAGTAGGGACACCACCCAATGCACGAGTGGCTTCCTTCCATTCTTTACCATGGATGTATCGTGCATAAGGGAACATGATCCCCTGAACGATATGTGCTATTTCGTGAGGAATGATTTCCTGTATCACGTAATCCCGGTTCATACGTGCATAGGCTGGATTGATGTAGACGACATTGATGTTCTGGTCAGCCAGACCTACATAGTCATCACCAATATCTTCAATTCTGAGCTTGATGTTATACATGTCAAGATCAGGCCACAGAAGCTTCGCCTTGGCTAGGCAACGATTGAATGCAATATGCAGTGCGGGATAGAGTTCCATGGTAAAAGAATATCCGATTTAAATTATACGGTCAAGCCTTTCACCAAAATCTTCAAAGTCGAGAAGGCATATCCCCCAGCCACAACCTATTTTATCATATCTATTCTGAACGTAGGCTGAACAGATCAATATCGTTTAGATTCGGTTCATATGTTAACGGCATAATGACTTCTGTGAATTTGGCATCAACGTTTGAGCATCATATAACAGGTTGTTAAGAATGAGTTACGTAATCGTCTATAGTGAACCACTTGAGTCAATTAGTTCGGAAATGCGCAAAGAGCTTTACACACTGAACTCTGGTACCAATGGAAGGATGCAATGCAACCTTGCATATTACGGTACACAGAATGCTCGCATGCAAAATGCTACAGTGTTCTATATCCTCAAAAGGAATAAAGTCGTTTCATGGGCAGTTGTGTATAATCCAACTCTTTACCCAAATCGATTCTCCAAGAAATTTGAAATGGATATCTTCACCCGTAAGTCAGCCCGTGGTAATGGCTATGGAACTGCTGTTGCGGAAACAGTGAGAGATGCATTTAAAGGTAAACTCATTCATGCGTGTAAGGGCATGACATCAGTCTATAGACGTGCTGGTATTTAAGTCCTTACGCTTGCGTAATGTAGAGGTGTATGGTACAGTCCTAGCATGGACACTATTATCTTCTTTGATCTTGAAAATACTCTCATATGGGATTGGACGGATAACCGCGATCCCATGTGGCTAAAGCACCCTGAAATCACCGAGTGGATTTTCGCTCAAGGTGATTTCCGTGCTGGTCTCTTTTCATGGGCTATCTGGAATCCTAAAGATATAGCCGAGTTCAGTGAAGAGGGTGGAGTCCGTGAAGCCATCGAAACAACCCACCAGTTTCAATTTGAGGATGATCTAATCATCACTCGTGGAATGCTGGGTGACCGCTTCAGGAAATGGTTTAAAACTATGCCTTGGGTCTCTGACGATGATTGGTTTGAGTTCTTCAAGAAGCGCCAGACCATCCAAGAGCTATGGCTCCATGAATTCAATCAGCCGAACACTCGTGTTGTTCTATTGGATGACACTGTAGAGAACGTGACTATGATTAATAATAGTGTCGAGAACAACCGTCTAGAGTTGATCGACCCATGGACCTTTAAGGGAATGTTTAAATGACAATGCGTTTCTTCGCTATCCAATGCACTGCTTGCAATGATGTGCTAATCAGCCGTGCAGGCCATGACTTCAACCGCTGCTCATGTGAGGACATGCTATTCATCGATGGAAACAGTTCCCTGTCAGGTGATGGCTACTATCGTGTGGGTTACAACATCACTGAAGCTCGTCCTAGTGTCAATGTCATGTATGTCGATCTTCCCATTACACCAAGGGAAGCTTACGATGACTGGAACAAAAGAATTGATAAGTGGAAGAAAATCGATATTACTAAGTATCCACCTATCGAAATTCCCAAAGAATCTGACAAGAATAAATAGATCAAACATTAGGTAATAACATGACAGCACACGTTTCAAGTACTCAAATCCTCGATCATATTAAAACTGCTACCTCTATCTCTGTAGAAGGTAAGGTCTTTGATAAGATCACTGTAACAGATACAAAGGTATCAATCGGTCCTTATACCTTCCTCATTGATCATTTTGATATTGGTGGTCTGTCTCCACAGACTATCGTACTCATGGATACTGATGGTGAGTATAGACATCTTATGCTCCTAGGTGAGGATGATACCCGTCTCGATCATCCTGATTGGTCCATTGAACAATATAACCCTGAAAAGATTCGCAATCATCACCTCCTACCAAAGGGTGACAAGAAGACCAAATAAGGTTTGACAGGAAGTTATAAAACATCTAATATTTGTCTCGTGGTCAACAACATGTAACTCACCGCTAGGGCGGATATATTCACCAGTAATATATGAAGGTGCGATCCCTTGAGACAGCGTTAGACGTTCTATATGAGGGTGCGATTCCTTCCTGTTGTTGTGAAGCCAAAGTTACGGTGAAAAGTGATGCATAAGCCAAGCGTGCGTGTGCAAACATCTGATCCATTTTTCTAGAGAATGAAATCTAGCCGTAGCGGTACTAAATTTAGAATAATATGCCACTATGGCGGAATAGGTAGACGCAGCAGACTTAAAATCTGCCGCCCTTGGGCGTCCGGGTTCGATTCCCGGTGGTGGTACCATATTATTCAAACAGTTTGATCCCTTAGCTCAGTGGTCTGATGGAAGAACAATCATTCTTAGTGTAATCAGAATGACCTTCGGAAGTCTTAGAGCGGAGAACTCTAAATCCTCGCGTCGTGGGTTCGAATCCCACAGGGATCGCCAAATTGATGTAGTTGCAGTGAGACACACTCCTGTAATTTAAGTAGGCAAGAATGCAGTGACTTAATACTTCTTTTTAGTGTGTATAACACAAAAGCCCTTGACGATTGTTAAGGGCTTTCTTTTTGGAAAATATAATGGAACTTCTAATCAACATCTTATTCGTCCTCCACTTCGGCTATCATGCCGCTGCTACCATTGGTGGAGTCTGGTCCCTTCTACATAGCCACAATGCTCACAAACGTAGCTGGTGGAAGATTGCCCTAGCTTTTGTATGGCTCGCTTTGAGTATCTTGCTACTCGTTGTCAGCCATGATAAACTCCATCATCACGAGGACGAATGCAATCATGTTCAAACTATTCAAGAAAAAGCCTGAACCTTTCATCCATCACGATCTGTACAAAAACGCAATCAAAGCTATTGATGAGCTTTTCAAGGATATGCTCAATGATGATGCCAAGATGCGTAAGCTTTACCTATTCCATTATGGTGAAGCGCCAGCCACAGAACTTCATGCCACCTTCGCAGCTACCCTAGTCCATAACCTCTACAATAGGGTTAGCCTAGAGCTTCCAACTAAGTTTAAAGAGAAACACGATACCTTTACATCCACTCTGGAATTCTGTTATACTCCTTATCTTGAAACAGGTGCAGTACTGGTCGAACTCAAGATCGCCACACTGTTACTCTGGAAAGCAACAGAACATCATCATAAAGATTGGACTACCTATGAAGAAGCAAACCCACAAACCTAAAATTAATAACCTTGTGGCGAAACATGCCATGAAGGTGAACAAGGCTGCGGTCATGCGTGATCGTAAGAATGACTATAACCGTACCGACAAACATAAGAAGGGAGAAGGTGATGAGTAATTTCTTTAATTGGTACTTCGTTATCGGTGGTACTCTCTCACTTGCTCTCGTAATTGCATATATGTTCAATCCGGGAATGATCGATCCTCGACTACTCATCGTGACCAACTCATTTGCTGTTGCTGGTCTCGGATTCCGTATAGCTTATGATCATTATCACCCTGAAGCGTCAAAGCATTGACATTTGTGATTTTAAAGCATATTATACTTGCACCTAATATAAACATCGAAGGATGCAATAAAAACCAATGAGTAATGCGAAAAATCTTCAGGCTCAAATTCAGAAGCTCAGTAAGGATTTGGTTGAAGCAGAACATAACCTGAATCAGGCTGAATCCAATCCTGATACCGATGAAGCTACTATGCTGGAACTTGAAGATATCGTACAAGATGTTCAGGATGCCCTCTATGATGCTCAGGAAGAACTCGATAGACTCTATGCTCCCGATGCCTACTACGATGATAACTATTAATCAATAACTCATCTAGTAATGAATAGACCCGCTTCGGCGGGTTTTCTTTTGCCCATCATTTGAACATACAAAGAAAAAGGCCACCCGAAGATGACCTTTCATTATAACTTAACCTAATACCTTAGACTTCAGATTCTTGCTCTGCCTTCTCACTCAAAGCTTTCTGATCCTCACGGCCTTCCCACATAGAAAAGACACCATAAACCATGACTGCAAACATCAAAATCCAGAAATCCAATAAATCAACAGTGACACCATGACGATGCATTACGTTAAACATCAATGACAGACCCACATACTGCAAGACCTGATAGAACTTAATGTTCTCCTTCACCCAATCCTTAATCTTTGTCCACATGTATATACACTCCAAAAGTAATGTATATATTGTATCCTCTTAACAAACAAAAAGAAAGGGTCGTTTTCACGACCCTTTCATGGGTAATTCAATATTCTGTTCCTTCGCACACTAACCCCCACTTATAACGTAACCCTCTCAGGTTCTTACCCAAATCCTCAAGGAAGTATCTCTTCTCCTGCCGTATACTGTCATGCACCATCTGCAAATCTTGAAGAAATTCACACCTCATCTTCAAAAACTTCGCATCAATGTCATCCCGTACATCCAAATGATCCATGTAATGCTGCACCAGATAACACACCGATGTATGGTTACCCCTGTCCATTTCCGGTAAATATAAAGGGTCAGGCATGATCATCCCTATCGTATCCCTACACCCTCCCTCTCCCCTGTAACTACATCTGATTATCTGTAATTGATGATCGAAGGTCGTACTCTTCCTACCCTGCTCAACCATCCGTATCTCAACATATTCTAAAACTATCTCTTCATTGATATAACCATTAAGATATTCTGATATACCTATCGTTGACATCATTCCTCTCCCTAAAGATTAGACTCCTGCCATCCTCAATATAACCCATCCATACCACAAGTGTCAATCAACACAAAAATGTGACTGCCATTCTCCCCGCCTCCATCCTATTTTATCATATCCAACCTGAACCTAACCTGAACAAAATTTATTTTCTCGATCACCCGTTTAACACCCCGAATCTGCGTATCATAGGCCTCCACCAACAAGGTATCCCATCTAACACACCTTACCTGAACGGTTACTGAACCAATTGTTAAGAATGTTAAAACTTCGTTATCTTTAAAATGAATGGAACCTGAACCGTGGCTGAACGATGCCAGAACCGGTTTCATCTTAAAGATATACACAATCATCTTTAAAGTATTCGATGAATGCAACGTTCATCTTAAAACATAAGTGTAGTTTTTCCCCTTGCGAGCAAAGAATCATCCTAATAGTGATGTATCGCATAGGGCAGAATGACACCAATCACTTACTCAATCATACCAATCCCTATAAAACAGTGGGATATCGTGGACTGCAACGGTCTATACGATAGGGTTAAGTGTGTTTTATCCCCTTACAAGCAAAGAATCTATACAATCATTCATCATAAAAATGATGTATCGCATAGGGGAAAAGTACACTAAGTCTCTTTAAACATAAACAAACCCTGACCAAATTAAGTCCTTACGCTTGCGTAACCATAGGACATGTGTTAGTATATACATACTGAAACCGTTGGGAGACAACGACTGTAGATATTTTTAAATGAAAAATTAGCCAAAAGGTTATAAATTTTCAGAAAAAATGTAATCGCGATGCACGGGAAGTACCCTTGAAAGTAATCATCATATAACACAATTACTTACCCGTTTCCGCACCCTTCTGCACCACCCATTCCCACTATTTTCCACCTATTCCCATTAATATTCTATTGAATTATTTCTTCAATAGAATCAATGACTTATAACTGTACAAATGTATGGTCTGTAAGTGCTTGTAAACACTACAAAATATTAGTGTTTCTAATTACCTTTTGAGTGCACGTAACCTCGTTCCTATGGGAACGAGGAATCATGGCGTTGAGCCTTGTAACCTCGTACCTAACCTATGTCTAGATTAACTCCAAGCTAATACCTGATCTACAGTAGTAGCATGTTTAGTAATGAACTTAAAAGGGAATCTAGCATCAGGGCTATTGTCTTCTACCTTCTGTTTAGTCCATAGGAGTTTAACACGTCCTAGGTTAGGCATGGCATAACTAAGTTCACTGGTGGAATATACACGTACTTCATCACTAGGGAATGCATTAGCGAAATCTAATCTGAACTTAGGATCATTGAGTTCTTCTTTGGTAATATCTTCCATCCCATTGAAGTCTTGTGGCTTCATGAGTGACCAAGGGAATTCCATCTTCTCGTGTTTATGATTAGCTTTGACGGTAGCTTTACGTACTGCGATATAGTGAGTGTTCATAGGTTATCCGTTCTTAGATTTAGCTATGGATTTAAATTGTTCAGGATTGAACAGGGTGATGTATCGTGGGTAGTGAATAGGATACTCGCTATTACGGATTATCTTATTCCATGCTTTGGTGTATTCATCTTTAGTCATGTTAGGCTCCCCATTGGGTATCTTTCCATTCATCTAGTTTCCTTGCATCATAGGCATTATTGAGTAGTTTCTTATAACGTCTAGCCATACTCTCATGGGTGATGACAAGCATGAGAGGTTCGATATCTCTTACTTCATCGGGTTCCATACCGAGTTCTAGTTCATCTTTAGTGAGTGCTAGTTTATATCCGAATGTTCCATCAGGATACTGGATAGTCCAGAGGTAAGCAATAGGTTGGATGTTACTCATAGGGAAAGGATGCCTCTGTATATTAGAAAACCCATAACGAGTATGAGTATTAATGGGAAGATGGTTCTTAGTACATCCCATAGGAAGTTGATTACTACCAACAGGGATAGGTATGTTATGAGCAGGATTTGATCAAAGAGGGATAGTTTCTTACTCATAGGATTATCTTAGTGGAATAGGTGTATGTACTTTATGTTCATCGGGAATAAGTAGGATATGTCTGCCTTTAGCATCATCCATCTTATGTAACAGATGTGTTCCTTGGTATCCCATCTTGATCAGTTCAGCCTTCATGTATTCATACTCATAGGAGAATATGCCATAGGGATGATCATACAGGCGATTATTGATAAATGCATCATCTTGCTCTTTGGAGTAGCTAACCTCTACGGTATTCACTTGAACATGCCTATGTCTTCAAGCTTCTCTACATATAGATTAAAGATGTTCCCATAGATGCGTTCTAGCCATTTGAAGAGGCTGCTTAACATAGGGATAGGAAGACAGAAGGCAAGGATGATGATCAATGCAATGATCTGTAGGAGTTTTAATGTCTTATTCATTAGTATATCTCGGGAGATGTTCCTGTTTCATCTTCATAGTGAAGTTTGGCTCTGGCTGAGTAGTATTGAATTTCACCGCATTTTGTACATTTCATTCTATGCAGGTCTATGTCCTCAAGGGTTGACCTGACACCATACTCAGTTGAGGTATATGTCTCACCCGTGTAGAAATTCTCATGGGTCACTTCCTTAGTGAATGAGGTCTGATGTGTGCAGTTATTCATAGACCGCTCTTAGTGAATAGATCAAGAATGTCATCTAGTGCTTCATCACTCAGGCGTTCGGCTTGATACTTCTCCTTCCAGTATTTCTTAAGGAATTCCTTTTCAGCTACAAGGAATTTCAGCGTGCTGACGACATCTGCATGATCTTCATAGGATACATAAGGTCCATTCTTGGTTTCATGTCTCTCTATTGCCTCACAACCACACTGACATGTCTCAAAGGTGTAACGTTTAATATCAGTCATGACTTCTTCCTGTTTCTGGTGGATAGACGCTTGAGCATAGCAATTTCATCGTCATCATCTTCACAGGTGATAGGTGGTATGCGTTGGGTTGTATCTTCCTCTTCATCCCACATGATGTTCTTGAAGTCATCCTCATAAACCTTGGGTGCGAGTTCTCTTGTGCTAAACAACTTCTCAAGGTAGTTATCTACCATTGAGTTTAGACTATAGGTTACTACAGTTTCAATTCGCACTACCTTGACTTCATAGCCCTTGACTATGAATTCTTTAATTTTTTTCTTGAAGTTTTCTGGTGATATACCATTAGGTGGCACTGACTCGACTGTCCAATTGGCAGAACTATTATGTCTGTACCAGATAGATAGCTTGTTCATGTCTATTTTTGTTTTATTCATAGGAATCTCTTAATGTATTAGGTTACACATGGCTACTACAATCATGATGAAGATGAACGTAGCTACCAGTACCATAAAGCCATAGGCTGCAATGACGAACATAAACTCAAGGGCCATCATAAGCAGCAGTAACGGTGATAGTAATAAACGTAGAAAGGTCTGGAAGATCATTTGTAATCCAAGATGATGAAGCATGCAACGATAATGACTAGCATGAGGACAGGTAGCCATTCCTCTAGTTTAAGGATGAATCTTAATAGGTAATTCATAGGAAGAAAGATAGAATCTGAATGGTTAGGTCAACTAATAAGACAACCACATCAAAGTAATTATCAATGAAACGTCTTAGTCTTTGCATGGCTTTTTATTTCTTTTTAATCCAACGGGTAGACTCATCAGCAATGGTCAACAGGACTGCCATGAGTGCCATGAATACCTCATCTACTACTGCAAAGACGATTGCGATAGCTTTGAAGATCAACCACAAAGGAGTCACCATCAAAAGAAATGGTGTGATGAAGATAAGGACAATGATGTCCACGAAATAACTGAGCAATTTAAGTGTGATTTCCATAATTATTCTCCGATCTTATATTCATGGGTCAGCTTCGACTCATGTTTAACAGGAATAATTTCGTATTTAATTAATATTTCACCATCACCGAACTTATAATCGACGCTATTGATTGCCTGAATATAGGCAATTACATCTTCAATTTTTGAATCCCAAAAACCATTAACATCCTCCCAAGCTTTGGTAGTTAAGATGTTTAAACCATTAGACTTTGTACTGTATTTTCCCGACTTAACAATAGCGTAACGGACAACTCCATTTGAATTAAGATCGATGTTTTCAGTATGTTCTACTAATTCATTATGTTCTACTGATTCAATGGCTTTTGTTCTAGATTTAATTCCAAGCATAATTAATTTTCCGTTGTAATGGTGATGTATGGGTATGGCTTTTCAGCATAAACTTTGTCTGTAGACACGAAAATACTAAGAACATATCCACTAGCATACATGTGAATATTGTAACCTTCATCCTCTAATTTTTGATAAAGATATTGAAAGAAATACCATGAATATCTGGTGTACACGAAATTGAAACCTACATATCCATAAGGCTGTATGTTCTCCATGGCCTGCTTGTATGGTGGTGTCATTCCATCATCAATGAAGCGAAAATCTTCCCAATCCAAGTTATTATCGATATCAACCCCACCAAAAGGCGTTATAAGCGCTCCACGGAGCCCTGTAGGGCCATGGGTGACCACTGATGTCAGATAGGTTCGGATCGCTTTAGAAAAGCCCTCAAGAGCTTTCTGTGAGCGAGAGCTTCGCTTATACCAAGCGAAGAAAATATCTCTAATGTAGTTCCTCATCTGCGTCTCCTATTTTTACGACTGTTGAGTTTATTGATAAGTTCGATTTGCTTCTTACGAAGCGCCTCTACTTCAATAATTAAATCTAGAATTTGCTTCTTGTGGCGTAGACGTGTTAATGGTTTTAGAAATATACAAGTAATTCCTAAAATTATTGTAATAATTGAAATAATTGTCATCATAATTATCGATATACCGGAGTATCACCGTTAAATAACTTAGGAGCTTTAACCAAAATCATCTTAGTTGGTGCAAATATAACTGGTTTGGCACGATATCCTTTATGTTTAATCGACCCAATAAGTCCACGCAGATGATCACTCTTGATATCTTTGTAATTAAATATAAATTGATACACCCCTTTAACATAAGAAACTTCAAATGCTATATTATTAATCGTTTGAACTGACCATACCGGACCAGTATTAGTGCCAGCCTTGATGGCACCATCAATAATATCAACAATTTGAATACTGTTAAAAGAATTAAATATAATTTCTTCTGATCGTTCAATAACTTTATTAATAAATTTTTCGACTTTATCAAAAAACTCATTAAAATTAAAATTATTCCAGTTATTGTAACAAAATAAGTCCTTTAATCCCTTGTATTCTACATTAAATAGATATGGTAAAGCCTCATATTCAGAATAACTACCATGTGACGATTCAGGTAGGTTAAATACAGTATTGTTATACCAACTAATAATAGAATGTTTAGCGTAATTAACAACTTCGATAGGAGGATGGTATCCATGGTGATGTGAAGAATCAATAGAAAATCTATTGGAGCCATTTTTACCATGACCACTAGAAATAGCGATCTGAAAATCACCAATATTACCCGCATTAATTACATCTTCAAGAAAAGATTCTCTGATAGTGGAAAATAACCCTGAGTATGTACTACCTGTTGGGCTGGGTATCGCGTGTCTGCCGGGAATACAATTCAAGGCCTGCATTTCTTTAATCTTACTATCTGCAATGGCAGAGCCATGGACACGTAAAACATCGAGGACCATCCTCAGGTTATTTTGCTGATATGGGCTTAAAACATTTCTAATGTATGGATGCATATTGATCCTCCTATAAAAGACACATGGTCTATTTTTTAATTCTTTTAGTCAACTAGGGGATAATGTCCAACTCATCTGAGTCTGACAAAGAATCGTAAAGGTCTGGATCAATGTTGATGCACCCATTAGTGACATGCCTACGCTGTTCTGGATCATCTGAAAACAGACGCTCTAGCCTCTTCTCACTTGGCTTCAAGAGCCACACTCGGTGGATAGCTAGAATTGTTTTAGCATTTTCCGAGAACATTAAAACATCACCACCGTAACCCGGTAGGTCTGTATCTGCTCTAGTAACTTTAAAAGTACCTACGGGTGTCGCATCACCGACCAGTGCCGGAAAGCATTGGCTAGCAACACATAGAAGAGCTTTAGATAGAAACACAGTAATTGTCATGACCTAGACCCTGAAATAAGAAGCCCGCCAATTGGCGGGCTTCTGTTTAGATTAAAATGTATTACTGGCCGATACGCTTGCGGATAACTGTCTTGGGACCATTGTCCACTATGACATGTACCGTTTCACGCTGAAGGGGACCAAGATCGCAGTCATGAAGCTGGATGCTGGTGACAAGCTGGTTCATCGATGCGGAAGCACCACCGCCAAGCTGTCCAGATGCGCCACCATTGCCATTTCCACCCATGGCGAAGTTGCGAGCGCCAGACACGCTAACCACTGTGGAGGTAAGTACAGGCTGAGTACCGATCAGATGATAGCTGCCATCAGGAAGAAGGAACTTCTTATAGAAGACCTGTTCACCATGGCTATCAATTTCAGGTGCCAGAGTATCCGTGGTTCCCTGCTCGATACGCTTAGTCTTAAAGAAGCCGAAGTAGGTACCCTGAATCGGGGTCTTCACTACAACCTGACGTGGACCGCATGCCAAGGTTTCCTTGATGATCTGACCTGCGAAAGTCTGCGACGCTGGGGTCTGCGGAACGATGGCAGGAATGAAGATGGTCTTGTCGCTGTAGCTATTGCTAGAACGATCCGAAGCATCGACACTTACATCCGATCCCGAGCGAGTGTTTGCACTCTGACCATTCGTGCTGCTGGTCGTGCTTGACTGGCCCTGACCAACGGTGTTTGCAGAACTCTGTCCATTGGACTGGTTTCCACCTTTAACCGTATTAGCTGAGGACTGACCATTCGCATTGGTGGAAGACTGGCCGTTGGTGTTCGCATTACCGTTGGTATTAGCGGACGACTGACCCTGACCTTGGCCCTGACCCTGTGCAGCAGTGGAAGTGCCACCAGTTGCGTTACCACCGGCACCGCCAGCACCACCGTTTGCCGATGTGTTACCAACTGAGCCACCAGTACCACCATTAGCGGTATTGGTTGCAGTATTCGAACCGTTGGTCAGTGTATTACCACCGCTGGTTGAACCGCCGAGAATGTTACCACCACTATTCGAACCGCTGGTAGTGGTATTGCCGCCATTGCTGGCAGATGTATTACCTACCGATGACTTGTTGTCGTTGTTGGAGAGGTTACCCGTTGCAGATGTATTGCCAACAGAACCACCTGTAGCACCGCTGGTGGTGTTTCCACCACTGATGGTACCCGTTGTTGTATTGGTGGCGTTCTGCGTCGTCTGCGTCTTGTTATCGAAAGACGGATCGATGGTTGTACCCGAGGCAATCGAGTTGGATGAGTTACCAGCCTGACTTGCATTGCTCTGTGAGCCATCTGCTGTCGATCCGTTACTCACATCACCCATGCTCTGAGTGCTGGTAGTGCAACTGGTGGTTCCCGCAGGACATGGAGGAACGGTCTGTGCCTGTACGGACATCATGCCCGTGGAAAGCAATAGTGCTGCCAAAAACTTATTCATTTAAAATTCCCTGTTTTGTTGTGAGTGGTAACAGGTGCGGATGTTAGGGTTGTTAATACCTTCTGTCAAGCCTTTTCGGCCAGCATATTCATTATCGGAAATAATAAAAGAAAACCCGCCGAAGCGGGTTATTCTTAATATATACGGTAGTTGCCAAATATGGGTCGCAGACTTATTCCTCTCATCCTTGCGGTGTGAGACTACCGCAATTTTTAATGCTTAACTGAATTGTAGTAATCTTTAGAAAAACTGGATTCAATTGATGCTGGAACATAAACTTGTGTGCATGATTCCTTCCAGAAACCTTCACATGCCTTTGATGCGCGATAGTGTTGGACACCATTAAGGACATCACTGGCAATAGTGATAAGAAGAATGATAATAATAAAATTATACAGGCTCTTGCGCATCGGGAAAGTCTTTGACTTCTCTGGTACAACTTCTGGTTCTGGTGTTGACATTTAAAATATTCCTTGTTGAAATTCTTATTGAAATTCTTATTGAAATTCTTATTGAATGAAGGCCGTCACTAGGACGGCCTTTCATCAATCTATTACGTGTCGCGAACCTCTGATTTCATCCACATATCCTACAGTGAGCTTATATATTCCTTGCTCTACAACTACCTGTCCAAAGGGACTCCGGTCGTTCTTCTTGTATAACGTAACGTGACTATCATATAGAAACTCTTCGGTATCAAGATCAAGTGCATTAAGAATGCGGTGGCTCAACTGCATATTAACTCCGATTGTGAAATGGTGTTCTATTTATTACTTCTTCTTTTTTGAACCCTTTCGCCAATCAACTCGGACATGACTGACCGGCTTGCTGGACTTAACAATAATGTTGCCCTTCTCATCGCAGATATAGCAATCCGTGCGATCTGCGTCCTTCACCAGTTCGGTGTGGAACTCAAGTGCCGTAAGCTTACGGCCACCTTCGCGAACGTCATATACTGGACGCTTTGGGTTGAATGAATAAACATTGCCAGCATTATAAAAATCGTACTTCATATTTCAATATTTCCTTAACGGATAACGGTTTGGGTAATGTGACTTTCTTTGTTGAAAGTCGCTGCTAAATCGAACTGATGGCATTGAAAGCCAGCATTTGTTTTCAGTTCGATAAACTTTTGCATTCCTTCGGAATCATTCTCTCCGAAGGTTTGCGTTGTATTTAAAAGGCCGGACTTAGTGTTGCTACGTGTTACTAAGATTAGATACTTATCCATTTAAGTTTCCCTGTAGAATACATGTCTTCCAATATGAGCTACTTCTTGTAAGCCCCTTTTGGTCCACCCGGCATTGACACCGGACAAGTGGAATGATACGGCTTGTGGAATCCAGTTGTCAATCTTTTTATTCAAAATTGATTCTGCAATCCTCAATGACTCAGCGTAATTTTCATTACTTATTTGAGCATTTAATTTCTTATCACCACCAGAACAATACCATGAGAATTGGCAAAACTTCTTGCCATCCTTCATCGTCTGCTGCTTTATAACTTTGCAGATAGATGATGGGTATTTCTTATTAGTAGTTCGGTTTAAAATAACGAAGCCAACTGCTTCTTTACCTCTTACCGATTCACTTCCAGCTTCATAATAGATGCCTTTAGCCAAACAATTTACGTCTTGAGGTAGAAGTATATGCTCTTGACGAAATAATACAACAGGGTCATTGTGTATAATGAATTTGGCATCCAACACTATGATTGGCTTAGTTGATACTTCGGTTTTAATTGGTTGAACGCTACAACTACTTATCAATAAGCAGACTGCAACGATTACTGCGATACACTGTCTCATCGTTATGATCCTATATTTAATTTTGGTTGTGTGACTTTCGTTTTGATGTTGTGAATTTTAAACAAAAAAAGGCCGATCTAAGCGTTAACCTAGATCGGCCTAACTTGTGCTATTTCATTACCCGATAGTAGCTTCTACGTGATAGTGGAATTAGATATCCTTCCATTTCTCAAGCCATTAAACACAATGGCTGGCACTTAATTGTTACAGATTTATATCATGATCCTTATATTTAGGTCAAGAAATTAACCGTGCAATAGTATTTATAATTAAATTATATTTTATTAAAGGCTACCTGACCATCAGCAAAGACTCTGCATTGAGATTCTTCTAAATTATAAATTTTTAGTATAAAACCTATTTTATTAAATTCTTTCAATAATTCAGGATTACAAAACCTGTTGAAGTCCATCATAGAGTACCAACCCCACATCTTATTCTTAATGAATAAGGAGTTAGCCATTCCTGCGAACCCTCTCCCGTGATCAATATGAAAGCCTAACTGCTGGCGTAACTCAACATCCGTATCGTCAGAATTTATGTGCATGAACGGACCCAGCCCCGAGTCTATATGCTCTAATCTATAAATGTTCATTAGAATTCTTTAGGATAATGGAATGTCTTACAGTTCTTATAAGAATCCTGTGGTGTATCGCCACCATACCATTTATCGTTAAACCTTGTGTACCACTTGTCAGTTGGCTTGCCATCCCATTTGGTCTTGCTGATACGTGGCTTCTCATCAGTCGTGAATGGCACTAGACGTGATTCATCAGGCATCATGGGGATGATATGATCATCATTGACGGTCATTGGAATGACCTTAGTATCAGTAATGGCATCAGCCCATTTGTTTAAGAAGTCTTTGATACTCATACTCGCACCTTATAGTAAACGTACACTTTTCAGAGTTCTAAAACTATTCGTTCGTTCGAAAGCTATCTGGTTATCAATAAAAATATAACAGTTGGTTTTTACGTTATATCGCTTAATGACAAATCCTAAATCAATTAGTTTTCTTTTTAATTTATTTGAACAAAATTTATCAAATAGTTTTCGTGATGTCCAACCATATATCCATTGCTGCTTACACATTTTTCTAAAGGTCTTGGCATCAATCATATCTGAGGGGTCTTTGTGGTATGCCAACTGCATACATTCAGATAATTGATCACCATTGTGACGATGTTCAAATGGACCCATACCAGATTTTTTATGTTCAATTCTATAAGCGAACATGATTATAGCCAAATTATTATGGATGAGAAATATTATCAGTTATTACTAGAAATATCAACCCGACCTTAACATTATTTTGAATTCCAGAAATGAAAAAAGGTGGAGCAATGCTCACACCTTTTCAAGTTCAATTAACTTTTCTACTGCTTGAACAAGTCGCTGCTTGTCCTCTTCTGTCCAACGCCATAACTCTTCGTTACCGGGTCTACAGTAACACTTATCACCCATACAAGCATGAAGTTTTGATGTAATTTCTTCCATGATATTCCTGTTTTCTCTATTCACATATTTATTATGGTTTAACCTGTAGCCAACAACGACATAAGCTAAAAACCTGTCTCTGAAATTGCATTCTAACATCATGAGTGATGTCTATAGTTCCTCGGCTCTCTATTCCGCTGCGTAATCGCACTGCTTGAATAGCGCTGTAAACCTATTTGGTATCGCTGACGGGATTCGAACCCGCATTATCTAGAATGAGAATCTAGTGTCCTGACCAGTTAGACGACATCGATATAATTATTTATTTAACAAACGATCAATGAATTTATTTGCTAGTAGCTCATGAATCTCTTCATAAGGATGAAAGACAACGGCTACAACCCAACGCTCATTTAGATTTGTTTTCTTGTTGTAAACTACAGCCTGTATGTAACAGGAATCATGTTTACGATATATGTTATCTACTTCACATGCTTCAAGGAGGTAATTGTCACTCCAACGCTTAATAAATTCGATTTCAAGAATATCTTCAATCTTTTCCACTGAAATATCAATGGGATCACCATCGACAAAACCGGGTATATGCTGTAGTACGCGAATGCTCATACACTTCCTATTGATTTAAATTTATCGGGCTGAGAATAGACCCTGACACGTTGATACTTTAGTTTGGATTATGGCATCTTGCGGATGCTTTCCCACTTTTCCACTACAACCATCCTTCCGAATGCATCATAGTATATCAACATAGCAGCCTTATTTAAGTGGTGGCATTTCCACTGTCACCGTAACCTATTCGGCATGTCCTATTCAGTCTGCCTTGCGAGCAGCAAAGGGTTCGACCCCATCCTTGCAATTCTTTACCAACATTCATCGGCCTTGCGAGCTTCCGAATGACTCTATTGTCTTACGACTAGAGCATTATGCTATTTTCAGTTACGACCGAATCCGTCTTTGCGTTTTTTCAAGGTTGGATTTGAACCAACGTATGATCGTTTAAGAGACGATTGCTTATCCACTAAGCTACTAGTTATCCCACTAAGGTCGAGCGGATTCATAGGTCCATACCCTTTTGGGGTACAAAATTCTATCCGACCTCATCTGCTTCTCACCCGCTAAGGTTACACTCGCAGTTCGTTTCACGACTCTTTCAAGCCATTAACAATGTATAAACGCATTCGTCCGCTAAGACTCACACCCTCATACTACCAATTCATCATCCACTGGTTCAACGTTAGACCGGCTAGAGGTTTCTATTCCTCTCATCACTCACCGATTGGCCTGTGATGGTTTTAACCGCATTGAATTCCAATATATCTCCGAAAGCTTCCGAAGCCAGAGCGTTCCACTCTGTGATATGTTGGCTTTTATAAACGAGTCCATTTTCATGGTGGGACGCTGGTAGGCGCATTCCCGTTTGACACCTCACGGTATCTTATCTCTCCCTCATAACCCTTTCGAATTATGAGGTACTACACATACGTTATTCCTTTAACGTTTCGTTCCTCTAAGTGGGAACTCATCAGTGTGTGACTTGATGTAGAACATATTAAAGTGTTTAACTATTCCTGTCAACACTTAAATTGGATGTTTCATTCGGGAAGGTGATCAAACCTTCCTAGCTTATCTTCCTAACACTCCTTTGGAGGTTCTAGTCTTTGCTCATATAGAAGATTTTTGAGTCTACGGTAGCCTGTATCCGCGATATTGATCCGAATGAAACGTTTGCCTTTCGGCCAACAAATATAGTGTATATGTTAATCTCTTTATGTCAAGAGCATAAACACTAGGATTACAATTTGGTACTCTGTACGGGTATCGATCCCGTTTCTGCTGGGTGAAAACCAACTATCCTAGCCACTAGACGAACAGAGCATATTTAATAATTACATCTTATCCAAACATACCCACGATAATTACCGGGAGTTGTTGGCATCGTATCCTCAAATATAGGCAGAGGATCATTGATATAGACTTTACTGCTACCACGTTCAAACGTGTATGCCGTATCATAATGTACTGTTGAACATGAAGTCAAGAAGATAATTATGAAAGGTGACAAATATTTGATCATAGTTTTAAAATTGGTATACCAGACGGGATTCGAACCCGCAATGCATCACTGCAACTGAGTGAAAGTCAGTCCACTTTGTCCAATTTGTATACTGGTATATAAACTGTTGCTTTATTTATTATTACGGTAAGCAAATGCAATAATTATGCATTTGCGATTACACAATAAGCCATACCATGATCAATACGACACTCACGATATGAATCCATCTGTGAATAAATGCTGATACCAGCAATCAATAAGATGAATAAGGCTATGAGTGTAGCCATGATTTTGTCTGTGACTGTCTTCATAGAGCGTATCTTACCTTATATTATAACTTTGTCAAATGATTTATTTGATCACTCATCATATCAGAACTCAACTTACTATATGAGCTTGGAATTCTGTAGTCATATTTTTCAAAATCCCAAGTGGGATCGAGAACTTCAAACCAATGATTTTGATCTTTAATACTGCATTCAATAAATTTTAGTTTACTGAATGCTAATTTAATTTCTAATTCTGTTGCCATAAAATAATCCTTTCGGATTATTTATAAAGTGTTGATTGCAGTAGGATGAACGTTACGAATTGTGCGCATTCTTTCCTTAAAGGATTCCACGAAATTATCACGAATATTTAATGAATCGTGTGCATTCTGCACCTCTGTCAAAACATCCAATAATTTTGTCAGACGAATGTCCTCTGGTACACCAAGGGTACGCTTCATACCAAAGGTTCTGTCATTGACATCAAAATATTCTGCATTACTACTTAGAACAGAATATACATTACCACCCATTCCGCGACTAAGGTAAGCATGATCTTCAGCCGAAAGTAAATGGCCAACAGCACATTTACTACCATCATTTGTAAGATACACGCAATGACCCGCCGCGTTGAGTGCAGGATGTCCCTGCTCTACAACTTTGGCTTCTACGTAGTCAAGTGTGTCCTTAAGGCTGACTTTACCAGCGATCAATTTCTTAAGAGTAGGTACATTAGACATAGTTATTCCTTAATATTTTGCAATAATATCAGCATTATCTTCACGAATGAATGCCATTTCTGCCTTGAATTTATTTACGAAGTCATCATGATTACTCTGCTCATCATGTGCACACTGAACAGCATGTAGAGTTTTATAAATACCGACAAGTGAAGTGTCTTCATTATTAGTACGATGATAGAAAGGCTGTGTCATATCAATTTCAAAATATTCTTTATTGAGTGAAATAATACCAAGCAAGCTTTTATCCAATCCCTTAAGACCATGTAAGTGATCTTCTTCAGTAAGAAGATGACCAATAGCGCATTTTTCACCTGTTTCAGTGAGATATACACAACTTCCACGGTAATCAAGCGCAGGATGACCTTGTTCGACCACCTTGGCTTCGACATAATCAAGAGTCGCGGCAAGAGTTACTTCACCAGCCAAAAGCTTCTTTAATGTAGGTACATTAGACATGGTTATTCCTTGATATCAAACGAGTTGAGGACGCGAGCAATTTCTGCTGCTATCTGGTTATAGGATGCCGGTTCTTCACCGTAGAAAATACCCTTGATTTCGATATCAAGCATACCATACTTCTCGCGAAGAATCCCATTGATAATTTCTTTGCTCTGAGCATCACCGATTACAAAAATCGGTGAGTTCTTCAGGCCGGTTACATAATTGAGTTCGGTCATATTCGTTATTAGGTTGATTCTGAAGGTACAGTGTACCTTTTATCATTCGATAAAGGAAGTTATTTGTTGGAATACTGTTAAGCACATCCTCAAAGAACTTTTCACCCATTAGTTCAACGACCATAATCTTCCTTCGGAATCATACCTTCCTTACCGGGAATCAACTGAAACTTATCATCAATGGAATTGAAGTACTCGGAACGGTTGCAATTGAGGCAATTACGTTCCTTACGATAAACCGATCCCGGCTGATTGCCGCCCATGGTTCTCTCACCCGGAAGCGTTTCAGCGGTATTACCTTTGTATAGGAATCGACCAGTCATCCCACCATACCAATCATGGAATCCGATTGAACAAAGGAATCCCTGATCATGTGAGAAATGGACCAGAAGAAAGAAGCCAATGATGAGGACTAAAGCAATGATAATGGACATATGGGTCTCAGTATTTGAGTGTGATTTCAGTGTAGGGATTAATATCTGTCAAAGCTTCGAAGATAAAGAATCTACCAAAGCTACATACTGTAATGATTTTGAAGTTGGGTTCATCGGAGTGATTACAGTAGGTAAACTCACTCAGGACGACACATAAAGGCTTCGGACCATTCTTAAGAGGAAAGACATGGTGATCTAACTCGTTGGTGTCTACAGGCAGAATGGGAACCGTAAAGGTCTGTCCTGCCTTTATATTTGCACGGGTGAAACATCCAAAACCATGAATGGATGAATCATCTATGAAGAAATCTTTCATTTCGGCTTACGACCCATGAAGACAACATTTCGCGATCCACGATCACCAATTTCGATCAGACCAGCAATACCAAAACCCCAGCGGAACGGAAGAAGCCTTCCCGGAACCTTGGGATTACAATGATGGTTGGTAAAAGTATAAAATATACCATGCAATTTCAAACATACACGCCAATTCTTCCACCTGTGCTTAGGAGCAATATGGATAGGATTATGATAGGTACCATCCGGCTTCAGCGTGGTAATGCCGATACGAACCAGAGGACTAAGCAGTTTTTCTTTGGTGATCATGGTTATCTCCTGTTGACTATAGTTTAGTGAATTTAATTCTTATCGTCAATAAGAAAAAAGCTCGCCAAAGCGAGCTTTTTATCTAATAAAAGAAGGATTAATTTTTAATAGCAACCATATCCTAGTAAAGTATCTTTGCTATCCGATAGAACAGTTTCTATTCCATCCTGCCCACTGTGATGTAGGGTGTGCTTTTTGGGAGGTCGTACAGTTTCGGAACGCACTCCATTCCTCACCATTTTGCTATCTCTCGACAGTCTTTGAGTTGATTGGGTAGAAAAAAGGATTAACCTACCGGCTCAACAATTATAGAATATAACTTTTAAAACTTTATGTCAATACTTAGTAAGTAGGACCAGTGTGATGATTGAAAGTCAGCATTGCATCATGGCTCACCGGCCACAGCGGACAAGCACCTTCATGGCCGAAACCTGCACTACAAAACCAACCCTTGGGATGGTCATGCTTGCATGGACCATTCTTCTCTTCAGCACGATAGCTCTGAAGATCAGTAAACATCTGTTCCATAATCTTCCATGGCTCGTAGATGTCCTTCAGAAGTGGAAAGCCTTCAGCAGTCTTCTTTGCCCATTCAATGAACTGGGCAAGCTGTTCGTCAGTGTAATTGAATTTAACTTCAGTCGTCATAACTTTGCTCGGTGTTGGTGAGATTGAATTCTACCGGATTTAAAAGTTAAATCCAAGTACTCATGACATAGAGTGGAAATGTTCCAATAAGAAGCAAGACAATACTGATCACAAAGTCAATTACCTCAAAGCCATATCCTTTCTTCCAACGTAAGATGGTTATAAACCCACCATAGAAGCCAAATCCAAACAATAGACCAAGCAAGATAGGTATAAAAATGTAACTCATAATATTTCCTAATAAGGGAACTGTGATGGGATTCGAACCCACGATACCTTCCCTTCCGGGTGAGTCGCTTAACCATCAGCGTTCACAGTTCAGATTTTTTTAATCTTTACGTGTCAATAAAGCACGTTTGTACCAAGCTGATTTTGCAAATTCCCAAAAGCCATCATAGGGTTTACCCTGTTCACCCATAAACCATTTGGTGAATTCCTTCTCTTCGTCAATAGAAGATGAAACGTGATTATGGTCGGGTAAGCCGAATAGATTATCTGAAATCCAAGTATCAGCCTTACCCTTGGTATCAACACGCCATACACCCATTGTGGATACATCAGCAGGACGCCAGATGGTTCCACATTTTAAACAAGTATGACTACGATGCGGTGGATTGGTCCACTCAGCCTCATATGCCTCCATAGCCTTTCTAAGAGACTCTAGGTCTTCAACTGACTCAGTGCCCATAGGAGCATCGAACTTATCAGACCAATGGTTTGGTCTATCTAGATGCTGAAACCCGCATACGGGACAGTGTAGAACCATTTTGATGGGCGTTTGATCCGTCATATCAATCTCTTTTATTTTCATATCAATCTCTTTTATTTGTATATTAATAATTAACTCTATGATACTAGTTTATGAGCATAATCAATAATGTTATTTAAGTATTGGTCTTCTATAGGACGTACTATATCACCAAACGCAGCGATTAAATTGTCTTTGAATTTGGGATTATAGTCCATACCACCACGCATGTAATTATACAAGTATTCAAAGTCACCAGCTACTACACCCTTACTAAGACAAATATCACAGATATTCGATACGTGTGGAAACTTAGCTGGATCATTTACAACAAACACTGCGCCATCAAAGTCTGATCCATATCCAGTTGAGACTACGTGCATATCAATCTTATCGTAATAGCTTAGATCGGCTGCACAGCCATTACCTTGGAAGTATGAACCTTCTCTTTCAGCGTCATGCCACCACACAGGAAAGCGTGCAACACAAATATCGCAGGTTCCTACCTTAAGAAGTCGCAGATTCCTTAACGTATTTCTACGAGCCCTCCATGAGTTCTTTAATAGCCAATTCCGGGTCAGCTTTAATGATCTTGGCCCTTCAGGCTCATACGGTATTTCAAACCAATCAGATAATGAACTAATAGTGGTCATGGGTTAATCCTTTATAAAACTTCATTGCATCAGAAAATTCTGTATCAGACAATGGATTATCCATGGTGTAAACTTTGTTCTGATAAGCTTCCAGATTGACTAGCTGAATCTCAAATGTATTAGTATCTAAATACCAGTCAATTAGTTCTTTGATCTGTTCATCCGTAACATGATCACCGATGTCATCCACCCTCCACTCACCATGAGCATATGATTTATGTTGTCGATACAGAATAGCTCTCATCCCTAATCCTTATGTAAGTATTACCATTTAAAATCTTCGCCATAAATGCTCTTCATATGGGTCGTAATAATTGAGCTAACTGTTGATTGTGTCCTTGGTCTAACTTTACCACTTTTAACCGCGTCAGGTTTTACACCCTCAGAATCTTCATGGTTTAAAACACAGTTGGGATTACCACAAGGGCATGCGACGTATTCATATTCTTCACGGGAAAACAGTCTATTTCCAGAAGGTGCATAGCCTTCGCTGTCAGCATAACCAGCTTCATCACCATAATCATTCTTTTCAGATGGCTTTGAATAGAAACTCTCAACCACTCCTAAGCTGACTTCTGATAGCATGCTATCAATAGTATACGTATTATCATTATGAATATCATAATCAATCAACTGAGTTTCATTCCCAGCCTTTACAGATTCTTCAAGAAGATAACGAACCTGTGTCTGGTCAGCATCTTCACTGATAACTCTGATTAACCATCCACTATTTGGATTGCTACGGTTAATATTTTTATTTAAATTCTTTCGGTATAAAATTGCTTTCATTTATTATTCTCTTATATGATGTTAAATCTATTGGCTTGATGGATAGCGTGGAGTCATATCAATAACCCTACGGCGCAGTCCAATGGGAATGTCAGCACCGTTAATATCATTCCAAGTCTCGCAACATGGGCACTGAAACGTAATATAATCTTCACTGCTTTGATCTATAAACGTGTTGTGCGTGTGGAATAGATCAGCACTAGAAACCTCTAGGAGAGCGCCACAGCCATGATTGCCATTACCCCTACCATCGCAGGCGTATTGCTTCGACCATGAACCACCCTCAGTACCTTTTTTAATGATCTTCATGATTTAGTTTCTTTTAGTAATTTCTGTGATCGGTAGAGACATGATCTTATCCCATAGCATGGATGGTATTACAAGTTTACTTATTTCATTAAGCTCTTGACATGATAGACATCTAAACACAGCCATATTAGCATTATAAAATGTTATACCACCAAATTCACCAACGTAGTAATGCCTACTATCCATTTTTACATGAAACATGTCTGGCACCGATACTTCAAGCAGCGCTCCACATCCATCTTTATTTAAACCACGACATTTGGCTCGCATATTCCAAATATCATTGTTTCTTCCTTCTTTAATGATTTTCATAGATTCTCACTTGACGTAAACACAATATGCGTCACGAGTGCTGCTACGTGTCTTAAGCCAATCGATCTGCGCAGTACAAGCTTCCTTGGTTGTGAAACCGGGAATCATCTGACTCGCCACCGCTGAATCATAACCGTTGTAATTGTTCAAAAGAATGATCAATACCCAATGCATAAGAAATCCTCTGAGAAGATTGGATTATAACTCTTGAGTGGTTATAAAGCTACCATCGACTGCACGCTTCTTACCTTGGACATTGCGTCCTGCATAGGTTGAGGTCTGTGAATGACAGTTAGGACAAAGGAAGCAAAGGTTATCCAATCGGTTATCATTACCAACACCATTGATATGCTCAAGATGTAACACAATTGGCTGACCATTCCATGTATCTGTGATAGTACATTGTGGACCGGAACATTTGTAAGGAATGAGGTTGAGTGACAGGATTCTGCTTTTTACTGTAGGACGAAGTGCTGTAGAGTTTTCACAAAATATATCGTCGTATGACCTCGTACCACTGTTATTTTGTGCAGCAGCTTTTCTTGCATCAAAATGTGATACATCAGTCTTGTAATGTTTAATCAACTTTCTAACTGTTTGAATATTATTACCAGAGAACCTAATATCCATATGCTTCATAAGATCAGTCCAACATATAGACTCATTTGCAAGCTGTTGGATAGTTTCTTTTGAATATCTCTTATGTAACGGGTTTCCCATACAATGATGGGAAATATTAATTTCATGACTTGCAATGAAATTTATTAAGTATTTAAGTGCTTGAGCATTCTTTATGTTGATACCAAGCCTGCGTAGTATCTCTTGTTTTGATGTGCATTCTGATATAAGCAAAGTGAGTTCACTTACTGGCTTCATTCTAATTTTATCTATTTCTGTCATACAATATCTCAGTTAATGAGATATTTATCAAACGTAGAGCAGTGTGTCACGACGCAGTGTATGGTCATAAACATTAGATATTAAAAAACCCGCCGAAGCGGGTTTTTATAACTGGTCCGAGTTGCAGGATTCGAACCTGCGACCTTCGCGTCCCAAACGCGACGCACTGCCAGACTGTGCAAAACTCGGATTTTAAATTGGTCTCCACGGTTCGACTCGAACGAACAACCTCAAGCTTCCAAAGCTCGCCATCTACCTATTGATATTACGCGGAGAGATTATGTTACGTATTATACATCTATTTATAACTGTTGTCAAGCATTTAATATTCTCTACCATTTTCCACTCTATTGGGTGGTGAGCAATATTGTAATTATTTAGGACGCCATACAAGAGTGATGCACTTATTACCTTGTTCTTTAAGAACTTGCATTTGGTTCATCGCATCTTGCAATGATTCACCACTCCAAACTTGAGCATTTCCCCAGCCATCGTATCCATCATTACGTTCGATGCCAGTATATTTCCAAACAAGAATTGTGTATTCTGTGCCCATGTTATCTCTTAAATGGTGGCCAGAGGTGGATTCGACCCACCATCTACCGGTTAAAATACCGGTGATTTTGAACCGCTTAAACTATCCGGCCATTAACTTGTGAAACTATTTATGTATATTAAACTAGTTGTGAAATTAAAGCAAGGGATTCTTTCGATCAATTACTTGAAGTTCAATTTCATCAAACTTTGAGCCCCATCCACTAAAGATGGCATCTGGTTCTTCACCAGTTAGCTCAATATAAGCCTTACGAATGGCTTGACGCATTGATAAATCTGCACCGGGAGGAACTTCAACACCATCTACGGAGCCGATCTTGCATTCCCATACGAAACGTGTACTATCTAATACTGTATCAGTCATACATTATCCAGTTTAATATTCTTTGAAGCTTCAAATAATTCATCTTCGGTATTATAAAAATTACCTGTTTTAATTAGAAGTGCTTGTAGCTCACGTTCATTGTACGTTTCGGCAACGAATCCACCATAATAGAAGATGGTTCCGATGAGGTGTGCAATTTTCTTATGATCAGGCTGGGTGATCATGGAAGCTAGTGAGCGAATGTATGTTGAGGTATGAGGGCCAAGTGTTGTCCCAAGATCGATACCATCTTTCTTGAGTGCATCGGCCAATTCTGTTGCGATAATTGTAGCTGATAATCCTTCGGCGCTCATGCTTAATCTTCCTTTAAAAATTCTGGTGCAGTTTTCATAGATCATTTAACCTTTTGACTTCAGTAATTGCGTTGTTCCAGCCTTCACGATAACCTCTACGTTCTGCCATCCATTCAAGACTGATTGGTGCACAAACTTCAAGACCGATAGGCTTTGGTAGTTCGATGATTTCGTAATTAGCAGCCATGTAATCGAGTGTATCTCTTACCAAGGTGATAAGAGCATCACGATCAGCTTTCGATCCTTGAATTTTTGCTAGAGTGAGGCTTTCACTCATACTCATTAGTTGAAGTTTACTCATAATTATCCATTAATAGCAAGATTGTTTCCTACCTATGAAGCATACCAAGTGTATACCCTTCATACGTTCATTATAACATTGAAGTTATGAGTAGCGGAAACACTCTCTACAGTAGACCTTCTCAGGTCGTCGCTGAGGCTCGTTACCGTTCCGACTCCCTCAACCTATCTAACGCATTCTACTTTATGCGCTTCGGTTTACTTTAATATGTGATACCAAGCTTTTCTATTTGATCTTTACCATGAACTGTAAATTCTTTTCCATTATGCATGGTAATAATATACTCATGATAAACAGCAGTTGATCTTAATTCAATACTAGAAATGCTATTAGGATTAATCCAAATCTGCATATCTTTACCGCCATAATTTGCTAGAAATCTTGATGTCAATCTAATAAGCTCAGTCATGTTACGAAATCGTCTTAATGAAATTGGTGCAGTCTTCGACCGTATCAAAGCCGAGAGTTACATATGCTTGATTCTTGTGTGTACGATCGATGGAGAATGGAATATGCTTGGCCTGATGTTCTCGCCAGAATCGCTTGAGGACTGCGGTTTCAGTTGGGCAACCATCATCTTCAACGCATACCTTATCAGATGCTTCGAATTCTTCAATTTGATTATGTAGAGCCTGACAAGCTTCGAATCCTGTTGCGAATGTATTGCCATGGTTATTGTCAATGGCATTGGCAATCAGAATCATTTTATGTGCATGATCCTCATAGCCATTACCTGAAAAGTATTGGGCATGGTCACGCAGATATTTTTCAGCTTCATCAAGTTTCATATTAGCTCCACAATGGTTTCAAGGATTTTAACTATTATTTGAAACGCTCAGGCATCACTAGCACAGTCATAACGAATACCTAGTGATGCAAGCGTGCACTCATCAGGAACAGTGAGTTCATCGTAATGAAAACCATCACCATCACAACCGAGCGAATCATAATCAAACTCACCGTTATGATATGCCGCTTCCTTCTTCTTAATCCACTCTGCATTGAAAGTGTATTGTGCGCTGGATGAGCCATCACCATTGTTGCTGATTAGAACGAAAAGCTTCTTTGCCATTGTATTATCCAGTTGTTGATTAAATGTAAATCATGTTGGTAATGACTTCCAACTCTACGGGGATTGATCCCGTTACCCGTCCATTTTCATGAAGCGCGGAGATAGAGGCACGACAGTCCGTGCATTAATGATTTACTTTATAAACTTCACGATCATTTAAAGCTTCTTCACGATCAGCTTTGGTATGTTGCTTTCCCCAAGCATTTAAGCCACCGAAGTGAGCATTATAATCTTGAGAACTCTTCTTTAATTTACGTAAGGAAGTCATTCTAACTAAACGCTTGGTATCTCTATCGACATAGCCTTTATAATCATTAGCTATATCAAGATCATTTTCATGATAAATTCTTACATTCTTTCCAGAATCTACAACCTGAACATGATGGTCATCAATGATTCGCCAAACTCGTCCAAACATACCTCCATCACGAACACCATCTTTGTTCAATGGGAAGGTGATATCATTACGTTTAAATTTCATTTGAATGCCTTAGGATATTTTAGCTTGGTGTTCTCGCCAGAATCGTTTAAGGACTGCGGTTTCAGTTGGACAACCATCGTCTTCAACACATACCTTGTCAGCAACTTCAGGTGTTAACTCATTTAATGCCTGATATGTACGGGCTACTAGCCAACCTTGAAATCCAGCTTCGATTGCAAGATTAATATATGCACCATCAGCATTAACATTAAAATAATGTGCTTTATGTGCTGTATCAGCTTGATCTTGCATTGCTGCTTCAAACAGCTTACGTTCGTTGGACATATAAATCCTGATATTGATGCTAGGAAGAAGGGATTCGAACCCTTGGTTTGATGTTATCGCACATCCGCTCTTTAAGGCGGAACACTTTAATCCTCTCGGTCACTTCCCGCATATTAACTGGTGCCCTGACGTGGTTATCCTCCACGGTTGCTTCCCTAAGCGGGAAGTGTTCTTATATCTAAACTATCAGGACTGAATTTGGTGGCTTGCCATGGTTATTCTCCACGGTCGTTCCTCTGAGTGAGGGTGCTTTAATTCATTAAGCTAGCAAGCCATAATATAGTACAATTTTTAAATCGTTAAATCAAGCGTCTGATTCGTTGTCGGTTGTTTCGGTTGTGTTATCGGTCTCATAGAAACCAAGATCATCTAAGTAAACCAATGTTTCAGTCACTCCACGCTCTGTGGCTGGTGTAACGTCTGTTGTGTTTTCTTCTTCGGATTCAGGAATTGAGAAGATAATTTTAATACATTCTTGTAGTAGATCGACATCAGTTGCACCGCATACTACTGCACCAGCTAATTGGGTAGCAATCTCATCGCGAACTTTCTTCTTAAACTTCAAACCGTTTACTTTTTCAATATTGTTAATAGATGCTTCAATTACAGTAGGAATAGCGTTCATTTGTAACCTTGATTATGAATTAATGATACCAATCAACACCATTATTGTCAACAATATCTTCAGCTTTCTGCTTACTAATACGTTTGACACTTACATCTACAATGCTTTTAATCTCTTCGGCACGATGCTTTGCATACTGCAATGCTTCTTTAGCATTCTTGGATGACAGCACGATATCGGTCTGCAAGAAGCCATCATCAAACTTAAAAGTGACCTGAAAAGCCAGCATTAGTTTATCTCCGAAATGGTTTATGTGTCATCGCCATCACGCTTAAGGCGAACACCCTGACCAAGAAGAATATACTCCATGATAGCGAGCCTTACAACACTTTTCATGGAATGATAGAAAAGACTTCCACATCCCTTGGTCATATAATTCAGTGCTTCATCACTTGCATACTGTTCCTGTTCAGGCGTAGCAATAGGAAGACTTTTGTAAGCGGTGTAATTAGGGTTCATTACTATTCCTTAGGTAGGTTTTTGCTGCTATCTAATAGGTCTTGGACACTAAGTAACACTGTTGCATCATTTACAAGGCTACTGTCCATGTTGGCACATAGTATCATTTCAGCTAGTTCTAATGCAATAGAATGACGAAGATTTTCATCCAGCTTCATCTTAACTCTGGACTCAATTTGATCAAGCGAGAAGATGAAGACTTCTGGATATGCTCTATCCATTACCAGTATCTCGTAATTGTATCAATAGCATCAAATATACTGATTTCATGGATTAAACCAACCTGTTGGAATGATGAATAGCTTCATAAGCTCATCATGTTTTCTGGCCTTTTCAGCCTTCTCTTCATCAAGACGAGCTTTCAGATCAGTATATGTGATACTGAAAGGTAAATCAAGTTCACTTTTGAAATCCATTAAGAAATTATAGGGGCCATGATATCGATAATTACCAAAATACCTACCACCATACAGGATTGATTCATTATCTATAAGATGCATGATTAGACCTTGATAGAGAATTTCTTTATTTTACCGCACTTGGAACATTCCTTGATCCACCAATGTGAATCATAGAAATCCCATCCCATCTTACGGTCTTTCCCCTGCTTGAGTGTTTCACTATAACTGTGATCGCAGAGGCCTAGAATGTACTTCAAAAATAGCAACATAAATTACCTAAATTGATTTATATGTCAAAATTTTATGTTATTAACGTGTTTCTTGACTTATAAGTCATCTGCCATAGCCATGGCTTGTTCAATACTCAATAACACATCACTATTGATTAATTCTTTTATATATGCGATTGCATCCTCATGCCCAAACACTTCACCGTATGGTGTATGAGTAGAAACAATCTTGCATGGGTCTTGATCCATCTTATCGTTGTTAACTAAATTTGTCCAGTCCATTATCTTTCCTGAATTAAAGAAAGGAGCCTAAAGGCTCCTTTCCATTACTTCTTTTTGCCCTTGGATTCGGACTTGTCCTTCTTCGGCTTTTCAGCCTTGGACTTGTTGAACTCAGGACCATTCAGCATGTCGCGCCAAACCTTCTTTTCGGCTGGCGAAGTTGCAGTGCGCAGATAGTGACGAACCTGCTTGATGGAAAGCTGTGCATCAAGTGGACCACGATAGTTCATATCAGAAAAAGCCATTTTGTATCCTTAGTTGTTTAGTGTTGTTGAAGATGATTAGTATATCGAATTTAAAGTAGATGTCAAACGTACTTATAAAACCCATCACTGGTACAGAAGTTAACGCCAGCACGGATCAATTCAAGAACATCATTAGTTGAAAGGGTTGCAAACTTGAATTTGTCAACTTCGAAATAGATTTGATCATGTTCGGCAGCAGCAATGACATCTGCATTAGGACTCACTTTAACCTTGTCCAGAATAATTAATGCATTAATAAATGCATGCGGATAATAGGTAAAGATATAATCTTCATCTTTACCATGAAGACTTTCGTTATTTTCAAAGAATTCTCCAATATAGACATCAATGGATTCTTCCTTGTCCCACTTATCACCTTCAAGCGTTTCAATATCAAGTAACATGTTAGTTCCGTTATTCGGTTTCTGTTAGTTCGGGATCGTCGCCAATTCCGAACTCCTTATAATGCTTGATCATCCATGTCTTGTAGTCGTTCTCCTTCCCAAGGTAAAGGTTCATCGCAAGGCTGAAATACAGACGGTCTAGCTCTTTCTGTCCAGCAATCGCATAATCCTTTCTCTCTAGATCACTATTTGAATTATAGAACCCAACAACATACTTGTCAATATTGCGATAAATTGCCTTGACCTTGAGTTCCATTTCGTCAATGAGTTTGAGCATATATTCATCATACGAGAAGTTAGCACGGGCATCATCGTGGCCTTCGTTCACTACCACAATGAAGCGCTTCTTAGGTGAGTTAATATCATCCTTAAGATTGTGTAGTGAACAATACCAGTCAGTCTTGTGCTTCGTTAGAACACCCTCAACACCAATGATGTAGCCCTCTACTCCCGTCTTTGCTGGAATTGAATCAACAAATGCTGGAACATCATCAACCTTATAGCTCTTTACCAAATAATCAAGAACAAGTGGATCAAATGAGACCATTGTCATTACGACTTCATTATATGCCAGTACTTTACCATCATCACGATCACGAACATGGAGAACAGTCAGCTTATCTTCCTGATAAGGAAGAACAATACGGTGTACCGGCGAAGTCCATTCCAAAGAAACAGAGAATTTAGCCTGTTCCATGTATTCTAAATATTTTAGCAATCTATCATTTTCGCCATTGAACAAAAATTCCATGGCAGCATTTGCCTGCTCTGAAGCTAGCGATGTTTTGCTCTTCAGATATGTGTTTCCATGGATCATGTAAGTGGTCATAATGCTACCATCCATCTTATCCATGACAATATCTGCCTTGGAGAAGTCGATGTCCATAACCAAAGGATTTTCCTTAAAATTAAAGAATTTTCGGGGTGGCAGGGAAGCCAGACGCTTCATACGTCCATCTTCCATTTCAAACATGATACCACGAGCCTCAAGAGCCGAAGGCTTCAGGAAGTCGCTATAGGAAGCTAGACGATAGTTGAACACACGGAAGGTAACACCTTCCATCTGATGTTCTACGATATAAAATGGTGAGTCAGGAGCATGAATAAGCTCCATCAACTCATCATATAGAGTTGATTCATAATGCATGATTTGATTCCTTTCAGGAATTTTAATTAAAGGGTTGGGGTAGTGATCGGCGGTGGCGGTACGAGATTAATCCATGACTTACCGAAATCTTCAAGTGGATTAACGCCAAAGCTCAGATGGCGATTGGAAGTTCCAACATTTGAGAATGTTGCCTTATGGCTTTCAGCGCTTACACAGAAAGCATTCAAGCGCATAAGATGCGCGAGCTTCTTGGTAAGTTTCTCAAATTTGGGCTTGGGAACAAACTTGGTGTTGCTCAGGTAAGTAGTAATTTCCTGATGCTTCTTGACCACATAGCGGTTCAGATCGATAACGTTAGACATATGAGATATAGCCTTGATAGAAAGTAATAAAAGGGACCACCAAACCCAAATACAGTTAATGACATCATCACTGCAAATAGGAACCAAAGAACAGAATCAATTTTCTTCATGGGGGTATCCCGGCTATGCTAATATTTAGCAAGAATACTCAGTAAAGATCGTCATCCTTAGGATATTTTTCCTCATGTTCGACGCCAACATTTACAATAAATGTCGGAATAGCTACAAATAGGATGAAAGCTCCTAGGTACCACAGAAAGAATGTAAGCATAATGTATTATCATCCGTAATGCAATCGTTGTCTTTGTAGATGCAGCACAAACCTATTACAATAAATTCCATAGAATTACATTATAATAATCAGACCAATCCTTAGCTTGATCTGGAATTTGAGGGAATTTATTTGAACGTTTTATTTCATCGCCCTTTTCCAAAGCTTTATAAGCCTTCTTAATTAACTTATACATCTTCTTGCATTTTTCTTGATCATAATAATCATTGAGGTTCATCAGGCCGCTACTGGCGATGGATTTAGCACTAGTTAATCCGGTACTGTATGATGCGGTAACAACAATAAATTCATCGAATTCTTTCATAACTTTAACTGAAAGATTTTCATTAATATCTACTATATAATAATTTAAATGACTAGAATAGGAAATCCAACGCCATGAACCACTCATGACTTTGTAGTAGAGCATATCTATTCCAGAATTTTCAGTGATCATATCCAAATTTTTCCATCTTTGAGTTTTACATTTTTAGATTCATGAACAGGACTTCCCGTGTTCACATCGATGAATGTGTCACCGTGATAAGGATTATAGCGAACTTGAGTGTTAAATACATCCTTGTAGATGTTTCTAAATGCATCAGTATCGATGGGTTTGATATATCTGTCACATACCACATAGGCATGAACATTTTTATGTTTGGTTCTCAACACCTTCTGGCGGCCAACTTCATACACTTTAAATGAAACATTATGAGCATATAGTTCGTCCAGATGTGCAATCACCTTCCCGCGATATTTCACAGAGAAGGTGTTTTTATGCAGGTTTCTATAAATGTAGAATTTAGCGGACATCAATTCAATTTCTTTACCTGACCGCAATGGGTGCAGTAAATACGTGCCAGACGGATGTTATATGGATAAATGTATTCAAGTGTTGATTTTCACTCGTTTAGTGAAATCCTGATCAACATGCTTTACAAATTCATGTTTGCAGAACCAGCTTCTAATAAGATTGATCATAAAATTCTCAAATTGGTGGAGCATTAACGATTCGAACGTCATCAGCCCTACCACCTCTGATACGTCATGGACAGTAGTACTCCTGACACCATCATCTTTATCAGTCAGTTTCAAGGGCGGCGGTTTAATGTCGCTGGGTTTTCCAATTCCCTATTACTCCAAAACTTTGCTTTCGGAAGGATTCGAACCTTCTTGTCCATTCCTCAGGATAAGCTCAGCCTTAACAATTATGTTCCACGGAATCGAACCGTGAGCCTTATCTTTTCGGGTCGGTCCCCTAGAGTTTCGAAAGCATAAATTGGCAGATGTGGATGGATTCGAACCACCGACAGCTATGTCATATTGTCCATTCCTATACGGGAGGACTCAACATTATGCACCTCTCCACGAGGCCACTCTTCCACTGAGTTACACATCTAAAACTTATTGTGGCATATCCTTTACCACGTTATCCCAAGAATCTCCGTCCGGGTAAACGATATTATCATCTATATCGTCATCATTAATCAAGCCCAACTTTTGTTTTAATTCAGTAGGATCGATTTCAGGATTATGGTCAATGATAAATTCTTTAATCATTTCTTCATGGTTGTCTCCACCTAACTGTAACAGAAAGGCGAGGAAACTTACATCTACATAAACTATTTGCATCATTATTTCTCTGGATAAATTAATTCACCAATCCAATCATCACCGGGACTTGAAAATGATCCACCCATACCTTTAGGTCCATTCCACTTCCAGAAGCCGCTTTCCATCTTATACCAGTAACCATCCTTAGTTGGTGCTTTAGTCCCTACTGGTGCAGCTTGAAGAAGGCTCCATGTCACCATGTTATTCATCCAGCTTTGCACCCACATATACATTACGGTCTGCAATTTTAAATCCACGGACATCGCTGTTTTCAAGGCCAATGTCAATGTTTATCATAAATCTAAGACCAGCGGGGAGAAATCTTTCGCCCATAGCGTAAGCTAGGTCGTTGTGATTAACAACAAAATGCTTTCTTGGGTCCAACGCCGAAATAACGATATATGCCTTTCCACTATCAACATAATCTAGTCGTGCAACAGTCCTGTAGATATGCGATTGTGTAGCGTGATTCATAGCTGCAACGTAACCGGTTGCATAGGCTAGCTGGGACTCAAGATCATCTGGATAGAGGGCCTTACCATAGGTAATAGAACGCTTGATGATATCTTCCGCTTCAAAAGTCTTATCCGACATTTATTTTATCCTTATTCAGAACCATGTACGTATGTGCAGAATTCCAATATCTTGAAATACTATTTGTTCGTTTAAGAATCAAATAGCCTTCCTTAACCATCTTACACAGATGCTTATACCTAGGCTCATTTGTATTTGTTTTAGGAAATCCTTCACTATTAACACGCATGTTTCCATACGTGCCTTCAAGGATTTGTTTAATCAAATTATCACGATAGTCTGCGTATGAGACTCTAGGCTCTATAGGGTCATCAAATCTATACTGATACACAGCAATCTTGCCGCTTTCCCTTCGCTTAGGCATACGAAGATTGATCTTTTGAATTTGGGTCAGGTATCTACTTCTTGACATGTTATTCCTTAATAATTACTCATTCTAGTAACAATATTATACTGGAATGCCCACTTGTCAACCATATTACTCTCATGGTTAGTAGCTGCACGATTAGCACGACCGCGAACCTGTGTGATTCGACGCGATACGTTATTCATTTGAATTGTCAGGTGACGCTTCTCAACACCAGTTGCATTATATGACTTAACGGACCAGATGGAAGTGGTTCCGCTCTTGCACATATCACGATAAGAATAAACACAATGACGCATAGATGTACCTTCAGCCGCAAGTACTTTGGCAGTCTTGATCTGTGTGAATGTCCACCTACGAACGTTCTTCTGATCATCCTTGAATTCGAATTCATAGTCAGGCAAATCAATACCTTCCCAAGAATGATCACCCATCACCTTGACACGAGCAAGCTCATAGTGCCAATCCTTCATTTTGTTATGAAGAGTCTTGATGGTGTAGTTCTTACCCAATGGTGTGAAGTTCAAGATACGGTTAAATTCAGCCCAAAGATAATCGAGAAGATCATTAGTCTTTTCGATGCTATCAGGTGCATGCATGGAGAAGAATTGAATAACTTCACGCCAGAACTTACCAGAAAGCTCTACGTTGAGCTTCTTCTGATTGAGCTTAGACTTAGCCAGTCTTAGTGCAACACCGATGCTAGCGCCATAGGAGAGTGCCACAGAGTAGATAACAGCTTCTTCGGGTGTTATGTCATGTGGACAAGTACTGAAAACATGGATTTCCTTCTTTGTCAGGAAATCCTTGCAGTATTCCCTGTACAGCGAACCACCGCTGGCGAGACAAATCCACCAAGCCCTGAAGTTGTAGAGCGTCTGCTCTTTACGCAAAGCAACTTCATTGACAGCGTTACGGCGGCGACGATGGTTTTCATTGTAAGTATGTACTTTTGTAGCAGGAGGATGCTGGTACCATGCAAAATCAAGGAAGCTAGGAACACGGAACTTCCCGAAGGTGTACTTCAGGAATTCCATCTTCAGCTTTTGGACATCCGAAGACTTCGACTTGGTAGTGAAGAGGTTCGGATTATTGACAATCTTGTCTTCGAAACCGGCAGGCACGATTTTCCCATAATCAGGAACATACTTGGTCTTGACTGATCTGATAGCAGTATCAGTCAAGCGCTGGCGGAACTTGGCTTCGTCTTCTGCGGAATATTCAATTTTCTTTAGTTGCTTAGCCATATCATTCCTATAAAATTTACTGTGCAGCCGCCATTGCCGCTGCTAGAACACGACGCCATGATGTGAAGTTGATACCATAAAAACTAGCATCAATTGCTCCACGTTCTGCGGCCTCTTCCTCGCCTCGCTGCCAACGCTGTAGAGCGTAGGTTATGACCATGATGGTGCATTCATCCTCATAACCACAAACCTTCAATTCCTCAAGGCCTGCTGCGATATCGACATTATCCAGATTCACACCCGGAGTACCATGATGACTATCAGTAAACTGTGCGCGCATGATGATTAACCCGGAAAGACGTAGTGACCAGCGGAATAGCAAATATTTGAGTCGAAATCAGGACGATCTTCATCATGTTCCATGGTCTGTTCATACTCGTCTCCCTGAATGAAATAAAGGTCAGGAAGATCACCACCAAAATCTGTAGTTGCACTGTAGTTACCTTCATAAAGTTGATCATTGAACAAAGCAGTAATCTCTTCGCGTTTGCTGCTATAGTCAACGCCAATAGCATCCTTGATATCAGTGATAACTTGGTCAGCTTCGTAGTGGCAGTCAGATACAGACATGATAATTTCCAGTTAATTTGGTTTAGATGATTTAGACGATTTAATACGATAGAAAATGTCGATGGGGACAATGATAAACCAAACAAATGAATTAAACATCATAGTAGCTGTCATTATCTTTAAACACAGCTTATCAATATCTTCGATTGACATGTTTTGGGTCAACATATTACTTTTAAAAGTAATATAACTATTGTTATTAATTCGAAGAGCCATGATTTCTTCTTTACAGATGAGGAAGAGCATAAAATAAACAAATGCTCCGCCAAAATAAATCATTAATAGAGTACTCATATTATTACCTTTGATGGGAAGCTATTATAGTAATTTAATTACTTAACATCAAGCCCAATTTATGAAAAGATCAAGCTGTTTGACACCTTCAACATTACACAGAACAATAGTAGGTGGCTGATTCGGATCACGAAAATGATATTGAATCCACATATCAGTTACGAGGGTATATTTGTTCCTTTTTTCTTCAGAAAAAGTAACTTCAATATCACCAGATAGTTCCTGACATTGTTTGAGTTCTTCAATCAGTTTTGAGATTTTCATAATCTACCTGTTAGATTTTAGGCTTCTTAACTGGAACTAGTGGAATGTCAAGTGCCTTTTCAGCAGCACGCTTGATGTCTCTTGCGAGATATCCTAACTTATAAAGAGCCGAACCGATATTGATAAACGGAAGGACTGCAATGATTGCACGACCTACCAGAGTACCAATCTTGATCTTAGGTGTGTAACCCTTAGACAGACCATTGAGGTAATCAGTACGAGCTTCAATATCCAGCTTATATTCTGTGATAGACGTTGCAAGGAACGCTAGTGCAGAGATAAAAAGTGGAACAAAGTAAAAATATAGAACGTTGTTCTGTGCAAAAGAAAATAGGGTTTCTAGATATATATTCATTTTATTCCTTAATTATTTGGTTAAGTCTTGCTGGCATCCAGAATGGTACTTCAGGAATTACAGTTGTAAAACCACCACCAACACGAACTACACAATCTCCATCGGCATGGTACTTACCAATGTGAAGCTGTCTGAATGGTTCAAACAAATATACAATCATTTGCTGATCTTCAGGACGAGTTTCGATAGGAATCCAACGTGGCATGTCTTGAACTGTAAGCTCGTTCATAATTATCCTAAATGCATGATGGGTGGATGAAGTGATGTTATGGTGTGCTGTTACGCCAAATGCTCTAAGGGTCTTACTGTATATCTTGCCTTATCATATCCCTTACTTTCCGGCAATTTCTTTAAGGTCTAGGGCTTCGCCCCCAAACCAAATTCAGTAAACAGTGCTTGTTCTTCCCCTGAAGTTATACGTCCCCATGCTGGGATTGCTAGGGTATCGGTTCCTTCTTGCAACTCATTATAGGAATCAATCAACTTAGTTGATTGACCGAACTTACGTTCTGGCTGCCTCTAAGCCAACCTCCCATAACAACTACTTCAAGCCGTCATGATACTGGCTTTATAAATCTCAGTCAATACAATAAAAAAACCCGACCTTATATCCGTAGATACAGTGGATCGGGCCGTGTTATTGGTTGTAACCTTTGGTTCCCTGATGAGAGGTTCCGAGCGGGTAGGTTACGATAGCGCTTACACGCATTTGGTTGTGACTTTACTAACTTTCCCTGCGCATGATATCGAGGAAAGACCCGCCGTCACGAAAATGTATTATACTCAGCTTCGGGATGGTCTGTGTAGGCTGGACCGAGCTTCAACGGTATAAATTGTTTATGATGGTTGAACATCGTGGGGTTTGGAAGCGGGGTTTGGAATCGAACCATTTTAGTTCCGTAGCTTATGAGGCTAGGTCACACCTTGCTCCCCGCAATAATTTGGTGTCCGGCTACATTTCTGTATAACGTGGCATTCCGTGCCACTACCAGACATAATCAGCCCAAGAGATTCCTTTCAGACATCCTTGGGATGTAAGGGCTACATATACTCCTTACAACTGAAACGGATTATGACGTTTCTATTAATTATTTGTCTATCACTTTATGGTCCCCAAAATCCCGCAACTCTAAGGATGCAGCTATCCGGTTTCTCAGTTTTAGTAATTAATGTTACGTACCGATCATTTCAAAACTGGCGGAAGATTGAGGTCACGCTCCCCAAGCGAGATTTGACCTCGCTCCCATCGATTTCAAGTCGAGTCCAGCACCTCGGCCGGTTAATCTTCCATTTTGTAGATTTATTTATTGCTGTTGCAATAATTTGTCTACAAATAATAACATATTATTTACGATTGTCAAGCTCTTTATTCAACATTTTCAAGGTTTAATCAATAAACTTGATATTCCTAGACTTCATATCTTCCCAACGATCCCTGTCTGATCAGCTTCACCGATCCACTCAGCCGTGGTATAAACATCATTATCTTCATCACTACGCGAATAGCATGTAAAGCGGTATTTACCGGGTTTGATTTTTGCAGTTTCAAGCTTCTTTTCGTAGTAATTTTTGTTTCTTTCAGTACATAGTTTTGAAATCATGATGTCATAATATTTCTTGTCTAGCATGGTTACCCACCAAAGATCAGTGCAGAACCAACCAGCTTTTTCAAAGCCTTCTTCAGGCTCTACTTCATTGCCGTCATCATAAATTTCACCAATACGAATCTGTGCAGTTTCTTTATTATAGAACCATGTCGGAGAGCTATTACCTACGCTCTGGTGGAAGATATGCTGACGTGCAAACACATCTGAACGCTGGCGTTGTCCCTTCAGAAAATTAATGGACTCACCATCAGCACCATCAAGGATACCAGCACTAGTCAGTTCTGAGAAACGATCTGGCCAATCAGAGAACACGACTTCACCAGTGGGGAAATCTACTTCAAGACTGAACTTAAGGTTGTTCTCACAAGGTTTAGCACCTATTAGGTGAACTTCATTCCCCTTGAAACGAAAGCCAAGCTTAACCGCGCAATCTTCACACCTCTGCTCGTAGGTGCCTCCAACTGTGAACCATTCTTCACCAGCCAAGGCCTTAGCGAAAAGCTCATTGTCATTAATGATGAGGAAATCATGGATCATGGTATCTATGCTGTAAATGAAATCTTTTTCATGAACATCAACGTCCTGAAAATCATACTTGCGTGGCTTATCAATATTAGCAAATTGCTTAAGGATATAAACAATTGATAGATGATCAGTATCACCAGTCACAATAATGGAACGATCTTTAATGATAGTTTTAATGTGCGTCTTAAGTAACCTCACACCTTTCATAATTTCTTGATGTGGAGTCAATTTTTCCTTTATCAACTCAAGAATCTCTTCTTTCTCAGGACTATCCAATTCACTAGCTTTTTCTTTAAGAGTTTCAGTTAGCTTATTGAAAGCCTCTTCAAGCTGGTTTTTAATATCGGGCATGATAATCCTTGCGTTAACGGTATAATGTTGTTAAAAGAACTTCTTTTTGTCAAATCGGGTTTCATGGATCATAAGAAAAATTGGACCAATAATAGCTACAATTATACTCTGAATCAGAAGTTTCTTTTTGAAGAGTTCTGGTTTAAACAAGTAGAAACTTATTTCTACTAAAGCCTCTCCTACTCCTATGATAAAGAATAAAAGAGATGGTAGAAAAATGAGTAAGAGTGGATTGGTATGCATATCAATTCTCTATAATGAAGGTTACGATTGTACACCTTGGGAATTGATAATTCAATGATGTATGTAATTTGGGATTTGAACCCGATAACTCTATATGGACTTATGTAGCGCCGGTCTTACAACGGAGTCGAACCGTCTTCTGCCTCGGTAGAGTAAGCTTACACCACAGCTTTCGATTACATATAATATGTTATATTAATTGGAGGAAGGCAACAGATTCGAACTGTAACCCCTTTCGGGGTCGTACCGCTTTCGAAACGGTCCCAATCCCTGACTGGTTTACCTTCCTTAAATATGGTCGGCAGAGTAGGACTTTCACCTACAATTGCTAAGCGTCAACATGTATTCGACTTAGACACCACATTATTAGTGGCGCGTATGATAATTCCGCCATCTGCCGTAACTTTCAGGATAAAGGGATTCGAACCCTTGGCCGCTTGCCTCGGATGCAATTACTCTACCAGACTGAGCTATATCCTGTAAAACTGGCGCAGGGTGGTGGGAATTCTCCACCGTCTCTCCCCTCGATGGGAGAGTCCTAGGTATGCTAGACGAACCCTGCATTGAACTTATATTCCTAGCTTTTTAATTGCCGATTACCATAACCTGTGATCAGGAAAGGTAATCTGATAGTGCTTTATTGATCAATCGAGCTAACCTACCGGAATATTCTTAAGACTGTTTAGTTTGTTGATTTTTACCGATGTGGTAACCATCACAAAACATACATTTGTAATTGCTAAAATAAACTGAGTGTTTCTGAGCCATTTTTACTGCAACACTTGTTGCCGTGGCCTTGGTATTGTACATCACTTTCGCATTTCCACCATCACGATAATGGGAGCGTTTGTGAAACACACCAAATATGTTACCATTTCTGAAGTTTTTGAGCATTCTAGACAATGGTAACTGGTCTTTCAATGCTAATAAGATATTTCTGATTTTCATTGAAATCCTAAATTTGGAGCGGGCTGCGGGAATCGAACCCGCGACTTGAGTTTGGAAAACTCTAATTTTGCCATTAAACTAAGCCCGCATATTGAGGATACCGATATTACCTCTAAACATCCTATGGTTGATCGCCAATATACATTGTGCTGGGCCTAGGTTTATAGTTTAGATTCTTGATGCACCTTTCAGTAACATCTATCCTCAAATCTATTTATTATTGTATAAGAACTTTTGATTTCGTGGCATTTCGCCAGAACATGTTGAATATTATAGATGTTTAATGCAGAATGTCAAGTGTAAAAAAGTCACGGAAAGGAATGATTAGCCAAGATGATATTCCACTTGTAACTCCAAACCAACACACCAGTACGGTGAGAAATGATCCACCATCAGAAAACAGTGAGTAAAGACACATAAATGTTATTACAAACATAAATGCACCAAATACAAACAAAAATATATTAAGCCACAGTGTGCGTGTCATCAGGAATAGTTTCTTCATCGGTAGGCTCAGGGTCTTTCCATGGACCTGCTAAGCCTGACCAATCCTGTACTGTAACCGACGCAAACATAAACCAGTTGTACACCGGATATGTAATGCTACCAAGCCAGCCATTCGTCACGAGAGTACGACTGATGATGTGGCCGATCCAGAAGAGACCCCAAGCTAGAGGCCATGCAATAATTTTCTTAAACATTGTTATCCTATTTATTATTAATTAAAACCAACAGATTAAGCATGTCCATCGCATACTGGTACTTGTCCCTCAAAATATCAAAGATGATACCGAGGCTAGGGTACCAAGAGCGACACGAATCAACATAGTCTGCTTCGGCTTGAAACTTGTCTCGCATTGCCAGAATCTTTTGATCTACCTTATTAGGTTCACTTGGACCTGCTGCAACCTGTTCGAACAGACCCTTCATTTCCCCGTACAATACTTTTAACGTATCGTGGAGGTCTTTACCGCCACGCTCAAGGGATGGCTTCACCATGACTGTCTCCGGTATGGTTTAAATTGATTGTAGGAGGGGTCTCTACAGGAGGTAATGCTTTAGGATAAATGTTCGACAACAGTATGCCATCGATCAATATCTTTGAGAAGAACCTACCATAGGTCATCATTTTAAAGAGGTAACTCTCTAGAGTGATGATTGTCCCGTCCAAACCATGAAAACACATATCAGAACCGAAGTCAAGGCTGGTCTTACTTTTAAAGTTTTTATACTCAGGGTCTAGGTATGTATCTACTTCGACCTTGAAGGTTCGCTTATTTTTAAGCTGATCCATACAGAACTGTTTAACAAAATCAGGGATTATCATTGCTTGATATTCACGCCAAGTTCTTTAGCCAATGCCTTTAGGCGAGCCATCTTCTTCTCTGTGGGTGTCAACTTTACATTATTAATCTCAATCTGGTACTGCTTCCATGCATTAAAGATTTTCACCTGCGCTTCCCTCTTACGAAGGTTGAAATCATGGGTAGATTCCTCAGTATTCCTAATCAATGAAAGAATAGATTCTGATCGGTATGAGTCATCATCGGTATCAATTTCAAACTGATACACTTCTGGATCATCCTTATATTCATTAAGGAATTCCAGCAAGTCATCTAGCGATGATCCACCAGAATAAGGAATAGGAGTATGACGATGAATTTTCCTCATCCCTGATACATCAATATCCTTAGGCTCAACTGGTTTTATTTTAGCTAGGTTAACTTCAATGCCATCAGCATAATAACGATTACGCATAATAAATCCTTAATGATAGTAAGAGTAGATTCCATACTTAAGAGTAATGGAATCCTCTCCGTAAATTTTCTTGAACTCAGCCATGAACTTATCAATCTTTACCTTGATATTTTCCAGCATCGGTAGCTTGTCAAGAGTCTCAATAACCCAAGGGATATCATCAATATCGTCTTTGGATGTAGTGTTAAAGTTGATTTTATGGAATGAGTCACTTGCTCGATATGCTGGCGTAAAACCATAATCTTCAAATGGTGCAAGGGAAGGATGTCCTTCAATGAATACCTGAAAATGATTGATATCTCTTTTGGCATACTTCTCTACAACCTCGATCTTACCGCCACATGAGCCACAGTAGCTGTCACTATTGATGTCGTGTGTCTTGTTACATGAAGAACACGCACGACGAGTACTTTTCTTTGTCGAGGTGATAGGTGGAATATCAAAGTAATATCCCATGGTGATGGTGCGATAGCTTCCCATTTAAGATAACCTTAGTGTAGTGGCGACCAGCCGGGAACGTTCAGACGAACGACCGTGCGGAAGCAATCAGTTTTAAGAGGAAGCGACTCATGGAGCATGCCAACGTTTCCGGCGTAGACATGATTAGCCTGCATGTCAATACGATCAAAATGACCGCTGATGCGAGAGGCTTCACCACCTTCACCTAGCAGACTTTCATCGTAAAGACCATTGTAGGCCGCACAGGCTTGGATATCCGAGGCAAGGATGATGCCTTCAGGATAAGAGAAATCAACATCATCCCAACCCTTGCTTTGGTTAAGGCTCCACTTTCTGCTGCGGCTCCACTCACCATCGTCTTTCTCTTTTACAGGAGAATGCTTGTTGCCACCATGAGCATGGATACGATGTCCACCATGACCATTACCACGATGGGCACTCTCAATCCAATAGCCATCCACATGCTTACCGGGACGACGATGGGCATTACCACCGGGAACAAACGCCTGATCAACCATAAGATAAATCGGCTGGTCAGTCTCGATGCCAGCAAGCATGCTACTCACCGTTGGTTGCCAGCGTTTGAGCGCTTCAGGTAGACCTTCATTCTTAAAGAACTTTTGCATGTAAACACGTTCAGCCATGAATTCCGGAAACTGAACTTGACCACGCTTCTGGACGATACTCTGATACATGATGTTTCCTTGTTGGTTGCCGCTGGTTCTTAAGAACCAGCGGCTTCGGTTAGCATTATGACAGTGTTAATGTGTTCAGTCAATCTTGTTACATTCGGTCAACCAGTACTGGCGTGCAGTCTGCATAACCTGACCCTGAACACCTCTCCAATCAAATCCACTAGCTGCGATAGTCTCAAGTTCTTCCTTAAGAATATCATGGGCAATCCATTTCAAATAATCACCAGTCCCATTTGGTAGGATAGGTGTTTCCTGCTCTTTCATTGCCATAACACCCTGTTCAAGACGCCATAGAGGAAGAATTTCTTCAACGAGTTCCTTGATTGATGCAAGCTTCTGATCATCGATCTTGATCTTCTGGCCCTTTGTTTTATCATTACCCTTGTGAAGCAAACCCTTTGTCTTAAACCAAAGGTCTGAGATTTCAGGATGCTCAACACATTCCCACACGATCCCCTCACCAACACCTTCAGGAGCGCCACGGAAAGTCGCCCATGGGCAGTTCTCTTCAACTGCTAGAGTAAGGTTAGAAAGAATCTCTGAGGCTGGCTCAGGCGATAGGAAGTCCACAGTTACCGTGTAGGTGGGAATCTGGTAAATGTTGAATACCTTGTTCTCGTTATCAAATAGATCACGAGGAAGTGGCTGGTACTCGCCATTAACTTTTACCTTAAAGAGAACCAAATGCTTGTCAAGGTTGACGAGAGCAACAGACTTCTGGATACCGGAGCCACACCACTCACCGTATAGAGTCACATCAGCATCAGCCGGAAACCCAGCAAATAGTTTCTCAACAGCTTCCTTATGGCTTTCAACGAAAAATGCAAAGCCATAGTTATCGGATTCAATACTGAGGATACGTTCACGCGACTGTGCTTGTAGCTTACCCGAGGATGTGCGACGAATGCCTGCATTACTACCATGGAGTTTCACGGTACCTTCAAAGGTAAGTGTTGGGAACGGCTGTCCACGGTTGTTTGAAAATTTACGAACCTTAGAAACGGTGTGTTTGAAAGATTCAATAGAAGAAAACTTTTCCATATCTTGTCTCTGTATTTAAGTCAATGTATTATAGATTTTCAAAGCCATTAAATCAAGTTATTAAACTGTAATCACAGTTCTGCTTAGTACGGAATATGGGATCAAAATAGTCCCTTTTGTTTGTGTTAATTTACCAAATTTATCAAACCTCACATAGGTGAACATCAAGTCGCTCTTATTAGTCAAACAGCGCATCACCTGAGTTAGAAGTTCTTGCGAGGTATCAAAACTCATAATATGATCATGAGTTTTGCCAGTATCAATATATGTAATGTTTACATAAACTTTATTCATAATATTTCTCACATAAAAAAGGGATGATATTGCTATCATCCCTTTAAATCAAGCGTTATTGTTATTAACGTTTCATCTTATTGATTTGAAATGTAACACCGTTAGTTTCAAACGGTAATCCACCTAAATTAAGCGTGAATTGAAGAGAGTTTTCCTTTACTCCGCACTGATTGAGGAAACCCACAAGCTCATCATAATTAACTGCATTAGGACAAACTTCACCATTCATAATAACGTTATACATTCTACTACCTCTACTCAGTTCATTGTGTAAGAAATTCTATCGGGTTAAATGTTTTATGTCAAAGGAGAATTTGGTGCCAAGCCCAACCACCAGCCCATAGGAAAGTGATCGCTAGCGAAGTAGTAATCATACTAGAAACTACGCTTGCCATGCGGTCAACAAAGTGTTCGCCTGAACTATCCTTGAAATTTTCCAAGATAATGTAAATCGTTGAAAAGATGTAACCAAGGAAGATATTGATACCGATCATCTGTTGGATGGAGATTGCCACATGAGTGATAGGTTCCATGAACCATGTCCACAACATATGGCCGATGTAGCCACTGTAGAGTGCAACTGGAATACTCATGATGAACGCAAAAATCAAACTGATAGCGATAAGAAAGAGTTTCATGTTAGTCCTTGAAGTTGAATGAGCCACGATCTTCATTGTGAAGATCATTGTAGGCCGACATCAGGATATTGGTGTGATTGACTGAGGTTTCATCTTCAACAAGGACGCCAGTACGAATCTTGAACAGGACTTCCAGTAGAGCATCATCAATGATACTGGCAAGATTGAAATTGATGCCAAGATCATGAGCCTTCTTGATTGACGGAAGTGCGAAGCCTACAGCCGACCAAACGTTTTCTTCAGTGTAAGGAATATAGTTATTCATAGAATGTTCCAATTGATTGTAATTATACCGTCATCATCATCCACATTGTATCCATTATCTTTTAGCTCTTCAACTATTACTTCGCAAATAGTAGCATCAGAGAGAAGATAGCTAATTTCAAACTTACCATTTAGGGATGCGTCTTTAATCTGTGAAGCAATTTGGGACTGGTGGCGTTGAAATGATACTTCACGATAACGCTCAGTCTGTTTGCTAGCTTCTTCGGCTGGCATGAAAGGATTAGTACTGGAACCATTCATAAGTGGTTTGAATTCCTCTAGATACTTGTTCATTTCATATGGAATTGTTTCATCGTGTTGACGTTTAAACACGATGATTTTCTTCTCAAAATCACGGATTGTCATCACACGAGATAGGCCTTCAGCCATCTTCTTCAGTGTTGAACTGTTAACACATGAGACAGTATCAAGCCACACGGTAATCCTTGAGGGACGATCAAGTAGGCGACTATGGATTGCCGCTACAAACCCTTCGATATGCTCAGGAGTCATAGTCCAAAAAGTTTTAAGATCATCACTGATGCTGTATTCGAATTGGTTAGCCATTACTTAGCTGCCTCATAGTGAGCTTCAACGTACTTGCCCTTGATAAGGTGTTCAACTTTATCACAGGGAACGTTGGTGAAGAGGGTATCCTGATTCATCTGACGATACACGAAGCACAGACCGCTACGCTCATCCTTAATGTAATCAAGCTCAGCAATGTAGCCTGTATATGTTTTATGCATAGACCTCTCATGCTCAGCTTCCGATGGACCAACACAAAGGATAATGACAATAGATATGATGAGAAAAGCAATAATTACAGATATGAATTTCATTTGAAGTTCCTTGTTAGATAGGATGAAGGAATTATAATGAATTTAATGAGTGTAATCAACTGGGCGGTTGTTATTAACCATCGCAGAAGTATGCATTTCGTTCATAATCGCGATGAGCTTGCGCTGACGCTCTTCCTCTTCCTTATTTTCAAGAATATCCTGAGCAAGGGTAGGAATACTCCAAGTGAGTTCCTTAGCCAGAAGATCATTCATCTTAATCTTAAACGTAGCCTTGATCTTACGATAGGTGCGTTCACCAGTCACAAAATCACCTTCCCACAGGATAACTTCGACTTGAAACCATGGCTTACCATCATGACGAATGACCTTGATAGCCGTGTCAGAGCAACCTTCATACGTGGAGAATTCAATGGAGTTAACTGGATACTCGACCAAATTGCTACCAGTAAAACGCTTGAATTCAAATCCTTTGATCTTGTTGTCAAGGATAGCCAGTCTCACATAATCAACCCACTGGTAATTATTACTATGGATGATGTGATTGTGATTATCGCAGATGTCCCACATCAAATCGAAATCGTTGTAGTTGAAAGGAATTTTGGAAGAGTCGATATGCATGGTCATTCCATGTGGTTGATGTGAGAAGTATAATGGAATTAAATATGACAGTCAACAAAAAACCCTGACCATTGCTGATCAGGGTTTGGATTGGTCCGGCTAGCAAGATTCAAACTTGCAACATTCGACTTAGAAGGTCGATGCTCTGTTCAGTTGAGCTATAGCCGGATGTTATTTGATAGCTTGTTGCGACCCAACAGAACATTTCCCAATATTCGATGTTTGGCGTTGTGTTCCTGAATCGAACAGGATTCACCCTCACAAATTGAGGGGATTCTAGCTACTAATCTTTTCGACCAATGTTTGGTAGGGGTACTAGGATGTTTGCTTTGCCATTAAACTAACACAACATATTAACGATAATTCAAAATCTTTTCAACACATGTTTTGACGAAGATCGTATTATCACTGATAGCACAGATAAAGTAAACTCCGCTCTTCTTGACAATCTCAAAATCTTTACCATGCATAGATTTCATTTTATTTACATAAAATGGAACCTCTTTCCAAGATTGCAATACAACTCCATTCGATACTTGAGCTACGATCAACGATTCAGTCATCTTATAATTACCGAAGTAATTTCGAAAACGGAAATAGAATCGTTCTTTCAATCGATCTACCGCATGTCGGGAGACCACGACTTTTGCTGTAATGCTCATATCAAAGTCTCTAAATTTGGTCCGCTCGGAGGGATTCGAACCCCCATAATGCCTAGTTAGAAGCTAGGTGCCCATCCCTTAGACCACGAGCGGAAAGTATTATCTATTATAGACAATTAATTGTTTGCTGTCCAGAGTATTTATTCTGCTTCAGCTTTCTTTTTATTTCCCTTCTCAGCCTTGACTACACCACTATCCATCATAGCGTCAATGACCACACGAACCGCAGTCATTCGGTTTTCGTACATGACAGACGGAATGACATCCTTGGACGGTGCTTTGAAGTATGCACTAAACCATTCATCATTGACTATGGCCTGAACCAGCCATTCATTAACAACGAGTGACTTACAATTGAGAGCTACGTATTCGAAGCGTTCTTCATCAGTACGGATATTCATTAATGATCACCAAAAAACATATTAGCAATAATGGACCAAAGGATAAGCCAACCAAAAGTACTTCCGGCCTGCGTAGTAAATTCGTGACTAGGGAATGGAACACCTGAGCATGCAGTCCAAACTACACTGATTAGACCAAGGATGATACCAATTAAAATGACATTCATAGGATTCCTAGGGTTAAAGAAAATGGGACTAGGAATTGAACACTAGTCCCTTCCGCCCTCTCAAGGTTCGGTTTACTCGGCGCTGGTGGTATCTTCGCTGGTGACTTCAGTGGTATCGACGGTGGTTGTATCCGTGGCAGTGGTCGTGTCGGCCTTGGGAGCCTTCGGGGTACGAACCTTGCGAGCCGATGCCGGACGCTTATTGTAAAAATAGACCTGTGCAACTTCTTCGGTAAGTTCAAGTTCCTTCATTAGGAGAGGAACAGCAATCGACTTGGTAAGCTGGTCAGCCGGGAGTGCAGCAAGGAAAGCAGCAGCACGGTTGATCTTGCTATTCGGATCAGGCTTGCGACCACGCTTCTGTGGGGTCTTGACTACCGGAGTTGCAGTTGCGGTGGTTGTGGCGACAGTGGTATCTGTTAGAGCTACGGCAGTATCGTTCATTGTGTTTTCCTCAAATGTGTTGTGAATTAGGTCCGATTGGACAATTAAAATGTTATCTTCGATTAATGTATTTGTCAAGTTAAATCGTTTTGCAGCTTGACGTGTCTTACGTTTCTTAACTTCAGGTTCTACGGGTGTTTCAATAACAGGTTCATCTTTTTCTGCAATATAATCATTGGAGATTAGATTCCAGCTTTTGAATACACTTTCTTCCTTATTTTCAAACTTAACAGTTACATCATAATAGGGATATGACTGCTTATAGCCATGTTTTTCTTCAAAGAAGGAAACTTTCCCTACCTTTCCTGCATGCTTGCCAGTGTCAGTAACACGAACTTCTTTGCCCTTCTTTAACTCATTATCTGAAAGCATATTATTTTCCTTTGTAGATAGGCTCTGCCTTTTCACCCTTGGGAATTACATACCTTTCTGATAAATGCTCAAAATAAGCTTCGTCCAAATATTTGACTTCCTTCTGGCATCGCTTCTCATGATTCTTCCAAGCTGCGATGGGGTCATTCTCAAAGAAAATCCATTTAATGTCAATATCTGTTCCAAACACTTTATTTAAGTGCATTATAATCAAATCATGTCTGACCAAGATCATAGTAGCATCAGATATAATGATATCACTCTTTCCAGATTTTAATGCATCTTTATAATGATCATACTCACGACATGGGTTATCTATGAAGTAAGTATTTGGTTTTGTTAGGGATTTACCTAGAATGGTTTTACCACTTCCCGGAAGTCCCATGATAACAGTTATTGTATATTTCATATAAAAGGGCAGATATTTCTATCTGCCCTGAAGGTTACGTATTGGTGAATCAGCTTAGGCGGAAATCGATGTGGTCAACGATGTCCTTCCACTTGGTGGAACCATTGATTTCGGAGAGTTCGAAGCGACCCGACTTCAGGAATCGAGTATTTGCTTCATTCACACCCTTATGGATGCGGCCAAGCACGATTTCACGGCCAATGGCCTTGACAAACTGATCCTTGGGATTGCAGTACGAAATACCGAAATCGACGGTGTTGGTGTCATCATTGATACGATAGCCAACGGTACGATTGCCGTAGGGATCGCGGAGGTGTGCAAACTTAAATTCCTGACGTGCCATGATGGTGAAACCTATGTGTTGTGGGAGTGAAGTAAGTATAACAATTAATTTGTAAGAGTCAATCCAAGCCTTCCATCAATTCTTCATAGGTAGGCATATCTTCACGAGAGCCAAATACAAACTTGACATCAATGGTATCGTCAAATGCGTCATCGTCACCCGGACGATAGTTACCCTGCGCTGTTCTTACGATCATTTGCAATCAACTCCTTATAACCATTGAGTAATTTTTGGTAGTTAAGATCAAACGCACTCACCAGTGATGCTTGCGCGATCAGGATGCCAGTCACGATATATTCAAGCTTAGCTTTCTCCATATGGCTCATAGTGTTGGACTCTTTAATGTCCTTCTCGTAGCCATCGATTCGTAGCTGTAGACTGTTGAATGTTGAGATAGCCTTCTGTTTGGCCTTGGTCATTGCCATGACTGTTCTCTCTGTATAATGTATTTGATGGTGGTGATCTGAAGCTTAATTGCACGTTTAATAAGTTCAAAGGTAGCCTCATACTCAGGGTAGAGCTTGCGGGCTGTCTTGAGCATGGGAAGATGATACTCTTCCGTTTCATCGATATACCTTTGCATCTTCTCCATAGAGAAGACTCCAAGCATGGTCGATAGGTTATGCCACCTGTCAACACCTTTCACGATAGCCGATTGTGGAGTGCTAATCAGACCAAGGAAATATGTCTCCTTGGGAAGCACATAGCCACGATGCTTCTTGGTCAATAGCTTGGCATCTGAGGCAATCTCAGGACCAAATTTATGATCAAGTTCTTCAAAGCCGATGTCATTGTCTTCAGGAGTATCGTGAAGGAATGCCAGAGCGATACAGCGACGAAGCATGTCATCAGGAAGGCCAAAGGTACGGATCGTACTGGCAATCCAAATCTGGTGGTAGAACTCAGGAGTAACACCATCCTTGCGCACACCAGAATGATGCTCTTCGGCATAATTCATGATTTTCAGTTCTTTCCAGAACTCTTTACCCTTGAGCCAAGAGTTCAAAGAAATACGTTCTTTTTCGATGTGGTTGAGTGACATAATTTTCTCCTTAGCGGGATAAGTAGTCTGCACAATTTAATTATAAAAGTCAATACGAAAAGACCCACTCAAGGGAGTGGGTCTATAAATTCAAAGCGGCCTTCTTCGTAAGGTATCTTCACGATTTGACCTAATTGGTTTATGAACAAATATTGATCAGCAATTTTAGAACTTACAGGTAATCGACCAATGCAAACATACGTCTTACCAGCGTAAAAGCCATGTTGAATTAACCATTTAGAAAACCATAGATCATTGCATTTGATTATAGCTTCTCTCAGTTCTTGAGGTTTAAACATTTGAACCTCCGGCGAAAGATCATCCATGTTACACCACAAAGATTGCGGAATCATAAGGAATTGTCACAGTAACACCGTCTTCACGAGTTAAGGTGATGTTTGTTCCGTTACGACTTCCTTCGTACTGCTTATAAAAATTCAGTCCAGCATTTGCAATGCTCTGACGCATTTCATCAGAGATATCAAAATGAAGACCTTCGTTAATCCAATACTTTTTCATTATCTTACCTTTTCATTAAGGAAATCGTTACGAAGCTGTTCCTGTTTATAATTCTCAATGGTGACCACAGCGTTGATAAGAACATCTGATACAGTCTTATTCTCAGCTAAAATTTTAGCTAAAGAACGCAAAGTACTAATCTGTTCATTCAAACTAGCTATGCTACTCATGCTAGTTTGCTCTTGATTAGCTGTGATACCTTACTCATGTCGGCCTTTCCAGCTAGTTCAGCCTTTACAAGAGCCATGATCTTGCCCATATCCTTCAGGGTGGCGCTTCCAACAGTTTCGAAGGCCTTGGTAACGGATGCAAGGATGGCTTCCTCTGAGGCCTGCTCAGGGAGGAATTCCTTGATGATCTTGAGTTCTGCTTCTTCCTTATCGGAAAGATCAGTACGCTTGGCAGCGATGAACTGCTCAATCGAGTCAAGACGCTGCTTGATCATCTTTTGAATGATTGTAACGATGGATGGGTCATCCAGTTCGGTACGTGTGTCTACTTCCTGCTGCTTAATGGCTGCAAGAACAAGAGAAAGGGTTTGTGAACGTGCGGAAT
>Ga0233341_1000002_pt1 | contig 171340 bp, 222 predicted proteins | sample GEONDECOMP247_FD_180672 | JGI IMG/M metagenome (GOLD analysis project Ga0233341, IMG submission 180672) | Leaf litter microbial communities from Shasta-Trinity National Forest, California, United States - GEON-DECOMP-247 | ecosystem: Environmental > Terrestrial > Plant litter > Unclassified...
TTGTGAACGTGCGGAATTCTTACCCTTCAGGGCTGCAATTCGTTCCATTGTGATTGTCTTCTTCAGACTCATTTTGTTTATCCTTATGATAATTTTCGTATTTGTTGTAGTAGGCACTGATTTCATCCATGCGTTCACGCTGTTGAGGTGATGCACGGCGATACCACATATCGTCTAAGTCACCCATCAAATTGGAAACCTGATCATCATTATAAGGTTTCTCTTGTGCATGGATGAACTGGTCTAATACAATGTGGTATTCTTTAATCAATGGCTCATCTTGTTCAGAAATAAAATTCGGTGGGGTCTGATACTGTTCTGTCATAATGTCCTCTCTCTAATTGGTAGGAGATTAGATGCCATTCACCACCACTCCCATGGGTAAATTGATCATATACTAAAGGATCGTCTTTAACAATATCCTTTACATCATTTACAAAGGTATCGATAGCTTCAATGTAATCTTTCTTGTTGAAAGAGTAGAAGCTCTTCAGATCGCCATAACCTTGATTCTTGGGGACACGCCACTCAACAGTGTGCTTGCGAACCTTTACCTTAATAGCATCCCAAATACCTGCACATCCGGCTGAACCACAGCCACAGGTTATGATCCAAGCATCGACATGTCGCTTTGCAGCAGACTTAACTAATGCATAATCATTAATGGTGTGATCGGATTCCACTCCATTGAGGATAAGCTTAGGGACAAATTCGGAATAATCATATGAGTCTTCACCATAATGATCTTCAGGATTTGTACCTTCAGGATATTTTTCATGATCATGAATATGTAATTGAACTTCAGCATCAATGCGTATAGTATCGGTCATGGTATGTTCTTCCATAGCCAGAACTTATAGACATGATCCAAGTCAATCTCTTCCATACGATCATTGAAGTCATCTTCAGTACGATGATACATCTGTTCATCTTTAAGGTCTTGATAAACGATCAAGACCTGATCGCGAAGAGGACCAGCACCCTTAGAGGTTCCGACTACCTTGTAGTAACCACCCTTATTCTTACATGTGTAAATCTTAATCATGCTTATCCTTAACTGAGGTGTCCTTTTTAGGCTCTTCTTTCTTATCTTTGGTATCTTCTACCGAATCATCCTTAACACAAGAAATAGACACGTTGTTATTATAATACTTGTTTTCTGCTGTATAGCAAATGGTATGTGAATCTTTATCAACCACCTTAAAAATAAGTGCACTGGCAGTGTTATCATTATAATGATAACTACCATCAGAAAAAACAGAAGAATGTTGCTGCTGCTCTGTCAACGGAGATACTTCAGGTGGTTGAATAACTACTACTTTTGGTGGTGGAGTATTATGATCAGTCGGTGTTTTAGAATTACCACCACCAAAAAGAAAACCAAAAGTAAATCCGCCTACAACAAATCCAACTCCAATGACTGATCTACGAAACATATTCATCCTGTTTTCATTTGGTTCTTTTTTGAGTCTGTACATTATTACACCATTAACTGTGATTATTCTTAAACATTGCTAGTTCCCTAGCAAACTGTTCTCTTGCTGGTCGGAGCAATTCATCTACCAGAGGTTTAGCTTGCGCAAGCCACTTCTCACAATATCCATCAGAAAGTGGAAGATCATTGAAATTATCCACATTCCATAGAATAAGGCTAATCATCTGCTCACGTTCTGCTTCCAGCTTATGGAGAGATTCATCGAATGCCGTTAGAGTCTTCTGAGCATCAGCATTTTCCGTATCAAAATCACGACCCTCAACACCTTCATTGTAGGCCAATTCCCAATACTTGTGAAAAAGCATTCTCAATTCTTCGTATTCGGTTTTCATTTCACAACCTCAAAATTCTTGATGCACATTTCGTGCTGCATCTTATCTGTAACAATAACTCCACCATTGCTAGCACAAGTATCTACACGATCCTGTGCATTCATCTTAAGAATGAGCAAGCCAAACGCTAGGACTATGAGAAGCGAGACCTGTACGATCACATTTCTGCGAGTGTAATTGTATTCCATGATTATCCTTAAGGAAGCACGTAGTGATGAATCTGATCAGTGAACACCTTGACTTTGTTCAAGCTCAGACGGAAGATGATTTCACCAGCATCATGCTTGTTGATGGCTTCCTTTACCTTGATGGTACGACCCTTAGGAGTTGTCTGAACAAGACGATAGCACTTATCACCAGTCAAGGTCGTGTAGCACTGAATGTAAGTATGTTCATCGAAGTGTTTCACGACAAGATCAAAGTTTACATCGTTCGTACCCGTGATCTGGTTGAGTTTGATGCTATTGGAAAGAGTGGTCTTCATAATCTTATGTAGTTGGATACCAAATTGGATTATAATGCATTAAACTATTACGGTCAATGGTAAGGAGCTTAATTGCACGCTCTTCCAAGCTTGTAGCTGCATATTCACCCATGTCTCGTGGACTGTGATTACACCCATATGAATGGCTGTCCATCGAATCGCCACAGCAGCAGGTACCAGTGTCTATGTTGACATTGTGGATGAGACTGATAAAGTCTCTAATTAGTTCTTTGTAGTCATTTTCAATCATAAAATTTCCATAGAAAAAGGCCAAGGGTTAAACCCTTGGCCTTTATTTGGTGCCCCACCCCGGACTTGAACCGGGACGCCCTCACGGGCGGCGGATTTTTTGAAGCGCTCTCGTGTGAAATAATCTCTAAAAGCGCTTGGAAGAATCCGCTGCGTCTACCAGTTCCGCCAGCAGGGCATTCATTTAAATTGGTACCGACACCCGGACTTGAACCGGGACGCCATCACTGGCAGATCATTTTGAGTGATCCAAGTCTACCATTCCATCATGTCGGCATAACGCTAAATTATTTATCCCTATAATTTAACGGTCTTTATAATTCCTTCAATCAGCGGAAGGACTAGCCGGGTCCGCAGTCTACATGAATTCGAATAGGGCGACAATCCCTTGATGCGGCATTTCTAGACCACCGCTATGAGTTGCCATCAGTACTCATAGTTTGCTGTCATTATTTCTTCAATCTATTGGGATATAATTGAATACTCATTCCAGCGGCAATACTTTATTTATACTCTGCAAAGATTTCACGAATCTTTGCTTCATCATCTTCAAGGTCACAATAACCATTGACCTCAAAATGATTCTGTCCATCCTTGGTAGGAAGGCTTAGTAGCGTCGAGTACGTATTGTGCATAATAGAATTCAGACGGATTGCTGTCTTGCGAACACGATACGTGGAACCCGAATATCCAGTAATATACCATGTATCACCTTCGTCTTCAACCTTTGAAATTCCAGAGTTGAGACGCCAGTAAGAACCATCTAGATAGCCACCAGACCATCCACCAAGAATCTTGGTAACACGATCACCTGTGGTGAGGTTCTTAATATCAATTAAGACCCAACTATCTGGATTGTAATCAGCATATTTAATTTCTTCATTCATAGTGATGAGTTTGCCTCTACGATAATAAACGTAAAAAATACGAGGATACCCATTGATGCGATACCTGCTACGTATGATCCATGATCCGTCATGATCAAAATCATAACACAGATTAGTGTTAAAAGCGCTGTCATCCAAGACTTAGTAAATCGTTTCATTGTTCTTCCAATTGTTTCTGTAAACGGTTTAGGGTGCCTGTAAGATTGCTATGATGAAACTTCCATATTCTGAAATGTTTTTCACGTTTAAATATGTCTTCTGCCTGAATTTCTTCAGCAGTCATGGGAACGTATTTCATCAGATATAGTGTTCCACTAGGCCAACCTTCAACCTTAATGTCTGCAAGCTCATGTCCCTTACAGGCTTGAACAATTTCCGTAGCAGTTGGGACATGCTTGAATTCAGCGATGATATCACGGCGTTCAGTAGCATTGCTGACGATGTGAGTCATATCTTCAGGAGAATTAAAATGGCCCAAGGCTAACAGACGACGCTTCGTGTTTACAATTTGTTGTTTGATGGCATCGCTCATTTGGCATGAATCCTTTTCAGTTCTTCAATATGAGCATCCCATTCTTTCTGCTTCTGTGTCAGTTCTACAAGACTTTCATTCAGCATCTTGTACTCTTTCTGCCAGTGTTCAAAGGAGAGCTTGCGCGAATTTTCAACCCATTCGGCCTTTTCTGCATCAGTTACATCAATCACTTGGTAGATGTTTAGATCACCATCATACGAAGCTTCGATCATGACGGTATCTGGATCATAACCAGCAGTGAGTTTCAACAGTTCAGTAAGCGTGTAGCTAGGATCAAAATCTGAAATATATTCACGATTATGATCAGCGCCAGTGTACTGGATATGAATCATGTCCTCAGGACCATTATAAAATCCGAGCTTCCCAAGCTTCTTAACAACGGAATTAATTTGCTGAGTATTCTTAGCCATTTTTTACACCGTGAGTGGTTAGGATGCGATCAGTATAATGGATTTAATTATGGAAGACAAGAAATGAAAAACCTCAAGATTTCTCTTGAGGTTTTTGTTTGGTGGGCTAGGTGGGACTCGAACCCACACACCATTACGGCGTCAGAATCTAAATCTGATTCGGCTACCAATTACGACACCAGCCCAATATGGAGCCCTTGACAGGATTCGAACCTGCATATCCTAAGATGGGAGATTCGTAATCTCCTGAGCTATCCAACTGCTCAACAAGGGCATTATATGGTAGGCAACCCCGGACTTGAACCGGGAAGCTACTCGTTCTAAGCGAGCAAGGTATACCAATTCCCTTCAGTTGCCCATACAGCTTTATTTATAAATCATGTAACTCAGATGAACTATTATAGTGGATTCCACAAATTAAACAAGTAATCCTTACCTTTGTTCAAATATTCAATCACCTTCGGTTCATCTGCACGGCAGACCTTAATAGTCGATTCAATTACGTACCCGTGGCGCTGAGCAACAATGTACACATTAAGGATGCCATTGATTTTTTCATCAGATTCGTAAGGTTTGATTTCACCATAACATCCATCATAGTACCCATGATACTTCGCTTCTTCAATGGTATTGAAATCAAACCAATCCCAACGAATGATTAGATTATAATCAGGATCAGCATCACCAAATTCATCTAGATAATCTGTGAAAGATTCATAGTTTTCACCATGTTGACCTGTACAATGATAATTATGCTTAATTTCCCACAGATGCTTATCCATCGTATATCCTTAGAATTCGTTATGTTGAGTGTTAGTCATGATCTGAAGAGCTTCAGCAGCATCCTGAAATGGGATATCTGCTACATGTGCCAAATGTGATACCGCAACATAATCATCTTCATGAAGGCTGATTTCGTCTACAGGATTTCCATAGACTACTTCACGTAGTGACTCAATCATTTCATCGCTTACTGTGCTGTAGGTATCATATAGTGTCAGGAAATCTTTAACAACCAATATTACATCTTTAGACATTCTTAATTACTCTTAGAGGCCATCGATTTCAAGTTTAAATACATTGAAATAACGTAGTAGAGGGGTGATATCTCGGATACCATTTAGTTTGATCTGGCGATAGACCTTACCAGCAAACTCAGCATATTCTGTTGCGAACTCACTCAGACTGTCATTGTCTTCTGGAATATTTGAAAAGTCATATTCAACGACTGATGCAATCTTGGTAGCATCCTCGGCTGAAATAGGAGTGTCAAGTTCCTGAAGGCGAGTCCAGAAAATCTTGTAAAACTTGATGTTCGCAGACTGATCAAATGATGCCGTCAGACTACGGAGCTTGATGTTTAGTTCTTCTCGGTTCATTAATTTTCTCGTTTATAATTTAAAGCTTCTTCCCAATAGGTCTTTGTTATGACCATATTGTAGGAATTCGTTTTGCCTTCTATATCAATTCCACAATGAAGCTTTGCCTCTTTGTACATGATGGTTGCAACATCATGATAGTCTAGCATGATCAAAAATTTAATCATACGAGTGATACGACGATTGTTATGTGCAATCTGAAAACCCTTTGGATCAACATACCTATAATTATTAAAGTATCGGGTTGCCATGCGAAGAGCATAGTCCATCACGAACTTGTCATTCTTCATCCATGCCAAGGTCTCATCATCAAGAACAGGAGCATCAGTTACGATTTCGCTTGGTTCGAAATTAGGGAATGCACGCTGACACCAATTATGCGTTGATTCAATCCAATGAAAATCGGCCTTAACTACCTGATCAAAGGTAGGTGAACCATCTACTGAAACATTGGTATAAAAATTCTTAATTTGGTTGTTCATTATCTTCTTCTACGAAGGAAACAATTGGGCAGAACTTGTTCTTATACGCATCACGGGCAACAGAGAACAGAGAAGGTTCCTTTTTCTCCTGCTCAGTCTTATCCTTCTTGAGCTTATTCTTCAACTTTCCGTAAATCTCACCAATGAAAGTAGCACTGGCGATGAAAGAAAAAACGAAGGCTACCACTGAAGAGAATAACAGACCAATAAGTCCAAAAAGAAGGGCTACCTGCATCGGCCATGGGGAACCTTGGATAGTAAGACCAATAAATCTTCCATCAAACCCGACTTGAGAGATGCCATAGATAACATCGTAGATAGCATTTGGAATTAGTGCGAAAATCAAAACACCAAATGCGAAAAGCTTAAGTGCTGTAGCGATCACCATACGGTAATACTGACAGAACGTGTTTGGGAAGCGATGGCAATAATAAGCCCTGTCACTGTCAAACATTTTGATCTTCTCGTTCCAGTGAACAAGGAAACGATATGATGTTGATTTAGAAGTAATATTAAACATAATTAAATTCCATGATTGATAACAGAAATGCCGCCTTCCGAATTGGAATGGACAACACGACGAATGCCACTTTTAATAATCAAAGCGTTACAGCCTTCACAGGGGCAGCTTTCCATTAGGTTACCCTTGCTGTCTGCACGAATAACGAAAAGCGTACTCTTTCGGAAATCAGTTGACACATCCTTGAGACAATCGACCTCAGCATGAATCCACGAATACTCTTGATAAGTAGAACCCAATTTGTGGCTTCTGGAATTGATTTTCTGGAATGGATCAGACTTTGATTTGTTGACGCCAATACTAATTGTTTTATTACCACTCGTCAAGAGTGCTGCATGCTTGCAACGCAATCCATTATCCAAATTCATCGCAAGCTTGCGAAGGGTTCGGATATGTGTCAGTTCATAGCTTTTAATAAGATTCATGAATAGCTTTCAAGGTAATAGTCAATGTATTCTTTGGTAAGGTCATTCTCCATCATGTAAGCCTCGCGCTCCCATGGGAGCTTATCAATAGTTCGCAAATCAAGTCCTTCATATGGGTTAGTACCAAAACCATTAGTACCCCAATACCATATACCAGTCTTGGATACTTTCAGTTTTCCACTGATATATTGAGCGGCATGGACACATTCATGAGCTATTGTTGCGAGGGTCATGATGAAGTTCATCCCCTTGCGAATACGAATTGTAACCTTTAATTCATTACTTTTCAAGCGGCGATAATAGCACTCACCACTATCAGTCATATTTGCATCTACCTTAATTTCAATTACTTTGGTATTAGAGGTGTCAACACCCTTAAGTAATTTATTTAAGAAATACCTTGTTGCTTTAACATAGACCTCATTGTTCTGGTCCCGTTTCTTACTGACTAGTCTAAACTGCACGTTTCACCCAAAAAGAAAGAGCGAGGGATTTAATCCCTCGCTCTTTTATTTACACCAAATTATTTGATGTGACTCCATGATTCACCATCACGAATACGAGCAACCTGACGAGCAGAGATGTCGAAGCTTTCAGCAATGGCCTTTAGGGTCCACTGGTCCTTCAACATCTTACGGATTTCACGAACATCTTCCGCCATGATCTTGGCACCAGTCATCTGACTTGCAGGAAGTTCAACGTCTTCATCATCGCCTTCCTCTTCATCATCTGCCCAATAATCGGAATCTTCTTCCTCTTCTTCTGAAGATTCATCAAAATCTTCTTCGTCCTCAACATCCTCAACTTCCTCATTATACTCTTCAGTATAGTAATCAGTGATACGTTCATCAGTTTCGATTTCATCGACTACTTCGTACTTCCAGCAACGTCCCTTAGAGAAGTTATAATCAACTGGAATGGAAACCACATCAGCCGGATCGATCTTGACAATCATCAAACGATGACCTTTAGTTGCGAAACCACTGCTTAGATAATCCATGGAGCAGAAGTGTAGGCCAACTGAGCATGTATTGTTACGATTAGCATCAACATCTTCACGCTTCATTTCTGGCTTATCACCAACCTTGTTACTAACAGTTCCACTATAGATATCACGATAGTCATTACGGACCATCTTATATGCTAGGAAGTAGCCCTCAGGTGTGAATGGGAGAGAATTCTTTTCTAGGAAAAGGAATAGCTCATCACGGCTGAACTGGTTTGGGTTAAGTGATACGCGTTCAAGGAAGCGACAGAACGGCTGAATATTAATACCATCCTTGAACAAAGAAATTACACGGGTAGCAATACCACTGGCAATAGGCTTCTTATCAAGATAGATTTCGTCACCTACGATTTCAACACGACCGTCAGTGTGATCGGCAATGTAGGTACGAATGTTTAGTAATGCAGGAATAGCATCCCAATTCCCTGCTTTAAGATGTTTTAGAATCTCTTCGTAATTAATTGCAGACTTTGGGATGGTGTGGAGGCCGGTTTTACCATTGATCTTAGCAACGATCACGATAGAACCATCAGCCTTATAATTGAAACCGATGTTGGACATTGTGTTACTCCGTTTGTGGATTTAAATATGATATCACTTTTTATCATTAACAAGCAAGATATAATCAGTCATTTTAGCTGATCGCTTTTTCTGTTCGGGTGAAATAGTTCCACTATAATTGTAACCTTCAGTTACAAACTCTAATAATGGATACGTATCATTATATTCTTTTACCAATTTTAAAACTTTAGCCGAAACATTATTGTAGATATATTTGTGGTCTAGATTTGAGCTAACAACATTCTTATTAAAGATTTTCTTAGCTACTGAACCATTAGCAGTAATACTTTTATTGATACGAGCAACGTACTTGTCTGCAATACGACGAATCCTCTGCATACGTTTTGGTTCAAATGTTTTCGGCAAACGTGCAATATCATTAGGTTGCCAGATATTCAATTTGACTGTTGTTGCATGATTTGAAATTAAATTACTAACTGCTACCGCTGACTTGTAACGTGTCAATGAAAGATCAGTTTTAATTACTTTCTTTTCCATCTCATTAAGTAATTCCCTTGCCTTTTCAATAGCACAAGAAAAATTAGGGTTACTCTTCAGAAGATCAGCCTTTGACTCTTTGATTGCATAGATAGGTGCATCAAAATTACTCAAGATCAAGTCAATAAGATTCACCTCATCCTGTGTGATTTTCAATCGTGGATAGGTTTCAAATTCCAGATAATAGCCTTTCTCAAGCTCTTCTTCATCATAGGTACGAATCCAATGAACGATAGAATCGAGATTGATAGTACCTTTATTAATCCAGCTATACACAATAGGCGTTCCACGAACAGCACGACTATTCTTAGGAGGTTCTGGAAGAGTAGAAACACGTTGTAGTTTCAATCCGCCAAGAAGTGTATTGAAGTTATCAATATATGCATCATCAACATGTGAGCCACCTTCCTTATGTTCAAGAAGGTAAACATCATCGGCTGGATGTTCCATAGCATAATTTTTGATTCGTGCAATAGCAGCTTTTGTTTCATCACGAATAAAAATCTTTACATCCGATGATGCAGTAATCAAAAGCTCATGACCACTCCAATATGCACGCTTACCATTATTTGATACTGATGAGAAATAGAAGTTTTTATCATTCTTATCACTTAACCAAGATTTGGTAAGCTTTAGTTGATATGATTGTGATCCACCACCAACTACACTGATTGGAGAAGCACCAAATGTTCCATTAACACCAAACTTAACACCAGCAAGGCTAGCCATACCACGATTGGCATAATCGGCATTGAGGAAAATCAAACGTTCCCAATCGGTTGGAATAGCCTTAAGCTTTTCAACCGATTCCTTGAAAATATGTGGTGATACGTTACCAATGAACTGTTCAATACTTGAAATGGTGTGTGTGCTGTATGAAATACCTTCACGGCTTACCGTTACTTCAATTTCACCAATATCAAAATTTAGAACACCAGATGAATACACATCAAAGAAGCGAAGGTTATCAGCATTTTTAATTTTTGTCTTGAATTGATTAAGATCAAGAGGATAGCCCACCTGACCCTGAACGATCCAAAGACCACTGATGTCTTTTGATGTATAAAATTTACCGTAGTCATCCTTAATAGTTACGTTGGGGATGGTGAAGTCCGTAGTAGCATTGGTCAGGATAGGCTTTACTTTAAAGAACTTAAGCTGTGACTGGATGGCCGCACGGAAGCGGTTGGCGTCATCACGCTCAACAGCCATATGGACCTCAACGCCATTATGCTCATCTGTCTCTTCCGAGAACATAAGATCAAGCTTAGGAATACCCTCAGCGTTCTTCATAACGGTATAGTGGCTCTTGATACCCTCATGGATAGAGACTACAGTAAAGGAATCGGTGTAAGAGAATGGGGTCTTTGACCCAAGACCGAAGCCACCGATAGCATCATTCGACTTATCCTTGTTCGACTTGAATAGAACAGTGTAGATACCTTTCATGTCAGCATGAGATAGACCTAGACCGAAATCCTTGATACCGAGATATGGTTCATAGATAGATGGTACATGAACTTCGAAAGCACGATCAGGCTGACCACTCATCACATGAGAGTCGAGAGCATTGCAGCAGAGTTCACGAACAATTGATTCGGGTTTATTCTGGTAGAGAGTATCAGAGAATAGCTTAAATGCTTTCCCATCAATCGCGAAACTAAAGGCTTCACTATCTAGAACACCAGACGAGAATGTATCGCCTGATTGATTATGATTAATACGCATGGATAAAACGACTCCGTGTAAATGATGTGAGAAAGCACTGAACTATAAATTCAATGCTTTTTTAATTCAAGGGGTAAGTGTGATGTAGAATTTGGCGAGGCATTTACCATCAACCATTTTCTTAATTGTTTCGACAGGAAGCAAATCATCCAACTGCTTCAGTAAGATACCACTAGGATCAGCAATACCTTTAATTGCATTGTACTGGTAGACACACTTGCGAGCTTCACGTTCAATTAAAGAAAAGTCAGGAGTCTTCATCTGCCCATTCTCCCAAACATAATACATAACTGGACTCATATTATTTCCTTTTGTTATATCGAGGTGATCCAGATGCAAAGGACAAGATATATCGGTACAATATCACACAGACCACAAAAATAACAACGAAGATCATGACTGACCAGAACCACCCGATGCCAAGGTGGAAGAAATAGATAAGAAAGATCACCGACCCGATCAGAGTAGCTGTGCCAGACAACCCGTAGATGAACTTACCAAATAGATATTTGTTTATAAGGTCATGTTGTGACATATCGTTCTCCTATGTACCTTGTAAGATAGCAAGGATTCCATTACCAGTCAAGCTAATTCTTTATCTTTACAGTAATAGATTTATTGACACGACAAATGCTAAATGATATACTGGCGCTGTCACAGGTATGACCCTGAAGCCTTTCATCTTAAATTGATGACTATCAAACATTAAAAGAATACCTACCTCGCAACCCATGGTAGCCGATAGACAGAAACTATCTATAAAGAAAATCCACAACAACTTAAACCATATCTGGTATTAACATGAGCCAGGTGTGATAGCCTTGCACGTTCTTCACTTTAGAAGTTATTACTAATTGATTAACATATCTAAAACAAATATTAAAGATATGGGAAATGATTAGAAGCACCACAACCCCCGGCCTGCGGTGAAATTTTAGCTGATAGGTTAAGTAAAGTCAACAAGATAATTTAATTATAATGGATTTTCATAGATGTTGACAGATGATAGCTACATGATCATCTATAAAATTTAGACAACAAAAAAGCCGCTGGTTTCCCAGCGGCTTTTTTAGTTCTTACGCTTGCGTTAGTCGCGGGCGTAAGCGAATAGATCGACTTCACGGATGACGGCATAGGTTTTGCCATCTAGAACAGTGCGAGATTTAACACTCACCTCATTGTAATATACCTTGTCACCAACCTGTACAGTGAGTGGATATTCACTTGTTTCACTTACAGCTACAATTTTACCGCTTAGGCCATCTGCGTACTTCTGGACTTCAGCGATGATGATACCAAATGATGTCTTGGTCTGAGAGACCTTAGGTGCTTCTTCTACGAAGACGAAATCATGTTCTGGCTTTAGGTTTAGTGTTGACATTGGTTTATGGATTCTCCTTGGATGCTAAATTATAAATATTTCATAATGTAAAGTCAAGCAATCATGCAATCATTCAAACAATATCTATACGAAAAACTATCGTCTGTTCTTTACCACACGACCAGTGCCCAAGCGGCTGCTGCTATTTTAGGATTCAATAAGTTTCGTCTTACGCCTTCTATTGAAGGTGATATTGAAGATAAGCTTGGTAAACATGACTATTACATGAGCTTTTCTAGAAACAAAGGTTCTGATTTCGTTAAAGGCATGTTGAATGGTAGTAAACCTCTAGTTACCTTTGTTCTGAATGGTAACTTACTTTCACAGAAATATTCCGGTAAGCCAGTTGATTACTTCGCTGGTACAAAAATGAAAACCGATGAATTTGAGGATCGCCTATTCTCAAATCAGCCATTTATCGCACCAGCGAGAAACTATATTAAAGAAATCCATTGCTTCATACCTAATGGAAGACTAGATAAGTATACGGCTCCACTCAATAATAATGCAGAAGATAGAAGCGTTGCTATATACTTCTACAGCGATCCAAGGGCTTTCATGATCCTTAATAAAGCCAAAGCCATCAAACCTCAAGATGAGTCTTCTGTAGTTGAGCCAGAAGAGAAGAAAGAATTGGCTACAGCCGGTGGTGGTAGAGCCGACTATGAGTCAGTCATTACCATCTTACACAAAGACCCAAGTAATCTTGATCATGAGGATAAAGTAACATTAAGTTACATGTCAGATGGCAATAGCCGTAGAGCTATGGGACAACGTATCTTGTCCTATCTAAAGAAGAATATTAACAGCGAATATGATAATGTTGTTCAATATAAAGAAATAATGAAAAACTCCGGGTCAAAGGATGTGGATGACCTATTAACAAAAATTTATAAGGCATACAAATGAGAAAAAAGATTTACGGTTGGACTAACTTAATTATAGGTGTCATATTCTTTGGATTCTTTTCCTTCGTTCTCTTTTTAGGAGTTACCGGGATATCCACTGATCCAGTAGGATTTTCAGTCACTAATTCGGTATTAGTATTGATCATTGGTATCTTAGGTGTTGTTGAGGGCGTCAGAGTTTTCCTTCGTGGACTAAAGTTCATAAAGAAGGACAAACAGGTTTAATCCAAGGCTTATCAATATAGAAAGTGTTGAGATGACATACCAGTGACTTAGGGTCTGCGTTCATTCCATCTTTTCTAGTAATTATTTTAGTCACTGGGTCAACTGTAACTTCAATACCCCCAAAGAATTGCTCATCAAATTCAGTCTTCTCTTCGACTGAAACTTTAGAGTTCCCATCTACGTCTGCTCTTTCAGTAAGAATTTCATTATATTTTTTCCAGAAACCCTCATACCCTTTAATGGTTGATCCTTCACTGAGTATTTTGTTATCATAGAACTGTTGATCCATCTTGACTGATTTCTGTTGTTTCAGGTATAATGGAACGAAGATTGCTATGCCTATCAATAAAATTACTGATAGTATAAGTGTCTCTGTAGTTTGCGAGATGTGATTGTGTTTCAATTTCATAGTCTTATCCTCAAAATTATTTATTTCAAAAAACATGTGAAGACATAAAGCTTGGATAAATAATTGATCAAACGGAAACTGATATGAAGAAAATTTTGATGCTCTCTGCTGTAATGTTCATGTCCGCATGTGCAGCGCAGGAGGTGAAACCTCAACAGCTAGACCTGTCTCAAATACACAATGATGTCTATGTAACATGTAATTCTAAGTTAGATCATAGTGAATTAGATTATCTTAAGTCTCAACGACATGATGACCAATCCACTATTTTTAATGGATTTATCATTTCACAAGTAGTAGATGTCAGTGGAAAGCACTGGTCTATTAACCAAACTGAATGGACAAATTATATTTGTTCTGAAAAAACCCTACCATAATCAAGGAAATTAAAATGAAGTTAGCTGATATTGCAAAGGCTCTTACTGAGTCAAAGACCGAAGACGAAACACCAGACAACGCACCGGCACCAAAAGGTGACGAAGTTACCACAGCGCAGGCTGCTAAGATTCTTGGCGTAAGCATGGCTCGTGTTCGTCAGTATAAAGAAGAAGGCAAGCTATCTGCCTCTAGCGAACCAGAACCGGGTTCACGCGATAATAAGTTCAAGTTGAGTGCTGTTGAAAAGTTGAAGTCAGAACAGGGTTCTGATGGTGAACTAAAGCGCACTGGTCGCCCTAAGGGTTCAACAGAAGACAAGTCAAAGTCTAAGGAAGACTAATCATGAATTATCCATTACTAGAAACTCTGCTAATGGAATTCGTTGACAATCGTGCTGGAATGCAAAAACGTTCCAGCACGAGTGGCAAGCAGGCATCTAAAGAATTTGATGGAAAGGCTATCTGCGAAACTAAGATGAATGGTGCTATTGTAGGCATCAGTAGTTATGATATACAGATTGATCCTCAGTTTCAGGGTTCTTATCGTTCAGGTGGTTTCGGCCATCCTGATAATCGTTTTCCTGATGAACAGCCTGAACTAGTTGGCTATAGTGCAACTGTTGATATGTTCTCTGTTCTAATCAAACCCGAAAACAACAAGGAAGTCATATATGAAGTGGCATTCACATCTGATGCGTCTACTGACAGTATTGAATCTGCCTTTAGAATGATGATCGATGGTGAGGCTATGTTCTACATGTACACGGCTGAAGATAACTTCAAACAGGCTGAACCAGCACCAGCAAATAGTGAACGCAAACTGCTTGACATTTCAAAAAATTACGTGCTAAATAATGATTGCTATGGCGAAGAGATTGTTAGTAGCCATGTTGAGTTCATGCAATAATTATTAGGAGTATGTATGAGAATTGAAATTTACGGTACAAGAACTTGCCCATTCTGCCATAAGGCAAAAGAAGCATGTAAGTCAGCATGTAAGTCCTATGCAGATATTTACGTTGGTGAAGATGGTGTAACCAAAGAAACTATCCAGAAGCGTGTTGATGGGCTAGGTCTAAAGGTTGAAGTTAAAACTGTTCCTCAGATTTTCGTTGATGGTGAATATGTCGGTGGATACACTGATCTGGTCAAGAAATATGATTGGGCAAGACAGTACAACTCATCTACTCTGGTCAAAAAGCCAGTATAAAAGAAAGCCCGCGAAAGCGGGCTTTTTATTACTCAAAATCTTTTAAGTGGTAATTGTGACATTCCTTGGGAACCCAATTGAAAGCACCATGCTCACTAATAAACCAATGCCAGTTTTGGGGCTTTTCTGGTACAACCTTAGTACCATGACCGTCAGTTACCACGAACACGCCTTCAGGATATTTTTTATTCTCGCTTTTCATGATGTTCTGGATAGCTGATTCAATAATACCAAAGTTAGTACCACCACCTAAATGAGCCTTCCCTGACTCTAGAGACGTTTCCTCTACATAATCATGGAAGCAGAATAGGCGAACATCAAAGCGCTCACTAGGAAGCGTTGCAGCAGCTTTAAAGAAGCGTTCAGCTAAATGATGACACGATCCAGATGTATCCAAGAAGAAAAATACCTGAAGACGATCTTTCTTTAGATTTGGAACTTCTTGTTCAACTGAGTTAGGAATCATTAAATCATTACCAATTAAGAAATAGCGTCGATTCCTAACTGCCCATTGATCTACATACTTCTCTTTAATACCAACACGCTTGAGTGCCCATTTCTTAATAATGGTTTCCCATTTTTTCTTTTTAACCTTTGGAACATCGAAGTATGTCCACTGGCCGGGACCACCACCTTTACCAGCTTCTCCATTAGGAACAGGATCACCATGCTTTTCAAGGATATCCTGAATAGCATTTTTATCTTCGTTATTGAGCATTTCGTTAAGTTTGTCAATAACGGAAGATGCATCACCACCTTCACCTTCAGTATCTGACGGATCACCATCACCGGGAGAACTGAAACTAGCATGTGAATCTACTGTTTCAGCATCATCGGGTAATTCACCAGCTTCCTTCTTTTTCTGTAACAGATTATAATAAAATTCAAGAGTTCCATTTGTAGGGATATTATCTTCAGGTTTAAAAAACTTATCTACCCAACAATAACGATTGTCAGGATCAATTAAGTCTCTGTCCATACCAAAGCGTTCAACCAACATATGGTTATCAACCAAGTCTGCTGCTTTATTTGCAAGCATGGCATCATCGAAATCTTTCATTCGCTTTGGATGATTCAAAATAACATGAATGCATTCATGGGCAGCAACAAAGCATTTCTGATAAACGCTCTGTTCATTCCAAAAGCCCTGATTAATATCAAATCTGATAAAATCTCCGGTCTTCTTGTCAAACCAGATTGCAGCAGTCGGTTGACGACTACTGAAGTAAGGAATGCCAAGCTGCCAAAATATTTTAAAGACTGCGTGGTATGGTTGAAGGTGAAAAGATAATGCATTTATCTCATCCGACTTCATTGGATATTCATAAGTACTTGACATAGTTTAACCGTGATAGATGATGTTGTTTATGCTAGCAGTTTAATGTAATATTGGCAAATCATTTCCCTGAGGTATACTGTGTGAGTGCTATATCAGCTAAAAGAGAATTTAATGGAACACTGACGACTCGCCCAGCCCCAAGCTTGGCGAAGTATGATCTGTGGCTGCAACACAAACTTAATGTATTGTTTCGTGGTAAACGTGGCATTGGTAAGTCTGAAAAAGTAATCAACAAGTGGAATGAATATTATGGTAAAGACAATTGGCTTTACTTTTCTGCATCAACTATGGACCCATGGGTTGACCTTATTGGTGCACCCAAAGAAGCCTTTGATGCTGAGACTGGAAAATCATTCCTTAAGCTCATCCGTCCTGCTGCACTAGAGTTCGGCATGGTTAGGGCAATCATGTTCGATGAATTTAATCGTGCACCAGCAAAGATTCGTAATGCTGTCATGGAACTAATTCAGTTCAAGTCTATCAATGGGTTTAAGTTTCCTCATCTTGAAGTGGTTTGGGCTGCTGTTAATCCAGATGATGACGATACCTATGACGTAGAACGCATTGACCCAGCACAGCTAGATCGTTTCCAAGTCATTGCTGATCTGCCTTATGATGTTGATGTTGACTGGTTTCGTGATACCTATGGGGATGAGGGTGTATCCGCATGCAACTGGTGGCGTAGTCAGGATGAAAATATCCGTGAAGAAATCTCTCCACGTCGAATGTCTTATGCTGTCAAGATGTTCTTTGTTGGCGGTGATCTACATGATATTCTTCCACCACAGGCAAATGTTTCAAGCCTTGTTGAATTGATGACTCGTGGAAGTTTTAAGGATCGTTTATTAAAATTATTCAAAGATAAGAACAATCAAGAAACACAGAAAGCATTTAATAACCACAATTTCTTTGCAGGAACGATGGAGATTATCAATAGTAGTGATGATTACGTGGATTACTTCCTCCCATTCATTCCTAAGGATTCACTTGTTAATTTCTATATGGATAGTAATCGTGTTCGCCGTGTGATAAGCGCTCATGACTATAATCTATATCAATCCATCTTTGAACCACTATTGAATTCAGCAGGATCATTCAAAGCTGACCAGACTGGTATTAAGAATGGTATTGAACGCTGGCGCGAAAAGTGGTTGAGTAACGATGGCTTTACTGACAATGATTTCATTGACATGGTTTCCAACACAAAGAAGAACATTGACTACGTAACTAAAGAAGAAAAGTACCGTGATGTGATCAATCGATTTGGTCTTATTCTTCATGGTAATAATGAATTACAGCAGTCTCAGTATCGTCAGATGTTGGGGCCAATGATGGAGATTCTTCATCATGTCAAACGTGACCCAAATTACAAGAACGCTGTTCTTAGCAATATCACCAACATTAAGAATAAATTGAACTATGGTGGCACAGATTTTATGTCTATTTTAAATGTGAATCTACCCGGCTTGCGACATATGAAGATTGGGGACTCATTTGATGGACTCGTAGATATTCTAAAAACTAACAAAATAATTTAAGAGAAATATATGGAAACTATTAAAGGTGATATTACGAAGGAAACTGAAGGTTACATTCTTCATGGAGTTAACTGTCGTGGCGTTATGGGTTCTGGTGTAGCTCTAGCAATCAAAACAAAATGGCCTAAGATTTATAAAAGGTTCCAAGACATGTTTGCTTCAGTCAAGAGTTTTGGTGAACCTGATGTCTTACTTGGTAGGATTGACACCATCGAAATTTCACCTAATAAGCTTTATGTTATTAATGGTTACACACAAAATTTTTATGGGAAAGATGGTAAGCGATATGCTTCAGTCGAAGCTGTTGATAGTGTTCTGAATTCATCATTCGCAGAAGCCTCACGAGGAAATATAAAATCCCTCAAGACAGTGCGTATTGGTTGTGGCCTTGGTGGTCTGGATTGGGATACTGAAGTTGAACCACTTTTCCTAAAGTATGTGGAAAAGTTCCCAAATGTTAAAGTCCAGATATTTGAGTTCTAAGAAAATAAATAGAAAACCACTAAGGAGAATGAATGAACATTGAGATTTACAGTAAGGATGCATGCGGTCAGTGTATTCAGGCCAAGAGCCTAATCAAGAACAAGGGATGTGAAGATTACAAGGAATACATCCTTGGTAAGGATGCAAGCCTGCAAGACCTTCAGCTACGTGTTACAGAAGCGAACTCTGATAAGCCTGTACGCTCAGCACCACAGATTTTCATTGATGGTGAGCATATCGGTGAATACAGGGATTTGGTAGCTTTCTTGGCTACTAATGACGGTTGTTCAGTCTAAATTAAAATCGAAAAAATCAATTTGAATTTTACCGCCACGATGAGCGGCATCTAATTTTTCAGACCAAACGGAACTCTTGATATAAGATTCCAGTAAAGCATTATGTACAGGTGCATACCATAACAAGGTTTCACCTGTATTTTTTTGTCTTAAATTTTCTACCATGACCTTAGCATCATCGTGGTTTAAATGTTCAATGACATTGGTAGAGAATGCTAAGTCACATAGTGGAACCTCATCTATTGAAGATGTCAAAATAAGATTAGATGGCTTGGCATCAGATTTAGTGTTCTCATTGAATGCTTCAGCAATGCAAAATGTATTAGGATCGTAACCCACGACCTTTCCAAATATGCTCGTTAAAAATAATGATGCCCTACCTGTACCACAACCATAGTCTAAGACAGTAAGTTTCTTAGCCTCGGATGGTTTCAAGTCAAACTTCTGCAAAATGTATAGAGCAATATTCGCACCTCTGGTCACATAAGCAAAATCATTATCAACATATTTGTTAGCGATAGAGCCACGAGGGTTGTTCCAGTGATCAAGGTTAAAGGCCATTAAGTTTATTCTCAAGTTGAATTATTTAGTGCTTTAACTAGGTTGCTATGATATATTCGCAATCATTTTCGAGGATTATTCATGTATACATGTTACCTGCTCTCGGATACGGCTCGTGAAACTCTTCTAAAGCTTTATCCACCCAAATACTCAAGAGTTATATGTCACCACATCACCATTCAATTTGGGGCTCCTGAAGGAACTCCATTACCTGAAAAGCCAAAGGTAGTTGAAGTCGTTGGTTATGCTAATGATGAAGATGGCCTTGAGGCTTTCACTGTTCGTGTCGATGGTAAAGATAAACGTCCAGATGGTAAGCTTTACCATATCACCCACTCGCTTAACCCATCAAAGTTTAAGCCAGTGGATTCCAACACCCTTGTTAATAGTGCAGGTTCGGTTAAGAAGATCGATCCTATCGTTATCAAGGTTCTACCAGACATTCAAAAAGGATAATTATGTTAGATTTAGTTTCATTTGTTGGGGTTGATGAACATACCAACCTTGACGATCTTATTGCATTTGACGAGAAGTATGGACAGGATGAGGTAGGTATCGAGTATGGGTTTCTATTCAGCGTAGAACGCTCTCAGACAGCCGACAAGCGCTACCCGTCACTCGCCTTCATCGGTGAGTCGGTAGACCGCTTGTCGGGCAGCGTAGCCACGTCTGTGCATCTATGCGGTGCTGATGCTATTAAGATGTACTTGGATGGTGATCAGAACTTACTTGACTTGTGCATGAATTCACGTATCCAGCTAAACTTTAAGATGGCTGATTACGATGAGGACGAATTACTTGAAAAGTTAATTACACGTTCTAAGGATCACAATGCTCCATTAATCTTACAGTCAAACAAGTCAAAGAAGAATTTCATTGACAGGTTACTTGAAAAGGCGAATCTATCATTTTTTGATGATGAATCTGATCTTAATATCAATGTTCTATATGATGGTTCAGGCGGTTTTGGTCGTGAGATTGAAAACGTAGAATCGGTGTTTCCTTTCTTCTTTACTGGTTATGCCGGTGGTCTCAAGCCTTCCAACATCTTCAAGGTTCTAGAATTGATCGAATCGGTTAACCACTTTGTGACTCCATATTACATTGACATGGAGTCAGGAGTTAGAGAAGATGATATATTCTCGTTATCAAAATGCGAGGCGGTAATGGAAGAAGTTTTAGCGTTTCAAAAAGCGAAAGGCTACGTGTGAAAAAAGCCAAGGGTTAAACCCTTGGCTTTTCTTTTATAACATTATCCATTTCTACGACTAAATAAGTATAAATAATTGAGGAAATTTTTTATGCTTAATACAAACCAGCAAGTCAAATATCGTGTTGTTCTAGATGGTCGCACACTAAGCGAGCATTCTAATAAAGTTTTAGCCGAAGCTCAGATTTTCTCCCTAGGAGATGATGCAAGAAGCAAGGCTCAAATAGTTCCAGTGATGGAAGATGGTCGTCAGTTTTTACTAGGATAAATTTATAAAAGGAGCGTAGTACCAAAATGCGTAATCTAAATCGTGAGAGTTTCTTTGAACTCTTGAAAGAAAAGATGACTGAGGTCGGTGAACTTTTCATTGAACACGATGTCCCCAATTTCGAATATTATAATGAGGAAGAGGATGACGCGGAGATTGAAGACGACGAGATTAAAAGAATTGTCGAAATCTTCAGAGATGCAAACGATGTAGTCGAGAGAAATCTCTAAAAAAGAAGGCCGGGGAGCAATTCCCCGGCCTTTTACTTGTCTAAGATAGACAGTCCGATCATGATCGCTTCATCAACACGGCTCAAGGCATTATCCATGTCGATAGATTTATCTTTAGAGAAATCGTAGTCGAAATCACGCTTAGGCACCACAAAGTCACGGCCTTCACGTAGAACTCTTTTAAATGATTTCACGCCTAACTCAAGGTCAACGCTTATGTCCTCTTTATCTTTAATCTGATTGTAGAACTCAAACAGTCGGCTTTGCCAGTAATGGGTAGTCATAGGAGTGTCCTCTATGAACAGACTATAGCATTAGTCCTAATCCATTACAAGCGCCTCTTTATCCTAAAACTATTAGCTTGATTAACACCTAACAAATATCTACAATCACATCCTAAGAATACTAAGGTGAAAAAGAAATGAAGACAGGATATAAGATCGCGATAGACATGGATGGTGTGTTATCAGACTTCTCCCGTAAGGTGGCTGAGATTCTTCAGGTCGCTCCGGTGGAATCTTTAGCATTAATGGAAAAGGTGGATGAAGCTTCCCTAGATAAGCGCAAGATGTGGGGTGCCATCAACAGATACGATGCCCATACTCCATTCTTTTATTCTTTGGAGAAAATGCGTGATGCTGATGACCTGATGGGTTGGGTGGTTCGCCACTTCGATCATGAGGACATCTTTATCCTGACAGCTTCTGGTCATAGTCCTAAGGATGCTCCTGCACAGAAGCGTCGTTGGATTCGAAAGCATATCGGTGACTATCGTGTTGAAGTAGTTACAAAGAGTAGTGAGAAGGCAGAATTCGCAACGCCAACCACTATTCTTGTTGATGACCGAGCGAAGTCAATCGATCCATGGTTGGAGGCTGGTGGAATTGGTGTTCTACATACAGATTCCACATCAACTATTAACGCTCTGAAAGAACTTCTAGAACTATAAAAAAAGCCCGCGAAAGCGGGCTTTTTCTTTATGAACATGGACTGTAGTTGCCCTGTGCACCTGTTGCTGCTCTATCCAACTCGATCTGACCCGGAATGTTGATCTGATGTCCGGTAACGTTGTCGGTAATGATAACGTTGAAGTAGAACAAGTACTGATAGTCGCCCTGTGTGGTACAACCAGCCATACCGAAGAATGGCCCGAAACCACCGTAGTAACTGTTAAAGAATAGCTGCTTGTCACCAAGGCTGTTCCAGTTACCACCACCTGAGTTGAAGCAGACAACTGCATTACCACAGTACGAAGAAATTGTTGTCTGTGCTGCTGCTGTTGCCTGAACTAGACCGACTGATGCCAATCCATTAGGTAGGTTGGTTGAACGTGAACATCCCAATCTAATATTAGTTAGGGTTACACTGTAATTACCTGAACCACCAGTTGGGAAGATAATAGGCATGTTGGTGTGATCATTATTATCTTCGATCTGTGGTGGACGTGATGATGGAGTGTAGCAACCATTCTGGACGTTTGAACAGTTGATGACATTGGTTGAACCAGCATCAACAGCAAATGCAGCACCACGATACAAGTCATTGAACTTACCAGCAGTGGTTGAAATTCTCAATGTACCAACTGCACCGAAGTCATGTAGGTAAACTGATGAACGTGGGTCACCATCTACGATTCTATAACCCAATGCTGGGTATAGTGTCATGGTAGGTGTTACTGAAGGAACTGGTGTTCTTGACGGTGTTGGGCTTGGTGTAGCTGAAGCTGTCATAGAAGGCGTCAAGGAGGCCGTGATTGATGCTGTAGGTGTGATGGTGCGGGTTACAGTAGGAGTCATCGTAGCGGTCACTGTAGGCGTTACAGTAGGTGTAATTGTTCTAGTTACCGTAGGCGTAATTGTTCTGGTCAACGTAGGTGTAATTGTCAACGTAGGTGTAATGGTTACCGTAGCCGTCATGGTTGGAGTAAAGGTTGGGGTTGGTGTAGGTGAAGGAGTTGGGGTAATGGATGGCTTATAACCGCCCATAATAACCAGCTTTTCAGAAAAGTTAACCGATAAATTCTGCTCTTGTGGAGTCTTGCACTTTGTATCAGATAGATAAGTTGCAGCATCCAAATGAACCTGCAAAATCAAGTCACCCTGATTTGTTGAGTTGGACTGTAACGCATTTCTAATCCAGACATTTGTCTTATCTGTTAAGTAATCATAATCACTATCAACAACAATGTATTTTCCATTATTAATGGCAACGTTATTTGTTATCTCTACCACACGGTTTTGAATGTAACCTGTCTTGATAAGGATAGAAGTTGGTGTAGTCTCTGTAGCAAATTTTTTAACTGATTCGTTCACTGTAAGAATAGTGTCAGCACCATTGAACACGGCATTGGTCACTGTGTACAAACCATTGTTTATACTTGAAGAGGCTAGAAGAATGTAGCCCATATCATTGATAGCCATTTTCTCGGCTACAATAATAGTTGTTAGGTTGGATGCCTGAGTATAGGTTGCAGATACAACGGTATACTTCTTATCGTTCATCTTTGTGCCATAGATTTCAAATGTTCTCTTGGCAATGAACTGTTGAGCATAATTACCAGTTAAGCTGATGGAGTTAACTGAGTTAATCAAATATGGAATCGTGTTGTAAGGCACGATAAAGAAAATAGGTTGTGTGGTGAAGAACGCAGACTTATCACCAGATACAGATAATGTAGTGGATGAAAGAATTCTTTTAATCTGGAATGTATTATCATACGAATGGTTCCCACTAACAGTAATTAAACCTTCGGCTGCTGAAATCGAAGAGATTGGGGCATCTGTTGTAGGTGAAAGGTTTTCAAAGGTGGAATCATCTGCTGTGCAGGTTCCTAGGTGGCAACATTCAGTTGAGTCAAAACCACAGACTTCATCATCCCATTCCACACCGAATCCAACAGGACGGCATAGGGGATCAGTTGACCAGTTAATCTTGGCATGGAAACTTTCATTAAAATCTACAACAAGATTATCAGTGAAATTGTATTTCTCTACAACTTCAAGAATCTTGGAGTGGTACGGCTTTACGTCTTGAAAGTACTCGATGAATGCGTCTATGGGACGCTTTTTGACAATGGTATCAGCCATGGGATAATAGTTTCTTCACGTTAATCGAAACTATTTATAGCTTGTTAAACCAATTTTTCTACTTCAATTAGTTCTTCTAATTCAACAATTAGAGAATCGAGAGAGTTATCTATTACATGGAGGATAGTACGAATGGCTCTATCATCGATATCTTGGATATCTACAAGAGATAGAGCATGCTCGATACCGTCTTCATTAATGGTATCGAGTAGTTCCTGATAGGATAAACTCATTGTGAGAGTTTAGCACCTAGGGTAGCAAACATTTCTTCGCGGATGCATGAATGACACTCATGATGAATCGTTCTTTGCTGTTCTGCTAGCAAGGTTAAACGAATAATAGTAGCATTTATATCTTCTATAGGACAGTCATGTTTCATTGAATTTTTATCGGAAACAAGTCTCTTCATCGTATCTTCACCTTATCATTACGGGTACATTTATTTATTGATGAACCCGTTTAAACTTAGAAATATTTTAGCATCATGTGCCCCATAGATATTTGATGCTACCTGATTCAAGGTGTAGAGTTTTCCGTACTTACGGATAGCATCATCAATGTCTTTACATGAGCTACCGATATCTGGAACTGCAATCGACCAACCCAACTTTGCACACTGGTCAATGACCTTAGTGGAGTCGGATTTTTTATCGGGAACGAAGACCTTGCGACGTGGACTCTTTCTAAGAAGTTCAATCTGACCTTCAGTCAAGGCGTTTTCCTGAATGCTTACACCCTTAAGATGATAGGCATCAAAATACCCTTCAGTGAAGTACAGTGGACTATCACCATTTAAAGATAGACGATCCATGCCATATACAATGTTTGAGCGAGGTACATCAGCATTTAGGTACTTCATCTTAGACTTGATTTCTTCGTTACGATCAAGCGCACGACCCTGATAGTAAATCATGTTCCCATCCTTATCAAAGAATGGAATGATTAAACGATTCATCAAAGCTTTTGCCACAGCCTCAGATTTGGGACCACCCTTAGTCCTTCCATTGCTCAAATAGAATACTTGTGAGTTAGGATCAACATTACGATAAGCCAACTCTTCCAATGCCTTCTTTGCGATGACATTTTCATCAGAGGCATCAGATAGCTTATAGAAGAAATCAGGCACCTCCATGGTATGGATTTCAAACTTCTTCTTTTCGGGCACAGAAAACTTATTCCCACCTTCTTCAAGAAAGCGTTTCTTATAGGCTACTGCATAGTATTCTTTTTCAGGAAGACCAAAGGAATCAAAAATCTGCTTCATATCCTTGCTGAAAGGATATTCACGATCCGGGTCAAAAGTTCCCTTAATGCCACAGTTAAAGCAATGATAGGCGCACTTGTCACCGTCAAAACGAAATCCACCGCGTGGACCTTTGGTTCGACTACCATCACCACAATCTTCACAGTATGTCTTGTTCCAGCTATTACCAACGGGACCAATGAAAGCCACATACTGCTGAAGTAAATCTTGAATGGAATTATCGAACATAATAAAAAGCCCTCTTGCGAGGGCTTAATTTATCACTTTACAGCTTTAGGAGCAACCTTTTTCTTAGGTTTTACTTTAGTTGGAGAAGGTAATTCTTCTACCTCTTCTACGTCAGATATATCATCTTCATCACCGTCCTGTTGTGCTGCTAATACTTCTAACATTTCTGCTAGACCAGCATCAACCTTTGGCTGCTGATTCAAATCAATTAGTTTATCTTTTACACGTTCAACAACTTCAGTACTCTTCATCCAGATATCTCTACCATCAAGGACGGAAGCAATTTCTTCTTCTGTTAAGAATCCACCATAGATGCTATCAGCAAAGTCCTTAAAGAATGATTCTGTATGTCTAACCTGCTGCTGAATTTCATTACCCTTACCACCAAGCCACTGTGAGTAGTTGTGGATCATAAAGGAACTGTTTGGGGCAACCATGTGATGTTGACCAGCCAAGAAAATCATTGTACCTGCTGAGCAAACTTCACCTTCCAAACTGGTGATGATTACTGCTCTTGATGTACGAATAGCATTGATGATCTGAACCGCAGTATACAAGTTACCACCACGAGTATTCAAGTGAATAAAGATCGTGTCATGCTCTTCTGCTGTTCTGATTGTGTGTAGCATGTTTAGATAGAACTTAGGTTCACCAATATCTTCTACAAGATAGAAGCTATGATTGTTCACCGTAAATGACTGTCTAAAATGTTTAACTGTTTTTTCAGACTGTGGCATAAAGTCTAATGAGAATAATTCGTCCATACCGTTGTTTTGCATGTCGCTCTTGTTATTATAATTTTTACGATTCATTGATATGTGTTTCATTGATATGCCTATAGTTATTATAAAAAAGGTCTTGACCCATAAGAGTCAAGACCTTTGATTTTGTTACTGAACCGCAGTTGGTGTAACTTCAACGGCTGGTGTTGAGGCTGGGACGGTGACCTGTGGGACTACAACATCGTCTGTCTTCTTGGCAAACTTCGCCTTCAAAGATTTTACCCAAGCAAGAAGCTTAGGAAGAGTAACGACACCTAGACCAGCAAGTACAACGCCTACAGCGACACCAAATAGAATGTTAAACATATTTTGTATCCTCCTGTACAATCTATTTATTGATTGTGGAAATACAAAATAAAAAAGCCGATACATTTCTGTATCGGCTTCTTCACATTAGCTCAAGACTTTAGTCATTGAGATTGATTCGAACTTGTTTGCCTGATTCGTTGGTCTAAATACATAGGCTTCACCAGATTCGATTAGAACATCCTTGTCATCATACAAGATGGGTGTTTCACCAGATTTTGCATGAATCATTAGATCACCTACCGAGGGTAGAGAATCTACATATTCAAGAAAAGCTGGCATCTTCTCTTCAAGTACGGACTGATTGTTTTCAGCGCTTGATACATCACCGTATAGGTTTGCATCAATGTAAACAAGCTTACGCTCCTTGACATCAATGTAAGCCACATACTTAGTCAGATTATCACCCTTGAGAGGAAATACCATCTGAGCGCGACTTGGTTCATATAGCTTACCAGTCTCAGCATTCTCACCCATCTGAAGAGTTGCAAGAACCTCATCAGATTCAGAGAACGACTTCTTACTGTAGCAAAGAATGTTCCATACCGCATAACGAACACCATCAGCCGCAAGCTTGTCAAGATATAGATCGATCATCTGACATGCACGACCTTTAAGCTCACCGGAATTTACTGGATCACCAGAGAACACTGCTGACTTCTTAAATCTGGCTTCATTCCAGCAACATGAACCAACTGCTTTCCAATCATCATTGAAAAAATTCCAACCATTGTCATACCATGTCGTCTCATGAGGATTAGACTGCCAGTAACTTGCGCTACGAAGGAAGGTAATATTCTCAGGAATATCGAATGATGTTCCACGACCGTATTCTGCCAATTCCTGATCATTGGTGGCAAGTTTGATCTGTGAAGTACGCACATCTAGTTTCACACCATTTGGGAATAGTTTGTTTAGACGCTGCTTCAATTCACTAGTGACCAGCTTCAAGATGAATGACAAATCCTTACGTTCAATCTTGGTCTTCTCATTAGGAAGAATCTGCATCTTGGTCCAGTTTCCCTTAGGAGCAATGGTCAAGTTCTTGCGATCATTGATCGTAAGTAGATACTTCTTAATTTTGATTAGCTGAAGAGTTGTTAGTGACGGAACAACCTTACCGAAGCTCTTGAAAGCTTCAATGCCAAAGATGCCATACATACGATGGAGTGCGCGGAAGTACTCACCCGGACGTGTTTCAAGAAGCTTGAAGACCTTATTGCCTCCACCCTTCCACACGCCTTCACTCACAGCAAGTTCAAGCTTGCTGCTGAATGACTTAACTTCATCATTGTAAAGCTTATTGTAGACTTCTGAAATCTTACGGAACTGACGGTACTCACCCGGATGTAGCTGAGCAAGTAACTTCTTCCAAAGGTCTGCACGCTCAGCTACATCAGCCTCAAGGTTTTTTGAACCTGCTAGCATTGCTAGGATGGCACGACGATGAGCGCGTGAGAACTTCTTAAACTTAACTTTGGTGCGCAGGGAAGCATCAGCATCCGATAGTGCGGCACAGAGACGCATAACGTCTGTAGCATCTTCAACACGTATTGAAACCTTCAAAGCATTATCAACAACATACTTCAAGGTTTGAATCATGTTTTCCTTGAATCCAAAACCGGTAGAAGTGAGAACTTCAGGAATGATCTGTGGATAGTCCTTAAGAAATACTTTCATCGATTCAGACTGAATATCAGTCCACTTAGTCTTGTTCTCTACAAGATCAATAAAAATATTAAGAATCGAATGGTCAGACGAAAACTGAAGTACCTTAAGCTGACGCTCTTCGAAAATGGTTGGACGGGCCAATTCTTCCTGTGTGAAGTTATCCTTATGGAAACCCATGTACATTAGAATCTGCTTGACCCAATATTCTGACTGTGCCATGTCGAGAACTTCCTTAGGGAAGTTCTTATAGACAACAAAGTTGTCCATGTTGCGATCAGCACCAGTAATGGTCTTAAGGTTCGGCTCAAGCTTTGTCCAAAGAAGAGTTTGCTGACCCTTAGTCAAACCAGCAAAGCAAGCAAGTGCATCCTTAGAGAATGCAAAACCATAGGTTGCAAGGTTCGAAACAAACGTGGCAACAATATTTGAGTCAAAAATCTTCGATGTAACCGGTGCGGCAAATTCATTAACTTCAAAGCTAACAAGGTTATGGCGAAGGAAGATTTCAGTGATATTCATATTGTTGTCCTTTATTTGTTTGAATAAAAAACCCTCTTGCGAGGGTTTTGGAATAGGTGCAGGAAAGCGGATTGCTAAGTTCCAGATTTAAGATTGATGTTTTTAGAAGGAAGCAATTCCTAGCCTGCGTAGTCTGGTAATTGTAAGAAGTAATTACAGAAAGTTATTTAGAAGGAACTTCTTACTAGCCTGACGATTTGAATATTATACATCTTAACAGGTTAATGTCAAGCTTTGAATTAGTGGGTGGTTGTTACACCACCCGTGCTATTGGGTAATACGGGAGCAACCCGCATATGGGCTTACGCTGCTAGAGCGTAATCACCATAGAATGCATTTGTGTTAGCATTTATAGTTTTTTAAGGTTTTACGAACCATTCTGAAACGAACTGTAAACTTGCCTATTCTAGTCCCGGTCGAAGCCAATACATCCCCATCAAATATACTCTCATTGACGAACCTAGTTGCAGGTTTCGATCCTGCTTTCGCCCATCGTGCTAGCAGTGCCACGACAACACTGGTCATAAGAGTATATTTGGTGGAGATGGCGGGATTCGAACCCGCGTGTCGCGACCCTTTATTACTCGCTTTTCAGAGAGTTTCCTCTCAAACAGTCATGTTCTTATTTATATCACATTATTACGGAATGTCAATGCTTACCATGTTATCAAGATTAATTTTTGGCACTCTTATCAATTCATCATCATCGACACAACCCATAACCTTCACGTTCGGATCACTGACACATTCCAGAAATAGATGATTATAAACTGTTCCTTCTTCCCTATCTTCCAAATATCCAATGACTTTGAATACATGACCTTTGTAGTTATCATAGTAAGGATACCATGGCCTAAGAGGATTAAACACCTTAGGATTAAAGATTACAAGGGTTCCAATTTCAAACAGATTCATTTGTCAATCTTTTACTTTTTTGTGAGGTATGAGCGCTTCAACGCAACGTAGCATACCACTGAACGGAACCTTGTCAGCCATAGCATTGTCTAGAGTCCTATTAGCAATGTTGTACTTGCGAGCAATCTTAATCTTTGAACTGAACTCTTCAATGATCTTGCCACGAGGACCGATGACACGATAAACCTTTACCATCTTTACTTCTTCTCTATTTTTAACAGAGAGCGTGTAATTGTTAATGGTTCTTCCAGCATCATAGATGTTATACATGACATTATTCTTGATGTTAAAGAACTTGCAAGCTTCGCTAATGTTCTTAAACTCAAGGGTCTGTTGTGTTGGATTGTATTCTCTTACCAAGACTCCTTTAGCACGGGAATACATAGGCTTTCTAATAGCATCGTTAATGGTTGTTTCGCCAATATTTAATGCCTTGCTTGCGGCAGCAATAGATGGATATATCTGATGGCCTTGTACACCTTTACCCATGGCCCAAATCATCTTACCGCCAGACTTAACAGCCTTGGATAGGATTGATTCTTCATGTTTCTTAGCTTCGATATGACGCCAATAGAAACCATAAGCTTTGAATCCACTGAGCATACACATGTGCATGTTACCAGTGATGCTAACTGCTCTCTTGTTGCCGGGATCATTATCCACCTTCAAGACATTCTTAACAACCCATTTAGCAGCTTCTAAACGTGATCCGAAAGTCTGGATGGATTTGCCTGTTAATGGATGAATCTGTTCAAGAGCGATCTGCTTCCTGAACTCTCTACCATTGAAGCTATCGGCATTATGTGTGAACACATCTAGACGTAAAGCATTTTTCTTAGCTTCACTATCAACCCACTTGGTATCTGTTGTGCGGCCTTCAACGAAGGCTTCTTTAATTATACTCATTATTTGTATCCAATAAATGAAGGTGCTGGATGCTGTTCATCTAATGCCATACCGATAAGCCATGGTAGGTTAGACATACAAGCTTCCTTACGGTTCATGATATCCTTAATCTTAAATAAGTCAACCTCTTCATCCGTAAGAGAACTGTAACCATTAATAGAATCGAAGCGTGTTGCATAAACAACAACATTCCAATACTTTTGGTCAATGTCACCAATCGTACAAACATGAAACCATTCTTCACCAATGGTTTCTAATCCACATTCTTCTCTAAACTCTCGTGCCATAGCATCAGCCGGAGTATCATCGAACTCTTCGATTTTACCACCAATACCATTAAGTAAACCAGCCTGATTCTTCGGACGGTTCTTTCTAATCAATAGGACTTCATCGTTATAGAACGCAAAACCAACAACATAATTAATCATAATTTATCCTCTTCAAGATCGTCTTCGCTCTCACAATTATATCCTGCAATCTCACACAGGTCTTCTAGGAGTTGATATGCATCTTCATGACTAGCATCAGTCAGATGAATTTCTTCGGCACAGTAAATATCATTCTTTTCGATAAAAGCTTTAATGGCAAACAGTAAACGTTCACCCTTCCTCTTATCGACTGATTCTCTTCCTGTAGTCATTAGTAGATACCTCTGATAGCAGTGACGATACCCTTCTCAGAGTCAATGTTTAAACGATCACTATGGCGATGTGCCTGATCATCAACAATTATTTGGCGCACAGTCATATTCTTTGAACGAGCAAAGTCAGTCAATACTTTGACTGACTGACCAATGTATACTTTAAATTCTTCAACTCTGTCATTATTATCACTCCATTCCATAAGTGCTTCGATCATAGATTGATCGCAAATTGCTTGTAATTCTTCTTTAAAAGATTCAAATACTTTACGTTCATAATTTAAATAACCTGCTGTACTGTATTTGATCTTATAACTACTTAATTCAGATATTGGTTGCTCAAATTTCTGTTCAATAGCTTTGATTACACTATCGTATTCAGCATCAGATAATTTTACAGAGCCAAAGTTAGGTGCATACGTCCAAGCCAATCCCATTAACTCATGTGTTACTGGACTCATTATGTTGTCAGGCTGTTGCATGAAGATGACATCTTTCTGATCCATCTGACTCATATTAAACACTATTACATAACGACCTATACCATCTGCGTTCCAGTTAGTTAAATAAGATACTTTACCATCTTCAATGGATTTAAAAATTTTCTCAAGTAAACTGTTCATTCTCTTTCCTTATACCAATCTAGGTTCCAATCAAATGCTTCAATTTTATCGAAGACGATATGAACCTGCAAACCACATGGCCTACCATCTGTTACTGCCCTACCATCAACACTAGCGAGATTATATTCAATTCTCTCTTGGTACATAAACTTAATAAAGTCGGTATATGCTCTACCAATGTATTCCTGATAGTCTGAAATTCGAATCATCTTTCTGAATTCTCTAATTTGTTCATCGGTTGGCGGCGGAAGATTTTTAATATGTTCTAGCAACTCTGCAAAACTCATAACCATTAGTATACTCGATATTTGTAAGGTCTACCAAAATCAGTCTTTTGCTTTGGTAGAGGTGTGATGGAATCTACATATTCTTGTAAAGTTCTAAATGCTGAATCATGGTTATGCCAATACGCATGTAACATCAAAGGATGTCTAATACCAACCCATACCCACGCCAACTTCCTAGCAGAAAAGGTATTTTTCACTAGGAATTTATATCCTGTTAACCAATTACCTTTTCTTATACCAAATCTATCATCATTAAATATTACAATTTTCATATTATCCCTTACACATTAAACTCATCTTTGAACTCATCTACCGATAGTGTCTTGATACCCAACTCACGAGCCTTCACGGCCTTTCCAGAGGTTGAGTTAGGCTCAGCCGTCACAAGGTGTGTGGTGTTCTTAGAGACCGAGCTACCGACCTTCGCACCAGCCTTTTCAAGCTTGGACTGAAGGTCTTTGTCACGGAAGCCAGTGAACACGATATTCATACCCTTGAACTCATCAGTCTTCACTTCAACGATGAAGTTCAATCCTAGGCGATCTTTCAACTGTTTGGCGTTATACAAACCATTAACGAAAGATGTGGCTGTCTTCATTTCGAAACCATCAAAACCCATGACATCAGATAGCTTAAGGTTCCAGACATCTGACTCATTAGTTAGATTCTTAATAAGAAGCTTTGACTTACGAACACCGAAGCCAGAACCAAAGTACATGACTGCACCAAGATAAGTAGGCAGAGTCAGGCCAGCAAGACGACGCTCAAGACTTGTGAAAATCTTGGAGCCATTGGAACCAATCACACCTTCCCATTCAATTTCCATTAGATTTAGAATGGTATCAATAACTTCTTCATAGCTACGACTACGAAGCTTGAAAGCATCGAATACCTTAGCCATGCTTGATTCCTTAAGAAGATCGACTTCCAAGGTTTCAAAGAAATCTAGAACCTGCTTAAAGATTACATCTGAATCACTCTGATAGTTCTTACGAACGAAGTCAACCTTATTCTCATCCCACTCCCAATCACTATCAGGATATTGTGCAACGATCTTATCATCAGGAATCACGTCTGTGATGTATGGAATGACCTCACCTGAGCGAACTAGCTTGACAGTCTTACCCGGACCAATTTGGTTATCTACAATAAACTTACCATTGAAACCAGTAGCAAAGGTAACAGTAACACCGCCGATCTTGACAGGTACGATTTCAACGCGTGGCTTCTCACGTCCCCACTTACTGACTTCGTAGTGAATTTTTACAACCTTTGATTCCTTAATAGCGCTTGCATCCTGCACTTTGTACTTGACCGAATGCTCAGGGTTCAAACTAGAAGAACTTGAAAGCGTCTTCTGTGAATTCTTGTCATTGATGGTTACTACGATACCATCTAGCTCATAGTCTGATACAACGCGTGCATCACGGAGAGCCTTTGTCAGCGTAGGATCAGATACTTCAGAGCCAAAAATTTCATCATGTGCGACCACAGAAAATCCAAGGCTCTTCAATATAGCCAAGTCACCTTTCTGTGATGCAGTTAAATATTCATCTGATCCATCGACAATTTGATAAGCAACGAAATCAATATCGTTAAGAACAGCATCATCAGTGGTGCTACGGTTCATTGCACCAGCGACCATGTTACGTGGGTTCGCGTAAGCACCTGACCAATTCTTTTCAAACTTATCATTAGACATGATCAACTCACCACGAATGGTAAGATGGCCGGTACCTGTGATTGACAATGGGATATTAAGTTTCTTGACGTGACGTGAATAATCTGCACCTTCATAACCGTTACCACGGCTATAGGCGATCTGGAACTGACCATTCTTATACTGAAGCATGCAGCTTACGCCGTCCAGCTTATGACTGACGATGACCTCCTTAGTCTTGAGGCCATACTTTACGACCCAACTAGTGGCATCGCCTTCATAGATTTGCGTTAGCGAACCCATGGTATATGGAAGCTTGATCTTGCCGCCGCGAACGTCAGAGCCAACCTTCATAAAATAGGAATGGTTAGGCTGCATCTTCTGCGCCTTAACCTTCAATTGGTCATACTGAGCATCAGAGACCGATGGAATACCATTGGTATATTCATCGTCCCAAAGCTCAAGCTGTTCAACAATTGATTTAATGTTATCCATAAAAAAGCCTCATGTAGATATTTAATTCTACATGAGGCTACAGGAGAAATCAAGGAACGTTAGATGAACTTACTAACCTTACCGCTTGGCATGTACTTAGCAAATTTTGCTTCAGTAATAGGTGTCAAGCCATGGTGACGACTAAAATATTCTTTTGCTTCTTTTATGTCCGCTTTGTATAAAGCCTTAGGCTCAGGTAGTTCTACCTTAAGCTCAACACCAATCACACCCTCAACATCATAGGCTTTAATAATCGTTATTATTTGGTCAGCAGTAATACCTTTACCACCCTTGACGATATCGTAAACGATCTTATTTACAAAATCAATCTTTTCCTTAGTACCATCGGCTTTAAGGCGAGTAATCTTCAAATCTTCCCATCGGTTTGCATCAATTTCCCAAGCCATGAATAGAAGTCTATTGAACTGCGCTAGAATTTTGTCCGTAGCATATGACATATACTCACGCGTCATATACTCAAACAAACAATTAATCAACTCTTGTGATGGTTCCCATTCTTGGTTGAATGAACGAATATACATTAGAAGAGCCGCCACGGTGTTTTCTTTTTTTACATCTACGTGGGCAAATATACCTTCTAATTTCAAACGTAACTTGCGGCTATTGCGAAGGTCTTCTTGGAAAGAGAAAGGGTCTTCAATGTTTTTAGCCATAAAGCAATCATTATCGTCAACACCTTCGTAATGGGCGATATCCTTCAACATTCCCTTAATCTTTCTGCGGGAAGTTTCGTATTCAATAGCAGTGGTGACAGCACTAATAATTTCGTCCTGAGCTTTCTTGATATTGTCGTTCAATGCTTCAACGGCTGCATTCGCGGAGTCTACGATAATTTTAAATCTTTCGTAGTTCTCATGCTCCATAGATTCAACATCATCCATGATCAAATCTTTGATCGCACTTCTTGATACCTGTTCTATTGCCATACTGATGAATTTGGAATCCAGTGTCTCATCATCATATTCAGGAAGAGTGAAATCGTAGAGGTAAGGAATCCACTTGAAGACAGGATATTCATCCGATGTGAAGTTATCTTTGTCATCATCTAGAATGCCTTTACCAATAAGCTCAGTTCTATTAAGTAATCTGTAGTTAGAGTATGCATTAGAATAGATTCCCGCATCATTTAGAGCATTATAAAAATTGTCTGTCTTGATCAGGACGTTTGAACCGACATCTAAAACAAGTTCTTTGTTTAGTAGGTCTTTCTTAGGGAAGAAAGTATAGCTCTGGCAATGCTTGGTTAATTCCATAACAATGTCTTGGAATCTTCCTCTATGTACCCTAGTAAGGTCATAACTCATTTTACTTATAAAATCTTTACCAAATGACTCCAAGAATGAGTCTTTAACGTAAGGCAGTTTGGTAGCAAAATCATCAAGCTCACTTTCCATATCAAAATTTATTGAAATGAAAGAACCATAGATGAATTGCATCTTATCAAAATGTGAATGACTAATTATGTTGGAAATTACTTTATAATCAGAGGGTTGTAGAACTTTTGAAAACATTTTTAAATCCTTAATAGGTGTCTAAAAATATTTATAGTCCGTTAAAAAGCGTGAACCTGAGAGCCTTAGAAGTCTCTCAGTTCTTCCATGTATTCTTCCACGATTTCAATTTCTCCAATCTCATCGTCAATGTTTTTGATACTCTTAGGATCAAAGTCACCACAATCATATGATAGAGATGTATGAATCTTATATTCAGGGAAGTCATAGGTTGCATCATATTCATCCATGATGTACTCATGACGCTTGACTAATTCATCACAATCAAAACGAATGACTAAACAATTAGTTTCTTTGTCTTCATTTCTGGTCTTAAAAATTTCTAGCTTGGTTGGCTTACCGATCCATGGCTTTACTAGTTCACCATCAGGTTTAAAACCATCACAATGCTTTCTAGAATAGATCACAGTACAGTGGAACTCATCACTAGGAGTCGGGTTTGGGATATCATGTTTTTTGATGAAATCCTCAAAACTCTTAATTGTCTCACCAGAGAATTTAACCGCAACGTAAGTTCCCGGCTGCTTCTCTTTCAATGCTTCATTCAAATCAACTAATTTCATATAAATCCTTATATTTTTCGGGTCCATCTTTCAAAGCGTAGGTCTTCCGTTTCCTCAATAACCTCATCAAGCTTGAACGCATATTCCAACCATTCCTGATTAAAGAACGTATCACATTCATAATCTTTCTTGATTCTGGTTATATATCCATATTGTGCCCCAAATACTGGATGTTCTAGGGCATAATTATAAATTGACGTACCGCCAATAAAGATAAATGGGTTAGACATTAGTGAAAAATTATCAATACGCGAATGTTTTGTAACCCATGTTGTCTCAGGAATGTCCCTTGATGTGATTACATAGCACTTACGTTTGGGTAGAAGTTCTAATGTCTTCTCTGGATAGCCACGCATTTCAGCTATCTCTTTATAGGTATTGTAACCTAGGATGCAGTGACCATTGATAGTCACTTTTTTAAAGAAGGCAAAATCTTCTTTATAATGCCAAGGAATCTTATTATCCTTGGCGATACCCCATTTCTCATCGACTGCTACGATAAAGAAATTCATTCGTTCACCAAGAGCAGGTCTTTATCTTTATTGACCCACTTATTGTATTGACGGTTTTCAGGATCAGTAACAGATAGAGGACGAATCTCATGGAGAACTTTTGATCTACCAGAACGTAGAGTTTTTTCAGCACTTCTTCCAGTGAGAACAACCTCTTCTCCATTATACACATATGTTTGCATTGACATTTTATCTTCTCATTAAAGTTTACCATAAATAATTAGGTAATCGAAAGGTTTTTTTATTAAACAGCTATCAACCCCGATACACTCAACTACATACTCTTCAGTATATATGTCTCTTCCTATCGAGTCAATTTTTAGGGAGTGCGTATGAATTCATAATTGTCCCTATCTTTCTGACAAACACCCCTCAAACGTTTTAACTGAATTTCGGAGTATACAAAACCCATGGCTAGAAAAATAACTAAGAAAAAAGCAAGATCAGAAAAAATGAGCTTCGTCCATGAAGTCACACATAGTAATATCGTAGCCATTCATCAGGGACCAAAAACAAAATCTTGGTCCCTACACGACTTGAAAGCCATCAAGCCAATGACTGCTAAGCAGGGTAGCTTAATTGAATCATATTTTATGGATAATCATCTAGTCGCCAGCGGTTCTGCTGGTACAGGTAAATCATTCCTAGCTCTTTGGCTAGCATTGAATTCCCTACTAGATAAGGATGAGCCACAGGACCACATCATCGTCGTCAGAAGCGCCGTTGCTTCCCGTGACATCGGTTTCCTACCGGGAACTGCGGAAGAGAAGCTAGAGCCATTTGAAGCCCCTTACAGGGACATCATGCATGAACTTCTAGGTCGCTCAAGCTCATATGATGATTTGAAGGATGCAGGTAAGCTTAAATTCATTCCTACATCATTCGTTCGTGGTTCCACTTGGGATGATGCTATTGTCGTTATTGACGAAGCTCAGAACCTAACCCTTCACGAATTGAATTCTGTGATTACCCGTGTAGGCGTAAATACTCGTGTTATCGTTTGTGGTGACTACAATCAGAATGACTTGGCTAACAAGCGTTATGAAACCAGTGGATTCAAAGATTTCTTGAGAGTGGCAGAAGCTATGCATGATTTCGATGTCGTCAACTTCACTAAGGAAGATATCGTTAGAAGTGAATTCGTCAAGGCTTGGATTTCAACCTTGGAAGATTTAGGACTTTAATTCTAAAACGTAGATAAGCGAAAGGGACGCACATGCGTCCCTTTCTTATTTCATGGCCTTGAAAAGATCAACCAAATCTGGCAATTTACCGTGATCAGTAAACTTGACTACTCGCTCAGGCTTACCAAGAATACGTGTAACCACTTCCCTTAATTCTTCAAAGTCGGATGCACGCTCTAATGTAAGAACCGTATCCGCATATATTTCTTCATCACATTCACTATATTCATTCCACCAGTTACCATACTTCGTAAACTTTAGGTTGAGTATAGCATCAAACTTATACAATGACTTGGGGTCGAGGTCTTTAAACTCTTCCCAAATATAATCAGACCAATACATATCCATCGACTCACATGTGCCTGCCGGATCACCAGAGTAGCTAATGACTGAAAATATATTTTCAAATACCTCTCTGGTAGATGGTCTTAGATATGCAGAAGCATAAATTTTAATCACCATTACAAGTCTCCAACATTTTTTTAAACTTATCTATTTCTGCATGCTTAAAACGATTCGGACACAATAATAGCTTCTCTTTAGTATAGAAAATATAGTCTTCATCATCCACGGCAAACCATGCCACACCCGGATAATTTTCCGTCATATAATGACGACATTCATCTTCACGATTATATGTGAATGATGTATAAGTTACGCCATGGTGGGGTGTCTGACCTACGATCAAATCTCTGATGGATTCTGGAAACTGTTCTACCAGCCATTCATGCTTATAGCTATAACGCCATGAGGTTGAGAATACAATCTTGATGTCATACTCATCAATAGAATTATTGATTGCTCTGGCAAAGTATGGAGTGAAGGAGAAATCTTTAAACTCTGCATCAGTCGTATCTTCATCACGAAAGAATGGATGCATACAACCATCGAAGTCAGTGAAAACAATTACCTGTTTCTTCATACCATTGGCAGCATTGTGTTCAAACGCTGCCATTAGTGTAACCTCTATATGTTAAAGAAATTCTACGACCACACATAAACCCGGCCTTGGGAATCCTATGCTGGTGTGTATCCTGAAATCCTGCTGACATGATGCAAAGGCTTCCGTTCTCAAGCTTTAACTTGGTTACATCATCGTTGCTACCATTTTCTCTAAACCAAATCTCACGTTCAACCCCAAGGCTGACAATGCAGATTGGCCTAGAGTCATCCATTTCTGGACTGTCATCGGCATGCCAACCCAAGTGGTCGGACTGATCTTCATAGCGATTCAAGAAGCAGACTTCATACGTGGATTCAGTCTCAATCTGAAGCGCATATTCAATGAATGTGATCATTGAATGTTTGGCTTGTGATGGATACTCTCTTTCATATGGTGGTGTGCCATAGGTGTAAGCAAAGCCAAACTGACTTACATAATATTCCATACGTGGAGTGTTCCCACGCTTAACCCAATCCAGTTCAGTGACTAGAATTTCCAGAACCTTATCTGGCTCTGGTATAAAATTTGGTATGTACTTAATATCCATTACTTAATTCCTAGTTGTTCCTTTGTCATAGTCATGAAATCAACCCATGATGTGACCTTTGCTTTCTCACCATAATCAACACGATCATCTAGTGGAATGGGTCGATGTTCTTTTAGAAATGCATTAAGGTCTTCACTATCAGTGAACCATAGGCGACACTTGATGCGCTCTCGCTTAACAACTTCATACACGTTGCCGTCAGCATCCTTCTGTTTAGAAAGATAGCCTCGGTCGAATTCAAGTAGTAGTTGCATAATTAAAATTCTTTAATTTGAATTGAAAGACTTTTTAATACATTACTCATGCTAGTTGCAGTTGCTTCTAGCATTAAATCGAATGTAAATGGAGCATAGTAATCCATTTCAGGATCACCATTTTCAAGAAATGTCGTACACTTAAGGCCTGAAAAATCAAGATTCTCAACTCGTGCAATGAAGATGACAATATCTTTCTTCTTTGTATAGTCAAATTTCCCAAGGAACTTAAGGTCTGATTCTTGAAAAACCAAACCAGATTCTTCCTGACATTCACGAAGGGCAGTCTGTACGAAAGTTTCACCTTCGTCCTGACGACCCTTGAAGATATCCCAATGTTTATTATTTGTGGCATGACCTAGAGCATACTGATTGCTTTGAATCTTGACTAGGATACCAGCAGAAATTACCTTAGACATTAGAACTCTCCATTACATGCGAATGTCGCTACTTTTTTGCACTTAGTGCATACCTTATAGAAAATGAGACAGGGCTTACCCGTTAACATTTCCTGTACTCTTTTACCTCTTGCATCGTACACCCAATAATGAAAACAAAAGATTGATTTAAGTTTAAATATCATTAGACTAACTTCAGCAATTGTGTTAAAGACGATATAGAATCATATTGATTATCGCCAGTCCTGTCAAGTAAGGTGCTATTCCATCCGAAGTTACGTGGACTTTCCACATCAGCTTTGAAGGTATCACCTACCATGTGAATATCGGTCCCATACATCCACAATGCTTTCTCAACGGCCATGTAAATTTCAATGTCCGGCTTTGTATAGCCCTCTGCGAAGCTCCAAACGTAATGGTCGAATACATCCCCAAAGATGTGCACAATGGGCTGTGCATAAGGATGTGCGAGGTTTGAACAAACGACAAGCTTCATTCCTCGCTTCTTAAGAACTTCTAACGTCTGCTTGACATCAGCAAATTCCTTGATTGACTTCAACTCAATTGAAAGCTGATCCATGAGATGTGGAAGCTTCAAGCTTCCACCAGCAAATGCCACGGTCTCTTCAAAGGTTACTGGATGTGTCAACGGGTTCAAATGTTTGAACCCGTTGATGTCCGTCAAGTTTTTCAACTGCTTGTAGGGATACGTCCTTTCATGAATTTTTACGATAGTCCCATAAGCATCAAATACAACTGCCTTGGTCATTACCGTCTCCCCAGCAGTGCTTCTTCAAATGCCGAGATAAGATTAAAATGGATTCCATTCCAAAACTTACTCTGAGCAGCATCAACATTTTTAAACTTGATGTCTGCAATCATTTCTTTAATCTCTTGAGCATCAGGCTTCTTGCCTTCAGCCCATTCGAAGCGCTTCATTTCGCAAGACAAAAATTCCTTGGTGTCAAGGAATGCTTCCATCATATGAAGAATCTTCTCCAAGTTATCCTTGGTATTGACTTGCCATGCCAGCAGAATCGCGAACAGGTCTTCGAAGAAGTTAGGGTTCTTCTGGACCATGATTCGAATGTTCATCGCATCGAAAATATTAACAATTTTCTTGATGGAATCCTGCCAAATGTTATGCCCAAACGTGTCGCCGTACTCGCCAACGAAAGTAGCCAGTTCAATAACATCCACAGGCAACTTAGCTTCGCGCAAAGATTTAACAAAATTCTTCTTGTCTGCCATTCTATCCGGGGTTGCGTACCAATGGGTAGAGTAAAATGCAGCAGCACGAACCAGCACCTTTCGTTCATCTGAAAACGAATCCGTCAGTTCAACCACCGGTTCGAACAAATCACTGTAGGCGTAAATCCCATGCTCCATGTTGGTAACGTATTTCAACGCACCACAATTAGCTAGCACTTTGAAGTATTTGGCCGGTTCCTCAGTTAGCAGACTTTTCTTGGTCTCAGCCCAAATGCGATCCTTGGAAACATGATTCAGCGCACCATCCAGCACCATTTTGTCCACCATGATCTTAGTCATGATGTCAATCTTGAATTCAGGGAAGCGAGCATTGAAACGAGCCAGACGCAGGATACGCAGAGGGTCTTCAGCAAAAGCTTCAGACACATGACGCAGCACCTTGTTCTCGATGTCCTTCAGACCACCATAAGGGTCAACCATTTCACCTTCAAAATTATGCGGAACTGCGATAGCATTGATGGTCAGGTCACGACGACACAAGTCATCTTCAATAGAAACAGAAGAGTCAAACTTGGTTTCGAAATCCGTATGCTTCAAACCAGACTTGCGCTCGATACGAGCCAGAGCGTATTCATCATTGGTCTCTGGATGAAGGTATACTGGAAAGTCCTTACCAACCTGACTGAAGCCTTGAGCTTCCATTTCTTCTGGTGTAGAGCCGACGACAACGTAGTCATGGTCATGAGGAACCAGACCCATGAGAAAGTCGCGGACTGCGCCGCCAACTTGGTATACCTTCATCATAATTAATTCCTTATTTTACAAGTAGGGCTATCTTTTCTCCGCTACGCCATGGTGGAGAATGCATGAAACTTTCAATACCAATCACAATATGCTTAATACCATTGATAGAGACTTCAATGCCGATGAGGTGTTTGAAATTCTGACATTCAGATGGGTTTGTTGTTACGTAGGCTGTACCTCTACAGACCTTGAAATTCTCTTCTGAAATGAATTCTAGCATTATGCCCAATCCTTTACAACAGCAGGGTCAACAACAACGCGTTCGATTGGGACAATCGTAACAACATTGTTCATAAAATCACACACTGCTGCAAAAGCATGAGGTCCATTTTTGTCATGGAGAATTTTCATGACAATTTCATAAGTTTTCCTGTCTTCCTTGGCATCTTTGTGTTCATCCTTCATATTTTGAATACACTGTCTTGCATCAATTACGTAGGAGTTATTTTCTTTAAATTGTCCTTGATCAGCAAGCTTAACAATTTCAACAGAATGGTAATACTCAGCCTTCTGCCACTCATCAGCTTCATTAGCATACCCATCAATAGATTCGGGGATTTCAGCATTAACAAATGCTGAAATGAACACGGCCTTTTCAAGGATGTTATAACAAACCTGAAACATTTCTTGTATAGAACTTACGTAATAGATAACCTTATCATTGTCGTAATAGCCCAGCTTATGAACGACCTGCATAGGAAATTTAAGCTTCATACGCTTTATCAGCTTTTCTACATACTTGTCACTAAACATTTAAATTCTCCAAAAGAAAAAGATGCGACTTTATTAGAGTCGCATCTTATGTGTTAATAACGTAATTGTCAAGTTAACTTATTCAAATCCTAGTGTGGTTAATACCGAACGATTAGCTGCAATCTTCTTCTTGAGAACGTCTGTGAACAGTGTGACATCATCTGGTTCTAGGTCAAGGTGAATACCATTGCTTAGGCGGATTGTCACTAGAACATCCATCGCAGCCCTTCCAAGGTGAGTCACTGCCTTCTCAAGAGCTTCGATCTTCTCTGCAAGCTTTACTGCTTTACGTGCTGCTTCAATAGTATTCATTATTCAAATAATCCATAGCCGGGAACTTTTACCAAATATTTTAATGATTTTGGTGCTTCACTTTTATAATATTCTAATTTAAGCGTTGGGTCAATATAATTAAGAATCATAATCCAAAGCTGAAGTAGAAGCTCTGGTTCCTGAATATAGAAACCATCTTCATCCTCATTCTGTTCAAAGAATTGATCATCATTAATTCTTGTCTTAAACTTATCCCAAATTCCAGTAGCACGGAGTTGAACCATAATATCTGGATCAATCGTGCTTTCTTCATACATACTACAGATATCACCAATGGCGAATCCTAGAACCTCAGGCGAGCGCCAGTGAGCCTTTACGATATCATCAATAAGTGCTGGTGAATTAACCATAAAGCTCTCGCTTTGACCATGGCCATCCTTAGACCAGTCACCAATAGGGAATTCATATTCGTACATGTTTGCGTCTTGTGTATCTTCTTGTGTCATAATTACATTCCAAATATATTGTTTAATTCAATTTCATCTAGGACTTTAACTATCATGTCACCATGGCACGATTTCTGAGGTTTACACCAACAACCTAAAGTCTTTCCACGCAATGATTCGATGTCATCCATTAATTCTTTATTTTCACGAAGGTAGCGTTCAAATAATTTGATGACCTCAGAACGGATAACACCACTGCCTTCACGGTGTGGCGATCCTAGATATTCTGCTTCTTCCTTCGTTAGGATGTGATCCCTTTTATAAGGATTTCCCCATTTAGAAGTTCGATCAATCATTACATCATATTTTTCTTTTCTATGATGAACCACTTTAGTTTTCATCGTCTCTTTGCCTTTAAATCTTTACGAGACGTTAGATGCCATTGATAACACCAATTGCATTTGTAGACACGGAGGAAGGATGTACTCTTTCTATTAAGTTGATTATCGACAACCGAGAGTGCTTCACGCTCGGTTTCATAACCATTCTTTCCTGTATGCCTACACGTACTCATTCACTTACACTTTCATAGTCTTCAGGTTTATCGCACCATTCCGGTAAAATCAATACAAAGATAAGGTAAGGAAAGATAATAAAAGATGACCAACAGAAATAAAGCATGATCATAGCGAAACGAACTAACCATGTTGGGATACGCAACCAGTAAGCAATGCCAGCACATACCCCAAACATACCAACAAATGGAATTTTCTTAAGAGAGCGCATTGATCTTTTCCTTTATGAGTTCATAATCTTTATACAGCGCTGGGTCAGATTCGCTAACCTTTGAGAACATGAATCCATAACCGAATTCCCAGTTACTAAAAACCCTTCCATCGCCACCCCAATCTTCAATTAGACCATGAATGGTGTCATACATTTTTTCATCTTCTTTGGTTTCAATAGTGAATCCATTCAAACCACGTTCAGCATAACTTGGGCCATCATTCCAATCAATTCTGTTGGCTTCAAGATAATGCCCAAGATGTAGATATTTGTTCTTCTCTAGAATAGCATCAAGAATCTCACTAGCATCTGCATCGTATCTGGTCTCATATTTCACACGTAGATGCACTATAACCTTCTCTGCATCAACTTTAGCCTTTTCCTTGACTTCTTGACGTTTGATTTCCTTGATCTTGGCAATACGCTTAACTGATTCTTCCCTAGCAGCTACGAGACTTTTTTCCGCAGCAGACTTATGAAAATCATATGAGTCAGTAGAAGAAATATTTCTTTGAAGATCACCGATATATCCAGCCGTGTGACCAATAGATTTTTTAGTTTTAGAACGTGTGGTAGGGTATTCATATGTTGTATAGCCTGCTGGAATACCTGCTGCACTCATCATGAATGATAGCTTTTCTTTAAGTTTCTTATTATTCTCAAGGGCAGCACCATTGTTAGCATGCATCAAATTGATCTTTTCAATATACTCAATAACAGTTTTTTCATGCTTTTCAAGGCACTTATTGATCTGTTCCTCAGTATTAGCCAGATGATCAGTTTTATAATAACTGTCATACTTGACTTTAAAAATATAATCCATATGTGGAGAATTCCATGTTGGAATAGTCTCCACTTTCATGTTTGGAGGAAGGTTATCATTAGCCTTCTCTTCCAACTTGGCGATGTGATTGCGAAGAGACGTCAAAGTATCTTCGACTGTTTTTACGATGTCCATAAAAATGGCTCCACTATTGGGAGCCATTCTAGGATAATTAAATTGTTTAGTCAAGCTTAGTCGCGCAACTGATTATATTCAGCAGCCCAAATCTTTTCAAAGCCTAACTGTGCAGCATACATGTCAACAGTTTTGATGTCAGCATCATCTACAAAATTTACAATTAGCACAAGAGGTTTTGTTTTATCAAATTTTAAAAAAGTATTGATAAAATTTTTGAGAGGTAAATTCTTGGCTGACCCAAAGGTTCCATTTCTGAAATCAACTGGACTTCTTAAGTCGATCAACTGACCACCCTTATCTAGAAGGGCATTTACTTTACTTTTATTTGCGAACTTCATTTATCTCTCCTGTTGTCAGCGAGAGATAAACTCTCGCTTAATTTTTATCGAATACCTGTCCGATATCATAGATTCGCTTAAAGCTGGAATCGGTTACATTCCATGGCATATCCATAAGTATAGTGTTCTCAATTTTACTATGAGTTGAAAAATCGTTACAGTTGTCTATATTATCGTCTACGGCCATAATCACGTTATCATAAATGTTTGCATAGTAAGATTTCTTGATCGTATGGCTTGACACATGAATGTTGTCATATGGAATACCATTACGGTCGAACCATTCCTTCGTCACGTTGTACGCGTCAGGGTGGTAGCCTCTGGACGTAATGATGACGATCTTATGGCCCTGATCCTTCAGTGCGGTGAGTGTCTTCAAAGAGTTATCGTATGGCTCCATAGTAGTAAGAATATCGCTGTCAATGATCGCGTCAAATAGGTTCTCGATTGAGATACCATAAATGTCTGTAATATTGAAGCAATTCCACTGCTGCCAAGGAACGCTCTTCTTTGAGTATTTATCCAGAACTTTTTGCATTGGAACCTTGAGATTACCTAGCGTATCGTCAAGATCGAAAATGCATACTTTACCTGATTTCATCTGTATTCCTTGAAATTTGGTGGAGTATATCTCACCAAGGGTGGGTTAAACGAGAAAAAACGCCTGATCAATGATCAAGCGTTTAATATGCTTTCTTTTGTTAGGATTTCTTTTACGAAATTCATACCATCAGTTGCTTTCATTTCCAGATGGAGAAAGTCTTGAATTGAATATAACATATTAGGATCGATGATGACTCCTGTGGTACCCTTTGGCATGTACGTGTGCAAATGTGATGCTGGGAATACTTCTAAAGATGTTCCAACGATGATATATGCATGAGACTTCTTGACTGCTGCTATGGCATCTTCATAACGCTTGACATTCTCACCGAACCATACAATGTCAGGACGCATAGGAAGTCCACTCGGTGAACGATCATCTTTAGTCAGGTCTTTCTCCCAACGGAATGACTTCTCTTCACCGGCAACTTCTCTAACCTTTAGAATCTCACCATGTAAATGAATCACATTGGTTGAACCACCACGCTCATGAAGGTCATCAATATTCTGTGTTATAACAGTTACATCATAGAACTCTTCCAACTCAGCGATGATCTTATGTGCATCATTAGGTTGTGCGGCTTGAATGTCTTTGCGACGTTCGTTAAAGAAATGTAGAACCTTGTTAGCATCACGGTTCCAGCCATCAATGGATGAGACTTCTTCAATCTTATAATGGTTCCATAAGCCATCTACAGAATCACGGAAAGTGGCGATACCACTTTCCTTTGAAATACCTGCACCAGTCATAAAGACTAGTGATTTGCGCTCCATTACTTATTACCTTCTAGAATTTTACGCTCAACATCTAGATTACGGACTTCAGCATTTTCGTCAGAGTATTTCTCTGGATAACGTGCCTGAAGCTTTGCAATGTTACGAACCAAACCTTCTTCCCAATCAAGGCCAAGGGCATCGTTTAGAATAGCGTTATACCAACTAGCATCAGCCATTTCTTCTTGAATGTTGACTGCATCAATAGTACCACCAGTAATGTTCTTCTGTAATGCTGAAACAAGCTCAGCGGCTTCAGTAGCAACACCAATAACACCATGGAACACACGAGGGTTTACACCTTCAAGAACTTCTTCCTTCTGTTCGCTGTGATGACGATCAGCACAATTATCAAAGAACTTCAAACTATCGGATAGCTCTTGAAACTTCTCATTATATTTCTTTGGATTTTTGTAATAAATCTTTTTCTTAAGGCAGTCAAGCATTTCACCGGCAGTGACGAAGATTGCTAGAACATGTAGAAGTTCATTCTTATCAGCAATAACTTCATCAACGATTGACTCTGTGCGTAATGCTTTTTCTTGGTATTCTATTAAATTCATAAATGGGTCCGTTTAAGCGGTTAGTCTACCATTCATGAATCTCTTAATCAATCTAAAAGAAAAAGGCCGGTTACCCGGCCTTTTCTGTTTCCTTCTAAGAATTAAGCTTTCGCTCGTAATCCTTGTAGATTGGGGAGTTCTTGCTTACACCCTTGATAAGGAAGTCAAGCTGGTCTCCAAGAATGTGTCTATTCTCAAGAATCAAATGTTCATAGAACGATGGCTTGTATGGAAGATAATGTAGCTCAAGCTCAGCATCTGCAAGAGTCTTATTATCCTTCCAACGGTTACATGCTCCACATGCTGTTACAACATTTTCCCAAATATCTGGTCCACCTTTAGAAACTGGATGAACATGGTCGCGAGTTAACTTACCTTTTGGGTATATGGTATTACAATATGCACAAAGATAACGGTCACGTTCGAACAACATTGCATTAGAAAGTGTCGGGCTGTATCCAGCAAGGTCACGCTTCTTTGTACGTTTGCTCTTATCATGTTTTACAGCAACAATCGTGTCCATAACTAGCACAGACTGCTGTCCAGTTGAAGCATTCATTCCACCACGAAGTGTATGTGCATACTTACCTGTTGTCCAAAGGATACGATCCTTCGCCTGCAATGTTGCGAAGTCCTGATATGTAATCCAACGCAATGGCTCTCCTGAATCGGAAAGCTGCAAAATTTTGGGGATGTGGGTTCGCTTTTCAATTTCATGTGCAGTCGTCATAACATATTCCTTTGGATATTTAGTTCGTTCTAACCCTGTCGGACTCTGTTGAATCCTTCTGATGTATCGGGTATTTCATAGGTTTCAATCATATTTATTACAATGCCAATTGGGATGTTCTTACCAGTTTGACGAGCGCGCTCCTTCAAACGGCTTAACAATTCTTCCTGATCAACCATAAAATACACACATTCAGTGTGATAATCCTTAGGAAAACGAGACAGAATTTCCTTGCGTTTCTTAGCCGTAAGATTGGTTTGATCCCAAATCACATTCTTACGATTCTTAATAGCTTCATCCAACTGAACATACATACGCTTAGTAGCTTCCTTAACCGAAGTCTTCCAGACTTCAGAGTAAGTCTTACCCTGTTCCTTGGCAATCGTTTCTACAATATCATCGGTCGAGATGATGACACTATCGTGAGCCATAGTACCAATGTAAGTAGACTTACCGGACGCAGGTGGACCTACCAAGACAATCAATGTTGGGGTGTTAATATTCATTCTTTTGTTCCTTGTATATTATCAGTCTATAAAATTAATTCAAGCTAGAATATAATTATATTCAGTCTGCATTCACAAACTCTACTTCAATTCCAGCTTCAGCAAACATAGCTTTAGCAAAATCAATTTCTTCACCCCATCGAGTACGAAACTCATCTGAAGGTTCTACAGAAACGACACGCTTAATGCCAGCAGTAATCATGCTTCCGGCACATGCAGAGCATGGAAAGGTTGATACTGCCATCGTCATACCTCTTGTTGGCAGACCTTCAGCAGCACAATAGTCAAGAGCATTCTTTTCTGCATGCTGAATTAGCTTATATTTGGTTGGACGATCTTTCAGACGTTCATCATCAGCAAATGCTTCAGGGAAGCCATTGTAAGCCAAGAGACGAATGCGCTTACCATTGGCAAGTACAGCACCCACTTTGGTTGATTCATCCTTAGACCATGATGCAGCCAATCTAGCAGCATCAATCAATCGTTTATTCCACTTATCATTATTCATAATTTCTCCGTCTTAAATTGTATCTTTTGAGATGTATAATGTCAAATATCATATAAATAAAGAAAAAGAGAAAAACTATGAAAATTCTGCAACTTTTAGAATCCGTGATGGATTTTGATACTGATACACAATACAAATTAACTGGCGTTAATGCATTCTCAGAAGAGAATGGGATGATCGATGGATCATTTTCATTCGTTCAAGATAATGGTGTTGTTTACGCAGTGGATATCATGGTTAACCCTAAGACCCGTGGATTTAAGTTTGGTGATATTGATATTCAAGATCATGGTACTACTCATGATGGGAACCCTGATGACCTTAAGATTGCTATTAGATTCTTTAAGGATAACTTCCAAGAAATTGTAGCCCAACTTAAGCAAGACCTTGAAGAAAACTCAGATGGTCAGAAACCCTTCAATCGACCAACTGCAACAGCCTAAATTAAAAAGCCCGCTTTCGCGGGCTTTTTATTATTACCAATCACTACCAGATGATCCACTATCGAAGCTGGAAGAACCAGAATCAAAGCTTGAAGATGAATCTGACCAGCTAGACGAGCTAGAAGAACCGCTATCCCAACTTGAGGATGAGCTTGACGAGGAACTGGAAGAACCAGAATCGAAGGTGTCAGTATCACCATCATCAAATGTGGTTGTAGTGGTGGTTGTAGTGGTTGAACCAGAATCAAATCCACGATCAACATGGCCGACATATGGGTCACTATAATAGTGATCACGATGATGATCAGACAATGCTTCATTAAGAAGAACACCAGTCAGCATGCCATCGACATAACCATTATTGGTATTACCGACGATAACAGTCTGTGGGACGACTGAAGGCTGGACGATAACTGGTGATACTGGTACCGTTGGGCGAGTAACATTAGCCGATGAGTAACGTGGAACCGGCTGGCTAACACCAGCACCATAAGTACCACTGTTTGCGGTACGAGTTACCGGCTGACTATCAACAAGATCACGATAAGCACGTTCGGTCTTATCATCGATTTCCTGCTGGCGGCGCTGGATCGACTTATAGACCCAAACAATGATGCCGACGATAACAAGGACCGCAAGGGTGCCGAAGAAGTACGGAGCAACACTACCGGACTCATGTGCAGGCTGTACCGTTGGCTGACGAACAGTCGCAGTAGTAGTCGTAGTAGTTACAGACTTTGCGACATGCTGCGAAGTAAGCTTACCAACGAAATCATTATACTTTGAAAGGCTACCTGCATAACCATGCGATGGATCGATTGCATCAGCCTTGGACAGTGCTGTACGAGCTTCGCCAGTCTTGCCGAGATGCTGTTCAACCTGTGCAAGGTAATACCAACCCTTGGCTGATTCTGGATGTTCCTGAAGGCCTTGCTGAAGGTCTTTCTCAGCCTGTGCCCAATTACCATCGCGAGTGATTTCTGTCGAGATTTCAGCGAGTGACTTCATTGTGTGTTTTCCTGTAGGGTTATAAAAGTTTGGACACCGTTGTGGTGTCCACACAGAATACTTCTATTAATTCTTTCCGTCAATCAATTGTGATTGACTGGATTGGGACCGTAACCTGATTAGTGCTAAATCCAAAGATTAACATTCCATCCTTGTTGGAAGCATAGCACCAAGTATGGTCAACAGGGATAAAAAATTTTAAGTTAAATGGCTTAGCTGTAATTCCCTTATGAACAAAGAGTTCTCTGTTCACCCCATTAGAAAAATCTTCTGGTCTATACAAAGACCAATTATGGTCACGTTCAACAAATTCGGTTTCTTCTTTAAGACCAAAATGGTTGTAGGTCGTGTAAACATTTAAATATCCACCTTGCAAGTCAGCCTTTATATCACTACTATTGTAACCAGTAACAGCAATCTCAATGCAAGCATTGTCGTCATTGTGATATCTAATATTGAATGGCAACATTGCTTCACCTCTTAAGTGAATAGCTTCCAATGGGTATTTTTTAATCTTATTGAAATAATTACCAACTTCTTGATGTCTCTGCTTATAGTGAAGCTTTTCAAGTTCAGAATCTTTGTTTTCAATTTTAATTTCTGACATACTATTCTCCTATGTGTTATATCAGGATATGTCCTTTCGGCTACATAAGTAGCTATATTTCGACTAGCCATCAACAGTCTATCATTAAAATTAAACAGACGCTAGCTTTCTGATCTTGGTGGAAGACATATCATTATTACCTTCAATAAAAATATGGCGGTCTGATTCCATCAATGTCTTGTATCGTTTAAATGAATCACTCTGACTTCTACCTGCAACGATGCACTTACCCTTGTCGATAAAGGCTAGTGAGAAGTTTGCACGGTCACCACCGCAAAGGAGGTATGCATCATTGTTAAGATCAATGAGTTCCTTATACAGGCGAGTGAAGTTACGCGAACAACCATTTTCCATAGAATCTTCAAAGATCAATGAGAAGCTAAATCCACGATAGGGGAATCGACCCAAGAGAAGGCCGAATGCGGCGGTAAAACTCTTCTCGTTGAACTTACCTTTAGAGGTACGGTATTGCTGATGATCAACATGAATGATCACGATACCTTCTGTACCATGCTTTGCAATAGCATCAATGGCTTTGATGACGGTCTCAAGGTGACCTTCATGGAAAGGATAGAATGCACCAGAATACTGAATGACCGTCTTACCCTCGGGAAGACTGAAGGTCTTAGCATAAGATTCATTCCATGCATGAGGCTCTTGGAAATATCCAGCCTGTAGACAGAAGTCATATCCATACTTAGCTTCAATGGTTTGAAACCAAGGGTCTAGACAATCAAGTTCAGTAGCCATAATTATATTCCAATGTCAATATCGTTCAAAAACCGTAAGCCACATCACCCCTGATGATATAACGGTGCCCATCACCCACATACTTCTCCACCTGATGGCAGAGCCAGTGAGGGAAGATCAGCAAACGCCCCTGCTTAGGGGAAACACTCATGATAACCTCATTACTCATTTCTGTCCAGTCTGAGCGATCCTGAAACATAGGATGAATATGATGCTGATGATCCTTAACAAACTGGAAGTTACCGCCAGTACCACTAGGAGTATTGAGATACAGAACCCATGAGAAGAGAGTTGTATAACGCTCATCTGTGTTAACGAATGGTGCATCATAATGTGGAGTATGCATTCCACCATCAGCATACTTCATAAAACGAAGCCATGGTGTTGATCCAAGAAGTTCATAGCGTTCTTCAGGTTCAAACGGAGTTGCCATTACAGGCTGATATGAACCCGGACAATCCTTGCGCTCATACTTGTATGGCTGCATAAGAGTATGCATACCACCGATCTTGGTACGAACAAATTCACGGATAGGAACCATATTGTGAATTTGCTTAGTAATGACATCTGCAAAGTCTGTACCCCAAGCCATGGCGCGATGCGACCCAGCATTCTCTTCAGTATTAGCAAAACCATCAATACCCACTGGATATTGAATTTGATCATCAAACTGACGGATCAGGCTTGCACACTGCTCAGCCGAGATAATGTCATCACCCCAAATAATAGGATATTCAGAATAATGATTGATGATTCGTTGCTCACGAATACCAAAACGCTTCTGTTCTTTGAGGATAGATGGGTTCCATTCCGGCTTCGTATAGAGTCCACCAGTCTTATAAGCATTGAGGTTGTGCATGGGATGTCTCGTGATTTGATAACGCTATTATTTCTCAACTCCATTAGAAGTCAAGATTAAGTTTACTTTAAAGATGAATAGGTGTAAAATATAACGACTAATTGAGTAGTTGAATGAAGTTACATCTTACACAAAGGGATTTCAAGGATATATGGAATCAGTTAAAGGCATCAGCAAAGAAACGTAATATTGAATTCACGTTGCTGCCATCTGACATAGACGAGATTGGCATTCCTATCACCTGTCCCATCCTTGGGATACCATTAAGCTTCCATCGCAATAAGGTACAGGCTGACTCTATAAGTTTTGATAGAATCGATTCAGCTAAAGGTTATTCTATTGACAACGTGATAGTTGTATCGTACCGAGCAAATATGCTCAAGTCTAATGCAACGTTAGATGAAATGCGAAAAATCGTTAACTTCTATGAAGAATTAATTAAAGATTAATCTGTGATATCGCTCCAATGATTTTCGAATATGCGTACTTACGGAATCCTTCCAGTCTCGGATATGCATGTTGACCGGGGAACGGCAGATTGTATTTGTGTCGATTGCGATGAATATTGTTAACCACAAATGTTGTAGGATCATCAACATTTTTAATCGCATTAATGAGATTGGTTCGATCATCAGTAGTGTCACTAACATTACTCGCTTCATAGGCAACCTTTTCAATCTGTGGATATGTTGCCCCAATCATCTTATAATCGTTAAGGTCACCTGACCACTGTAGATCACCAGATGGTACCGCATCGATGATTTCCTGCGGAACGCCAAGCTCCTTAGCTAGTGCATATACTTCAGACTTGTGAAGATGGCTAATCGGATAGTAGTCCTGTGCAGCGTCAGAAGCCTTACCCCAAAATCCAAGGTAAGCAGCTTCATCGAAATTAACAGTACCAACAACCACTGGCTTCAAACCATGGCAGTGTCGCTCGGCAGCAATACCATAGAAGTAAGCATTACGGATGATGGGGAGTGCAGCTTCCTTGCCTGCTTCGTTCAGATATCGCGGATTCTCCATTTCAAGATAATCCCAACGCATCATATAATCTTCATGATCGTGAGCTTCATGCATTGCAGCAACAAAATCCATGGCAATCATCGGTGATGAAAGCTTCTGACCTTTGAAGCACGTCTGAAACACTGTGGTTGGAATTCCTGCATGATGAAGAACAGCAGCGGTAGTAGCCGAATCGATACCACCAGAATAGCCTACGATTGCTTCGTTGAGACCACTGGTCTCAAACCATCGCTTAACGTGGTTGAGAAGCCTTTCTGTAGATGCACTGTACATGATTAACCCTTCAAAGTTTGATTGACGATTTCCTTCATTGGAGCAAACAACTCTTCTGGCAATGAAGTGCGCTTCGAAAAGAATAACGGATTAATTAGATAGTTGCAAGCACTAATTCCATTATCGGTCTTCAGGAGTGAGTTGTTCATGAACAAGTCTTCCATGTCGATGAGGTCTTCATTCTTAAACAGACGTACCGGAACGGTGTAACTCTCCGTACCCAACAGCGACTTAGCCAGATGCATAGTCTGACCATGAACCATATCAGTATCAATGATATGAATCATGCCAGTATAAAGTATTTTCTTCCTGATTGGCATAGGCTCCCCAACAAGACGGTTGACCACATCACCATGTTCATTGAACACTCGTGAAATCTGAAAATAATCTATACCAAATGCATCAGCAAGATGACGATCTAGAGACACATGAAGATGTTCAAGAATTTGTGGTGGAAAGATACCAAAGTCTTCCTTATTAGGAACACGATGATCCACAACCCTAATCTCCGAACCAAGTTCCTTACGAATGAGACCGCTCACTTTGTCAAGATAGTGCATACCTTCTTCGGTATGCACTCTGAGAATGTATTTCATAGCTATCCTTACTTAACGAAATAGGCATTAGCACGTTCACGAACTTCATCAAAGGTCGTTTCTTTGACGATCATACCATGCTTAAACACGATTTCAAGCTCTTCTTTGCGTTCCAGTGGGTCTTCCAGACGAATAGTAAGGTAATTACCGTGATCATCCTTGACAAGACCTAGGCGGCCCTGCTTTGAGGTCTTACCATTATCATCAATCGGCTGTTTGTATACATCGACCCATTCATTGTTTACCAGAGCAGCAGAGCATTTCTGTGCAAACTTAAATGTATCACGATTGACCATCTGCAAAAGACCGCCACCCATTCCAAAGTTAAGATTTTCAGTGCTGAAACCTTCAGCCTTAAGATTCTCAAGAATCAAAGGAATCGTTTCAAGAGTGATACCATCACCCTGAATCACACGGATGTGATCAGGAAGCACTTTGTATCCCTTGCTGTTAACTGTAAACCCTTCAAGTTCGGCAATCATCTTAACCAACTTGATAGGAACAAGAGTCGGATCACCAGAGTCAGGACGGATGACTACACGAGCGCCAGCAGCCTTTACGCGGTCGAATAGACCACCCTTGCTCCACATGTTCTCAACAGCATTGTAGATGTTGTAACTATCAGAGACTACTGCAAAGATTGCGCCCTTCTTGGCATACTGATCAACCATGTTCGAATAAGCGTCAAACTCATTCTCACGCTTCCAGCTAGTGATGGTTGAATGCTCTGCGGCAGGGATCGAATATGCGCAAACATCAGAACCATAATAATTCATGGCACCAACGATGGCTTCAACGGTGTCAGAACCCATGAAGTTAACGATATGGCCCATACCACCAAGCATGGCGCTTTCTGCACTACTGACACCACGAGCGCCGAAGTCATGAAGCATGAAATTCAGACTATCAAGCTGGTCAGAGGTTTCAAGAAGATACTTGTGCATGATCTTCTTACAGGTATAAGAAAGAGTAGCAACCGTTGAAGGATACCAGATGGCACGAAGAAGTGCTGTTTCAATATATGAAGGAAGCCAGAAAAGGTTCGGGTCTGACGTGTGAACGGTGAGAAGGACATTGTGCAGTGGAATCACAGAACCTTCCTTTGCAGACTTGATCGTCAGTGGAAGATATCCATCATGCTTTTCTACAATGTATTTCCAACCATCATAGTTGAACGGTTCGCCATGCTTTGCTGCGAAGGTGTTAGCAAATTCAACATCAGCCATTGTGATGGGCTTGCTAAGGTATTCTTTGAGATAAGCCTGAAGGCCAAAATAAAGTAGTTCATCAGTGAACTTGCAGCCACGGGATTCAATATAGCTGAATACATCAGTGGTGCCTGCGGGATACTGAAGCCAATGAGACATCTTATAGCTATCAGCGCGTAGAATTGTGTGTAGTTTAATCATGATCCTTAACTCCTAAGTGATTTCGATTATGTGTTGTATTGTGCGTGACAAAGAAATATTTGTCAAGTTTATTTATGTTTCATCTGGAACAATGTGGTACTTTGGTCTTTTACGTACAGGCTCTAAATTTTTTAGAAGCTTTATACTTTCAGAATCATATATAACAGTCTTCTCTATTTCAAAATCACTGTTAGGTAATGGTTTGACAATGAAATCTTCCATTACTGTTCCTGCGGCCACTTAACAGCATCGGCACGACCACGAAATACTTCCCATGCTGCCTTTAGCTTCTCAAACCTGAAAGCACCACTAGCTGGACGTGCTGGCACGTAACCATCTTTACCGTTGCTAGATTGCACTCCACCATTGTTGGCATATTCAACAAGGTCTTTTAGATTCCACATTGTACTCATATTAATCCTTGGTCTTTACGTATGGTTTAGTTTGCATTGAATTAGAAGGATCAATGTAATAAACCTGTCCAACACTATGTGTGAATTCATTATATTGTTTCTGAATGCCTTCAACCGTAGCATATCGATTATAAAAATCTTGACCATTGCCAAGGTTCATCGGCCAACCACACAAGTATACAATTTGATTGTCAGGCGGGACAGGCACGTTGGCCTTGTCACCACCCCATAACTCTTTATAGAACTCTAAATCTAATGGGTAATCCATACTGTTCCTTAAATGTGTTAGATATTACTTACGCATGATAACCTTATCTTCAACCTTGGCAATCCAATAGTTGATCTGACACATGTGATCCTCAAAGATTTGATCGCGCATTCTACGGACTTCTGCCAAATTAAACCACCATGCTTCAGCAGCATCGTCCATACCCTTGACGCGAGGAAGACCACGCGAATCATCAAGAGCATAGCAATGAGACTGTGAGATAGTACGGCCAACCTTCTTACCACAGCGACCACGAAGTGAACGGTCAGGATGATCGAAGGTCTTTTCACCAACATAACTACCGATAAGAACCTTATCTGGAATCTTCAAACCAGTCTCTTCCTCAAGCTCACGAAGTGATGCTGTGAAGGAATTCTCGTTGCCGTTGATGTGTCCACCCGGAAGTGCCCATAGACCCTTACCCGGATGCTTGGCACGTTTGATCAATAGGATATGTCCTGACTGAATAATTACATTGTCAGCGCAGTAGAAATTGGTAATGACCTCGTAGTCATGTTCCTCTTTGATCTTATCCTGAAGCTCTTCGAATGGCTTCTGATATTCAAGATCGAAATCATACCAGTCCTTTACATACTGGAACTTCTCGGTCTTCATCCACTGTTCAATATAATTTGCCGTACCTTCAGGAAGAAACTTCTTAAAGTTAAGATCACCATCGTAGATCATCTTACGGATATCGGTTGCATTGACCAGAGTGCCTTCTTTGGTGTAGGCAAGAGTGGTCTCAAGCGGCCATTTCGGGAACATATTCAAATAGAAAGATGAATCGTCCTTTTCATAGCCAACGACACAAATCTTTGCGGTATGTGCTTCGTCACGACCATTAACGCGATACTTGGAATAGTCCATGACCACGGCATCGACAGCTTCATACATAAGTGCCTGCCATTCCTTATCCTGATAACGACGATCTTCTACGGCCTGAAAGTGAATACCTTCAAGCTCTTCTGGCGTTAGGCCAGCTTTGATCATTTCGATACGTTCTGCGGAAGTCCATGGATTCTTCCAGTCGATAGGCTGGTTGTGGGAACCCAATGCAACGATGACATGATCGGCAAGGGTCTTCGCATGGAGAAGATTTTCACGATGAGCTTCAGTGAATGGTTCCATACGGCCAATAAGCACTGCGAAGTTATACTTCTTTGATGCCGGTACCCAAACATCTTTGGTTGGGGTCTTACTGATTTTAACGGCACGATTAAGTTCATCGTAACCAATGGTAATTTTCTTATTCATATCCATAACTCCTATGTGATAGTGATTGAATTGTACTGCTAAACGTATTTATGTCAAGAATTAATAGTGTGCATCAATGGCTAGTTCATGTCGGCCCTCACTATCTTTGAAGATAAGAGGTGACCAAGCTAGAATATAATTTGATTCACCACGAGGAATAGTCTTCCAATTTTGGTTTTCAAAATAGTGATCTTCGATTCTTTCGATTATAACTGGAACCTTCTGAATTTCTTCGTCAGAAAGTCCCTTATTCTTCAACCTGTCGATAGTTTCAAGTAGATCACCAACAGTACAGTAATGCTTATAGAGAATATAATCACCCATTAATCATTCCTCGCTATGTCTCTTGATTTTTCAAGAATTTCTTTGAATGTCGGCATATATTTAAAATTGACACCCTTCTCCCATGGAGCCACAAGCTTCGTATACATATGGTGTTCATAGGCACAGTTGTAATCATTCTGACTAATAATGTCAACTTTACGTACTCCATTACCATTCTCTTTTAAGATATAGGAGTGATGAGTTTTTTGGCCGGTATCAGTCCATGATGTATAAGCTGTAATATGACCAATGACATAGAACTTCTTAGTCATCTGGAATTCAATCTGATTCAAGAGTTCAAGTTCTTTTTCTTGTAGCTGACGATTTTCCCACCATCGTTTAATAAAATTAAACACATTAACTTCCTCTGATAGCTCTAATAGTTTCAATCATTGCTAATTTACTGGCTACGGCAATATTTTGATTTGCCTTATCCATATAATCATGATGGTTAATTCCCATATGACCCTGTAGCAGGCTGATGGCATCCTTTATTTTCTTTGCATCCCTTTGAGTAGATTCTTTCCTGCGTATGTCTTCCAATAATTGAAACTTTGATTCTAGTTTGGGATTAGGTTTCGGTGGAAACTTTGGTGTCTGTTCCTTCTTCGAAGTAATCTCCAATTCTTCCTTGGTACTCTTATTAAAGAAGTTTTTCTTTTCAATAGTTCCCTGTACAGGCTGTTTGAAATCTTCTGGATTATGCTTCTTAACCGGAGGCTTAATGAACTGTTTGGTAGCTCTAGACTTTTGGTCATATTCATGCTCTGCAATGCGATCATTGATGATATCCAATGCTATCTGCTTATCACCATTCACACAACGACTGCACAAATAATCATAATCTGTTCCACGATAATCATAATCTGTTCCATGATAATATCGATTTTTTAAAAGAATCTTCCAACCAAGTTCAAAAGAAAATTCATTATTACAGAAATGACAAGTCTTCCACTTAAAGATCGGAAAGCAGCGGCTAGCCTCATCTGGAAATTTAATCTTTTCTTTCTTTAGACGATACATTGTTATTCCTTTACTAGCTGCTCACGGACTTTCTCAAGGACTAGACCTAGAAGATTGTCACCTTGCCACTGTGATTTATTAATTGCACGAGGATCATTGGCTGACATGCCAATTCCCCACACCTTATCATACGGTGAAGCTTCAACGATTTCAAGACCAACGGTTGCAAGTAGAACCTTGGCTGCATCTGGATTCTGTTGGAACTTGGCTAGGCAACCCTCATAGACTGCATCAAAGCGAACCTTAGCCATGCTGCGTCATTATAATCCTTTACCTGACGACCAATGGCCTTAATTTTCTTTGGGTCTTTTGACTTGAGGATGCTGGCGGCTGCAACGGTGTCGTTGAACAGCATGGCTTTGCGATACATCATATAGTGTTCTGATGTATGAAAGAGAATGTCATCCACAAAGAAGGATGACTTATGCCAGTTGGAAAGGGGACTACCCCAAAAGAACGCGAAGCCGCTATTAACGGAAATTCCGTAGTCGGAAAGATTTAGTGTGTTCATGACAGTTATCCTTATCCAACAATGATAACTGGCAATGGACTAGTTAATCAAGGTTATATTCTGTTGACATCGTTATCGTGTCAACCGCCTTGATCGGACGGATCATAATGGATAGGGTACCGTCTTCTGCGGTTTCGATTGAATATCCTTCAATCATACGCTTTGCTACATATTCATCGAGGCAATTTTTAGCCTCTACAACATTTAAAAACATATATTATTTTTCAACCTTAACAAATTTTAACTTGGTAGAAGCAATAATGTTGGTTACTTCGTCCTCACAGCTTCCACAGATATTGGAGACGCCTAGGACTTCAGAAATCTTTTCAACAGTATCACTACCTTTTTTAATCTCATCGATGATCATCTCATCAGTGATCGCGCTACACATGCAAACAAACATAAAAATAAACCTCGTTTATAGATATTTATGCTATCCTAAAACGAGGTTGTTAATCAATTTTATTTTATTATCGACTTGACATAGTTAGACAATGAATGATACTTAAATGGGTTGGAGAACTTTCCTTTCGATTTAAGTTTAAGAGTATTGTTAGGCCTAAACCAGCGATAAAGTGGTATACTAAAGGGAATCCAAGTAACGAAGTCTTGCATTATACGATACGATGTGCTTGATTCAGATAGAAACTTATCTTTAAATAATAGGTTAGGTGATGCAAAGCATACACACTTCGAAGACTTCGTATAGCTTATATTATACAGAGATGCTACCGCCGCACCCAACGAGTGTCCGGTGAAGATGATCTGCTTACCTTTGTCAATAGAGTTGATGTAATCCTTAATGAATTGCTCATATCTCTTATGATAAAGAACAAAGCCACCATGGGCTTTTAGATCATACATAAAATACTTCGGAACAAAGTTAAGAATGATCTTCCAGTTAGACCACATGGAAGGTTCCGTTCCCCTGAATGCAATATAGATTGCATCTGATGTTTCCCCAATAAGACACTTCATACCTTGATACTCAAGTATCTTATAAGGTATATCTAGCTTGTCTAAATTTTTTGCAATGAATGAATTTGAGAAGTACGCTAACGAAGAAAGTCCTAACGCGTGCGTTAGGACTTTCTGGTCATCTTGCACATCAGCCATTCGCTTCAAAAGCGTTCTTATGACTAAAAGTTTTGCTTTCATTTAAAACTCTGTTTTCTTAGTATCTTGTTTTGAGTGTAAAAATTTAACTAGCTGGCTTGGAAGCATATCTTGAATAGGGCTCATAAGAGTACCGTAGTAAACCTGTGCCATCTTGAAACCTTCACTATCACCCTTTGCTAGATGTTCTTTAAACTTCTCTAGAGCTTCGATTGCGTTACCTTTCACTCCACTGTAAACAGCGCCAGTGTCATCATAACCCTTCTCATCATACTCATCCATTGAAGCCTTAATTTCACCGAGTCTCTTGGCAATCCATTTAGTGACATCTGACGGTACTTCTACCTTTTCAGCCTGCTCAGTATCGATTCCCTGCTTGGCAATATTGACTTCCATCGTATCGGTATTAAATTCTTTAGTCAAAAGGTTATCACCTTCAGCAGGTTCAAGACCATTGGATGGAGTACCATTTGAAAACTTAATAACTGGAACCTCGGCTTCTACAACCGTCTCAACACCAGCTAATTTCAAAAGTCTCTGTAAGTCCATAATAATTCCTAATTTCTTATATTTATTGTTTAATAGACCAGTCCGCCTTAAAACCACGAGCATCAAATAAGTTCTTGATGGCATAGCCAAATAGCTGTGTATACTGAGCCCAACGTTCTTTTAGATTAGCTTTAGGGATAGGAATTTCAAGATTGTGAAATGCTGCATTAACCACATCAATAGGACTACTCCAATTTACTGATAAGTCACGGCAAATCTTATTAATTTCTTTCTTAATATAAGAGATTGTATCATTAGGGAATGGCTCTTGTGGATCAGTCTCCACAAACTTTAATTCCTTCTTCTTTTCCTTCTCTTTCTCTAGGAGGATATCCTTAATTTTTTTCATTGCAATCCTTTGTTACATCAACAGCTAATGTATAAACTGAAGATGCACCGAATACTAATGCCTGTGGTAATGGAGATACAGGAATTGGTGACTTCGCTGCAAGGTCATTATAGCCATCAACGATTTTCTCAAGCTTACAAGCATACTGCATGGTCTGCTTTAAAGAGATAGCATAGGCCTTTGTCAACTCACCCTGATCATCCTTCTGAGCATCAGTCAATTGAGTGATAGCCAATACTGGACGGGCATATGAGGGAGAATGAGGGACTACGTAAACTGGTACTTCCTTGGTGACTACACTGACAGGTTTGACACTGGTGTCAGCACATGCCGTAAGCATTACTAGGCCTAGGGTTAATAGAATATTTCTTACCATTTGTACAACTCCAAATTATCTTTCAAGTATTTCTTAGAGTCATCACAGGTCTTTGGTGCCGGTGCATTCTTCAATGCATTAATTAGAGTCGTGTTCTTCTGATCGTTCTTGGTAAGTGTATCGCCAATAGCATCAAGAGACTTTTGAAATCCTGCTGAGATGTTCTGTGCGGCATCAATCTGTTTGTTCTGTGTAGCAATTGTATCTGTCAGAGTCTTGTTGTTAGTCTGTGCAGTGGTGAGATTTGTGGAAGCCACAGCTAGGTCTTTTGCCAAGGAATCATTCTTGAAATGCTGATACACGTTGAATCCACCAGACGCAAGAAGTAAGACAGCAACCAAGATCAAACCAATTTTATAAATTAAACTCATACTGCTTGCCTCGATTTTTTCTTAATGTGTAGCTTATCATTTACTTCTCTCATATCAGAATGCAGGGAAGTTACCTTTGTTTCAACTGTAGTAATCTTGTGCTTGGTCTCTGCCATAGCTTCCTTGTTTGCAAACAAGTCAGACTTAACTGTCTGTTCCAAGATAACCATTTCTTCCAGCTTCCTGTTTAGATAAAGATTTTGGTCTCTTATCTTTTTATGTTCAGCCTTAAGAATCTGTAGATCATTCCTCAACTGTCTATTTGCTTTCTGCAAATGAATGAGGTCAATTTTTACTGCTTCTCTTAATGAATGAAGCTCTTTAGAAAGAGCTTCATTGGAAATAGATTCCTTTGCCATATATTTATCCAGTCATTTTCTTTAGAGTGAAGTTTGAATAAGTGTCCTGAACATTCGGTATACTTTCAAATACTCTTTAATTATATATAGGGAACTCAATGGCTGCGACTGGTCAATCTCAAGGAAATCAAACATGTCTCTGCTACTAAATTGGCCCATGACAGCCATTAATGGAAATAAGTCCAAGGCTCTGTCATCAAACTTGAAATGCAAGCCAACAGAATGGAATACTTTATTTAAGAATGGGATATGGAATGAGTTTGCACGATAACCGAACACTGGAATAGAGTCCTTGACTCCGAAGTGCTTATAGATGAATTCACCTAGGATTGCGGCTGCATCCTCAAATGTCTCACCATCATCTCTCAAGTCTGATGTAATACCATGAATATCTTCTAGACGAGAATCCCAAGTATACTTCTTAGAATCAAATTTTATCTGTACTGATACAGTCTCTTCAAACTTCAATGTGGATGTGTTCAGTAGGCCTAGAGCCACTGTTAATGGTTGGTTGTTTGCAGTGATGTCATCACCCTTACTGACACCTGTGGTGTGGCAGTGAATTGCTAATACTTTTTCAAACTTCTTACTTGCTGCTGTCATCTGTTAATTCCTCTTGAATATCTGACTTTTCTTCTGCGTTCATTTTTCTTGCCTTCCTGATAGCATCCTGAAACTGAAGCTGTGCTAGGAGTGCATATACTTTCTTATTAACCTTTGCTAATTTCTTTCTAAAATACTCCTTCTTTAAACTCGTCTTGGCTGTATCAATTTCGTATTTAAGCGCCACAGCCTCTTTACTTAGAGTCTGTACGTTGATTGCATTCTTCCAGTCTGAGCGAGTAACAGGTGTGATCGGAGTGTCTTGCATTAGGATATTCCTTTGGGTTATCCTAAAATTATATCATTCACCTCTTATACAGTCAATCTTTACTGAACCATACCTGTAATGTTTAAATACTGGACATTACCGATTGTTATTGTTTTTGCTTTCTGCTCACCGTCATCTGACATATGCGTATTAGGATCGATGTCAGTACCAGCAAGAATTGCCTTTCTTACAGATGTTTCTTGTTTGATGTTGTCGCCAACGTTAAATACCCATAGTTCTTCATAGGTTCCATTCTCAGTCTTTCTTTTATAGACTAAGCATGCTCCACGTACTGTGCGGATGGTGCCTTGGAAATCAGGATCACCTTCTTCACTTGTACCAAAGCCATCATCGTCGCCAAAGCTGAACTCATCATCCTGACCTTCGTCACCAAATCCCATATCGTCTTCAGCAGCAAAGCCATCATCATCCAAATCAAACTCTGTGGTTTGGTCATCTGGAATGTCAGGTGTGATTAAACGATTAACTGGTGCGTCAACGGTGGTTGGATCACTCCAAGATGCTTCTTCATCTTCTAAAGGATAACGACTAGCATTAATGTAATGATCTTCGGCTTCATCATCAATCGAATCAAGGTCGAAAGCAGTGTCACCAGTTTTGTAGGCTCTACGGTTTTGTAAGCTTGAATTCTCATCTGGCGTCCCAGCAAATGGTTCATCATCAAACATCTTGAAATCATCATCAGAATCATCGAAAGAAGATACACCAGTCTTAAGATGATCAATGTCATCTTGATTCTTGATGATGTAGGTTCTTCCTGTATTTTTATTAGTGATTCTAATGCTCATTTAATGTTTCCGGCTTATTTTTATATTTATCAACCTAGGAGGCTCTAGGATAAATATTAAAGTTATGGAAACCGGCTGAGTATGAGCGATAATTATAGTGTAATTTATTTAGATATGGATACTGGCAATAAGCTGTATCTTGAAAAAGCATTGGGTAGTGGCATCGCTCAGTTTAAATACATCCAGAATGTTCCTGCTGCAACATGGACTCTCTTCCATCAACAGTTTTCTGATAAGTTTGTTATTTCAATTACAGATGAGAATAATGAAGAGATTGTTCCTGACAGCATTGTTGTCTTCGATCTAGATACTATTGCCATTCATTTCTCGGAACCAGTAATGGGTAAGGCTATCCTTATCATATTTGATAAGAGTAATGCACTCCCAAGTCCAACACCAACAACCACTGCAAGTAACACGCTGACCCCAACTCCTTCAGTGAGCAAGAGTGTGTCTGCAACTCCAACGCCTACACCTACTAATACACGCACAATTAGTGTAACCCCATCAATCACAGCTTCTATGCATGCTAGTGCAACACCGTCACCAACCGTTACATTGACTGCCACACCAACTCCTACTCTTACTGTAACACCTAGCGCATCCTCAGCAGTTATCCTGCTTGATGGTCATGTTGCTGATGCACTAATTAATGATTCCGTTGCCGGTTCATACATGATTGTAAATGGTGATGTTTCTGGAACATTTAGCATATCGAATGATATGGGTGACGATGCAACCTTCAGCATTAATTCCGGTACGTTCCCAGCAGGTCTATCTTTGAATAGTGATGGTACCTTTGCTGGTGCATACAATACCGCAGGTAGCTTTACATGGGTTGTAAAAGCTGTGGATTCTGAAGGCCGTGTTGGTATGCTTGAAGATAGTAACCAAGTTGCTACCATTGCTGGCTACATTAATGCCACCGCCGTTCTTGGTGCACAGGTACAATCAAGTAATGCATTAACCCCTCGTGGCCTATGGGCTTTCGTAATGGGTGATTTTGACTTTGTTAATAGATTAATTACTCTATATGTGGATGATGTTAATAGAGGAACGGCTCCTGCTGAAGTCGGCCCACAGACAAACATTGATATCACCATCGGTGGTATCAATTATTCATCCGAAGGAATCTCTGGATGGAGAGGTGATATTTGGGGTGCTGGTATTGCGAATGGTGGTTTGACGGCTGATGAAAGAAGTCTACTATGGAATTCTGGTAACGGTATTCGCTTTGATGATTTGTCAACTAGAACAGATTCAGTATCTCAGTCACTTTGGGCAAAGATGGCATATGCTTGGCAGTTAGATGACGATGCTACTGGTGATACTTATATCGATTTGACCGGACACAAGAACCTAAGCAAATCTTATACACTAACAAATCGTGATGATAGTAAGTTTGGTAGAGTAACTAATTTCCCTAAATCTGGTAAGCTAACTGCTATCAACTCAAGTTCAGACGGTTTTGAAAGTAATGATCATTCAACATACTTCGCTTGGGTATTTGCGGAAGTTGAACAGACTGATGACTTCCCATCTGTAATTTCAAGATATAATGGCGGTGGTAACTTCCAAGGTATCCGTTGCTTCTGGACATCTGATGTCACAGACCCAACTCCAACTCCATCACCATCTGTTACACCTTCGCCAGTGACCCCAACTCCTACACCATCTATTAGTATGAGTGTATCTTTAACTCCTTTAGTCACCCCCACGCCAACACCGAGTGTATCTACAGGACCAATAATACCATACGAATCAGCTATTTTAAATAGAGGTCCATTAGTATTCTTAAAACTCAATGAGACTTCTGGCTTAATTGCAAAAGATTCAAGTGGCAATGGCCGTGATGGTACCTATAATAATACAACCATCATCGGTGCTAATGGTCTATATGGGTCACCGTACTCGGCGCGTACCAACTTTGCAGGGTTTAATATTCCTTGGGATGCTGGCTTAGATGTTACCGGTGATTTCACTATTTTCATGACTGCAAAGATATCTTCTGCAAGCAATAGTAATCAATATCCAAAATTGGTAAGCAAATATGCTGGTGATGCATCTTCTGGATATGCTACCTATATGCTACAGATGACTGGTAGCAGTGGTGATATGACTAGTCGTGTGAGTACAACAGATAACTCATATAATGATATTACTACTTCATATCCCGTAAATGATGACATCACACGTCTATATGCAGTAAGACGCTCTGGTAATGAAGTATCATATTTCATTAATGATACCTTGATTGGTAGTATTACTGTCAGTGGTAATAACAGTATTTCAAATTCCCCAATACAAATTGGTGGTGATAATAATGCCCGTGATGGAATGGATGCAAATGTGCAATGGTTTAGTGTATTTGATTACGCTATAGCTGATAATGATATTACAAGCCTATATTATCTAGCATCGGGTATTACTCCTACACCTACGCCATCAGTAAGCCCTTCCAGTACTCCTAATTTGACTTCAATTGATCCATATTTTAATAATGTTGTATCTCTACTACACTTGGATGGCGATAATGGTTCACAAACAATCACTGATCAGATTTCAAGTAATCAATGGACAGCACGTTTAGCCGCAGGGTTGAGTAATGAAAAAACATTAGTATCTGGTACATGTGCTAGCTTACCCGGAACCGCATATAGTTATCTATCAACCCCATATAACCCAATCTATGACTTCGGTACTGGTGATTTTACTATCGAAATTACAGTCATGTTCAGAGCATTCAATGGTGAATATCAAATATTTGCATCAAGACAATGTGATAGTCCAGTTTCTATAGCAGTCCAACTTAGGTTAAATCCATCGAATATTATTGAAACAACCCTCCGTTCAGGAGATGGTAGCCAAGTATTGAATGTGGCAGGCACATCAGTATTATCTGAAAATACCAAGTATTCTATTGGTGTTCGTAGATTAAATGGTATTGTAGAACTTTATGTAAATAATATCATGGAAGGCACTATTGCATGTGCATATGATATGTATGATGCTGCTCAAACCCATGGTTGGGTGCTTGGTACTGGTGATGGTAATGATCCGGGGAGTGGTAATAACCTCAATGGATGGCTTGATGAATTCCGTGTCACCAAGGGTGTTGCACGAGATTTAACCATTCCACAAGTTGGACCCTTCCCTGATGTATCAGGGACAACTCCTATGCCTACACCATCTGTAACACCAAGCCCATCAGTAGGCCAAAGAACCTATTTTGACCCAAATAACTCTTCACCAAGTATAACGACTACATCAAGTAATTCATATCGTGTAGCTACACGATCAACTGATCCTGACAATTATGTAAGTATCAAATCATATGGTCATTCAACCGGGAAATATTATCTAGAGATTGTAACGAATACGGTAGGAAGTTGGGATGGTGGTATATTAGCCGGTTTTGGTTTTTCTAATGCTTTAAATAATACCTATGCTGGTGCAGATGCTTCAACCTCGATAAGTCTACAGAGTAATACCAGTGGCGATAATGCTAATGGATATGGTTTTAAAAATTGTACCAATTCATCAGTTGATCGTATAGATGGTGTCAATAGATACTTCCGTCTGGCAATTGATTTTGATGCTGGAAAATTATGGATAGGCTCTGAGACGATATGGGCATGTGGTGGAAGTGATCCATCTATTGGCAGTTCACCATTTGGAAACTTCACACCAAATACCATGATGTATGTAATGGCTTCCATGTATGACTCAGGTAACAGTGTAACTATGAATGCATACTCTGATGAAATGATCGGAGCCATACCTACTGGTTTCTTACCATGGGGTGGTTCATGATTTACAACCTCATTTTCGAAAACATAAATAACAATAAACCGGCTTACACATGAAGAAACAGTTAAATTTTCAACCGCTTATCGTAGAAGAACATCCTAAAGATTATAATGGTTACGAGTTCATTACTCTAATCAAATATAACGATCAGAATTTCTTGACAATTGTTGACAATATCACGAATAACCAAATAGTAGCCTATGTTCTAGACTACTGTAATTTGATTAAGATTGATGAAGAAGAGATTATTTCTATTGCAAATAATTGGTATGAGAATCACAGAGCCGAACATCCTATCTCTATCGAGTTCTTTAAACATGGAATTGCTCAAGACATGTCTAAATTAATCCGATGCTTCTCAACAGATTATGTAGTAAGAGTCATCGGACCTATCTATAAGTTCAATATGAAGGGTCCAACAAAGGTTAGACGTAGAAAGAAGAAATCCATCCCAGCAGCAATGGATTTCGTTGACAGAACAATTTAAAGCATTGACTGAATTAGTTCATAGGATTCTAGATTAACGTATTCCTGCTTGTTAGTCTCAAAATCCTTTAACTGAGTTTCACCTTCTGGTGTTAACTGTCCCATCTGATCTACCAGATTGTTATTATACAAAGCATCCTTTCCGCTAGGTGACAGAGCAAGCTGATTCGCGCTCTGTTGCACGAGTCCTAGTCTTACCAACTCATCCTTAGCCTGAATAGTGTTAGGAGAACCTGATGCCATATCAAAGGCCTGCTGTGGTGTTGCAGAAGCGAACACAGTTACTAGCATACCTTTCTGTGAATCGGTTAGATTCGTTGTTGGTGCTTCGCTTAGGATATCCCTAATCTTTTTCATAGTCGTCCCATTTTGATTAAATGCAATTGAAGAACCACGAGAAGAGCGTATGCCAGAGCATGCGCTTTTTTCATATGCGACTTATCTCTGATCGTGTAAAGCTCTTTACGATGTTCTTTCTTATTCTTTAGATATTTATCCAATATCTTTTCTTTCATTGGTCTAATGAAAGCAATGGCATCAGCAATTTCTAGAACGGATGTTGGCTTGATGGCATAGACAATATCGAAGTGACCAGTTAGATGGAACAGTTTGTCCACATTAGATCGTTCAAGCAATAGCTTCCAGTCTGGTTCAATATCCAGAAGGTCATCCATTTCTTTCTTAGAACTGAACAGCTTCAATGTATTATTGTTAAGCATGTCAATCTTGAAATACCCTTCCTGCTCTGCATCCTCATAAGGAATAGCAGACAGCTTGGTCATCCGATCCTTCGGAATGTTTTGAAAATATATGCCCACAGGATGGGGCTTCAATTGTCCGTTCTGAACCATTGAAGCCTTTGTGGCTAAGTTGAAAAGTTTGAAGGGATTGACATCCGGTCGGATGTCGATGTCTATATCCATTTTTTTGAGCCCAATACTAGTAAGTCTCTTTTGAGTATATCACATTCTTCCAATGTTTCAATCTCATCAATTCTTTTCTTGTATTGGTTCTTGATCTGTTCGACGGATATGAGTCGCAACAAATAATTTTTTCTTGCCTTCACGAATATGTGAGCTACTGATTCATGTGAACGGCCACTATGCTTTGATTCTAATTCTATTAGAATATTATGTTCAGTCTTTCCATCAAAGAAACGAACCGCTTCTTCAAAACGCTCAAGCATCAAATCTCGGGAATCGAAATCATCTTGAATGCTACTGACAACATTACGAATGATTTCACGAACCATTCGTCTTAGCTCTTCTTTATAATGTTCTATAGATTTGTAATCAGTACTCTTGTACTTGACCGGAGGAATATGTTTCTGTAAGTCAGCAAGAAACTCCATAGCTTTCCCAATATCATGGAAATCATCTACGGAGCGTACTTTGATTCTCCACTGTTTCCAGAGTTCCATGATGGATGGTTCAAGTTCAACGTCTTTCACAAAAATCCAATCACTGTTGGATAACATGCGGTTACGTATTGACTTTACTTCATTCCAATCATTTTTTCTCTTTTCATCAGTGGTAGATATCTTTAGACTTTTTATTCTTTTAATTTCAGTCATTAGTCGGTGTGGATATATCTGTACTGGACAGTTACGTTGTTAGTGTAAGCTACAACGCCACGAGCATCCGTGACTTTGTAACGGAAGATTGTTGTGTAGCGTGGTGTACCAGTACCATCATCATCCGCACCAATGGTTGCCTTAGGACCAATCCATGAAATGGATAGCGCACCCGGTGTTGCTGTGTTGAATGAACCAAATGTATTCAAGCTATCACCACTGATCAAATCATAACCATAAGTGTATGGACCAACACCACCTACAGCAGTCAATGTCGATGATCTTGATGGAGTGCACTGGTCAGTTGATAGACCATTACATGAAGATACAAAGGATGATGCTGGAACGCCGATAACTAGCGGTGCTGCTGATGCTGATGGCGTGTTGGACGGTGTTGGAGTAGGTGATGGTGAAATCGTTGGTGAAGGTGTCAATGACGTTGCTGGTGTGGCTGAAATTGAGGCCTGTGGTGTTGGGGTAGGTGTTACGGTAGGTACTGGTGTGGCACTTCGTGTAACCGTTGGAGTAGGTGTTGCAGACTGACCAACAGAAGATGTTGGTGTTGGTGACGGTGTTGGTGTGATCTGTACTGTAGGCTGTGACTGATTTACGTTACCACCAATACCCACAATCATATAGTTAGCCAAACCACCAACCACGTTTGATACGCCAACGTATCTCATCTTCATAGACACCAAACCATTATTATCAGTTTGGCATTCTAAGTAATCAATCTTTTGTGGAATGTTGAATGGACTTACAATCCAAACACATTCCGAGTATTCAAATGTTCTACCAGAAGACTCACTGACAGGCTTAGGAATGTACTGACCGTCTGAAATGATGCCCCAATTGGCAGCAACGTCATCTTCACGGGCAATAGGAATCCACTTTGAACCATCATAATAATTCAATAGCTTCTTTGTACTATTCCACCACCATTGACCTTCAATCTTATCCTGAAACAAACTATCTACGGCACGATTTTGATCGGGATTGCCGGGATTATTTGCATCTTCTGGACATGCGAAGTTCTCAAGGATATGAATTAGATTATCCTGAAGTTCCTTACCATAGGCAAGACGCTTACGACCGAACAATGTAATGTCAGTCGAGTTATTAACCTCAGTCTCATCAATCATGATAGGAAGTTTGGTCTTGTCAGTAAAGTTAATAGTATACATTAATTAATCCCAAGTCTCAAAGTCTTCAATTTTACTGCCAATCAAATCTGGTGTGAATTCCTCATCAGGCATTTCACAGACGATATAGCCGTTCTTTGAAGCATCTTCAATATTTATTGGCTTGATAGCACTACCAATGATTACATTATCTGTTTGTCTTACAATTAAAAACATAGTTAATCCTTAAATTAGGCACTCTTGATACGTACCATCATTACAGAAGCATCCATCCATGATAGATGAACCTCCGCCATGACCTAAACATTGCTTATCACAAGTAGTGCAGCGCTTGATATCAATAGTCAAGTCTTCACGTTTAGGATATTTATTTTTCTTTGGCTTCTCGTTATCAGTCATATTATTACCTTAAACGTCGGAACAGCAGTTTGGTGGAATCCAAGTACCTGTACCATCTGCACAATAGCAGCACTTAATGTTATGGTGAAGAATAAATGCATCTGACTGTTCACCAGCCCAAAAACACTTATCGCCAACAGTGATATGCTGAACCCAAATATCACCCTCATCAGTTACGCTAATAGCTTCTTCCCACTTTGATTCACCGTCAACCATGACAGCTACATGCTTACCTAAAACGAATGGTGCTTCAATGACACCTTCAGTTGTAGGAATTGGTGCAGTAGTTGAACATACTAGCGAGATACCAGTTCTGGTAACAATTCTTACTGACGGCTGCAAGCTTGGTTCAGAATAAGTGACAATACCTGTACCCGGAGTCAAATCATCTTGATCGGCTAAGATCATAGAATCGCCCGGTTTAATTTCACCAGCAATTCTTCCATCAGGCAGGAATGAGTTAACTGCTACACAGCAGTGAGCCTGTATCGCTTCACAACGCTGACATGCATTCAAGAATGGTGATGGCGATGGCGTGATAGTTGGAACTGGTGTATTTGAAGGTACTGGTGTGTTAGATGGTGCCGGAGTATTTGATGGTGCTGGTGTTGGCGAAGGAACAGGTGTAGGTGTTCTTGTGCTAGTTGGCACTGGTGTATTAGTTGGAGCCGCTGTTCTTGTTGGGGTAGGTGTAGGTGTTCTTGTTACAGTAGCCGTTACTGACGGTGTTGGTGTAGCTGATGCCGTTGGTGTAGGTGTAGGTGTTCTTGAAACGAAAGGAGTTTGAGGAATAACATTCATATTACCTGCATTAACGTTTCCACTAATAGCAATAATCATGTAGTTAGCAATGCCTTTCGATAAAGCATCATCACCATAGGCTCTGTACTTCATTGAAACTATACCAGAGTTATCCGTAGTGCAAAGCATGTAAGTGAAAGCCTGTGGAAGCTTTGCAGGAGATACAGCCCAAATGCATTCACTATAATCATAAACGTAACCATTATAACGATTAACTGGACGTGGAATTTGCTGGCCGTCCTGAATCTGGCCCCAATTAGCTGCAACATCACCCTGTGTTCTTAAAATTTCCCACTGTGCACTATTGAAAACATACATCTTCTTATCAGTGCTGTTAAACCATAACTGACCTTCTGTAGGAGTATCCAATGCACCACCATTGATCGTGGCGTCTGGAAATACATTTGAGTCAGTTGAAGCTGCGTCTTGAGGGCATGCAAATCTTTCAAGAAGATGTAGCATGTTTTCATTTAGCTCTTCACCATATTCAAGATCAACTCTACCAAACAATGAAATTGCAGTAGAGGTGTCATCCTTAGTACCTTCTTTAAGGGTAATAGGAGTTTTGTTGATATCTGTAAATCTTACGTTGTAATCCATTGTTAATCCGATGCTTGATTTAATTTGTTATGGTGTAGGATAAATGCATCTGCTGTTTCACCAGCCCAAAAACATCTATCATCTACAGTAATGTGTTGAATTTCTTTATCCCCAACACTCTCAACCATGATGACAACTTCCCAATTGGTTAGATTGTTTCTCATTACTGGAATATTTCTATTTAACAAATCAGGTGCCATCATGTAACCATTATCATAGGTAGGGATTGGTGCTGTGGTTGAGCATACCAATGATGCGCCAGATTCAGTTACGATTCTTACGCAAGGCTGTACCTTTGTTGTGGAGTATGAGACATCACTAAGAGTTGTATCAAAGTAGTTATATGGATCAGCAGTTACCAACTGATCACCAACATTGACTGCCTGTGCTACAGAACCATCAGGGAATACGGAATCAATTGCTACGCAACCTCCACCACTTGTTGATGTGCAGTTAGCAGTTGAGAACCAAGAGTCTGTATAGGAGCCCTGTGGAGTTGTATAGGAAGTACCGTATACATTACCCTGTAGACCAGATGGGGTGTATAGAACAAGCTGTTTGCCAAGAGCATCAGTGATGACGACATAGCTAGCACTAGAAACAGACAATGACCACTGACCATTATCACAGTTGTTAAAGATACCTGTAATGCCGATAACTGCGGTTGCAGATAGTGAGCTAGATGAATCTGCACCTGTTCTTAGCGTGCTGGTTGATGCACCAGATGCACCAGCATAGCTTCGTGTGGTTGTGGTTGCGATAGTTGCACCAGTTGTGGTGTCAACCAATGAGGAACCAAAATTAACGTTACCAAACTCTACACTATATGGCGCTGAACCACCTGAAATTTCCTGTACGATAACACTCATATTGTTCAAGCAACTTACGCGAGTGGAAGCTGTTGTTGTACATGGTGAAGGAATTTCTGTGTTACCAGCCTGTGGATATCCCTTAGATGGTGAGATATACATCGTAGCTCTCAATGGTGCAATCGTCTTAGATGGCGTAATTGAAGGCGTTGGGGACGGTGTGGTAGATGCCGTAGGGGTTGGCGTAGTAGATACGGCCGGTGTCGCTGTACGGGACACTGAAGGCGTTGGAGACGGTGTAGGTGTACGCGTTGGCGTAGGAGTTACTGTAATACCCGTAGTTGCTGACGGAGTAATTGTTGGTGTTGGTGATGCACCCACCGAAGGCGATGGATTTGGCATATTTGTTGGGGTTGGTGTTGGTGAAGGAATAGGTGATGGCTGACCATCGTCTGTTCCTTCATTCTGGTTAAACTTAACACCAATGATCTGGTAAAAGGCATAGCCTTCTGAGACAGTTGTGAACTGTCCCATTCTATATTGTGCTGTTACCTTGGCTTGACTATCTGTATAACAAATCATGTAATCAACTTCATCAGGGAAGTTGAACGGGCTAACAATCCAGCTACATTCATCGTAGCTGAATTCATAACCTGTAGATGCTGAAATTGGTCGAGGGAGGTTTGCACCATGAGCGATAATGCCGCTATTACCAGCAATGTCACTTAATGAACTGTTAGCAATCCATTGAGAGCCATCATAAACATACAATTTCTTTCTAGTGGAGTTCCACCATAGCTGACCTTCAGTTGGTTGCTTAAGCACACCACCGTAAGCCTGATTGTAGTCTGGATAGTTAGGGTTTGAGGCATCTTCAGGGCAAGCAAAGTTTTCCAGCATGTGCAACATATTCTCATCGAATACCTCGCCATACTCTTTACGTGACTTGCCCAAAAGGGTTATATCCAATACATTTTGAATCAGCGTTTGTTTGTTTACAATGATAGGATTTTTAGTATTATCAGTATACTGTAAATTGTACACGCCGTCAGCGCAATTGTTAGCCATTAAACCCTCTAGGAACCTATTATCTTAACTATTTATAACCAAGACAATTAAATACCTAGCTCGCGATTAATACTTTTAATCTCATGAACCTTCTCAGGGTTATTGATCAAATGCTGTTTCCAGACACTTACGTCAATAATTTGACTGAACAAAACACGTTCTTCCTTGTTAGTCTTGAAGGTCATGAAGTCCATGAATTTCTTACTTGGGAGAAGTAGCCATGGCGATAACTTACGAGATGTAATGTAACGAATAATCTGAATTGGTGTCACCTTGTTAAAGACTTCACCCGTCTCACAGCCTTGCTCAATTGAAATATCACGAATGGTTTCAATCGATAGATCAATCTTGGTGTCAATAGGATATTCTTTATCGAAATTTTCGATGTAATAATCATATACATCATAATCACACCAGTTAAAAGGTAGTAAATCCTTCTTAATCATTAATTCAATATATCCAATCCTGTCAGGGATGGACTGAGACTTACAGAACTTAGAGAACTCTACGAAAGCATTAAAGTAACGGGAACTGGTGAAATTCTCCACGGTAACTGGTGGTCGATTTGAAATCTTGCGCCACTGGTTAAACGTAAGGTATGCGATATGACCAATCGGTTTAGCGAATAGATCATAACGCTTCATTTTCTCGCACTTGTGCTTTAGATAGTTAGCTTCTCTTTTGAAGTTCTTTCCACAAAAATCACAAACTAGGTTCTTTTCCATTTAATTCTTTCTTCAACTTGGTCATGGTTTCTTTATCAGTTCCGATATCTTCGGCCATCTGAATGATATCATCATTTGACAATATATTCAAATAGTCCAATGCAACGGAAGACGAACAGCCCGTGTTCTCTTTAATCACCCTGATAGTCTCTGAGTCTTTGTCCTTGGACTTTCTCTTGGTCCAGTAAGGTCGTTTACCCTTATCCACATGCGAGGCCATTAGAAGCTTATATAGAAGGTGAGGGTGCTTATACATCTGAAAGCAAACGGTGTTTACCAAGCCATTAATTAGCTTGATCTGATTTGCATTCTTTGTACCCGCTTCCCACTTCATCAAAACCAATGGTGCTAACTTGCGTGTCTGGTAATCCTCCAAACTATCGAAAAAGGCTACATTGCCTTTTTCGATGTGCTTGAGTACATCAAAGATATCTGGTGTGTTCTCTGTCTTATCTGTCATAATTTCTGGTATCCACCACACCAATCTTGGCTAAACAAAACTTGCACTCAACATGAGTTCCGTAGTGTACCAATTGATCACGAGGATGGATACATTCTTTAATCATGACTGCACGTAGCTCTTCGACCTCATCAAGAAGAGGCTTTCTCTTCTCAATGATAAGGGTACGAATTTCATCCTCAATTGGTTCTAACTCTCTAGCCAAGGCTTCAATCTTATCCTTCTTACGCTTCCATGACAGGCGTTCATTTTTATCACGATATGTTGTGATCTTGTCGATGTCACTCTTAATCTTGTCTTCTGAAATATGCATGGTTTAAATCTCTGATAGTTTAATTAGGCAAGATGCAAAGTTGATTTCACGATCAGCTACAAATGCATGGCGATAAAGGTGATCGGCAATGACGACGATACCAGCTTTCCATTTCTTGGTTTCTGTGAATTTACCAATTTCATGTAGGTAATCGTAAAGGAACTTGTAGCAATCTTCCCACTTGTTGTCTGGAATATTTTCAGCTAGATAAGTGCGAGCCTTATCCCACTGGTCATTAGTAATGAATTCTACGATTCCTAGCATATGTTCCGATGCAGCAGTAAGGTTTGCAGAATCGAATGGCATCATCTTACCATTGCGAACTGCTGCCTGTGCTGTGGTCAACAAACGGCGAAAGTCTGGATAACAGTTATTAACATAATCATCTAGAACTTCAATACCATCGAACTTCACCTTCTCTCTCTTAAGGATAGTAGCAAAGCGGATGGTCATCTCATCCTTATCTAGGCTATCGAATTTGATAGGAGTGAAACGCGAGCGTAGTTCAGGGGTGAGGTTGTTTGGATAATTACATGTAAAGATGAAACGTGCATTGTCCGAATACTCTTCAATCTTTGCACGAAGAATCTTCTGTGCACCAGCACTTAGACCATCAGCTTCATTGACGAATACAATCTTATAATCGAATGACAGTGGCATGGCTGAAATGAAGTTGTGAACCTTATTACGCATGGTGTCCACATTGTTCTCATCAGAGCCATTGATGACTAAGAAGTCGGCATCATCCATTTCAAAGATTTCCTTAATTAGGAAAGCTAGGCTGGTCTTACCTGTACCTGCTGATCCATGTAGTAATAAATGTGGGATGTCTTTATTTTCTAGATACGCAAGAATTTGTGCTTTGGTATCTTCGTTCTTGAAGATGTATTCTTCAATTGTCTTGGGGGTATGTTTTGTATACCAGAGTTGCTTTGACATGAAACAGTTGTCCTATGATTCATGCTATTATTTCACATAAAAAAACGGGAGTCAATGACTCCCGTTGATTATATGGTTTGCCTCTTCGGCAATTTCTCGTTTTATTCTATCTATAACGTCTTGTCTAGTTGATGCTTCTTCCTCTGCTTTGAATTCCCGTACTGGTTCTTCGGGTTCATCTATAACAGGGATAGCAGCCTCAAGTTCATCATGTAATTCTTCTAGGGATTGTGATTCCTCAGAGAAATCATTTGGGTACTCGGGTGGTAGTCTTTCACTAGGACCATCATAATCTTGAGGACTATAGTGAAATATATCTTCCTTTTCTTCTTTATCCTCAATAGGAGATAATTCTAAATGAACTGGTACTGGCTGTTCGACAACTTCTGGAACAATGTAAAGTTTAGGCTCTACGTAAGCTGCTTCAACTTGAATTGACTCTTCTGCAACTGGTTCCTCTACTTCAGGCTCAGACTCTTCTTCAAAGAGTTCAAGATCATCTAAATGTGCAACTGGTACAACCTTATCCTGCTTGGAAATTTTTGTCTCTTCTTTTAATCTCTTTCTTTCATCTATAGCAGTATTAATTGCTAGAGTGAATGAGACTGCTAAAGGATCGAATACAAAGATCAGGAGCATTGTTAGATAAGCAATGGAGTTGTTTGGGTCTTGGCGTAAAACCTTAGCAACATACATGATAGGACCAATTTTGGCTTCAACTGTCAACTGGTGGGATTGTAATTCACCAATCTCTTTGTTTAAGCGATCAATATTAGGACCAAGGGTCTTGTATTCCGTGTCGAAAGTCTTCATCAACTTTTGGCGTGCGGAAACCATGTTATTAGGAATCTTTTCAACCTGACTATCGATCTGAGCTTTACGGGTAGTTAGTCTCTCAACTTCGGCCTTGTCTGCTGTAATCTTCTGTGCGACTTCCGCCACTGGAATGTTTTCTTGTTGGTATGCAGCGGTTAGATAACCAAAGATACCAATCGATGTGATAAACATCAGAACACCTACAGCAAGTAACAAATAAGCTTTCAATGCAAATGAAATCTTATTCCAATACCTGTGTAGGAAAGATGCGGCAACAAGCTTAGCAAATTCTAAGCTTGCGCCCATTATAGTAACGGATATTGCGGAAGCAGAGTAGATCATAGCTAGACCGTAAACGCTGAAGAAACCAGCAGTACCAGATAGCGCTAATGCTGCAATGATTAATAACGCAATAAACATCATAACTCCTTAGAATAAACCGGTTGGTTTGTCTGTGGATGTAGCCATAACTTTTTCAAAGCTAGTTGACCACTTCTTTACTTCGCCTACCTTGAAGCCTTCTGTCCACATTAGCTGTTCGATAAGAATATATGAACCAACACTAACGCGTTCAGGAACATCAGGGCCAACTGCTTCAACAAGAGCCCAACGTGGCGTCTTAATATCTTCAACCTGATTTCTTACTGTCAATCCCCAATCAGTCTCATTACTAAATGTACCTGTAGAAATGGTCTGAATGAAGCTAAAGACAATGTTCTTTCTTAAGGGCTTATAACTTTCAATATTATCGTAACTCATCTTATTCCTTACTGTTTACTTCTTGACTACGCGTGTCTTAGTAACTGTCTGTGACTTCTCAAGCTTAGGAGATACTAAAGGTGTAACTTCCTTTTCTGGTGCTGGATCGAATCCATCAGTATCAAATTCATCATCAACTGGTGTAGACATGAAGATTTCTTGTTCTGATTCTGACTCTGGCTCGTCACCATCATCCTGAGCCTTAGCCCTCTGTTCTGCAAGCTTCTGTCTTACAGCCTGTTCATTGGCAAGCATTTCACCAATACGCTTTGAGGATGCTCTACGGCGGCGGCTGTTTACATAGTTCTCACGCTGAATAGTTGGATCAGTCTTATCTTTAGTGCCAGTCTCTAGCTGCCTTTTCATGCTGTTTAAATTTGCATGAAATTTATCTAGGTCTACAGTTTCGCCTCTCATGCTGACATATTTTTTACTCATAATTCACCTTATCTGAAAAATTCTTTTAAATCTAGCTCGTATTCAACACTGTCTACACTATGTAGTCCAATCAAATACAAAACATACGAATTACATGAACTCCCACGACCAGTGCCCCAAACAACTTCGTTCTGTCTGAAGATATCAAGAATATAGATGATAGCACGCAAGATGATTTCCATATCGAAAGTCTTAAACAACTCTAGTTCTTTTGAAACTCTTTCGATACGTTGATCAATTTGGCCTTCTGTGAATCTATATCCACCACTGGTATCCGGCTTCTCTACAATTTCAAGAAGCTTTTTATGGACGTAACTTTTTATATTTATCTGTTTATAAAAGTCGGGAATTTGCCATGTATGATCCAAGTGATCAAGATCACGTTTCACATTTACAGATAATGGCTGATTCATTTTATTGAATAATTCAATATCCTCATTAAGCGCATTCACATGAATGCCACCCGTAATGGACCCACCATTCAAGATGTATTCCATTAATTGATCTGACGTAAACGTAATATCTCCATCAAACCATAAAACTCTATCAGCTAGGACGGTCTTCATAACTTCTTTAAATGAATGGTGATGGTGCATCGGGGTCAATGATGCTTTGTCCAAATTCGTCACGGTCGATGGATCGTTGGACGGGCTGTGCTGGAAATCGCTGGACTGGTGCAGACGGTTGACTCACCGTTGGCACTGTCGTTACTCCATTCTGGTTTGGTAATGTTACTATGTGGGAACCTGAACTATACTGTGGAGCCTGATGATGTACAACTGTTTGTACAGATGTTTCTTCATCTAGCATATCAATACGATCACGAATTAGATTCCACTGATTTACATTTGGAACCCAATCATCATCTTGAAATTCTGATAGGCCTTGAATCCACATCTTAAACTGAGAAACCGACATCTTTTGTGGCTTCTTATTCTTACTAACTTTCTTTGTCATGTATTTGCCTTTAATTATGGGAGAATGTCACCAATAGTGGCATCTTTTAAATACTTATTGTAATTATCAATTGGTGAAATCATGATCCACATATCTTGACCTAGATGGTGACACAACATTTGTGACTTGTTTAAGGATGGGGTATGGATTTTTCCGCGTGGCTGGTATTCGGTTACACTGATGTAACCCGGAAGATGATTCAGTTTCTTATGGTTAAGAACAAATGCATCAAAGTGTCCGCGAGACACTTCGGAGACTTCAGCAATATCTAACTGTGAAGTCTCCATGTCAAACACCAGAATATACCAGTTTGCAGGTATTTCCACAGCGTATCCTAAAATCTTTATAACAAGGATTGGTGTTGAGTGTTCCTCAAGGACTTCGATCTTTTGAAATCGAAAGTCCCTGTCTTCTAGATCAAGAACCCAAAAATAATCCATCTTCAATGGCGTTGTGATACTGTCAATCAAGATTGGGGTTGAATTCTCATCTGAGATTATCATTTAATAACGTTTCCTTTAATTCTTAGTGTATTCAATCTTCTGCTTTGAGAAAGGATATTCGTGCTTCTTATAATGCTCAACACGCTTTCTCTGGTGAATTCTACTATACTTTAAATTACTAGAAATGTCAATTACTTCAATGAAGTCTTTATCTGGTGCTTTACGTAATCCACGCCCGATTGCCTGAATGGTTCGAATATAACTTTTACCTAAATCAAGGAAGAATAGATAGAAGATTCGTGGAATGTTCAAACCGGTGGCTGCAAGCTGTGACGTAGCAATAGCTACAACATCGTCGTGATCCTTGAATAGCTTATATACGCTTCTACGGAATGCCTTCTTATCCTTTGAATATACGAAGTACGAACCTTCAATTAATTCTGCTAGCTTCTGACCAACTTCGACTGAGTTTACAAGGATCAAGGTATTACCCTTATCTTTTGCTCTCTTCTCCATGACCAGCTTTTTAACATAATTCAATCTACGTTCGTTCTTATTCAGTCTTCTCTTTTCAATGTCATATTCAGGGAATAGCACTTCAAGGAAGTCATTATAAGATTTACCCTTCGATTCTTCAGGGAACTCAATCTGCCATATGGCATACTCTGGCTTATAGTCTTCAACCAACTCAAGCATGTAGATCATCAACTGTGCAAGCCAGCCATTTTCGATCAACTGCTTAGAGGTTACCGTAAACTTGACATCACCCAATGTAACACGCACTGACATTCGATCAACATCTGGCTCTGGAAGTGTTCCAGTTACACCGATTTTAACGTAAAGATGTGATCCGTAGTTATTGAGGATTTCCTTCAATATCTGTCCTGTAACACCATGACATTCATCCACAATGGCTACTTGGAACATACCCATCATCTCAGGATTGTTTTGAAGTGCCTGCCACGTACTAATGATAATAGGATGATTAATATCCTTAACATCACCACTGTATTCACCAACATCGATATCTAGGTCTTTAAAGTCTTCAACACCCTGACTAACAAGGTCGGATGTAGGAACGATCATGATAACCTTCAATCCACATACGTCATTGTATAGCTTAGACAGTGCAGCACACATGATTGACTTACCAGCACCAGTACCAGCTAGGATGATTCCACCATTATCTTGTGTAATGGCATTAACACCTTTGACCTGATGGTCACCCAATGTGATACCTACAGTTTCAAGATAATTCTCATCAATAACAGGGATGTCTAGAGTGAATGTTTCTCTATTATCCATTAGAGAAATCTTGTATCCCCATCGTTTAATGATAGGTAGCATTTCTTCTAATAGATTATTGTAGGTCTTACCACCCTTGGAGTAGAACGATATTCTACCGTCCCACTGACCAAGCTTGTACTTCTTACTGAAACGATAATTCTCCGCATAAGGAGAATACTTATCAACCATCCATTTGTTGTCTTTTGGGTCAAGACCAATGATAACGCAGTTGACTTCATCTAGAACTTTAATGATTACTTTCTTTTCAAGCGTCGTCATATAGAGTGATATCCTCCAATGCGGCAGTTCTGATCTTGATGATGTTGTTCAACATAAACGCTCTATTCTTGAACTGTTCTGATATAGATGAAAGCATGTTATACATTTCATAAACATCAAGATAGATTTGTTTATACTTCAAGAACGTTTTATCAGAGTCGATCATCTTATCCTTTTCCATGGAATTATGATCCTTTACAGAATACTTGTTTATGTTATGTAATGCTTCGCTGCGAACCTGCTTAACCTTCATCTCATAATATTCTAAGAGTGACTTGGTATCGACTCTTATTTCATCATAATAAGAAAGTAGTGATACTTGCTCAACGTTTGCCAACTGAATGTTCTTGGCATTGAGTGAAAGGTCTTTCTTCCAATCTTTTATTTTTTTATCTATTTCTTTGAGAACATCATCAACATAGTCATCGACGTTCTCCCCTCTTAGTTTTCTTAAAATCATTAGTTCAATACCCTTGGTATATTCTTTGAGAATATCATATATTGAAACTTCTGTAAATCATCAAACTCATCAATGATAGCTGATATTGGATTATCAGTCACATCTAGGTCTTTGACTGCATCTGTCTTGTAAGTGATATTTTCAAGTTCTTCGATACCTGAAGCCAAATACTTATGGTATGACTGGATTCCGTATTCTTTTATGAATGCATCTATCTTGTTGATATAATCGCAAAGTTCTATGGCATTCATAGTTTCGACTGCTTTAATAGATAACACAATTTTAATTGGTTCTACCTGAAATGAATCAATGTTTTCTTCAGTTACCGTGTATGTAGTTCCATCGGATGTCTTAATGACATCACCGATAGTGAAGGTAGCAACGAAATCAATAACCACGAAGTTTTTATTGTTTGGATAATACTGGATTTCTGACAGACGAATATCTTTGTCTGTCTTGCTGTAATGCCTTAGAGCTTTAACAAGGTTCACTTGAAAAAGCTCTAAGATTTCCTTAGTGGTGGATTCATACTCAGAGGTTCTTTTTTCCAAAAGTTCTTTGAGCATATTTAATTAATCCTCTGTGTCAGATGAAGCTTCATCCATCATCTCTAGAATCTTTGCCTTACGAGAGACTTTATCAGTACTTAGGTCAAGTTCTTTTGAATCAATAACCACATCAATGACTTCATCTTCTTTAGCAATCAATGCTTCTAGAACTCTCTGCTGGAACTTATGGAAGTTGCCTTTCTGGAACTTCTCATCACCGTACATATACCAGCTACCATTACGTGTCACTACACCAAGAGACTCAGCAACCTCTAGCAAACCTGTGAATGGGTCCATACCAGTTTCATATGGAACTTCAATCTTTGCTGCTTGGAAGGGTTTGGTGAAACGAGTTTTGTAACCCAATACCTTCATTGTAATACCTTCATAGCGAGACTTATCTTCACTCTTAAGCATCAACTTCATTACCATCAGCATCTGTGAGAATGCAAACTTGGTAGCCTCAGTGACAACGAATGGCATAGACAATGCTGCGATAGGGTCTTGTTCTTTGTAAGCCTGCTTTGTGCATAGGCCAACGAATGGGAGATTCTTGATGTCCTGTACGAACGTCTGTAGAAGCTTCTTCAACTGCTTAGCCTGCTGGCCCTGATCACCCTTCTGATCACCCTTATCATAATTCTTTAATTCAGAATCAGTCATTAGCATGTCTAGGGAGTCGATGACAATTAGCATACGGTCAGTCATGCCATGCTTACGGTACAAACGAGTGAACGTTGAAAACTGTTCAGATGCCTGTACGATGGTCTTAACACCTCTGTAGAAGAAGTTAGGTGCATTGATATCAATACCTAACTTAGCGAGGTAGCCTTCATCTAGTGCGTTCTCAGAGTCGATGACAAGAATACCACAACCCTGATCTTGTGCAGCCTTAATAACGTTGGCTACTACGAATGATTTACCTGCACCAGATGGTCCGGTTACAGCACCCCAGCGACCCTGTGCAAATCCTTCTAGGTACTTACCTGATACGATCTTATTTAAAACGTAATTGCCTGTGGTAATAAAGAACTCAGGTGCATTATTCGTCATCGAAATGCCCTCAGCCTTTGAACCTTCTTTTTGGAACTCTTTTGAAAATGCTTCAAAACCCATATTAGTTATCCTGTACTATTATTCTTAAAAATACTTCTTGCGGGAACAAAAAAGGGGAGCTATAAAAGACTCCCCCTTTCTCGGGACCACTGTTACATTAGTCTTTCTTTGAACGACGCTTTAGCAAAGCAATGTAGTCGTCTTCTTCATCTTCGTCTTCAGTAGGAGTTTCTTCCTTTACTGATTCACGAACCGGAGTTGACTCTTCTACTGGTGTGCTGACCTTTTCAGTCTTCTCCACCTTTGCTTCAACCTTCTTCTCTTCCTTAGCTGGCTCTGACTGTGCAGGAGTATCAGATGGCGTACCATCTTCATCTTCTACGTAATCTTCACCAGTAAGGTGAGCTTCAAGCATACGCTGAACCTTCTCTGCACCTAAGTCCTTTGGAAGGTACTTAGACAAATCAACTGGTTCAAAGTTTTCGATGAAATCTTCAGGTAAAGAAGTTGAACGTCTTGCGAAGTCACTTGCTGTACCATAGTTAGCATAATCACCCTGCTTTGATTTGACGATGATGAAGTTCAAACCATTACGCAAGTCCCATGGAAGGTCTTCTAGCTCACCCTTGGTTAGGAGTGCTTTTTGACGGCTTTCATACTTGCTACTGATCTGGTAACCAAGTTGTACAACCTTGATCTTACCTTCATCATTTTCTTTGGTTTCTTCGTTTAGTGGGAGCGGATCAGATACAATGAATACGCTAGCTAGAGCCTTGGAATCACGGTAGTAATACTTACCCTTTTCTGAGGTCTTGCCTTCGCTCTTGTAGTACTTTGCGGATATCGCACAGATTGGGCAATCAGCACCATACATCTTGCGGCATGGGATTTTCTTATCTTCGCCGTTGATTGATAGAACATGTTCCAACTTAGCTACGAAGGGAACAGTATCTTCAGCGGTCATACCCTTGAATGGTAGCATTCTCATTTCTGATTCTGCACCGAATTCCATGTTCCAGAATGGGTATGTGTCACCAAAGGTTCTTGACTTGCCACCTTCGGTTTTCTTCTCGGACTTTTCGTTCATCTTTGCAAGCAATGCTGCTAGCTGTGGCTTATTTGACATTTATGGTCTCCTTAATTTCATCTATAAAGTCATCTTGTTTCATCTTAGATAGAAGTGTTTCTATCTTTAACTATTTATTGTCTCTCTACGAAACTGAACCCATAATAAATGGTTTTAAATAATTAGTCAATCTCTTTAAGCAAAGAAGTTATTTGCTCTTAGATCATCCATCATTTTCATGATATGTTTGCACGCACCCGGAGACTGCATTGGGTTCACAGGTGGGCGGTTGCCTTTACTTACGTATGGTGGCGGTGGGTTTCCGTCAAGAGATTTGAACTTGTTATTCCATACCGCGAAACGATAATGGAAGTCCAAACATGAGCAATTGACTTTTACCTGAGTATTGTGTGGTACACGCTGGATAAAATACTCGGTGTTATCTGAACCCGTAAAATTAAATGATTGAGGCTCTTCAGCTTCAAGATAATTTACGTTATCGAATACGAGAGTGGTCCAATAGTCATGACCATTATGTGATGTTGTGTTTGAGCCGATTTTCAGCTTGGCGTTATTCGCCATAGGTATATATGTTAAATTATTTAACTGCACCTGTCTAGATTTTTCTGTGCGTTCTGGACCCATTGTACTCTTGGTACGTGATTCCAAATCATTTGCACTTAGTTCTAATAAAATCATTTCTTTCAAAACAGGTTCTCCAATTCCTAATATTTATCCTTAACCCATTAGGAAAGGCATGTATCCTTCATCTTCGTCATCTCCATCCTTCAAACGAACTTCCTCATTTTCATATGACCAGTTCTCAGCTTTAACATGCTGGAAGGAATACATCTTTGCATAAGCGTTAACGTCATGCTGTGCCATATCTTCCACAATTCTAATACAGATTAGAGTTGCGAACACCGTGTCATCCGTTCCACCCGTCTTAGCTTCAAACGTATTACCTTTACGAACAAGGTTTTTCAACTCTGCGATTAACTGTTTAGAGTTGATCAGCAAGTGACCGCGTTCAAACATTTCCTTGAACGCGATTAGACCCAAGTTCTTAGTTTTAATGTTTGAGTTGTAGCCCAATGTATCCTTACCTTCTTCAGACATAAAGATACCCTTTTCAATAGGATCAACGTCAGCCTCATACAATGAAGTGATTGCCTGACCCAAGGCATTATTTTCAACAGAGAAATAAGTTCTTGCTGAGTTCCTTTCCAAGAATCTGATAAGAGTCTTTAAATAAGAATATAATTCAGTTGGGGATTCTTGGTTTGTACGGTATTCCATAACCTGTTCCATACTAGGGAACTCAAATACCTGTACTACGCTGTAGTCATTACCTGTTCCCTGTGATGGGTCAACACCAACGATATATGTGTGATTGCGTGAAGGAATCTTCCAGAAGGTTTGATTGATAGAGTTACCAAAGATTTGAAATGTCTGGATACCATCAATACGATTCTCAGCAGCAGTAAGCTTGTCTGGATCGATAAGCGTATGCTCGGAAGTAAGCATTTCGCATTCGTATTCCTGTCTCCAACGTCTTTCACCAATAAGCTCAATTGTCTTAACTCTAAACTCTTCATCACGTCCGGGAATTTCATTCCATCTTACGCTTACTGGAAACCATTCCTTGCCTGATTCAGCTTTACGCCAGAAATCTGCAAAGAGGTCACTATCACCATTTGGCGTAGACGATACTATACAGGAACCACCTGTTGATAATACGGGCTGTAGGGATGTCCACATTTCTTTTTGAATATGTGGTGGTACGAATGCTAATTCGTCCATGTATAGAAGTGAAATGGCAAGACCACGACCCGTGTTTTGGCTAGTAGCCTGCGCAGTGATTTTGGTCTTGTTTTCAAATGCTAATGTAGTCTTGTTGAATTCCTTTTCGTCAATACCCGGCTTCAACCAGTTTGGCAATTCTTCATAGATACCTTGAATACGATTGACGATTTCCTTTGCACCAGCAAGTTTGTTAGCTGCTACAAGGATGTTCTTTTCCTCATGGAAAATAGCAAACCATGTCAAGTATGCACAAGTCGTTTCTGTCTTACCTGACTGACGTGCGATCTTGGAGATACACCAACGGTTAGACTGATATGCGCGAATCAATTTTATCTGATATGGTCTAAGTTTAAAGGGAATTCTTCCCAGCGTAGGATGTCGGATATGCACGTAGTTGTTGATAAAATATACAGGATCAAGCACACATTTGCGCATTTCATCCAACATTTGTTGTGTATATTCAGTTGTTGTATTTGGTTTCTTTAATCGTGGGTTCTTAATAGCCATAAAATAAATCCGTTTGAATTTATTTATGTAGCCTAAAAAACAGTGAATTCAACCACTTGAGACCTATAGGTATATTTCTAGATTATTCAAAAAAGATATCGGTCTCGTGTTTCTACAATAAATATACGTTATAATTAAGGAAATAGTACTCCCATGAAATCCCTGCTAGCTCAGTCTGTAAATGCACTAATCAACAAGGATATGGCTTCTGCCAAGACTTTGTATAAAGAATACATCACTCAGAAGAGTCGTGCAGTTCTTGAAGAAGTTGAAAAGGAGAAGCTTGAAAAAGATATGGTTCATGGTCACTGCGATGGGTGCGGTGAATCATCTACAACATCTGAATCCGTTCTCACTTCTAAGAAGTGGGTGTGTGGTCATTGTGACGCCAAAAAGTTCGTAAGAGCCTAATTAAAAAAGCCCGCGAAAGCGGGCTTTTTCTTATGCTCTCCATTGTCCTTCAATTACCGTTATCAATGTAACGTTACCATCAGGATAAACTAGTGCTGCTGTATTCAACCATGAACTTGGACCCTTGTTGTAGTCGAGTCTTAGTTTAGATGTTGTACCAACCTGATAAGACCCATTTGAAATACCCGGCGTGTGGGAGTGACCAATAATCAATCTCTGGCCCATCTTTGCAAGGCTCTTCAAACTTCCTCTTGATCCATTCGGACCAACATCACCATGTAGTGACAATTCAAGGCCACCAATCTCCAAACTTTCGCTTCTTGTTAAGAAGTGCGTTCTATTGAAAACCAATGGGTCCATACCACGATATTCATCAGGGTTAACACACCAGAACTCAATCGCATCAAAGCGCTTGTTTTCATACACTGCCCTATACTGATGATACTTCAGATAGTGATAGAACTTAGCATTCTCTGGATCAATTGCTGGGTCAGCTTCCTTTAACCAACGGTCAATATGTTCATCATGGTTTGACTTAACAATATGATTCTCTGTATCTGCTCTGCTTACCGACTCAACAAAGTCAGCAACGATCTGCATTGATTGTTCAACATTATTATTATCATTATAAAGATGTTTTCTATAACGCCCTAGAGCATCACGGATGTTGTGATGTGATCTTGCAGAACCATCAATTAAATCATGAAACACAAAGTGTTTAGGATTACAGATTTCAGCTACAGAATCGATACCAGTAAATAGAGCCTTTACCGCAGACTTACTCACAACTTCAGCATGAATGTCACCCGCTACAAGAGCTAGGGCACGCTGTGAGGATGTGATTGTATTGTGCGTATAATGAGTATCCAAATCATAGAATGCACCCTTCTCATTAGCAGTGATATGACGAATGTGGAAACGCTCTTCATCATCAATTTCTAGAATGACAGCAGAATATGTATGATGATACGCACCCTTGTGACCAGCCTTGGAATCCGTATAGTTAGGGACAGTTACTGCACCTGTTGTGGTTAAAATCTTTGGTGACTTATCTGCTGCTGATGAAATTGTTTTCCACTCAACATTAGGATGCCCAAAGATTGCAGAGTCCAATCCTGATACAGTATCAAAACCAGATAGTGGGCTTACTGCTGTTGGTTGAATCTTGATGTTTCCCATGATTCGAATGTACTTACCAACCTTAAGTTCATCAAAGGTTAGATATTCTACAATCGATGGGTGCCAATAATCGATTTCCTTTTCAGTCCATACCGAAGTAGGGTTCTTATAACGATAAGGGATGACTACTAGCTCAGCATCATTATGTTTAGAGTAGCTTTCCAAAGCTTTTAGGAATGGTAGGAATACTGGTGTTGCATTCTGTGCTGAGGTGATTACATAAGTCTTGTTCTTCTCAATTCTTACTTTTGTCTTCTCTGCAACATTGTTTACCTTCTCTGATTTTCTTGTGACTTCTGCCATAGCATCTAGAATATTTTCAAAATGTATTAGTGTCTGTCTGTCTAATGCAAGATTTGCATTGCTTTCTAAGAAGGGAAGAGAAAGGCCATTGAATTGCTCAACAGCCTGTTTACGTCTTAGAACCGACTTTGGCTTGATATCAAGGTATTCAGCTAACTGTTCTCTTGATAACTTGGCCTTGACTGCCGCCTTATACTTTAAAATAAAGTCTTCAGTAGCATTCGAAAGTAATTGTTTATTCATCTACTATTTTTCCTGATTCATCGGTTATCTCGATGACTTCTCCATCTACAACATTATTTGATTTTAGAATGTCTTTGATGGCATCCCTTGTATTCATAATAAGTGTCTGGTTTAAGGTTTTAGTTATATTACCGTTTCCAGAAGTGGTTTTAGCCGTCAATTTATCCTTATGTTCTTTCATCTTAGCACGTTCGTGGATTGCACTCAAGCCAATGTTTAAATAATTTGCAGCAACTTCATACATTCTTGCTCGTTTGCTTCCCTCTATATCTTCAATATCATCAATGATGGTTTGATGGACCACAATGGCGTCATTGTGAATCTTTGAATATGCGGCTTCAATGTCATCGTCTTTTTCATCATAAGCGTCAATGGGATTTACATTTACGCTAGGCTGAACTGGTTTTAATACTTGTTCTTCTTTTTCTTCTTTTTCATCTTCCACAACATCTGGAAGGTTGAAGAAATTTTCTAAGGGCCTTCTCTTAGTGGTAGTGGTAAGACCCTTCGATTCTTTAGATTTTTTGGCTGGCATTGTTGGTATTCCTAGGTTTTCTAAGGATATTTATTATCCTTTAGAACCTCTGACTGCCGAGTACCACTCCCTAGGGAATTCCTTGTTAGTGGTCATTTCGTACCAAGCATCTAAATCTAAAATCTTCTTAAGATGAAGATCAATATATTTGTTATATTCACTAATGTAGTTGGTGAGGTCTGCTTGGCTTTTATCAGTTATCATGGATTCAACTTTATGTGCTACTAGTTTCATTGGTCTGGCTGTCCGGCTCTTCATTTTTCTGAGGGAATAGTCCCTTTAGGATATCGTTAATCTGGCTACGCTTAGCTAGTATAGCTAACTCAATTATTTCCATTTCACCAAAAAGGTCTAATTTCTTTTGAGTATAGCGTTGAAGTGTTTCAACTTCAAAACGAACGTCTTTTGGAAGACTCTCAACTTCGATCTTCTGATCATTAATTTGCAAGAAAATAATTTTCTCGGCTATAGGTGATTGATTCATATTTTTCCTTATGAGTTTGCAAATGCCATTAAATCTAACAAATCGTTAGAGTTTGATTCTTCTTGGGGTATATCTGAGTCATCTATCGGTAACCCTTCAATATTCCTATCAATTACACTAAACGATGCTCTTGGTGGAGCTTCATCAGCTTCAGGTTTTACCTTCTTACCATACTGATTATTTGATTGCTGTACTTCTTTCTGCAACCTAGTCAGTGCGGCTCTAACCTTACCTTCATCTTCAATGTCAGTAATCTGTAGATTGTCCCTATTGAATTTGACTGGAACGTTCTCGCCTACGGCTGAAGAGGATCGAGTCTTTAGGAAGTACAATAACATAATACCTTCTATTCTCATCTTAGGTGTCATATACAATGAAATGTAGTTGTCAACGATATTAATCTTTGAAAAACCACCGGCGATGACTGCTTGGTTAGGTGATGCTTCGGTAATGCCTGCACGATTCTGCTGTGAAGCAGACACCATTACAGCATTATAATCAACACCAATTTCATACAACTGCTCGGACTTGGCCTTATCTTGTTCTGAAATAGATATATTATTTGTTCCACCAATAGGTGACATAAGATCAAGGTAGTCAACAAGCATTACATCAGGCTTGACACCATACTCCATTTCATACTGTTTTAAGTATCCACGAATATCATTAGCATTTGAACCATTAGGTAAACGCACCATGCGGTACGACCCACCACCCTTCTCTTTAATTTGATTTAGCTTGCTTGCTATGGTTGGGATGTTTTCTTTCCAACCACTGATAGGCACACCAGTTGCAATAGATGCAAGACGGGTGTAAATCATATTTTCTGGAAGTTCTAACGAAATGTAGAGTACGTTATAACCCTGTGCGGCATAGTTGTCACCAATGTTCGACATGACCACTGATTTACCAACACCGGAGTTGGCAGAGAATAGGGTTAGCTGTTTGCGTACAAGACCACCACCAAGCTTATCATCAATAATTCTGATACCAGTTGGCATGAATTCCAAACTATCGATACATTCCTGTAAGCGTGCTTCAGGATTATCATATAGATCGATACCTAGATTTCTGTTAAGCGAAATCTTAGCAGCTTCAAGAATGGCTTGGGTTACTTTATCAAAGTTACCTTCGGCCATGTCTTTCATGGAACCCTGCATAGCTTCCTTGATGGCAGATTCCTTGGCAAACTTCTCACATTCATCTGAGATGTAAGGAACATCATCATACTTGACTTCGCGGTGGCTCAATTTAACATCACACTCCACTTCGATTTTATTAAAATCGGGGAGTGCGGAATACTTTTCATAATAGTTTTGAAAGAACAGAACTGCCTTTCTTAACTCAGGATCAAAAAAACTTGGCTTGATGATCGACGCACATCTAGCATACAAGTCCTTCGATGATAACAGATATTCAATTACCATCTTTTGTTTAGCAAAATTCATAGATACTCCAACTTAGGGTGGATTCTCCTACGAATGACCGTTTAAGTCAATTCTTGTTCAGAATTGTATCTTCACGTCTCGGATCAGTTACAGTCGATGTATCAGGATCAGTAAAATCTTGAAGGAATGGCATAGTCTTTCTGAAAGCATAACGTTTGTCATCTTCAATAAAGAACCAAATACCTTTACGCTTTGAGAAACGATATAGCTTAGGTGCGATATCTTTACCGTTACCAAGTTTGACGTAAGTCAATCTATGGTAATCACCATTTTTAGGTTTGGCTGGGAAATCATCACCTTCCGTGAATGGGAGGCCGTTCGGAGGAAGTCCGTCCTTACTATATATGTTCTTGCTCACATTGAGCTTGTTCATGTTTAGATTAGGATGTTTCTTACCGAATTCGATAGCTTCCGGGGAAAGTGTTCCAATATCAGCATGATCTTCACCGCGCTCTGGAACATTATCATTAGCTTTAGCTTTGATCGTATCATTGATCGGCATAATGTCCTGATACTTCTTAGATGACCCATCATTGATATCCACAAGACCACTGGAATCAATATCTTCAGTTAGCTTACCAAAGATTTGCTGAGTTTCCTGAGACGCAATCGCTGGAACTGCTAAAAGACGAAGCATCGTTGGAATCCAATTTGCAGTGTAACTTGTAACAGCCCACGATACATCGATAATTTCCAAATATTTCTTAGCCATCGATAGTGTAGGAGTCAACTGTGCTAGTGCTGGAATTTCAACGATATCACCAATGACGAAAGGACGACCCAAGAAGGCCACCGATTGGTGGGTTGAAACTTCAATCGTATAAGTTTCAGTCTGATAAAAACCATACTTGGATGCAGCAGACTGTACATCGATTGGTGTGAAATATGATTTCATTTTAAGAGGCACAGTCAAATAGTCTCTGTCTCTATTTTCTAACAGAATTTTATCTTGGATGTTGTTGATGGCAGTCTTTTCATATTCCATCATCTGGATAGCTTGGATGGTCCAATAGTCATCTGGTCCACCGTTAAATGCAACCGGACGAACTCTCCAAAATCTTGAAGGGACCGTTCTAGGAAATGATAACGTTACAAGGCCATCACAATCCTGTGATGAGACTGCACCAGCACCATACCATTTAACTCCGTCTTCAGAATGCTCAAGACGAACCTTTGTTGCACGGTTCTGAGCATCACAACCCTGTTTAATTTTAATTAGAGAAATATCACGCTTGACTGATGTTTCAATGCCATAACGATCACGACCATTACTCAATTTAATTGGGCCAAAGTCAAAACCAATAAAAGCTTTACCAACAACAGCAGTACCGGTCTGAGCGGAACGCCACTCAGTTTTATATTTTGTGAAAGCATTAGATGCTGGGAAATTTGAAAGATTACCAGATGAGATAGCAGTGCCTGATGTGGTCAAGTCCGTTAGGGAACCTTGCTCATGAATACCAAGAAGCTTGTATACGTTTAAAACCGCACCAGCGATGTTAAGCTGCTCATCTACATAATTATCGACCAGACATGTATCAGTGTTCTCCGTCAAGTCCCACGGGCTGCACACGTCGTTCTGTGGGCAAACGATGCCGTACTCAGTCTGCACACATCCACCACCGATATCTTCGGTTGGTGGAGTTACAGGAGTACCATCATCATTAAGATCACAATCACCGGCAGTGCTATTGTCTATTCCACAATCCTTACCGGTTTTGATTTCAGCCTCAGTATTTACTTTATTAATTTCGCACGGAATACAAGTTGCCATTTATTATCCTATTACAAAGTGACCACCAAGACCAACGTCCTGATAGTTCGCCATTGCTGGGTCGTTCAATTCTTCCATCAATGCCTGTCTTTCTGTGTCAGCCTGAGAAGACAATTCTTGTGAGTTAAGTGTTGTACTACCATTTGGTCCCGGTAGAGTCTGATACTTACCTCTAACGTGTGATAGCATCATCTTGGCTTCAGCTAATGCATATTTCTTAATCCATAGTGCAGATTCACGGCTAGTGAACAAGTCCTGTTCTGTCTTCTCAATGGTCACATCAAGAAGCATTCTTTCATGCATTGTAATTCTGCTAAACAATCTCAACTCACGGCTCTCTTCTACCCATTGGTGCATGATACGAGTAGCAAATAACTGTTCCAATTCCTTCATGTAAGAAGACATTAAGTGATAGCTCAACATGTCAAATGTGCCAACAGTGTACAACTGCTGAAGTGCAGCTACACCAAACAAACCGTTGCCTGCAAGTCCAGCGGTGATCCAACCCGCTTTCATTCTGTGAATAACTCTTACATCTGAAATCTTGTTGAAACCAACACATTTATTGGAAAGAATATATGTCTGCTGATTTGGCTTAGCATCTAGGAAGAACATATTTCTAGATGAACCATAACCCGAATATTTTCTAAACATTAGTAGAGCATTATCGATAGCTTCATTAATTTGTTCTTTTGTCAATTCAACCGTGACGCTGACACTACCTAGCATATTTCTAATAGAATTATGTAAGGCTCTTCTTTCATCTGGTGAACCATCAGTACCAACGCCAAGCTGTTTGTACATTGGGCCTGCATCGATGCCATTGTTGCCTTCTACAGGATCAGCATAAAGAACTGACTGTGTTAGTTTTGCAAAGATACCATCTGCGTCTGGAACAACATAAATGCTATGCCCACATCCATTAGCATTTGATTCGAAATGTAGGTATGGTGTGTTGTTCCAGCGTGGGTCTTTGCTTACCTGATATTTAAAACTTACAGTAGCAATAGGCTGAGAAACAATCCAGTTCGTGCCTGTCCACTGGAATAATTCATCGTTAACGGTGTCATACCATAGAGTACCGATTTGTGGCATCAATGGGTGTAGAGAGAATGGTGTTACAACCCAAGCTGTACCGTTCCATTCTTTCAACTGATTGTTCACAGTATCGAACCACATGTAGCCTACGTATACGTCGAATGGATCAGTATCGGAAATGATTGGATGAATGATATCCCAATCCAAACCATCCCATGTGTAATATGTCTTATTTGTTTCATTATACCAAACCGTACCAACTGGTGGGCGTGTTGGATCATAAGGGAATGAAATGAATTCTCTTTCTACACAGCTATTCTTTAGGATGTATTTCAAAGTACCATCTTTAGGATTATACCAAACAACACATGGTGGTAGATTTGGTGGCTGTGAAGGATCAGCAGTTTGCTGTAGAAAATTAGCTACAATCTTCCATTCAGTGTTCACGATATCCCATACAAACAATGAATCAACAGAAGGAGACTGATTCCACCATAGGTCATTACTACTTCTATTGATTGGATCAGTTGGGTACATAGTGTACTCAACTTCAACCCAAGCAGTGTTTAAATCATCTCTCTTATAGAATTTCTGTGTTTCTGGATTCAACCAGTATGTGCCTGTTGCTGGGTAATTAACAGTACCGTCAGCATTAGGTTCATCATAGCGAACATTAGTCGTTAGATTCCATTGGCCTGCTGAGAATTTATACATCTTGCCATCAGTTTCATTTAACCAGAAATCACCCACACCTAGAGTGTTAGGGTCTTTCTTTGAAATGATAGCTAAAATATCGTCAAACTTTTCAGCATCAGCATTCCACTTAGCAAGCGTACCATTAACAGTATCATACCAGTAGGTATTGCAATCAAGAATTGGAGCAAGAGAAGGGTTACGAGTCTGTATGTATAAGCATAGCTTAATCCAATGATCACCATCCCATTCGTAAACTTCAGAGCCAGTAAACCATAATTGTCCACAAATAGGCTTAGTTGGATCATTTGCTAGCTTGACGAAAGGCTGTGGACTCCAACCACCGGTCTCATACATGTACATGATGTCATGCAATGTATCGTACCAGTATGTTCCCTGTGGGTGTGTTGTAGGGTCAACACCAATGAATGTAACAGGCTTTGCAATATTCTTGAAACCATCATAGAAATAAAGCTTTTGATTTACTAGGTCAACATAGTACTGGTTTGCATTCGGTGGTAGCGGTGCTGCATAAGCACCACTGATTAGTTTAAACTCTTTATTGATAGCATCAACTAAATCACTGTAGGTCTGCGCATCCATGCCTTTAATCTTCAGGAAGTAATCCTTTGAATCAATCTGCATATGTAATGTATATGTTGTTGAAGGATCAAGTCCTGTCATGGTGTTTAATGTGATGCTTGCGATTGAATCCTGATTTGGGAACAGTAGGATGTTCTGGTAAGCATTAAAGTATTCTGTATCCTTTTCCTCAGAGCCAGTGCTGATAGAATATGCGTGGACGCCTTCACGGTGATATCTGCCTACATTATCAATAGCGTAAGCAGAGATGTAATAGAACTTGTTTGGATCGACATCCGTAACAGTTAAAGATGTAGTCTTCTTATCATGATAAAAAGTACCGACAACAAGGGCTGTACCCAATTTCGATCCAGTATGCATATCTGGATCGACAGTTGGATCATCTTCATAAATGTTGGCATTCTTTGGTGATGTTGTAATGTAGTCTGCTGGTTTAGATGAAGCAGTAATCAAGATACCATCGTATGCCTGATTATCAACCGAACAACCATTTGATGGCGATGGTATGTTCCATGATACAGTACCAGTACCATCGCCATTGCGAACGAACTTTACAGTGATTTCCTCACCTTCTTTTACGATCTGATTTGGTGTGTCTGCGTAGTTACCGTAAATTGCCATATTATTCCTCGATTACATTACCGTTGTAAATCTTACCTGAAACTTCACCATTCAATTCTTTAATAGTTTTCTCAGCATCAGAGATGGTGATAACTAATAGTAGATTCAAAACGTGAAACAAGGTGTTTGTTCTTTCTGTGTTTGAACTGAACATGGCAGAGTTGCCGATGGACATGATATTCTCGTACAAGAATTCAAGAGTAGACTGATGCCACTTAGAAAACTTGACAATAACAATATCAGGAACACCATTAGCCTTACAGATAGTGTTGAATGAAAAGATGATTTCGTTAAACTTCTTCACCATTTCCGCACACCATCTTTCAGAACTCCATGCATCCACATCAATTTCAGAGATATCCTGACAACCGACAACGATTGTCTTAATATAATTATTTAGGATGTCACGATACATCTGCTGTTTTACAGGCTTGTTAGGTAGGATTTCCAAGTTAGGGATTTCGATACTTAATCTGTAATTAGCATTCGCAAAGAAGGAATGATAAGCCAACTTTTTCTTCCCATCGGAAGATACGTTGGAATGTGTTGCTGTTTCTTCTTTCTTTTCACCAAACAAGTTATGCTTGAAGTAGTAAAAAAGACCGACAGCAATAATTGTGGCAAGACCAGCTACTGCGCCGTAGTCTGATATTAGCCTAATGATTAAGTCCATTGTTTCCTATAGTCCTGAAATTATCTTAATATTTATTTAAAAAGCCCTAGAAAGGGCTTTTTAAATTATTGATATTGAGGACTCGACCCATTTCTTAACTTTCGCATCATTCCAAGAAAAGTACATTACTTGATCATCATCGAAAGTAAGTATAACTTGAATGGGGGTGGGGTCGTCTTTGATGGCATATTCCCAAAGGATTTCTAACCTATCCCTTGGTTTTAAATTGATATACTGCTTATCTTCATTATCTCTATCTTCTAATAGAGGAACCTTGCAATACTTTGTAGCTTCATACATCTTCTTAGCTCGGGGTGCACCCTCACCAGCAAGCTTAAGTCTATTCTTAGTTTGTAAATAGTCTCTAAAAGACAAATTAACTTTCATGTTTAGTTCTGTTTAATTACAAATATTTATGACTTATGTTAGACCAGTGATTCAAATAGGACTTAGCCCTTTCTGATCATATCGGTAATGCGTTTAGCTCTAGCAGGAGTCTGTGTAGCCCATTTACTTTTCAACATATTATCAGCAGCAGCATTCCACTGTTTAGCTTTAATTAGTTTGATTGAATTTACAAATGTTAAGTAGCTACCAATGCCCATCTGGTATACATTATCCACGATTGCCAGTTTAACATTGTCAGAATATGAATCAAAATCTGGATAAACAGACTTGGCATCATTAACCGCAGAATTGAATCGCTTAGCAAACTCATCCATTACCTGTGCATCAGTCCAGCAAAGATTCTTATACTTATTCCAATCTTCAGGCTTTGTACTCTTGATTAGCAAACAACCAATACCAATGGTCGGATAACCAAGATGATCTTTGTAAGCACACTTATCATAACCTTCTTCAGATTTAAAGTGATCGATTATTTGTTGAGTTAGTTGCATGATAGTTTTCTCATTTCGTAATTATTTATCACATAAAGAAAAACCCCTAGATTTCTCTAGGGGTTTTTTATGTTGCTCTAAAACTTGTCTATTAAACGAAGTCTAGGTTTACTACGTTGATCTTACCGTAGTAGTCAGCGCTGTTACCCAAGGATGTACGAGTGTCGGTTAGGACAGTCTTAGCATAACGGGTCATCAAGCTTACTACTGGCTGCATTGTAACAGGGTTGATGATCGTACCTGTTGACATCAATGGGATGTATGGGCAGTAGAAGTAACCTGCGTCAGTTTCACCATTGCCACCCTTGTAACCGACAAGAATCTTGTCGCTACCGGCTGGTGCGGATGTACCCGGCTGAGCCTGATTCCATAGGTAGCTATAGACCTTGATTGTACCGTTCAATGTACCTGCCAACATTGTGTTGGTTGGTGACTTGAATGAACCTTCAACTGCTGGTGCGAATACTGACTTTGCAGCGCTCTGTAGAGCAGAAACGATCATTGGAGAAACAACAATGAAGTTACCTGCGCCACGACGTGTCTTACGTGCAATTTCATTTGCTACAGCGTTAATGGTTGGACCTAGGTTTGCTAGACGATCACCAATGAATGCTGGTGCATATGTGGTACCGGAAGTTGCAGCCAAGTCAAACACGCGAACTGTACCAGCTAGTGCTAGCAAGTCGTTGATGATTTCAGCATCGATTTCCTGAACAATTTCTGCTGAAAGACCCTTGGTGATTTCAGTTTCAATGTCAAGACCGTGCTGGCTGTTCAAGTCCTGCATAGCTTCGATGGTCCATGAAGCCTGTAGCTTACGTGAAGCAGCTTCAACAGCCTGTGATACGACTTCTAGAGTCATCTTACGACCGCCAGTGCCTTCTGCGAATGATGAGTTACCACCACGTAGAGAACCACCAACTGGATTACCGTAAAGAGTTGTACCGGTTTCATAAGTTGTTACGTTTGGATCAGAAGCCCAACCTTCACCAGTTGCAGGGGAACCAGTGATACCAGCAGGTGCGGATGTACCGTCCTGACCAGCCCAACCGAAACCGCTTGCGCCCGGAGCCTGTGCTACACCAGTGTTACCTGAGTAGAACTGACGGATTGGCTTAGCATTACCAAAAGCTTCGTCACCAGAAACGATGTCATAACCACCGAACTGTGAACGGGTTGGATCATGCTGCATGCTTTCTTCGTACTTATAACGTAGGGTGAAAATCTGTGATACTGGACCTGACATTGGCTGAACACCAACGATTTCGGTAGCAATTGTACCCGGAATTACACGGCGGATAAGTGGTAGAAGAGTCTTACGGAAGTTCGCAATATCACCAGCGGCAATTGAACCACCTGATGCAGTTTCGCGAAGCATGTGAGTCTTCTGGTTTTCTAGAACAGCTTCGACAATGCCGACCTTGTTCTTTGGTAGACCTTCAAGCAAAGCTGACTTTGTTTGGGTCCAATTTTCGTTTAACATTTTTAGATCTTCGGCCATGAGTTATCTCCTATAGTTGCCAAATTTAAAATTAATCATTAACGCCTGAAAGTACTTTCAAACGGTCAATTGCTGATGCAGGGATGCCGGTTGGAGCTACTTCCTTAATAGATTCTGTAATTCCGGTGTCACCAGTCTTAATTACAGTTTCTTCGACAATAACGTCTTCTTTCTTGCCTTCGGCTAGTACAGGTGTTGGAACACTTTCCTTCTCCGACTTTTCACTTACTTTATGTAGAACTGTACCAATCATACGTTCATACTGTTCTTCCAACTTTTCCACTGGAACAGTCTTTAGAATGGTTTCCATGATTTCGCGTGAACGACCCTGAAGTGGTTCTAGGACTTCGCTCAACTTCTTATCACGGGCAACTGTTGATAGAGCTACAGTTGTTTCGTTTAGTTTCTTTTCTGCATCAGCTAACTTAGCTTCTGCTTCCTTCAACTGATTCAATGTTTCATTGCTATCAGCGAAGTTTGATTCGAATGCAGTGCGGAATGATTCAAAAAGGTCCATGCCGTACTTGATCTTCTTTACTTCAACGATATCGGCTTCTAGCTCAGCGAACTCTTCCTGTAAGCACTTGGTGTTGAATGCGTCTAGCTGATCAATTAGTTCAGCCATGTCACTCTTAAGTGTTTCAGCAAGTTCAGCCTTGGCTTCAACTAGCTTGAATGCATATTCTGCTTCAGTGTCACGGAATGCTGCGATATCATCATGTAGAGTTTCTAGACCTTCCTGAAGAAATGCTTCAGCCTTTGAATCTAGAGCGTCGATTAGGTTTTCTTTCTCTGTCTGGAACTGTTCTGTTAATTCAGCACGAACCTTAAGAGTAGTTTCTGCTGTAGCTACAGTAATGGCTTCTTCAAGTTTGGCCTGAAGAGCTTCGGTCAATTGCTGCTTAGCTTCTTCGTTCAGAACGTCTGTCTGTTCTAGTAGCTGTTTGAATAAGTCTTCCATTAAGGTGCTCCTGTAAAATGAAAAATTAATTGTGTAAAATTGCAATTATTATTTATTAAGGTGCTGATAATTATTGATAAATATTTTTAGGCATTATGTAAGTTATTGATTTTATTGATATTTAATTTTTAGAAATTGAATGTAAATTTTGAAAATGATTTCTAAGTTTATGATTAAATAAATAAAAAGACCAAGGAACTACTATGAAAGAATTATCATTTAAAAATTATTTGATCGAAATGCCTGTCCCGGCTGATTGGGATAAAAAGAAATTAGGAGGAAGGAATTCTTTTGCCAGCCAAATTAAATATGCTAAAGAAAGAGCGCAGCAAATTGGTGCTGGTAGTTCCAGAGTTGCGTTCGTCGTTCCTTATGAAGGAAGACAGACAGTTTTAAAGATAGCTAAGAATAAAAAGGGATTGGCTCAGAACGAGCATGAGGCCGGAATGTTTTCCGACTGGTTTTTGAAGGGATTAGGAATTACTATTCCTATGATCGACTATGACGAGGACTCAATCACTCCATCATGGATTCATACGGAATTTGCGACCAAAGCGAAACCAACTGATTTCGTGAGAGCAACAGGTTTGACTATCGATAAACTTATTAAATATGCGCAGCTAGGATGTGGTAAGGTAAGACCTGCTGGCGATCAAGAAAAAGCTTGGTATCAAGAATGGCAGGAAAAGCTAGAAGAGAATGAACTAGCTAGTGGCCTAATTGATTTAATTGGTAATTATGATTTACCAGTAGGTGATTTTACACGAGTTGCTAATTGGGGGATTTATGATGGTAGTCCTGTGATTATCGACTTGGGTCTATCACAAGACATCATGACTTCTCTGTATTCTAGAAAGCCACAAAATAGATGATAATAAAAAAGCCCGCTTTCGCGGGCTTTTCTTAGAACGTTGTTGGTTTTGCCACTGATCTTACAAGAGCCATTAGGCCAGTTTGTAAATCTGTCTTACCGATTGACACCCAACGCTTGTCAGTATGGTCAAGAGCTAGAAGCTCATTTACTAATTCATCCAACACTGTACCTACAGTATTCTTAATTTTATTCATGAGGTCAATGTCTTCCTGTGTAAGTTCACGGTAGCCAGTGATCTGTCTATGTTGATTATCCATAACTATTCCAATTATGGATTAAGTTTAACATGAACAAAATTAATATGCAATCAACCCTTCAGGATTATTAATTTCAAGAAGAGATAACTTCTTTGACATTGCGCCCGTATCCAGATAGATGACATTCTCGATCTGTGTTGGATACATGACAGATACATGACCATGGACTACGTAGTCAATATTTTTTATCGGAAGAGCTTCAACATTAGCTTTAAGAATTCCATGCACCAATCCCTGCGTCACTTCCTGTACTCTAATCTCTTTATGGAAATCATTAAAGATATCGGATGACCAGAGTGAACTTTCACCGAACTTGTCATAGTAAATCTTAAACATTTCCCAATCACTGGTAGGGACTTCAGCATGGACTAGTCCGAACTTGCCATTGCATGTATCAATTTCTATAATATGAGGCAGCTTATCCAGAGCATCTACGAAGGATTGCTTCTCTGACTCATGAAGGTCTATGAACCACTGACCACCATGTTTAGCATAAGAATTTTGCCAACTCTTTTGCTCATGGTATTCCTTGACCATTTCCTCATGATTTCCCTGTGTAGAGAAGAACCAAGGCTGGCTCAAATACCATAAAACTTTGTGTGACTGTGGTCCGCGATCAATGAGGTCACCTACCGCGAACAACCTGTCTTTACTTTTATCAAAACCGACTTCTTTTAATAATTCCTCTAGAAGGTCAAAGAATCCGTGGATGTCACCAACTACGAAGTCTCTGCCTCCATTAGGGTTTAAAGAGAAGCGGCTTAGTCTCAAGTCGTATCTTCCCATAATGTACTCCTTAGGTATCTAGTCTACCACAGCACAAAGACTAATGGAAGTATTAGATTTTATTTTAAATAATAGCCTTCGCATATCTAATAACTTTATAAGGTGTTTCATCCGGCTTGCTCACGTCTACATTATCGTAAAATGAATAGGAGTATTTTGTGTACGCAGCGTAATCCATCTTCAGTGCCATCACGCTTACATCAGAGATTATCTCAGCAGCAATGACTTCTTCTATGCTAAATGAATGATCATAGCTTCTTCCACTGCACTCAGTGTGTTTCTTGGTGTGTTTATCTTCAAAAGCTATCTGATCTGTATTCTGAACGAATACTTCCATACCTCTGCTATCGAAAGCGAACTTAGCTTCAGCAGACATCTTGGTAGATACAAGCTCAAGAATCTGGTTTATTGATTCCTGTGATAACTGTACAAGTTCTTTTGTTTTCTTTGCCATGGTGATTCCTTACTATGTATAATATTTAGGCAAATAAAAAAGCCTAGCGAAAGCTAGGCTTCTTATTGGCAGGTACCGTCAGATTTGAACTGACACTAAATGGGTTGGAACCATTTGTGCTGCCGGGTTACACTAGGTACCTATAATTTGGAGCGCAATGTGGGAATCGAACCCACTTAATTCTGCATGGCAAGCAGATAATCAACCAATGACTCAATCGCGCATTAATCAGTTTGAACAATATTAATTTTTACTTTAGACATTGAAGCTAATATCAAAATCTTATTTTTCGGAAATGCTTCTTGCATTCTGTCTTTTGTTGACTTTATATACCCTTCTCTAAATGGTTGTGGCATACGATCAACATCAATTTCAACAACTAAAACATCTTTTTCTTTTACTGCAAAAACTTCCATTTTCATATCCTATTTATTAATATTTAGGACTGAAAATAAATCATGAATTGGTGGAGCCTATCGGGTTCGAACCGATGACCTACACGGTGCAAGCGTGTCGCTCTCCCAACTGAGCTAAGGCCCCATATTATCCTACATTCAAGTTCTCAGGTCGTAGGCACCCTCTCCAAGTCAACACTTATAGTATTCAATTGGTGGTTGGTCACCATCTTACTTCTCTCTTTCAGTTTCAAGTAGAGAGATACTTAATTGGAGTCCGGTAGGTGAATCGAACACCTCTACGAAGCTTTGCAGGCTCCTACATAACCAATCTGTCAACCGGACATTTGTTCTTGTTTCGATGTATTTATAGTAGCATCAAAAATTTTGATGTCAACACTTAATCTGCCAATAAGCATGTAGACGTTCAATAATTCTCTGTGATACTTGATCAGGAAATAATTCATCCTGTGTATTATCATGAGTCACATATGGGTTGTTCTGGTCCCACATCTTGTACGTATTTCTAATCCATTTACCAGTTGTATGGTGAAGTGTGATTAAATTTTCTTTTTTGACATGGGAAATATCGCTGGTGTCAGCTTTAATCAAGTCCTTAAAGATTTCATCTTCTGACAAAAATTCTGAATCTTTATCATTTGAATCTTCGGTGATTACCTTCTCTTCTTCAAAGATAGGATCGCTAGGTATTCTTATTACCTTTCTACCAAACGCAGCAATATCATGCACTGTATGCGTATGTGGCTTATCAAGGCCACAATGAGGACATGCAAATGTTCCCCCAACTTCTACAATGAAATCCTTACTATATGATCTTTTTTCTTTAAGAGGAACATCAGTATAAGGATTGATTGGATAATTTGGAAACTTGTATGCAGGCTCAGGTGTCTTGTCATAAGCAACATACGTAAACAATCGGTCATCCTGTGCAGGCTTGTTCATTATAATATGATAAGCCATCATAGTATTTGCTATTGCATGAGCTAGGTGATGCTGGCCTGAATCTTCAGCAAATTCTTCACCAGCCTTGAATGCATTGATATGACGCTCAAGGGCATCAAGCACACGAGAAATTTCTAGGTTTACCCAATTATTTGCTGAATACTTCTTGGCACCTGAAGTCATTACCTCAGCTACAGCACGCAATGAGTCTGGTGGAAGCAAACCATACTGTGGCTTGTCACCATCCATCTTTGTACCACCATTCTTTCCAACTACTTTTACTTCTACCATATTAAATTAACCCTTCATCTTTGTGCTTAGTATACAATGTTTCTACGTAATCTGAAACACCTTTAATGACCTTTTCAGGATCACATGCATACCATCCAGCACAATTAAATGAATTCAATTCAACAATTCTTACTGAACCATCACCCATCTTGGCAATATCACAAGTATAGACTTCCGTTGGACTTCTATGGCTCTTGACGACCTTCTCTGCAAGATTGAATGCCTCTATAGTGTAGAAATGGCGTTCATTGTGATCGCCCATTAGACTGTACTGAGAGCCGTCTATGATCTTATCGCCAGCCACAATGAATCTATATTCTTCTTTAATCTGCTTGCTTGAGGATACCATGATCAAGCTATTATCAACGACACCAGACAATTGTCTAAGTGCATTCGATTGATATAATAAATCATCAATTCCATGAATCGGTAAACCAGTGAATAGTTTACTTCCAGAATTTGGACGAATGAATAATTTATTGGTTTGAAATAAATCTTCGTACTTACCAAAGTTAGTTTCAAAATCGTAGAAGGTGGTAATGATGAAATCACCGTTTACCCATAGATCATTTGATAATTGTAATTTGGAATGATAGTTGTGGAACTTCAATGCTTCCTCATCGAGGAATGATCCGAAGTAAGGCTTAAGGTGTTTGCCTAGGTTGATTGTACTATAGGGTATTACACAATCATTGAAGTCATATGGATATTGGATGTCTTCTTTTCTTGAAAAGGGAATGTACTGCATAAGAGTACATTCATATCCCATATCTTCAATAAGACTAACAAGTTCTATTTTACGAAACTCGTTAGACATACTGTTATCTACAATCCACTTAACCATGAAAGAACTGCTTTGTTTCAAATGCATGCTGATGCCAGTCAACACCTAGAGCGTATAGCTTCTCTGTGATGTAGTCACGAAGATCACCATAGTCAAAGTTGTCATCCCATGCTACAGCTAACGCCTTATTGTTACCTACTTCAGTCATGACAATAACATATGTGTATGGCTTATACTGTGAACCGGGTACAGCATTTAGTTTGATTAAGGATTTATCGATTTCATATGACTGGATATTCAAACCATCTAGTATCAAGTCTGCAATCCTAAATTCCAAATCCTCATATACTAATCTATTGATGCTGTCAATATCATCTTCAGTTAGAACTGAATATCCCACATAGGTTGGGGTTACACTGAGAGTTACCACTACAGCATTCACACTACCATTCTCGTAATCACCCAACACAATATCAAAGCTGCTCATCATTATCTCCAAGTATTTCGCGTTCTAATCTATTGATCTGATAGCGTATGTCATTTAAATCTTTTAGTGTACTTATTTTATCATGGCACTCGTTATACTTCATATTATCCAACAATTGAATAATACGGCTCAATCTTTTTGCATGTTTGTTTAGTTTGGCTGCGGATTGTAAATGACTATAGCATTCATCAAAGGGCTTAAGTTCAGCCTCTGAATCATAATGTTCAATATCATTTGTCATGGGGAGATGTCCTGTTTAATCGGATAATACACGATATAGGACATGATGTAAAGTTTAAGAAGATGGTGGTGATGGTCGGACTTGAACCGACATTATCGTCTTTATGAGAGACGCGCTCTACCAATTAAGCTACATCACCAAAGAACCCTTTATTTAACGACGCGGGTAAGTCACGTCATCATCTGGCGGAAGGTGAGGGATTCGAACCCACAAACCCCTTTCGGGGTCAAACACTTTAGCAAAGTGTGCTGTTCACCTATACAGTAGACCTTCCAATATAACTATTTATTGCTTTGTTTTAAACTTTGCAAAGGCTTCACTTAACTTACCGGGAATGATGTCTTCCAACGTATACATGGTGACATTACCATCAGGCCATAGTGAAGTTTTTCCACTCTTTACTGATCCTCCTGCCTGCGTTCTAATCTTTTCGATTAAATCATTAAGACTTTTATTATTATCTTTACGAGTCTCAGTTTCTTTCTTAACTGCTTCGCGTTCTAGTTCTGGACCATCTTCTTCAGGAGTTAGATCATTAAGCTGCTTTAGCTTAGCTTTCAGCGTTTCAAGCTCTGCATTAAACTTAGCAATGACTGCTTTCTTATTTTCAATCTGCCTATTAATATCCTGAACAGCTACGATTTTTTCATTTCTTAAAAGCTGCTTAAGCTGCGCGGCACGATTTTCTGCTTCGTTAATCTGAGAGATGATATTATCTATAGAAACAGTTCCACTAAATTCGTTCATTTTTTATCCTTGATATTATGGAGGAAGGCATCAGAATCGAACTGAAACCGGATTTTATCCCGGTCCAACGCATTTCCAGTGCGTGACCACTCCTAGTGATATTACCTTCCTTAATTAAAATAATCAAGCCCTATTATTTATAGGGTTTGACTTGTCTTTCCACTGCTTTCTACGTTTGCAATTGTGCTTCCAAGACTTTTGCATTTTCCATCTGCCACAAAAAACATCATCCCAAGTGTTTGGGGTGTTTGCAATCTTCGCACGGAAGGTTGGTTCACTATCATCTTTGATTACAGCAGCCACCTTTCTGTGCAAGTAGTAAGTATGGATACGGCGATAGCGACGATAGAACCTGAACTTATACTCAGTATAATCCTCTCTGTAACGAGGCTGGATGTTGGTAGATTCTACATGTGCGTAGATTTCCTTGATCTTATCTGGATTACTAGACTTGACCACCAATGTAGCTCGGATCATTTCACGTAGTGCTTGTTCATGCTTATAAGAAGCAGTCCCGTACTTGTATACGTGAGTCTTTTTAACCATCTCAGATACATCGACAATATCACCTAGGCTATCAGTGACGTAAAACCCCCACAGATAATCAGAAGTAGTATTGTCTCTATATTTTGGGACAGCAACATTATCACCATGCTCATCCACCACAACATCAAAATAATATTCACGAATCGTAGTCTTGTTGATCTTGAAAAGTGAATTTGTATCTTTTGTTTTCTTGGTGGACAATAGACTACTGAAACGGACGCCACTCTGTTTTAAAGAATACGCATTCATTTCTCTGTAGAGTTCTTCGATATCATCGAAAGTCCCAATAGCACAATCTATCATTTTATCGTAGACGGTGTATGTCTCTTTCTTAACTTCAGTTGTTACTAGTTTCATTACTCTCTCCTAAATGTGTAAATTCACATTCGAAAGAGTAAGAACCTCATGATGCTGTATTTCATTTAGTTATCTCCTATTAACGTCTTACCCAATCATACCCACAGAAGTAGGTATTACCATAACGGTCTTCACAGTACCTCTCAACACGAACCCACTCAGGAGAACGATAGTAAGATGGCTGATAAACAACATGTGGAACAACGACAACATTTGGACGATAGTAGCCACCACGATATCCACCATGATATCCATTACTATAACCGACACCACCATAACCATGATATCCACCACCGACCACAACAGTAACATGTCCTGCGATTGCTGAAGATGATACCAAGGTTAAAGCTGCGATTGCAAGAAATTTAAATAGTTTCATAACTAGCCTTTAATTTTATTTAGTGTAAATGAAAAATCCCTAGAAGTCAACTTCTAGGGATTTCTTATTCATAGAGTATTTACTCAAATTATTAGAAGCTGTAGCTGACGCCAACAATTCCATAATTGGCTAGGGCTACATTTGAGTCAGCCTTTCCACCGAATGAGTACTTACCATAAGCCTTTAGCTTGCTGGTTACATCGAACGAAGCAAAGACTTCGCTGTTATTGTAACTATTCTGAGCAGTTTCCTTATAATGATAACCACTGACAGCAGCGCCGACAGTTAGGGTTGTAGTTACTGGAACAGCAACACCGACCTTAGCATAGGTATTCTGGACTGGACCCCAACCCTGACCTACTTCAGCGAATAGAACATCGTATGATGCCTTTACACGGAATTCTGAATATTCACCATCACGGAGCTTGCCGTTGCGAACAGTCTGGAATTCTGGTGCATTGTAAACATGATTTGCACTTACATCAAGCTTTAGCTTGTCAGTAACATCAAATGCATAACCAACACCAACATCACTGCGTAGCTGTGTATGTGCATTGACAGGAGCCGTATCGCCAGTCTTGTTGAAAGTACCAGCAACATATAGACCCTTTACGCCCACATCACTTACCTTTACACCGAAACCTACGGTCGGATCATTTGAATATTCCTGACCACGATAATCATAACGGGAAGCCGCTGAAACATCAGCAGATACAGACTGTGCCTGAGCTACAGTACCAGTGACCGCTAGAACTACACCACCGATTAGAGTTACGAACTTATTCATATTTTTTCCTATTTAAGTTATTCATATATTATAGACTCGACAGTTTAATATGTCAAGAGTTAAGTATTAGTTAACCCTTGATTACATGTGGTACAAACTTGCTGGTATTCTTTGTTACAACTGTTGAGTCTTCACGAATGCCAACGCCACATGGTTCAGCACCAACAATCCAAGAACCAATCACTGCATAGTTATCACCGAACTTAGGCACTACACAGGTTTCCTGAATGATCATGGTTTCAGAACCATATACGCCTTCAGACGTATATTCACCATCTTCGCTGTTTACCGTAACGTTATTACCTTCACGAGCAAGGATCGGCTTCTTAACATAATACTGAAGTGTTCCCTCAACATACTCATCACTAAAATAAGCAGGTAGAAGGTTCGGATGGTTCGGAAACAGCTTCCAGAGAATAGGAAGGATAGCCTTGTTTGAGAGAAGCATTTTCCATACTGGTTCAATCCATGTCTTCATGGAATCAAATGCATGTTCACCAAAATCTTCTTCAACCAGCCATTCCCATGGATAAAGCTTAAATAAAGCATTCATAGGACGATCATTCATATCAAGAAACTGCCCATCAGCATAGCCAATGTCATCAATCTTAATATATCCTGTGGGAAGTCCTGCACGCTCAGCTACCGACTTCAGGTAAAGTGTTGTGATCAAATCTTCAACAGGTTCAGTGACACTGGTGAAATACAGACGAGTACCCAATGGTAGACGCGTCTGAATATATTCAAACTGTGATTCCATCGTCTCCTGAATTGAATTGTACTGGTCACGAGAATCACCAAAAACTTCTTCCTTCCAAAACCACTGGACAATGCTGGCTTCAAAAACTGATGTCGGTGTATCGGCATTGAATTCCAACATCTTGTAGTTACCATCCTTACCAATGGTAAAGTCATAGCGACCATAAAGGGTTGGATCATTGCGATACCAAGACTTCTTGATTTCTTCAGCAAGAGATGGAGCAATATTAACATAATGCCATAGGTCGTCATTTTCAACAATGTAGTCTACGGCCTTCTCACAAAGCTTGAATAGCTCACGAGTAGCATCATAGATGGCATCAGTTTCACTTGTGGTGAATTCATAATAAGCATCTTCACGCCAATAGATACCATCAGCAGAATCATTGAAATATTCAAAACCAAGCTTACGGACTTTATTCTGCCAATCATGGCGTGGATCAATAACAATGCGTTTCATTAGATTAACCGCCAGCCGAGCCGAACGAGGCACGGGAAGCTGAGGAACCAAAGCCACCACGCGAAACCGAAGATGAGGAATATGCAGAGCGTGAAACGCTTGCACGAGAAGCAACATAAGAACGCGAATTGTTGAAATTAACTGATGGTGCACGCGTGTTCATTACTGAACGTCCACCAGCCATTGGAACAGTGTTGTTATATGTTACACTGTTATCACGGTGCATGACAGCACCCCACGGATAATAGATTGGACTATAGAAGAAACCTGATGTTCCGCGATAGCAATCATTAGGGTGGGAGAAGTAACGCTGGCATTCAGACAATGAACTGTACTGTGACTGTAGGGAACGCTGTGAATCGCGCTGTGCAGCACGGTCAAACTCATCAGAGCCACATGCCGTGAGAGTTAAAAGCATTGCTGCGAGTAGAGATTTGTTAAGCATGAGAATATCCTCAAAATTGTGTTCGTATTATATTACATACGCCTGAATTAATCCTGAATGGATTAAAATAAAGCCCTCACTAGGAGGGCTTTATTTTTAAGAGTTTTGATCTTGATCTGGTCTTACTGAACTTCGATAATTTCTGGTTACTGCGGAGATATCCGCGTAAGCTGTTGCGGTACCTGCTGCATTCGCCATGAAGTTAGACGTGAAACCTTTGGTAATACCCAAGCTAGATGATACCTCAAATGAATCCTGATTTGCACCTAGATAAATGAACTTCCAACCCTTAGCTTCAGCCTTGGTGATAAGTTCCTTAACCTTGGCATTGTCAAATTCTCTTGAAGAGTTCTCACCACCATCAGTTAGAATAGCGATTACATTATTCTTCTTGTTCTTGGCTTCAAGTTCAACAAGGGTAGTGCCAATAGCATCATACAATGCAGTCATGCCGCGTGGAACATACTGGTCAGCAGTGATTTCCTTGACATCAGCTAGGGCTACTGAATTGAATAGTTCTTCATGCTTGTCATCGAAAATCTTAACAGTTACGAATGCATCACCTAGATCGGCAAGCTTCTTCTGTTCGTTGATGAAAGAATTGATACCACCAATTGAATCCTTGATGATTGAATTCATTGAACCAGAGCGATCTAAGATAGCAGTGATATAAACTGCATTATCTGATAATAATTCATTCATCTTATCGTTAAAGCTTTTCGTAGCTTCATCAATAATTTTCTTCCTTTCATCAACTGAAAGGTGATCCGGTAATTCTAGGGTAAATACTTTATTACCATTAGGTAATGTTTCTACTTTAACTTCAGACATAAAAAAGACTCCATTAGGAGTCTGAATATATCATGTTTTAATAATATGTCAATTTTTTAAATGGTGCCCTCAGACGGAATTGCACCGCCGACCTTCTGATTACGAAACAGACATTCTACTGACTGAACTATAAGGGCTTAATCGATTTGTACAAAATGTTTGATTTCTAATCGTTACTATACAATCGTAATCGATTTTGCGCAAAATGTTTGATTTATAATTATTTAATAACTCTTGCCGTCCTGATAACGTTGGCGTCTTGAATGCCTTCCATTACCTTTGTTTTTATTTTTATATGTTGGTGTTAGAGTGTGGCAGTTGGGACATAACAATCTAATATTATTTATACTACTATCTTCATGATTACCATTAATATGGTCAACTTCCAAAGTTATTTTTTGGCTATGCCAATCAGATAACCCACAAAATGTATTTGAGCATTTGTATCCAAACAACAGGGAAAGCATTTTTCTTAATAGGCGATTAGATGCTGATGTTTTACCATCTATGAGCCATCCATCTATCTTAACCCACAAATGATGTTGATCATCACATTCACGCGAACAATATTTTTTAGCAACGCTATGGTTTAGAGTTTTACAACAAAATAAGCATTTTCTTTTATTTCTTTTTAGATTATTGAAAATTGCAGCACATGAGTGACTACAAAATGTGTTTTCTTTATGATCAAATAAATTTTGACAATTTATACATGTCTTCTTCAACTTTTCAGTTAATGGAACAGCTATCCCAAAGTTGATCCAATTCTCATGCCTACCAAAAAGCTTTAAACATTTATTTTGATATGGTAATGCTGAATCTTTATTTAATTCTATCTTAGAAGGATATCTATTGTTCTCCAATATGAAATCATTCAATTGTTTTATTTCTTTATCAAACATAAAAGGGTTTATCTATATCTTGATAATATAGATAAACCCTTTTTAAGTCAATAAACTTGGAGCCGCCCACAGGATTCGAACCTGCGATGTAGGTATTACCATTCTTGCTTACAAGGCAAGCCCTTTCGACCACTCAGGCAAGACGGCTCATTAAATTGGTGCTGGACACAGGATTCGAACCTGCAACGTGGAATACCTGATTACAAAACAGGTGCCTTCAACCATTCAGCCAATCCAGCATTCTTAAATACGAATGTATTTATAAACTTGTGATGAGATTTTAATCTTATCATTTAATTTAGTATCGGTCAAGTGATCAATATCATCTTGACCATTCAAGAAGAAATCCTTATTAACCCTTGGTGTCAAGATAGATTGCGCGTTTGACTTCAGGAGTTTCTTCGTGGGTTAGCTGGGTTAATTCTAATTTGATTGTTTTATCTGGATGTTCTGATGGAACCATAGTGACCAAGAGAGTATTAAACAATCCCGCTTCTTTACTTTCAAAATTTAGATCATACTTCTTACCATACTTTCTAAAGATAGGAAGCATAGCACGCATGAGATAGAGTGGAAGATTCTTCTGTGGGAGAGCCTGTACATCTAGAACCTTCATTCCATCTGTTGGTGCAGCATTAGAAGAAACCAAGACAGCCTTAAACATAGGCTGTCTTGTATCAATAGCTTCTTCTAGCTTTTCATTTAGGTTGAAAATTAAATCAAACATAGATTACTCAATAATCTATTATTTATGACTTAATGCCCATCCAAGTGTCATCCAGCGATTTCTTGGTATCCATCAAGGCAAATTCTGAAACGGTCTTGGCAATTTCAAATCCATTTCTCTTAAGTTCACTTGCCCATGCAATAACCCAATAATCATGATCATTACGGTTATTATCGGTTCGAATTGTCCCCATGATCTTAACCATTCCTTCTACATCACTACGCAATGCATTCTTAGAAATATGCAAGCGTGTTCCTCCAAAATGATTATTTGAAATCTCTCGCAATTTTGATAAATCATTTAGTTCAACAAAGATGGTGAAATGGCTCTCATAATATCCATCAGGATTTCCATCAAGGATAGGATGCCAAGGTACTGTTTCAATCTTTGTACGAATGACATCAAATCCATCAACATATAGCGTATTAATTAGATTATCAGCAAACATTTTAGCATCATCGTATGTACCGATGATTACGGATGCCGTTGTTAGTTGCTGCGGAGCATCACCTAAATCGAGGACAATAGCTTTTAAATTATTTAATGTCTTACAGTATTTTTCAAACACTGCAATATCAATTGGCTTTTTGTTCCAACGATCTTCGCTTAAAGTCAAGTGAATCTCAAATGGATACTTACCATCTGACTTATCTTGATCATTTCTCTTAGACCAATGAATAGCCTTATCTGACAGCATAGAGGTAATATCACTATCTTCATACCCCAATGAATATGCAATTGATAATGCAACAAGCATCACATCAGCAACTTCGTCCAAAATTTTATCTTTAGATGCTATCTTGTGTCTAGCACCCTGAGCATTCTCGTGTGTGAGAACAGCATCAGCAAGCTCTCCACCTTCAATGAATAGCTTTGAGGATTTCTGGCTAAGGGTCTTCGTATCCTTTAGGGATAGTTGCTTAACAAGCGCTAAAATATCGTCTCTCATTCTGTTGGTCCTGATGTGTCCATGTTTTTGTAATGCTTTCTCTGTGCTAGGCAAGAATCATGGAACTCTTTCGTAATCTTGATTTCACCATAGGTATTACCGGGAACCATATTACAAAATGCTTCATTCATTGATTTAAGTTGATCCCTTACCTTACAACACTTCATATGTCCACTGGAACTAGTGCCATTACTGTTAACTGTAATAGTGTATGGACAGTCTTTTTCTGGTTGCTTTATGCATTTCTGTGTAATCGCTGATGGCTTACGATCAACAATGAATAGCCATACTATCAGAAGCAGAAAAATTAAAAATAATACAATTGATTCCATAATTATCTCCAAAGAAAAAGGCTGGGTTCACCAGCCTTTTTAACTTAGTCGTTGTATGAGTCAGAAGATTCTTCATAACTTGACTCTTCTTCATCTTCCACTTCTTCATATTTGTCCTGAATATGAAGAAGTCGATCTAGTGCCGTAGTATCTTCAAAATGAAGCGTAGCCCAATTCTTGTTATAGACAACAGTCGTACCAATGCCGATAACATTATGCGCTAGGAACAGTGGACGAAGACCACGAGTCTGAGGAACCATGCTTTCCATCATGCTCATGATGTCCTTATTGAAGTAACGCGGATCATCAAGAACTTCCTGTGGAAAGCTATCAGTGTTGATAACATTAACAAAGAATTCTGAATGCTGGAAATCTGGACCAGTAGGCTTGAATTCCTTAGTCTTACGCTTCTTTGTAGCTTTAACTGCATAGTCGTTCATGTGTTCAATAGCTTCAGCCATTGTGACACCTTCAATCTTAAACAGGCGACCATGCCACTCTAGTGAAGGCATCCAGAGAATACCGACTGCATCGTTAGCTGTTGGGGTTGATGTTAGCTTTGAATTCTTTTGTGTCAAACTATCTGCTGTAATGGTTACTGGACCACTACTTGATACATTGAGGCTACCATCATTACTGATGTCAACTGTTGTTCCACCATTTGAAATCTTAATTCCAAATTTTGCAGCAGGAGCTACCTTTAGCGGCTCTACGATCTTAACAAACTCTAACAGATAGTCGATTAGCTGGCTGACGGTCTTATTGTTGAATGATTCTACCACATCAAGTTCAGGGATTTCAATTTCTAGCTCATCTTCAATAAGCATGATGAGTTCAATGATGTCAATAGAATCGGCTCCATAAAGCTCGCTTACATCTTCTATGGTATCAGAGAAATTTATATGCTCAATGACACCAAAGGTCTCATTGGCAACATTGGTGATAATAGCCAATAGATCAACTACTGCATCAGGCTTTGATTTGTATGTCTTCATGGAAAATTCCGTTATTTGGGTTATTGTACTGTGTATAATATTACTTGTCAAATTCGCACAAGTAACGAAGGTTTGCCTGATCAAGGCTATAAACAATCATTTCATTATTAGCAACGCCACTCTTACCACCAAGAGCTAGACAAGAGTCATATCCTGCTGGAATACGGCTGAGAGGTGCCGAAGGTGTATATGATCTTCCAAGGCTAACATCTACTAAGAACATGAAACAATTATCATCATAACCACCGCCGCCCCAATAACCATGTGCATAGTTGAGTGACTTAGTACTCTGATCACTAAAATATAGACCATCACCAAACATACGTCCGGTGATATGGTAGCCACCTGCTGAGGTTGGGATGATTAGTCCACCCTTAAGAATAGAGAGAACATTGAATGCACGGGTACCATGCCAAAGTTGCATTTCGTTCCCAATAACATCAAACTTCTTCTTATATGATGCTGTGCTGTTATCATTCTGAACTTCATACACATTCTTCAAACGAAGGTGTGCACATGCGTGACGTGAGTTCATGTTTGAGGCATAGAACGTCTTTACCCTATCAATCACTGTCTGGTCTGAAACTAATTTCAAACTGTTATTGAATAGGCGTTCTGGTTCCTTCTTAGCATCATCAACACTTACAACAGGTGGAGTATAGTTCTGAATTGAGGTTTCAATCTGATCAAGAAGTGAGTTCTGATTCTGGAATGAGGAAATATCCGTAAAAAATGTTTCACCCCAACCGCGAGCGCGAGGAACCTTCTGTGGAATGATAGAAAGATAATCATTTAGTGTTTGGCTATATGAATTACCAAAGTCCTGAGTATCAATGAAGTCCTTTAGGGAAATCAATACATCACGAGCCTTACTAACTGCTGGTAGCGTGATAGGACCAAGAACAGTCTTAACGATACCATCAACGATATCGATCTGATCACCTGTAGCCTTTAGAAGCTGATATTTATTGATAGCTGATAGTCGATCTAGAAGCTTAGCCATTTCTGGATTATTGTCAGCGATATCACGCTTTGCGATTATTGCAAGTGATTCAGTTGCAAGGGAAACCGTACCGCTTGCGGCAGGAGTTCCATTGTTTGTCATAACATCAACTTCTCTGTACCCCTTTGATGCAGCAGTCTTTGACTTATAAACCTTGTTGAATGCAGCTTCGCCATAACCCTTCTGTTCGGTTACGCCGTTATCACCATTACGACCATAACGCGCAGTTACAGAATCGTCATCGTTCCAGATAATTTCATAGAACTTGTTATTGTTATTACCGCTGTCAACTTTGACAAGCATTGCGTACTTTTTTGCCATTAGAGGTATCCCTTAGCTCAGATAAAGAATGATACAGAAAAGCCCTTGTTGTTAACAAGGGCTTGAATGGAATTAACGTGTAGCATTTATTTTAGTTTCATATTGTATCAAAGCATCTACTACTTTGAACATATCAGAATAATAGAATCCCGAAACACCGAATGTATTGATTTCAACAACCCTTAAACCATTGGGTGTATCTGCAATATCAATTACAAATGCATCGGCTGGTTGCCATCGATCAGCCATCGATTGTGCAAAATCCACAATCTTCTGATCAATGATTGAATCATACTTTACCGTGTCACCAAGCTTGTAGGTTGATCCTGTGACTACCTTACCATCCACTACAAAGAAGCGATGTTCTGAGTAGATATCCTTTACAGATGAAACCGTGACTGGTGTATAAGCATTGAGTGATTTAGGATCAAAGCCATCTTCAGGTTTAAAATGAGTTAGATGACGCTTCCAGTCTGCGTAATATTCCTTAATCATTGTCATACCGGTGAAGATCTTATCATCTTTAAATGGTCGAATGAAAACATCATAATCAAGGTCGGGGAGTTCACCAGCTAATGATACGAATGAATCACCATTTAAAATATTGTCTAGTCCAAATCCCTTTGACCAATGATCAAAGTCAAAGTTTTGAGAATCAAAAGCACCCGGTGAGATGCCACGTTCCTTGATTAATCTGGAAAATTTATGAGAGCCGAAGATGTATGTTGGAACACTGGAACTTAAGCATAGTTCCTCAGCCGTTTCAATCTGTAATGATGTTACATGATTTGGAAAAATCACATCTACAAACTCAAACAGATTACACAAAGTGTAATCTGTTTGAAAGAAGTCTAATGCCTTCAATAATTGTTCGTAGTGTGGTTCCCTCTTGAGAATATTCTCTTGAATAAGGAATTTCACTTTCGCACTCCAAATAGATTTAGTGACGGGATGATAACATGGTTAATGTGTTCAATCTCATTCTGCATCTTTAGAATCATATTTTCAACGTAACGAAGTTGCTGTTTCGTTGCCTCTAGATTCTGTAGTGCCTGAAGCATCAATAGTCTACGATTGTAGAGTGTGTCATACATCAGGTTCTCTTTCTTTGTAGCGGATTCTGATGCTGCTGCCAATGTGGCAACCCAATCGACAATGTTAAGTGCTGCTACATTGTCAAGTAAATCAGATACCACACGATGAATATTCTCCAAACGTAAGGATAACGACTTTACCTGAATCACATAATACTGTTTGTTTGGACGCTTAATGAATGAAGAAAAGAATGACTTTGCTTTAGCTGCATCAACGACTTCACCCAAAAGCTTAGATGCATCAAGGCCATTGTAAACTCCAATAGCATCACTAGCTTGATTAACAAAATAGCTTTGTGCATGGAGGACTGACTTGCCCCAATTCAAAATCTTTATATTATCACCAGTAGCAAGATCACGTACCATCTGTGTAAGCTTAAGGGAATCCTTCCCATAAGCTTCTGCATAGTTTTCCTTCATAAACTTTACGGCTGATTCTAGTGAAACTCCTAGATCGCCGTAAACGGTTGCTGGTGGTTTTGAGTATTCACTATCATCTGACATCATAAATTACTTCTTTGAGTATGCTGCGATTGTTTCCTGCTCAAGACGGGCAAGTTCTACCATGGTGATCTTGCGGGTTTCACGGGCTTCCTGTTCGATTTCACGAACCTTCTGTAGTGAACCAACAGTATCTTCATGTAGCTGCTTAATGGTGTCGAGATTGACTGCCTGACGCTGATTCAAACGTGCCATGGCTTCAACATTCTTAGCATTAGCACTGCTTGCAGACTTAACTGTTTCATTGAATAGGTCGAATGTCTTGTTCTGTAGTGCAATAGCACCAGTCTGGCTCTGACTGATCAAGTCACCAGCAAAATACTGCTGATACATGGGGATGATCTTGGTTGTTACATCATCAAACGTACCAACAAGACTTGATGCCGTGCGCTTCATCTGTGCAAGCTTTGGATCATATTCCATGGAAAGAATCTTGAATGACTCTAGGTCAACAATCTTCTTGTCGAGTTTATCAGAAAGATTCTGTAGATCATTTCGCTTATGGGCTTCATCAAGTGAAGCTGCTTCTGTGGGAAGCTGTTCTAGCTCAGCATTGACCTGTTCAAGAGCATCCTTGGCGATTTCAATATCCTGAAATAGGCTCTTGCAATAGTTATAGTTTCCTTCGATAAGGATATCGACATTACGAGCCTGCCTTACCTGAAGGTCACGTTCCTTTCCAATCTGTTTAACAAGAACATCAACACGGTCCTTTGCGCTATCAAATCGTGCTACAGCACGGTCCTTGATGCGAAGAGCCTTGTTTACAATCTTCTGAATCTTTCCAGTTTTATACTTGTCTGCTGACAAATCCTTGGATACATCAATGAGTTCGTTTAGCTTTTCACCCATTGCTCCACCTTCAGAATTCTTCTGCTGGTCAAGAACCTTGGCTGCAAACGTGGCAAGATTCTTGCCAGATTCATTACCAATACTAGATACGAATTCTTCAGTGATAGGACGACCGATCTGCTTGCCCGGTGTAACCTGTGAGGTTGTCGAGACAGAAATAGCAGTGTTATAGAGTGGTACGTATGGATCGGATTTCATCGAAGGTTCCGTTGTTTCGTTGTTGGAGGGTCTATCCCAAATCTGGTCAGTCATGATGTGTCATCCTTATTAGGTGGGAGAATTGTAGAGTTTAATTACATAACAATCAAGAACCAAATTCAGAATATTCAATTATAATTCAGGAAAAGAAAAAGCCGTAGATTTCTCTACGGCTTTATATGGTTCCCACAGTAGGAATCGGACCTACGACTATTCATTACCAATGAATTATGTTACCATTATCACTATGCGGGATTAATTTTGGCTGGCCTAGATGGATTCGAACCACCATCAAATCTTTCAGAGAGACTTATCCTAACCGTTGGACGATAGGCCATTATAAACTTATTTATCTGTTTCTTCTTTAACTGCAACTAAAGGATATTTATATGGTGAGACTATACCATCAACAAAATGTTTCGTCAAGGCTTCATCAGATAAAATCCAATATTCATTGGCTTCTCTTTGTAGTAATTCTTGTACTGGCATTCCGGTGCGCTTAGATGCATTAACATTTAAATCAAAGATTAACATCTTTAACATAGTCAATCTGTTCTCGGCATGCTCTAACTGATCTGAAGAGATAGTTGTTCTTGCCTGATGAAACATAATGATGGCATGTGGAAGCATGTAACGTTTAAATCCATACTGGTGAATATATGCTGCCATGCTTGCAGCAGTACCAACCACGACAGTATAGACTGGCCTCTTTGATGCCTGCATAGCATCGATAATTCTCAAGCCAGACATAACATTACCACCCGGTGAGTCAATAAACAAGATAATAGGCTTGTCTGTACTTACATCTTGAAGATCATGAATCTTCTTGATTACCTGATAAGCAGTAAAATCATTTACTTCACCATAAAGTGTTACAGTATTCTGGTCATTCAATTCATCCTTAGATGATGGTGACGCTGAACAGCTAACTGTAGTAGTTAGTACAAACCCTAGAACAACGAACAAGGACAAACTTTTAAACCATTGCATACTGTTTTTACTCCCCATGTTTAAAACTATTTATGGAAGAGCCTACACATTATTTTCATGTAAATCAAACCTTTAATTCACATACGTGAAAACAAAAAAAGACGCCTAAGCGTCTTTGAAATGGCAGCGGATGCAGGATTCGAACCTGCGATGGAGCATTCAAAGTGCCCTGCCGTACCACTTGGCTAATCCGCTATATTTTTAATGCCTCGTGATGGGATCGAACCATCGACCTTTTCCTTATCTATCCTAGTAAGGAACACTACTTCCTCTGAGTTAACGAGACATATTTTGGTAGTTCCTAACAGAATTGAACTGTTGTCATTGCCATGTAAAAGCAAGGTTTTTCCATTAAACTAAGGAACCATAATCTGGTACATCGTGAGGGATTCGAACCCCCGACAATTTGCGAGTCATGCAAACACTCTACCGCTGAGCTAACGATGCATAATCTTCTATTTATTGTCAGTGGGGGAAATTCCCATAGACTTTATTAATCGTCTAGCCCATTTAATTGGTGATGTTACACTATTTTGACGATTTAATTTTTCTTGAGATTCTTGAGATTCTTGAACCATCAAAGCAAGACCTAATAGTTCAGCACGCCTTGGATGAAGTTTCTCACCCTTAATGTTGTCTATTACTTCTTCTATAGTAAGAAGTGAGTTCGTTTTCATAGTAATTGGTTCTTAGCTGTGTTGTAAGTTAGTTCTTGAACAACTAATCCACCATCTTCATCATCATGGGCTAGAACCTTAATACCAAATTCTTCAAACCCTGCTCTTACACCATTTGTGATTTGTTTTTCAATTCCATCAAAATCATGGAAGTTACCAAATGGAGTATACTCTTTAACAGACTTGTGTACAAACTTTTCCTTGCCGCACCAAAGTTTCTTAATCTTATTTTTATCTTTAGTCTTTAGCATAATTTTCTTCCATGGTCTTGAGTTCTTCTTTCAAAGTTTCCCAATACCTTTTACTCTGACTGTACCAACGGCTAGTACCATTTTCTCTCAGAATTCTTTCATGGTTATCTATCTGATCTTTCTTTTTGGCAATCAATAATGCCAATTCTTCTTTGTCATTTATCATGCCAATAAATTAACATCTTATTTTATATCTGTCAATAGGTTTATTTTGGTGCTGGCTCATCTTCATCGCGTGATCTAAAGTAATCTTTCAGTTCATCTCGGAGACTGATATATCTATCTGAACCATCATCAACAAGATAATTTAATCCCTGCCAATCTTTTCTAAGGTCAGTATAAGGATTGTACTGGTTATCTACCAATATCTTCCATCTTGTTCCGTATGAGCGGTTGCTCTTCTTTCCATGATAGTTATGAATAAGAAGACCATGAACATATCCAATATTTCTACGAAGCTTCTTGGCTTTCTCACCCCATTCAACGAGAGCATTAATATATTCAGGAGAGCAAGGATAACTAACAGAACGACGAATGTCATCCATAAATCCACATGCCATCTGAAAATCACCTGATCCAACAATTGAGAAGTCGATCAATCCATCAATCACTTCCATAGCATGGCGAGTTGCTGCCCATGCATAACCACAATGACCTGAATGCTTGTTGTAGTCGTTAAGGATAACACCGGTCTTATGATACTGGTAAACCATTCCCTTCATAGGAATAGAACCATTAGATGTAATGCGGTTAAAGTTATCATCAATATCAATTGTCTCGCTGAACAACTGCACGACTTGGTAATGATGAAGTTGATGAATTGTTTCCTTCACCCAATCTGGACGAGCGAATAATACATCAGCATCAATCCATGCAACATATTCCCAATCTTCAGGAAGATGCTGTAAGCCAATGTTAATGAGATTTTCTTTGTTCCAAAGTTCATTCTTTGTTCTTACCTGAACATGATGTGGATTATCTTTATGTGTAACCTCATAAGGCCTGTCAGCAAATGCTGCTTCTACGGTAATGAGTGTTGCACCAGCAGCATGAATTCTTTCAGCGAATTCACGATAAAGTTTGTATCTGCTACGGTATCTAAGGGGATTTGAAACAACAGTTATTACGTATAGTGTATTTTTCATTTTATAATCAGAAGGCTATTAATATTTTACGAAATTCCTTTATGGCACCCAAAAAATACGTAAGAAATAGCGTATTTTCGTGAGATTCTACTCCACCAAACAGAAAAGCCAGACAAAAGTCTGGCCGATTATGTACTTAATTATTTATGTATAGTGTCAATTTTCTGACTGTAGATTTTTGAGAAATTTCGTATTATTGCCTGTTAAACATGATGACTTCTTTGCCGCCATATTCCTTTCTGATCCTAGTTATTCCAAGATCATCAAAGCTACATATCCAGTCTGAATCTTTGGATGGTGTACTACCAATCTGATGCTGATGAAACCTATACTCACCATTGGTCAATTTAGATTCAACATAATCCCTATCCTTTGGTTCCTTATAGAGGCCACCACTTCTAGCCATGTCAAGAAGATAGTCAAAGAATTTTTGACGTAGTTCATAATTTTCAGTGATTATATTCTTGAGTCTCATATGAATCCATTTTAGATTATTTATTTAATAGATTGCTAATCTCATCAAACCTATCATCAACACCAAGCCTCTTTAGCCAATTATTAAAATATTCATTAAGCTCATCTGATCGAGGATGTGTTCCATCATGATAGATTAAGAAATCTTTATAATTTTGAATCTTATCTGCAATCAACATGTTATTGACTTCATCCATAGGACTCAAGGCAATCTCTTCAATACTTTCTATCTTTCTATGACTAAGATATTGATTTGCAATGTTTCGATATTCCATGGTTAACATAGCGACATATGGGTCAACCTTATTAATGAATCCATAGTTCTTTGAGAAGTCTTCGTCAGCCTGAAATAATGGATGGAGGCAGAATGCTCTCTTTGCATCTGATCCCGCATGAATCATCTCTAAAACAGAAATGCCTTCATCAATATGATTCATTAAAGCTACACCACTACGTTTAGCAGTACGATCACCATAGAACTGTTTAATCCATTGGTACTCATTTGTATACTTAGTATATTCCATTTAAAAATTCCGTAGGGTCAATAAGTGATTCTGGCATGGGATCGTTATGATACCACCATACTGTCTTAGTTGTGCCAGCTTTATGTATTTCAAAATGTAACATACACGTAGGTGTAACACCTTTATCCTTTTTCAGGACTTGCTTAATGTTTCCTATATGATCACCAACCTTAACTGGATGACCAACAGTTACGCCATCAAGTATGTCTATTTCACCGTAAACGAGGACACCAGACGATCCCTCTACAAGGAGTGCCCAAGTATCGTTCCACCATGGGGAATCCGCGTGTGAGCCTGTGAAGGCTTCTATGGCTACAACAATTCCATCTTCGATAGCCATAACTAGGTCACCATCATTACAATAAATGTCGATACCAGTGTGTGTATCAAATCTGCGAATGGAGCCGAATGCACCGGGATCACCTACAGTAGGGATTGGGTGTGTGTTAGTTACTGGTTTCATGATTATCGTATTCAAAGATTCTTACTTCGTAAGATTGGTTACTAACATCACGGCGAAGAAGTGCAAGACTGATCGAAAAATTACCAAGATTGAATTCATGGATTTCAGTGAAGTGGGTGTCCATCATACCTGCTGGTTCACCACCGTGCTTTCTGGCGGCTGCGATTCTCTGGTAAGTGCTTCTACCAATCGATCCTTTCATGATCACAACATCGATTCCCATTTCATCGAAAATCTTATTGATGATTTTCATATGGACATCTGGAATCTCCATTGGGATTCGTGGATCACTGTAACCTTGATTCCAATCTGGCTTGTTCATCTTTAAAATTCTCTTAAATGAAAAAAACTCTTAGGATATCCTAAGAGTTTTAGTGTTGGGGACCACGGAGAGGATCGAACTCTCTTATTCTGATTCACAGTCAGATACATTACCATTATGATACGTGGAACATATAACTTGGTGGTTCCTGTAGGATTCGGACCTACATCGTTCGGTTATCTGCCGATCATGTCTTATAAGGACACCGCACTACCATTGTGCTAAGGAACCGTAATTGGGAGTCGGTAGTAGGTAACGAACCTACATCTGCAACTACTACCGCTGCATGTTCTACAATTGAACTACACCTATCATAAAAATGGCTCTTCGGGTGAGATTCGAACTCACGATCCTCTGATTAACAGTCAGATGCATTAGGCCGCTATGCTACCGAAGAATAAACTGGCGATCCGGGTGGGGCACGATCCCACGACCCCAAAATTAACAATTTTGTGCTCTACCAACTGAGCTACCGAATCATAAAACTGGTGGATGTGACAGGATTTTCGCCTGTACTACTGCGGCAGGTTGCGTCATCGGCTTCCTGACGTAGTGTCTTAAACTTAACTTACACACCCATAACTATTTGTGGAATGGTTGGAATGGTTGGAATTGAACCAACATCACTGGCCTATAAGATCGAATCGTTGTCATTTGACCGCCTAAGCGTCTACCTAAGTAGAAACGATCTTTTGCCTAGCGCTCTACCTATTGAGCTACTATTCCATAAAACTAAATCTGGCAGAGCTAACGGGAATCGGACCCGTTTCTTATCCGTGACAGGGATAAATAATAACCAATATACCATAGCTCTGTAAAACTTTTAATCTTTCTTAATCCAAGCTAACTTAAGATGTGAAACTGGCTTATAGCCTGCATCAATTAACTCTTGTTCAGTTGGCCCATTCTTTGCAGCTTCAATATAGTCTTGCAAAGGTTTAGGGTCCATAGACTGAACACTTAGTAATTCTTCAGCAAACTTTCGTGGAATATCTATACGAAGCTGTTTGATCAATTCTTTACGTTCTTCTTTTGTCATATTTTTCTCTAAATTGGTGGGACGCGCAGGAGTCGAACCTGCCTAGAACTTTCGTTCGCTGATTAAGAGTCAGATGCACAACCGCTATGCCAGCGTCCCAAATTTGGCGGAACATACGGGGATCGAACCCGTCTCAGCGCATAGACAGTGCGCCAGCCTCACCAGATGCTTCATGCTCCATTAAAAATTTTTCTTCTTAAGTTGATCTAACTTTCGCTGACCAACATTACTTAATGAATTAAGAATTTCTTTATCAATTTCATGTAAAACAGCATCTACGATATGTCGAGTGCCTTTCTTTAATTGTTCTTCGGTGAACATTGGATACTTTTTTGCCAATTGATCTATTTCTTCAAATGTTATTTCAAACATTTTTTATCCTTTAATGTGGTGGTTCCTATAGGTTTCGCACCTATGACCTCACGGTTATCAGCCATGCGCTCTAACTATCTGAGCTAAGGAACCATTTAAAACTGGTGTAAGCGGTTGGATTCGAACCAACGTTTCCGCTAGGAGGCAGATTTACAGTCTGCTGGCATAAACCACTCGCCCACGCTTACATAATTATTTAATCTAAATCACAGTCGCTAATTTTATTATCTTTCATTAGATTCTTCAAAGCTTCAATCATCGGTTTATCGATATCTGCCTGAGTTACACCAATCTTGGCGAACTCTATCATGATTTCTTCTTTTAAGATTCTAGCTAATTCATCTTCTACATCAATTCCTAATTCAGTTAAACGTTGAATATCTTCATCTGAAATTTTCTTATCTGACATAGTACTTTCCATTTTTTATCATGATATCGAGCTATAAGCTGGTTGTCAATGATAATTTGAATTGGTGAAGTCGATTGGAATCGAACCAACGACGCGAACCTTTTCAGGGTTCCGCTCTACCAACTGAGCTACGACTTCATATTCTTCCAGTGTATCTTACAATCATTACGATTAACAAGTACTGGGATTTTCATATCTGGATTATCTTTCAACTCTTGAACAAGACGTTCGCGCTTTTTTCGCTGCAATTTATCCCATTCTTCTTTCGACAAGAATTTAATATCCATTTCTACCTCTACATCTTACAATGGTTATTTTCATTGTCAAGTTTTAATTTGGTGGGTGAGGACGGATTCGAACCGCCAACGCTTTTTAAAGTCCTGTTTTACAGACAGGTGTGACACTTACCAATAGTCACCACTCCCCCATTACGGTATTTAAATTTGGTGGGTCTGGTGAGAATTGAACTCACTACGGTCGGATTAAAAGTCCGGTGCCTATCCATTTAGCTTCAAACCCAAATTTCGTTTTCAATTGTTAAACAACATTTTGTAGCAATAAAAAAGCCCGCTTTTCGCGGGCTTCTTTTCTGTTCCTTGTGGAGGGAGATTTACATCTCTTGCGTTCCACTTCCTTCAGATAAAGAAGCACCATGACTATTTTTATAATCATTATTATGATCGAAGTTTTTAATAAACTTGTTATTCACTGGGTGCGTCCGTTTGGTTAGTGGAGGAATCTTAACATGATATTCTATCTTGTCAAGTCCTGTTAAATCTATTTATAGTTGTTACTGAAGTTTGTCCAACTTTTTCAATTTTCCAGTTAATCTAATATCTGGATTGCTCACTGAAAGTAGAAGATTAGCTTTCATTGCTTCAGAGTTGGCGTAATTCTGTCCAGTTGTCATGCTTACCATTTTACCGTCAAACTTTAGAAGACTATGGTAGGTATCCTGACCACCATCCATTGCAAAAATCTCAATCTTGATAGTGTTGTAATTTTTCAGTTTGATAAGTTCAAACAATGTAGCTAAAGCGTAGTCTATCTCATAAGTAATTGCAAGTAACAGCTTATCTCCTATTTCATCGCTCGTATCGCTCGTATCGCTCTTCAAGTCGTAGTTTATAACTTGATTCATCAATAGTTCACTGTCTATGGCGTTGCTTGAAATTCTCAATCTAAATCTATTGGATAGGGAGGGCATGTAAAAGCTATCTGTAAATTGCATATAATACCTTATTGTTTCAGGTATTTAGTGTACATCTAAAAAATTAAAAATCGTCATTATGCTGGCTTAAATGCTGCCATTAACACTGCTGTATCAACTGTTCCACTTGCTGTCCACGATCCACTATAAGAGCCAATTGTTGAAGCTCTCGTATATGATGTTGCACCAACAACATAACCAAGGCTTGTTAATTCATTGACTTTAGTGTAGCCAGTGCTTGGGGTACATGTAATGGTTGCTGCGTAAGAGTTTACACCAATGAAGCTGAATACTAGTCCACCAGCTACTGCTGTTGCTACTGCTGTTCCTGTGAATGGGGAAGTGCTGGTAGCTACTGTGCTGAAACTATCTAAAGCTATACCATTTCCATTTCCACCTGTAATAACTTCAGTCATCATCACTGATGGGTAGTCACTATCATAGGTAGCTGTAATTATATGGTTAGCACCACCTGTTCCCTTTGCACAATAGAATAAGTGAACAAATCTTGTTTGTCCAGTATTTGTTGATGACAACTGATATCCACTTACCACCGGTGTATATGTGTTAGAAAATGTGTCTGTTATCACTGGAACATAACTTGATGCTGAAGTTACAAAAACAATGAATCCACTACCGGATACTTGTGTAGTTACTGGTGCTGTTGATCCTTTTGAATAGTCTGTATATGAACCCTGTGATGCTGATCCAATATTAAACAACATTGCTCCAACTGATGGGGTTGGGGTTGGAGATAATGAGATTGATGGTGTTATTGATGGTGTGACTGTATGTGATGCGGTTGGTGTTGGGGTTTTGGTTGTTGTCTTTGTTAATGTAATTGTTGGGGTAATTGAATGTGTTGGGGTTACTGAAATTGTTGGTGAAGGTGTTGGTGATACTCCACCTGCTGATGTTATTGATGGTGTCAATGAGAGGGTAGGTGTTACCGTTACTGAAGAAGTAACTGTAATTGAAGGCGTCAATGTTGGTGTAACAGTTACCGGCGGTGTAGATGTTACTGAAGGTGTTATGGTAATTGACGCCGTAACTGTTGGTGTTATGGATAATGAAATTGTTTGAGTTACGGATGGTGTCTGTGTTACGGATGGTGTGATAGTTGCACTAGGTGTAGATGTGTTTGTTGATGTTATAGATGGTGTAATAGTTGGCTCAGGAGTTTGAGTCAATGAAGGTGTGTTAGAGACTGATGGTGTCAATGTTGCAGTTTGCGTAGGTGTGACAGTTGATCCCGGTGTGTTTGTCATACTAGGAGTAATTGAAAGAGTCTGCGTCACCGTAGGTGTAGCTGTTTGTGTTGGTGTTTCAGTAGGCAATGGTGTCATGCTTAAAGATTGTGTTACTGAAGGTGTTTGTGTGTTTGATGGTGTATTAGTAACTGATGGTGTTACTGTTATAGTAGGTGTCAAGCTTAAAGATACTGTAGGTGAAACTGTTACAGAAGTCGTTACTGTAGGTGTTGGTGTTCCACTCACTCCCGGTGTATTGGTCACTGATGGTGTAAGTGTTGGTGAAACTGTTATCGATGGTGTGGCTGTTACCGTTGGAGATAGTGTGACGGATGGAGTTACACTCAATGTTGATGTAACAGTTGGTGTGGTTGTGTGTGTAGGCGTTAATGTAACAGATGGTGTTAATGTAATAGATGGTGTTAATGAAATTGTAGCTGTCATCGTAGGTGTAGCTGTTGGTGTTCCTGTTACAGCAGGTGTTAACGTCTGCGTTGCTGTAGGTGTCGTTGTTTGTGTTGAAGTCAACGTAACTGATGGTGAGTTGGTTGGTGTCAAGGTAACACTTGGCGTAGCCGTTTTTGATGGTGTTGGCGTTGGTGTAGTGGTTCTTGTTTGTGTAGGAGTTAAGAATGGAACCTGAGTTCCTGTTGGTGTTAATGAGATGTTGTCATGAGACAAATCCATACCATTAATAATGTAATAACTACCTGATGGTGGTGAGAGTTTATAGTCTGGTCCAGAATATAATGTAAAGGTTATTGACAGTGATCTGGTTGAGCCTGTATTAAAAGAGAATTCTACTCTTCCACTATCACTGTAATCACCACCAACAATACCAGTGGAATCAGCTTTAATAGAAAATAGACCTTCGTCAGAATCACCAAAAATATCAATGGTCAAATAACGTGCTGTACTTTGATTGAAATTGAAGGCGAGGTGGTAGGAAATATTTGGAATAACGTCTACTTCAGATGAGAAAGAAACAACATCTGAACTGTTACCAGCCTGCGATAATAATTTAATACTAGATGATCCTAGAATATCAACTCTACCATTGTAGGAATTCCACTCAACAGTATCCGTTGAAAGTAGATTTAATCTTTCATAATAGCTCAATGAAACAGTCACAGATGGGGTGACTGTTGGATATGGTGTTCGTGTTACTGGTGGACTTGGTGTTTGTGTTAGCGTTGGTGTAGGTGTGATCAAGAACTGTCTTTTAATATCAGCATAACTTTTTAATGCAAACAATTGTGATTGAGAGAACTCATCAATTGTGTTTGTATCTGACATCATAAATTTGTAATGATATTCACCATCAACAACACCAAGTACTTCGACACAGACACCATTACGGTAGTTCAAAGAACTATCCAACATCCATGCTACATCTTTCACCCTATAAGGGTAGCCGTGAATGTTTACGTTCATGTATATCCTATAATATCGATCAAAATATTTATAAGATTAAATAAAAAAGGGTCACGTAATGTGACCCAGTTCACACTTACATCAATGGTAAGTGACCTGTTATAATTTTTAATTGGCTATCCCAAGCTGGTCCGATTGCCAATGTGGTGAAGGTTGGTACACCGTGGAACTCAGTCTTGCCGGAATCCTGAATCAGACAGTTGAGAAGACCAGCTTCCTTTGCTTTCTGTTCGATTTCAAGAAGTTCTGCTTCAGAGTTTACAGATACACAAATCTTGGTAAAGGTACCGTCGAGCCATGCTTCAAATGCAGTCCCTTCATAGTATTCAATGACCTTCTTTGTCTTACCGGTTGGACCCAAATCATTAAACCCATATTCAGTCTTTGAACGCTTCAACACAGCACCTAAACTTGCGTGGGCAACCTGTGCTGCAATCTTACCTTTACGCATATTCAAATCTTTACGTACAACGATGATCTGCTTAGCAGGACCACGTTCTACAATCATCTGTTTGCGTCTATCTTTCTGTTCTTGCTTGATGGCGGCACGTTTATCAAGGAATTTCTTTATATAACTCATGATTTGCTTGCCTCTAGGATTTTCATCCACTTCTGTGACTTCTTGGCAATGTATACCTGAAGTTCACTGATAATTTCTTCTGGTGTCATTGTTGGGTTCATCTTTGATACAGAATCTAGAGCGCAATTGATGACATCTGCACATTCACCGAATTCTGATTCACCCATTGGCTTGTTGATCTTACCACGCTTAATCTGAATGGCTGTTACAAGCTCGCCATGTTCTTCTGTCAGCTTATGTAGAACATCGTCTACCGTCCAGCTTGCAGGTGCAGTGCGGCCAATCTTGATGATATCTAGGAATAGATCACGGAAGTCCGCTTTCTTCTGTTCTACTTCCAACTTCTTGAGTCGGAATTTATCAGCAGATACGAGGAATGAAACGGCTAGCATTTCTTCCATCTTAATCGGGTCTTTGTAGGTTTCTGATCTGATCTTCTCTGGCTCAACGTAATCAAGAATTTCTTTGATCTTTTGCTTTGATAGTTCAATCGGGTTTGTGTTGGTAATGTTGCTCATGCAGAGTAATCCATAATGTCGAGTAATCGTTGATCCCAAAATTCATTATACATGTTAATGACTGGAACGTTATTTTCTGATGCGATTGATATTGCTTGGCCTGTTCCACCAGTACGTCTTGATCTTGTTTTGTGGGTTTCACAGCCATCCTGCGTCCAACATAACACAAATGTTGCTGGTGATGCAAGGTCAAGACCTAAAACTTGATGGACGTTTCTAGCCATTAATTTTTTAACTGATTGCTTTAAGCCTTTCCAGTTAGGGTGATATTGAGAAGCAATGTATTCAGCTTCATCATCTTGTTCAAACAATTTTGAAGTACTCTTACCGAACCCTTTCCATGGAATATATATTTCCATATTTCCATTAGTACATCCAAGTTCAAAGGCCATGTCCGCACCCGGAGCATGGCCTGAACGAAGTGTATAATTTTCCTGTAAGGCACCAGCAATTTTGGTCATCTTGCGAAGAATCCGTTTAGGTGACTCGCGTGATCCAATTCCAGAATATGCGTACATGCCTGTTTCCTTTACTGTGATAAGCTTAGCATATGGTCTCTGTAAATGCTCATTTCAGCAATCGAGAATTTGATGTCATCTAAACCGCGATGGCTTGATGGTGCTAGCTTTAGAGCATCAGCCTTACGATAAACGTCAGGTAGAATTCTCTTATAGACTTCCTTGAAGCTAGATACATCGATTAAACGATAATGCAAGAACTTTGCAAGCATTGGCATCTGCGCATCAATGAAATTCCTATCCAATCGTACACTATTACCACAGATTGGTGATGAACCCGGCTTGACGCCATGCTCAGTCAGGTATGCACAAATCAATGAATCGGCTGCTGATGTTGTGATTGCAGATTCCTGAATGTCATAAAGAAGACCATTACTTGTGTGCATATTCAAAACATAATCATCCATCAATTCCAGTACATATTCAATAGGGTGGAAGATAACAATCTTCAAGCCTTCATCGAGAATGTTAAAGTATTCATCAGTGATGTGCAGGCCGACTTCAAGAATCTTGTGCTTTCTGCAACCTTCCATCTGATTATCACCGTCAAGACCTGTTGTCTCAAGGTCAATCCAAACTAATTTATTATTCATTAAATTCATTTATCCGTAGGTCATACACATAGGACATTGGCCTTCGTATATTCTATATTGGTCAACATCAACAATTGTTGTCTGTACACCGGGTGAAGTAAGCTTTGATGTTACTTCACCAACATTTTGTGTAACAGCTTTGAAATTTTCTGGTAGTTGATAATGTCCATGTGGTGCAGGCTTACCAGTTTCATCAAGATTTACAAATACAATTTCTGCAACCTTGACAATCTCTTGCTGGGTTCTCTTATTTCTTAAAGAACAGCCTACTGTAATAGATGTCTTACCAACCTTTACTACTTCCATACCAATCTCAACGATTTCACCCTTACGTGCTGGTGCTTTGAAGTCGATGGTACTCATGACCTTTGTAACTAAATGAATAGGGTACTTCAACTGACAGTAAGCAAAGATTGCAGCCTCTTCATCAATCCATTCTAAAGCTCTCCCGCCGAACAATGTTCCAGCGGGATTTAAGTCTTTGTCCATAACCATCTTTCTGGTTCGGTATTCCATTTAATATCCTTTCGTATTCTTGTACCATCTTCCCTTCAGTTGAAATGAAGTTGAAAAAGTTGGAATCAATATTAGCTTGTCTTCACATTTTTCACAAGTCTGGTTTTCAGCATTTGCGAATGAAACGATCTTATCTTCTTTGGTGTCACACTTAAGACACATGTAAGTATGAATTGGCATTAGACACTCTTAATTACGAAAGGGGCAGACACTCCGGCAGAGTGTGCTGATGCAGCTTCTAGAGCCATTGTAATTCTTTTATCTGGTGTCAGCTTCTTATCCAGACGTTCAGAGGTGAACATTGAACCAAGCGCCAAATCATCACCACAACCACATGCATCATAATCAAGCGATGGAATACCTACTTGGAAATCCGTATCAATTTGATATAGCTGGCTCTTATATCCTAACAAGAAAATGCCACCAAGAACTGAATGATCTTCATCATCCTTGGGTAGGAACCCATGTTCCTTGTAACATTCAATAAGTGATGGGATGAATGTTCTAACCAAATATTCCATGTCTTCAACGCCTTCCATACGTGCTGGAATGTCGAATGCATAGCGGATGATCTGGCCCATTCTAAAAGAAGATGTGAATCCGAAAATCATTTCATCCTTTACAAAAACCTTTTCATCAACTCTTACGGTCTTCTGAAAGTTGGTGTTTGATCCTAAAGAATCACCACCGATGTAAATTTTATCGTTATGTTTTAGCCCTACAATACAAGTCATTTATTAACCTACTTTCTTCAAAAATTTTGATTTCTTTTCTAACGCTGTTTTGAAGTCTTCAATATTATCAACCTGCGTGATTCCATATCTCTTACAAATGATATCTACATTTCCCTTTCTAAAAAACTTCTCAGGACACAATACTACAGCCTTCTCCGGGAATTTACCTGCTATCAAACCTAGCTCTGCTAAAGTGATAGGTGATTGGGTGTTCTCATCAAAGTAAACAATTACCAGACTAGAGTTTTCAATATGGGTTAGCTCCCATGTTACCTGCTCATTAAATTGTTTATTTTCTATGGTCTGCTTCCATGAAGAGTCCCAATCATCTCTACGTGGATTTACAATATAAATGTTGCTGAATGTCTCTAACAAATCTTCCGTAACTTCAGTCTGCCAATCCTTAGCCTTACCCATTTCAATGGAGCCAGCCAAGAAAACTGTAACTGAATTATCTCTAGGAACAATCACCTTTTCTGGTGCTTTAAAAACTCTATTTCGTTCTTTTTCTTCTTTACCTAAAAATACTTCTTCAAAAATCATACTCATTCCTATTCTGTAATTTTATATCCATTTCTACGATAAGTGCATCACATTGTCTGTTGCACAAATCAAGATAAACTCTTTCATGTAGGTTCTGTCTTCGATCAAAATCTGAAAGAAGAACTATTGAATTCATATAATCTCTTCCAATAGTTCTTGAATCATCATATTTTTCAATTGTTACATACTTAAAAATTTGATCAATAAGTGCCATAGTTGGAGCCATATCTTTTGATCTAAGATACTCTACATAACTATTTTTCAATTGGTCTCTTATGTTGTGGGGGGTTATTGTAAAAACAAACCATTTAATCCCATCTTGCGTTATAGTTTCTATGATTTTTTTCATTAGGAACTTAGTGCTACCACATCCTCTACTTGGTTTTTTCAACCATATAATGTTATTCTTCACCATAATCAGTTACAATCTCTCTATTACCCATGTAAGAAACAATTTCATCAAGGTGGAATGGACGACCTTCATACTTTCCAGTAATCCATTTACTATCGATCCCAACATCAACGGATTTTCCTAAAGGTGGCATTTTTCCATGAACATGCCCAAAGAGTTGGAAAGAACCTCTATTGCTTCCATCCCATGATCGCATCGGGTAGTGTGACATAATTATTTTTATTTTGTTATCAAATCTTAACTCTCTGTAATGCTGAATAGATTTGAATAGTCCCTGATCAAGATATTTCTTTCTTTCATTGAAAATAGCTTTATCATGGTTTCCTAGAATCAAATGTTGTTGACCTTTCAATCTACTAAGAATTTCAATCGTCTTTTCAGTATTACCAAATGAGAAATCTCCAAGGTTCCAGACATGATCTAGATCATGTACGTTTGCGTTATTCCATTCAATGAATGCATCATTCATATCTTCCACAGATTCATATGGTCTGCCTGTGAATTTCAGAATGTTCTTATGATGGTAGTGTTGATCACTAGAGAACCATGTGTTCATTTTTATTATTTCCTTTACCCGCCCGATTATATCATGTAAAGATTAATCTATCAATATCAAAAGATGTTGATTTTATATGGTTCACTCTATATCATCCAATAAATAAGAATACTATTGGAGTTCTTTCATGAAAATTTTTGATATCCTGACAGAAGATGTTGGCGCAGCAGTGGCCTATAAGAATCTGTCACCCCTACAGATTGGCCTTTTGAAGAAAATTGCCGCAGGTCGTTTTGATGTTCAGGTTGCTTCGCCACAAGCTCAGGATGCATTTGACCAGTTGGCTAGCTATCGTCTAGTTGATGATTTAAGTGGTGAACTGACGCCTAAGGGTCAGGCTGCTCTAGCTCTTGCTCAGAAGTATGGTACATTCAAGTCAACTGCTGGTACGCGTCCTGCACAGCCTCAGGATGATCAAGCACCGGATGATGGTAGCTTTGAAGATGATCTAGATGCAATTGACATCAGCTAAGTTTCTATATGCTATAAACAATAAAAGCGCCTTTCGGCGCTTTTATTTTATCTGTGATTTGTGATATCACTTCTTATTGAAGATATCCGAAAGGAACTTATTAAATTCCTTGGCAAAATACTTCTGTGCCGCTGGATCATACTGCATCTGTTCTGCAAGAGTTAGGGTCTTGATACCAGACTTCATCTGCTGAAGAGATTCATATACTGGAACAGGCATTGCACCGGCTGCTGATGGAACGCATACGATATCTACGGTCTGAACCATGAAGTTTTCAACAATACCTTCATTAGTCACTGATCCTGCGCCACGGGATGAAACACCCGGACGGAAACCATTCTTAATCAATTCCTTTGCAATTGAGCCATATGGAGTATTAAGAATCTTCATCTTACCTACAGCATTGTTACCATCCATTCTAACTTCAGTAATAACGTGTGAAACCGACTGTAATTCAGTCATTAAACGATCTGCCGGGTGATCCAATTCACCAGCTACGCTACCATGAGACTTAATAGTCTCATTAAGACTAGCAACAGCCTTGACCATTTCATCTAGAGGGTACACACGACCATTACGATTTTTAATCGAGGCCTGCATGAAAATACCATTCAAGTATACATCCTTGCCTTCATTACTAGCTTCAGTAATGATGTTACCTTCATTGGCGTTTAATGATTCAATTAGTAATTCCACTATTTTTCCTTAAGCCTTCTTACTGGCTTTAACGTTATCTATAATCTTTTTGGCCTTTGCCTTAGCTGGGCCATCCTTGTTCGTTACTTCACCGTCCTTACCATCTTCAAAGCTACTAATGTTCTCTTTAGATTCATCGCGGTTTGGAAGCTTCTGGATTTCTGATTCATAATCCTTAACTTCGTTTAGCTTGTGTTCTTCGCCAACATGGACATAGAGGTCTTTCAAGCTATCGAACTTCTTTGACTTGCCACCTGATGCGGTGTATTGAATACCCTTATCATCATCAGCATCATGCTTAACCTTGCCAACAGCCTTGCCGTTTACAAATAGGTCTTCGCCCTTTAGCTTAATTGGTGACTCTTCTTTTTCTCTCAAGACATCCTTGGCTTTCAAAGTTGAGTAGGTTTCCCAAGCTGCCTTGGCTGCTACATCATCTTTCTTAATTACTGCATCAACGAAATCTCTTAAATGTTGTTTTGTACTCATATCATATCCTCGTTAGTTTTTAGCGTTAGCATATAGTAGATACTGAAGAAGAGAATTTACTTCTTCCTTATCGTGATCCTGTTTGGTTGGTTCTTCTGTTGTAGCCTTTCCATCATCAATATTTTCGTCTCCTAAAATATAACGATAAGGGGCAAGCTTGACATCATTAAGGTGTTTTTTAAAACTACCTACTTTCATGCTGCACCTCCTGATGCACCACCAGCCGATCCACCAGAACCACCGGCAGAACCGCTACCATCTGCTGATGCACTAGCACCAGTAGAAGATGAGCCATCCGTGGCTCCATTTCCATCCGTAGAACACTGTCCGCTCAAGTTCGAACCCAATCCACCATAGACAGATTGCTTCACCTTATTAACAACCTTCTTAGGCTTTTTATCCTTGAAGGCGTTAGGGAGTTTCGAACCAAGCACATCTAAAATCTTCATGGATTAAACGCCATCCTTTGATGGTGCTTCCTTGAGTAAATCTTTTGATTTCATTTCAACATAAGCGTGATGAAATTCCTTCGCTTTCTGCTGGTCGCCATTAGTCAATGCTTGTACCATTTGACTCAAATATTCTTTTGGTGTCATTTATAGAATTCCTTCACAGTGTGTGATTATCATTATTTATGTTCGTAAGCTCTTAAGACTGCTTTTCAGATGATTTACTTGGTGATGATGTTTTGCTATCTGGCGTTTCAGAGCCGGTATCTGTCTCGGTATCATCGCCTTCACCACCGTCATCTACATCACCTAAATCACCACCAAGATCACCACCTCCACCACCAGTTAGACCACCATCGTAGCCACCAGAGTCAGCATTATTTGGTGAGTAAATCTTAGCCATATTCTTCTTGCCACCATTTGGATCAAGACCTAAGTCCTCAGCCTTCATACGTTCATTCAGGATCAACTCTTCTTTAGTTAGACCCAAGTACTTAGTACCAATGAAACGTGGGGACAACCATTCAATACCTGAAGCTGATATAGCCAAGTTAACCAATGAACTATTAATTTCATTATCACGCGATTTCTTGAAGTTGCTTGGTGATGGTAGAACAATCTTATAAACAGTAGGATCAATATTGACCTTCATGTCGTTCTGTAGGAAACGCTTGAATTCTCGGTCTAGAACATCTTCAAAGTGAACCTGAAGCTGTTCAATATATAGTGTGAACTTGATTTCCTGTTGATATGCAATACCGACCTTACCGTCATTAAATGGTGTACCACCAGTTGCGGTGTTATCCATATATGACTGAGGAATACGCAAAGCTCTCCACATCTTATTGTAGAAGTAATCCAATTCCTTCAATTCACCTAGACCCTGACCGCCCGGTAGAGTTTCTACTGTTGAACCCTGACCATTTCTCATAGCGAAGAAGAAATCTTCATTCATTGAGGTTGGTGAGTAGATTGATTCGACCTGATTACCGCCACCATATGGTGATGGAATCTTTCTCTGTTTAATTTCATTTTTAGCATTTTCAAGAATCTGAGCCTTCAACTGTGGTGGGGTATTACCCAATTCAAGTTTAAAGACACGCTTTTCCGGTGCACGCTGGATTCTGTAAATCAATACTGAATCTTCAAGCAACTGCTTCTGCTTAAAGGTTCTGTAGATAGCACGAAGAATTGACTGACTGAACGGAGCTTCATCTGACATATCATCATGTAGGCCAAAACGAATCACATCTTCGGCATTATAGTTTTCAACATTATATGATTCTGATGAAACCCCCGGAGTCTGAAAACTTACGTTATCAATTGCTTTATCATAGTCATTTCTTATCTGCCAACCTAGGATGTTATGAACATCACTCTTTGCCACGGCGGCCCCAATAACATGCTTTGGGTGTACATATGCAAATGGTTTAGATATTTTCTGTCCTCTGAAAAAGAAAGAGTCTCCATACTTAATAGTGTTTCTAACCAAGAAATATAGACGGCGGTTCCATCTATGTACATTACACCAAGTTCTCAATGCTGCCTGTAGAGTTACAACATGAGATGATGGTACGTCTTGCTCGTTACCAACTGTAATTTGAAGTTCCAAAGGCATATCACTCTTTGGGTTATTACCAATAATTTCTTCAGCGATGATATCCAATGCTCTAGATACGTCAGTATCTTCATCCATCATATCGAATTCACGATATCTCTGTAATCTTGCAGAGCTACCCTGAATGAGCTTGTTCATCCAACTGTAATTACCATATAAACCCTGATCACCAGATGTGTCCTGAGAGTCGGACATGCTAACTTTGGCCGATTGAGGGTCAATAATTTTATAGAATTTGGTAATTTTTCCGCGATCTGATGCAGCCATTTAGTTATCTCATAATGTTGTATTTATTAATGCGTTTAAACCGAGCTTTTAGCTGATCTTTGACTGAAATCTAAATGATCAGCATATGACTTATAAATTGAGCCATTCTGAGCCAGCTTAGCCTGATCAAGATTAGTCTCAGACTTACCATCACGTTCATTCATTTCTTTATTTGACTTTGCAATTTCTAGTAATAGGTCTTCTACCTTATCAGAGCGGCCAGCCTGTGCATCAGCCAATAGCTGATTCTGAAGCTGTTGGCTGATGAGATTTGATGGTGATGAAGATGCAGCAGCCGCCACAGATGGAGATGCATCATTTGTTGGTGCAATCGAATTATACCCAACACTACCACCAGCAAGATCAACACCATACTTATCCTTATAATTTGATCTTAATTCCTCAGCCTTGGAAACTGCCATACCTTGTCCAGATGTTCCTTTAACTGTTACTGCAAGCTTCTGTGCAGCAGTAACAGCATTAAGGTCATTCATTCTTGAATTGGTTGCAGTCTGCGACGCATCATATTTTTTATTACTGTTCAAGGCATCTTGAGCTGAATCACTACCAAAAAACGCTGCCATTTTAGCTAGGTTTTCACCTATGAAATCACCAGCTTTTGTTCCTTCAAGTAATGTTTTATTGATTACGGTACCAATACCCCAACCAACAGCACCAGCAGCGGCAACCCATCCTGTGGCAGCTAAAGCACTTCCACCAGCACCAGCAGCAATACCACCGGCTGCAACTGAGACACCTTCACCCACTGCTGTACCTGCGGCAGCACTACCCATTGAACCTAATACTCTTCCGCCAGCTTTCTTAATTAACTCACCTAGAATAAAACCACCAGCAGTCTGTACTACAGCATTAACTGCCGAACCAATAGGGTTTTGAGTAAATCCCTTTACGGCCTGTGTTGCTTCAATAATAGCTTGAGAAAATCCACTAGGTCCAGTCAGACCATCAACAGCCTTAGATAAAGAATCATCAAAGGTCTTTGTTCCTGTCACATTACCTTGAGTTTTACCCTGCTGATTAATTTTTCCCCATTCAGTATCAAATTGTTGCCTATTAACACCAATACCCTGTAACTGTGTGTTAATGGCTTCATTATACATAGAGCTAGTATTACCCTTAGCAGCAGACTGCTGGGCTTTAATTAATCGACCCTGATCACTAGCTGCAATTGATTTAGCAATACTACTATATCGGTTAATATCGGCGGGATCAGTTAATGTACTGACACCCCCAGCAGAAGATACGCTCTGGAAAAATTTATCATCTTTATCGTTAATTTTAGAATTAGGGTTAGCCTGATTATATTGCTGAACCTGCATTGCTGAACCTATTTGAGTTTTAATCAAATTTTCAAGCCCAGCATAACGTTTATTTACCGCTTCTTGCTGCATCTGTTTTTGCATATCAAGACTGATACCCAATGCAACATTTAGTTTTGTTCTTTCGTAGATTTCTTTATTAATAGCCTTTGATCGTTCGGAATCTGACTTATCAGCATACTTTTGATTAAGTACTGACAATTCTCCCATATCACCTAGGCTGTCATAGAAGTCTTTTAATGCGCCATCTGTTACACCAATCTGTTCTGAGAATTGGTGCATTAATCCCATCTGGACTTTTTGTCCTTGAACATCGCCAGCATTGACGCCAACGCCCTGTGATGTCTTCTGATAAGCCAATGCTGTTTCTAATGCATCCTTACCATAAACACCAAACTGATATGCTGTCTTTTGTAGTGAAGCTAATTGAGTATCAAATCCACTATACTCATTACCACCACCCAAACCTCTTAATGCTTGACGATTACTGCCAATCAAATCTGATCGCTGAGATTCAGACACCCCCATGAGAAGCGAGCTTCCATAGCCACTTTCAGGGATGTTATTCTTCATACGAGCCATGTAATCGTTGAATGCCATTGGGATGGCTTCAGTGAATAGTAGCTTACCTGCTTTAATCAAACCGTTCTTAAGTGCAACAACGCCCTTAGTTAGATGTTCACCATTTGTCTTTGCATTATCTACAAGGATTTCAGCAATACTGTCATTGGTTTGCTTAAGATGTTCTACACCACCAGTTATCTTATTAATGACTTTTAGATAATCTTCATTTGAAGTATTGATATCATTGATATTCTTCAAATACTCAACATCGGCCTCATTAAGGGCGCCAGTAGCTTTATTCAACTCAATAAATGATTCTGTTATTTCATTGAATTCTTTACTTAGACCTTCTATTGATGTCTTCTGCTCTTCGATAGACTTGTCAAACTCATTAAGAGTTTTTTGTAAGTCGCTTGTTTTCTTCTTACTATTTCTAGCCTTAATAAGATTCTTTTCAATTGCGGCTCTCTTCAATTCCAAATCTGAGAGTTTAGATGTTGCACTCTTTAAGGTATCGACAGCATCTTTGTGCTTCTCAATACTTTGTGCAGCCTTAGTAGCACGCTTGTCCAAGTCATCCAAGGTCTTAACAAAATCATCACCAGCTTTCATCATGTCAACAATCGACAGGGTTGCCTGACGTTGCTGATCATTTAGCTTGCGGGTGTTCTTCTCTAGAGCATCAAAAACCTTATCAAGTCCCTTTGTGGCTAAGGAAATCTTTTTGAACATGTTACCCAATTGCTGGGCAGCATCACCATTATTTTTAATGGCATTTCTAAGAGCATCAGTATTAAGACCAGATTCACCATTTTTGAAATTGTCATATCCCGTCTTTTGACTTGAATATCCACTGCTCGCAGCAGAACCACCTAATGACTTGGTTAGAGAATTAAGGGAATCGACTAATTGTTTGACTTGGTTTGGATCGATAGTACCGGCCATTTATAAAATCCGAAATATATGGATTATTTATCCATATGAATTTTAAAGAAGACTTGTAATTTTATTCAGGGTTTGTTAATATACATAAATTAAAACAGGGGTTTATAGCCTACTATGCCAGCCAAGAAAACAACAGAAGCCATCAGCGTTCCAGTTACCGAAGAAATCGTAGCCTTCAATATTGAAGATTTAGATACTATTTTAGATAATCCGCGAAAGCCAAAAAAGAAAAAGAATTATATTAATAATGCAGACTTACTCAAAGAATTAGAAATAAGTAATACCAAGGGTAAGATGACAACTGAATTAACTAAGATGTTAATGATGCTTACTCACCGCTTCGCAATGAAGGGTAGATTTGCCAACTATACGTACAATGAAGACATGCAGGCATTTGCATTATTCACAATTGTAAGAGTCTGGCATAAGTTTGATTCAACAAAGAGCAACAACCCATTTGCTTATTTTACTCAAACCATTAAGAACGCATTCTTCCAGTATGACAATACCGAGCGTGCACAGAGAGATGTTAAAGATAAGATTCGTATTACACAGGGTGAAGCTCCATCATTCTCATTCCTTGATCGTAACGGCCATGATGACTTTGATTCGAATTTATCCAGCAGTGATTCAGTTGAACTGTTGTATAGTTCACCAGATCATTTTGATGATTCACAAGGAGTAACACCGGATGAAGAAGCTTAAAAAGTGCGCAATGTTTACGGACATCCATTTCGGACGCCGTAACAACAGTGAACTCCATAATAAAGATTGTTTTAACTTTGTCACTTGGGTCTGTAGTCTAGTTACAGCAGACCCAAGCATTGACCATGTAGTGTTCTTGGGTGACTGGCATGAGTTGCGTAATGCAGTTAATGGTTTAACCCTTGACTACTCATATCGTGCTGCAAGGCTTCTTAACGATCTAGGACTACCAATATTTTTCATTGTTGGAAACCACGATCTTTATTTTAGAAACAACAGAAATGTCTTTACAACTACACCATTTGAGTCTCTATCTAATTTTAGAATTATTGACAAGATCACTGTAGTAGAAGAGATGGGTGACAAGGGTGGTGTCGTTTCACCTTTCTTATTTGAACCGGAATTTCCACAGCTATTGCAATACCGTGACTATCCAGTTTTGTTTGGTCATTTTGAATTCAAGGGATTTGTGATCACCGGTGATACGGTTACTAAGGATCATGGTCCTGATCATACGCTCTTCAAGTCATTTGCTAGAATATTCTCAGGTCATTATCACAAGCGTCAGCTTCAGGACAACGTTGCATACATTGGTAGTACATTTCCAATGGATTTCAGTGATGCAAATGATTCTGCTCGTGGTGTCGGTATCTTCGATTATAAAACTAATAAGTTAACTTTTATCGATTGGGAAGATTGCCCAACATACGTTGTATGTAAGATTTCAGAAGTCCTAGAGAATCCTAAGAAATTCTTGAAAGAAAGATGTACGGTGAAGTGTTATGTTGATGTTGATCTTACCCATGAAGAATCCATTGAATTACGTGCTAATTGGATTAAGAAATATAAACTACGCGAGTTGTCATTAGATGAAGGCTTCAAGATGGATGAAAACCTAGATGGTGATGATTCTCTTGAAGGTGATTTAGTATTCGATTCAATCGACAACATCATTGAAACAAAACTTAATACAATTTCTGTAGACAAGATAGATGCTAAGGAATTGGTTAAAATTTACAAAGGACTAAAGATTTGAGTACACCAATTGAATTCTTATACCTAACCATGAGAAATTTTCTTTCTTATGGTAACAATCGTACAACTCTAAATCTCCGTTTCGATGAGCCAACTCTAGTAGTTGGCCGAAACCTTGATGACATGACTAATGGACAAATGGAATCTAATGGGGCAGGTAAGACGACCCTAATTAATGCATTAGCATGGGTGATCTATGACAAGACTGTAACTCCTATCAAGAAAGACAAGCTTGTCAACTTTGTAAACAAGAAGAATATGGAAGTCATTCTCATATTCAAAAAGAACAATAAGTTTTACAAAATTCACCGCTATAGAAAGAACAGTTCTCTTGGTGGTGATGGTGTGCGTATCTATGAATCAGATAACATGGATTTTGATACAGCACGAGCCGAAGACCCATCGCGAGCGGATATTTCAGAAGATAGCATTCGCCTAGGTACCAAGCAGATTGAACGAATCGTTGGTATGCCTTTTGAAATTTTTGTTCGAATTGTCATCTACAGTGGTTCTATGGAATCATTTCTTTCTCTACCTGTTACATCTGCAACTGCTGGTGTGGCAAGCCAATCTAAAATCATTGAAGAATTATTTGGCCTGATTGAAATTACAGATAAAGCCAAGGTTCTGAAAGATGAGATGAAGGAAGACAAAGATAATCTTGAAAGCCTAAAGAAGATTGGTGAAGAGATTACTAAACAGAGAGTCATGCATCAAACCCAACTAGATTCAGTTAAGAATAGAATTGATGTTTGGGAAAAGAACAAAGATGAGTTGATTGAAACACTAAAGAATAAAATCAATTCCCTATCTGAAACTGATTTTGAATACCAAGAAGTCTGCTTCAAGGAAATCAAAAAAGTAGAAGATGATATTTCTGAAGCATCATCCACATTAAAACTGAAGGCATCAGAGTTAAGGAATGCTAATACTACAGTTGATGGTAGTAAAACATGGCAGTCAGACAAAGATGCGAAACTTTCAAGCATTTCAGCCAAGTTGGGTAAGTTTGAAGAGAAGGATTTTGACGCTGAAATAGAATCAATGACTACTGTTGATAATCTAAAGTCTCAAATAAATGAACTTAAGAATGAAGCAAGAGATTTCAATAAGCTTACCGCAGATGCAGACAGAGAGATGTCTAAGATTGCTGATGAGCGTGAACACTTAGATGGAAACAAATGTCCATACTGTCTACAGCAAATGGGAATGGATTCAGTTAAGGAAAAGATTGCCAATCTAGATATTAGGCATGGTGCAGAATACAAGATCAGTGCAACAAACATTAAGAAGTTCAAGGCTCATCAAGAGAGTATTGGAAACCTATCGGTGAAAGTCGAAGAGCTTGAAGAGATGATTTCATTCAAATCAATCTCTGAATTGAATCGCTATAGATCAGACCTTAATGATTTGAAGAAAGAACTTGAGTTCACAGAGAAGCAAGAGAATCCGTATACTGATATTGATAGCATTAAGGGAGTTGCTTTAAGCCTTGAGAAGCAGATTGTAAAGCTAGAAGCCAAGCTTGAAAAACTCAAGAAAAAAAGTACTCTGCTTAATAATGAAATAATCTACAAATCATATGCTGCAATGGTTGATGATAGATCGAAGATTGACAGCTTGAAGAATGATCTTCTTAAGGAAGAAGCTTCAATCAATCCTCACACCGATACTTTGAATGATCTTAAAAAGTTTGAAATTGATGATAAAAACTCTAAAGAGATTGATGCTCTTGAAAAGGTTCTGTTTCATAAAACATTCTTACATAAGCTTCTAACAAAACCTGATTCGTTCATCAGAAAGACATTGTTGAACCAGAACCTTCCATTCTTAAATAAGCAATTGAAAAGTTATCTAGATATGTTGAATCTTCCACACAAGGTAGAATTCACAGAAAAATTGACAGCAGATATCAGCAAGTTTGGTAATGAATGGGATTCGGACAACCTCTCGCGAGGCCAGAAGGCAAGAGTCGATATTGCACTGTCCTTCGCCTTCAGAGACGTCCTACAGAAGCGTTACGGTAAGATACCCTTCTGTGTGTTGGATGAGTGTCTGGACAACGGCCTGAGCCCAACTGGTGCGCAGCATGCAGCTAAGATGATCAAGAAGATTGCTGAGCGTGACAAGATTTCAATGCTATTAGTAACACATAGAGAAGAGATTACAACGTTCTTTGATCACACGTTAGAGATTGAGTTAGAACGAGGATTCTCCCGAATACTTGACTCTAGAATATCAGAAACAACTAGCGCATAAAGAAAAAGCCCGCTTTCGCGGGCTTTTTTATTACTTGATGATTGAGTCTTTAAACCACTTCGGTGTCTGTCTGTCCATGAACTTCAATAGACCTGCAAATGATTCATCCAAAATGTAGGTATAACCCCAATCATCCTTTGCACGGACTACACGGCCAGAACCCTGAATAATACCGATCATTGCCTGACGCATGTACCACTCCTTTGAAAGCTCTTGTCTACGTTTGACCCATGCATCTCCCAAATATGGATACGGGACTTTAACGATGATGGAGAAACGTCCTCTGTCATGTTTAAGATCGAGACCTTCGGTAATACTTGGGCTAATTAAGATAGATGGAATTTCATTGTTATTTGAAGTAAATTTTTCAATCACTTCATCACGAGAAGATTCCGCTTCTGGATTATGGTGCATTATTCGCTGTTCAATCTTACCGTCAAGCTGTTCGATCAACCAGTTTGCTACTTGGAAACTAGCAGTGTGGATAATTCCAGACTGACCTTCATGCTGTTTACAGATTTCAATGATACCGTCAATCATACGCCTACGGTCACCTTTCTTGTCGTCTCCATCCCACCCATAAGTCATCTTGGATTTTGGCGTATATAGAACTGGACGATTTTCTAGCTCAAATTCAGAATCGACAGAAAGGAAGGCGGTTTCACTGGCCGGAATCCCCATATCACGGCAAAATGCATCTTTATCTAGAATGGTGGATGACATGAACAAGAACCTATCGGCCATTGGCTTCATGTAGGTGTTGAACATATCTTTACCATAAAGTGGCTTGAATTTAAAATATGTCTTGTCTTTGATGAGTGCAAATTTATCAATCAATTTACTTCTATCTTCGCCAAGGTACTCACCAAGAATAGTGATATGTTCCTTGATATCTTTTAGCTTGTTGATAATCTCTGCATCTGATTTGCTCATCGTTTCGTCATTTTCGTATTTGGACATAATTTCATCCGCTACTGACTTGACAAGGCGATACTCACTCTCAACCGCTGGTAGGTATGTCTCTTCGATCCAATCCAATGCATCATCTTCATTACGCGGATAATGAAATTTTACCTTAAACTGACGGCAGCGCTTTTCACCAATCTGTAAAGCACGGAACTCAGTTAGGTGATGCTCCAATGTATGACATTCATCTAGAATCATGAGCTTTCTTTTCTTGATTCCGATGGTCTCTGACAACATGAAATATAGGAGAGCTAAGGTGTAATTCATTACCACATTAGGTGATGAACGAACTGCATCCATGGCGTCTCTATGTGGGCACTTAACACATTTAGGTTTAATGTCGCTTCCGATGTCGCAATTGGTGTCTTTCGATTCACATCTGTAATTTGATTTGCCATAGATGGAAAAGAGACGTGCCCTTTCAAATGAATCCTGATACTGCTTCTGAAGAATTTTCTGAGGTGTTAGAATAAATGAACTACCCATAGATTCAGCAAGATATGCGCTATAATTCAAACCAATAGGTGATTTACCACCACCTACGGGAACTTCACATAGAATGTATTTAATATTTGGTGGAAGGTTTTCTACCCACTGAAGTACCTTTTCCTGTGATGCACGAGGTTTTGAATTTGGCATAGGCCAAAAATTTAGAATGGATGTTGTCATTTACACTATTGCCTGATATTAGAAGTGACAAGTCTAGCATAGGATACATGATGAAACAACCAAGAACATATGCGCTAATAAGATACACAAACGAAAATGAACTGAGGTACGAAGTGAATTTTCTCTCGCGTAGCGGGACAACGAATTTCGTTAGTAAATGCAATATATTAGGCACTTATTAGGCACTTATTAGGCACTTATTAGGCATATATTAAGTAATATATTACTTAATATATTAGAATGTGTTATTAAGGCAATTCTAAAGACATGCGCTTTGCTTATGTCTTTAGCATCTGATGCTTTATTATGTATTGGGATATATTAATAAATTTCCTACCCTACCCCCGTTTATTACATTAAGAACAAATACATTCTTAATCGGGTAAACTAGTTCAACTACCAAACCCAACACATTCATCCCATAGCGTCATTAGGATCGATAATACATACGATTGCTTACATATTATACGGCTGTCTCAACTTATTCTATCCAAGAACAAGCATCCACTTCCATCACCTTAAGAGGGTGATAGTGTTTTTAGTGAGTCAAATAATTATAGAAAAGTCCAAATCTCGGTAAACTATATCTCTATACTATTCTCACATAGACCGTTCGGGTATACAGAACATAGTTCGCTCTTACTTACTATGTTCCAGCCCTCCGTCCTTCGGTATTGCACCTACTAGATCAGCCTATTCAAGATTTCTAATTTTTATCACATCCTGTGAATTGCAACCATTAATGAGTCATTCATCAATGGATAGCTTTTTATCATTAAAAATAGAGATTGTCAAGATTTAAAATATTATCTGGTCAAGAAGTCTTTGAAAGAACTCTTACGACCCTTTAGAATTTCGCCTCGACGGCGTAAACGGTCTTCACCTGTTAGTCTTGAGTTCAATGGACCCTGTTCATCACGGTCTGGATTACCACTTTTAATGAAATTGGCTACCACCTTACCAAAATCAGTTAGTTCTGGTCTTTCGTTACCTGAGTTGGTTACGACACCATCTTGAGCCATTTGGTCAAAGTTAGCTTTGCATCTTACACCACTACCACCAGCAAGCGCAACGATCCATGCCTTGTCGCACTTACTTTCCAAACCATTAATGTATTCTTGTGCACGGATAGCCGCTTCAGATGAGCGTGGTGAATTTTTATCCACTGACCTATCCAACTGGTTCTGTACCAAGGCCTTATCGGCAGTCATACGATCAAGACGGCTAGAGATGTTTCTGTTGAATGAACGAAGATGGCGGTAGTCAAACTTCGCTAGAGTATCAAAGAATTTAGTTAGCAGTTTATCATTTACCAAATTCTGCGAGTTGATGAAACCAACGTCACGCAAAGTGGCATAAGATTCTGGATCACTATCCTGTAGGCCATCGACACGATTGGTGTACTTCTTCTTGGAATCCTTTGAATTCTTCAAACCCTTAAGAAGAGCATACTCCTTAAGAGTCAAACGAGAATAGATATCAATGATGTGCTGTTCATCTGGTGGAAGTGACTGGTACCATTCCTGATCCGCTTCACCCTTAGCCTGCTGAACAGTACCGCGAAGCTCCTTAAAGGATGCATTATTAATGGAATCCCATTCATGAAGGCTCTTAGCTACGTCCTGAACGAACTTGCTGCCTCTTGGAGTAACATTATACTTGCCATTTTCTTGCTTGATCAAACCATGCTTAAGTGCAATGTCTTTTAGGATCATTGTATTTTGAAGGGTCTGACGGATATCAGGGTTTAGTTCATCACCTCTGTTCTTCAAGTTAGATTCCATACGAGGGAAGTCATGGGCTTTCTTGAATGCACCAGCTATCCAACCTACTGTTGGACGCTTAGTTGAACCATTTTTTTCGATTGCATCTGCAATCTCTTGATATACCTGTTGGGAAGTAGCCATACTATAAGCCTATTATTGAGAATATTTATCTTTTTTAATTACTTCATAGAGAATCTTGGCATCATTCATATCTTCAATTGGTTTTGGTACCGTTCTCATCTTGAGAATGATATCCTGATATTCACGAAGAAGATCAACATATGGACACTGGATTGACTTGTGTTCAGTCAGTACTCGGTACATTTCTGGTTTCTTGAAACTACCACCAGCAACACCATCACCATTTCGATATTCGTATTTCTTTACCTTGACGCCCTTGACGATAGGGTCATATGTTATCTTAGCTGCTTCTAATTTCAACTCCGCAGGAGCATAAACTTTTATATTAGAAGAAATCTTATCAAATAGTTTCTTTCTAAGAAGAGTGCTGAAGGTTACAAGGTCAATCAATGGGCCAGCAGTTGATGAATAACTATACCCTTCAATACCAATGTAGGTGTCCTCACCATCATTGATATTTGCCTTGATTGTTTCTACAATATGGTCCGTCAAAGAATCATACCCAATCAATTTAAGGATTTCTTGTTCGGTATGGACAGCACTCTTAATATAGTTAACCCAACTATAAGTGATGTATGGATCACAGATTTCAAACCATTTGGTTAGATTTCCTGACTTTTCAGACACTCCATATTCTTCTTTAGCGAATATGAATTTTTTATCATTGACAACTAAGGCAGTACAGGTTAAGGATGGGTCTAAGGCAATTATATTCATATTAGTAGATTGGGGGAGTGTTCTTCTTTGATAATTCTGTTTCTATTCTTTCTTTAATAAATTCTGAAATGATTTCTTTCTCTAGTGGTGTCAGTGCGAGCATTTCATCTTTTGATAATGCTCCACGCATGAAATACATCATTTCGATACCTGATTTATAGAGTCCTTTGACTTGACCCTCAAGACTGCTATTCAGCTTAGCTATTAGCTGTCTATTTCCTGACTTGAGGGTTGAGTAAAAAAACTTACAGGGTTGAGACTGATTGGGGTTGTTCTCTTCTCCCCACAATACTTGCAAACAAATTCATGTTCCAATCGCATACCCCAAACATTGATTCTCTGAATATTTTCTAGAATCTTGTATTGGAACTCACGATCAAGGTCTCTAACGAAATCTTTAATGATATCTTGATCCTCATAGGTATCAACTGATGAGATGCTTGCAACCAAGTTATCGATGAAGGTCGTGTAAATGCCATCGGGCGTTTCAAAATCTCCTGCACCCTGATTAATCTCAATCATTTTAGCGAAAGTGACATATTTGGTTTTGAATACGAAACCATTTAGAGTGAAATTAGCATTTGCTAACTCATCTTCAGTCATCTCTTTTGTCTTCTTCATAAAGCTAGATACAGGTACTTCAAGGTCAACATACTTAGCCTTTTCACAGTCACATTTATATGGGACTGTCATGATGTCACCGTATGAGACCTGACGCATTGCGGTCAGGATAAAGTCTACATCCTTGGATAATAGCTCCAATGGCTTCTGTACCTGTGGACAGCAACGGCTGATAACCTTCTGAACGGCAGTCCCTTGGAATAACATATCAGGAGTGCGGAGATAGATTTCATCCAATGTAGTCATCGGATATACGAGAATTTCACCATCAACCACTTCATCAGCTAATTCACCATTAGTGTAAGTCAAGCCTTTTGATGGTATACGATAAGTTACGCCCGGCATTCTGCCGCTCTTTAGTAACTTATTTTTTAGTGGATTTGTTTCTGACATTTGAAGTTCCTGATTTCGAAATTATTTATCCTATACAAAAAATGCCGAAATTTGTGTTTTAGGTATGCAGATAAATAAAATGTATAGAGGACTAATCAATGCCAGCGTCTTATTCGGATACCGCAGCACCAGCTACATATAATTTTGATCTTCCTAGCGGTACGAAAGTAACCACATTGGAACAGGTCAAAACTCTTTCGGCTAAAGATGCTAAACAATTACAGAATTTTGCTAAGGATGCCCAAGGTGGTCAGCCTGATTTGAGTAATGATCCTAAGCTACAACAGCTTTTTGATGCTGCTGGTCAGAGAGTCAAAGAAACCTCTACTGGTAGTGGACTTAATAAACAGTTACAAAATAAAGTAAGCGGTCTTACACCAACTGACAATACTCCCGGCATAGAACTTAATCAGGGCATTGATTATGTTGATAGACGAGCTATGGTTGAACAAAATAATGCTCTTAAGAAAGTAGCACTTGTAGGTAGTTATGGTACTGGCGCACGACCATTGACTGGCGATATCTCAACAAGCGGTACTATCCAGAACCAGAACAAAGATCAGCAAATCGTAGTTTTTGATGTAACACCAGAATTAAGTGAGAGTGGATCAACTGTCCTAGTTGATATTGGTGATATCCGTGCCGCAGCAAGTATTGTCATTTATATGGGTAGCCCGAGTAGAAGCTTTTCTATTAATGCAAAGTTTGTATCCCGTGATGCAGATGAGGCAACACAGACCTATAAGAACATTGTCAATCTAAAAGCATGGCGTGAGCCACAGCTAGCACCGGGTGTTGGATTTAATGCTGAACCGGAAACATTAAGACTATTCGCTTATGAAGGAACTCTGAAAGGAATTCCTGTAATGATTCAGTCCCTTAATATTTCATGGTCACCAGAAGTAGATTATATTAGTGATAATAGTGGAAATCCGATTCCCATTATTCAGGATGTTACTATTCAGTTAAAAGAAGTAAGAAGCTTCGATGACTTGAAAACATTTGATTATTCACAGTTTAGAATCGGCAAATTGAATACTTGGTAAAGAAAATGGCATTTAAATTATATCAAAATAAAAGTTCTCTTGATCGTAAGTATTCAAGATTCGTAGCTGGTGGTACTACTGAATTAATCGGTAATTTTTTAGGTTGGTGGGAGAAAGCAGATATCCCTACTAATTATCTAGATGATGGTAAATTCACTATCACCAAAGAATTTGAACATAGACCAGATAAAATAGCCTATTATGTTTATGGTAGAGAAGATTTTATGTGGCTTGTTTTGCAGTATAATAACATCGTAGATATCAATGAAGAGCTTGTTACTGGTACGGTACTCAAGCTACCTTCATATTCAAGAGCGATGTATAACTTGGTTAATAATTAATGGCTGACACTGACAATGCACCACAGAATCCACTCTTACAGTATAAGTCTTATACGACTAAGAATATTCTGGTGGCTTTCACAACAACATCTGATGCAGTTAATACTAAAATAGATTACACATTAGGTGAAACTGGAACACAGTTTAATGGTACAGGCTGTGATAAGCCTGCCATTGTTGTTGTTAATGAGTTTGTAGATTATAAATTTTCTATTGTAAACCACCAAAATGAATTTTCATTCCATTCATTTTTTGATAGATCAACATCATCAATGACAGGATCGCTTACAATCACCGATTCTGTTGGTGGTTATTTTCAAAACTTTATGCGAGACCAAGTAGCCATTAAATTAGGTATTGCTCAGTCACATGTTGTGTTTGCCTTAAAGACTTGGTTTATTGGAACAACAAAGACTGATGAGCAGTTGATTTTATCAACAAAGCCATTGATCTTTCACATGATCAATTTAACGCACTCTTTTAATGATACAGGTTCCCAAAACTTTTACTCATTAATGTATGTTGCAGATTACAATACATTTGGTCTACTACCCAACTTTTCCAGAATGTTTCAGATGACTGTAACGCATAAGGATAGTGGACAACATGCCGAGACTCCTATTGTTAGTCAGTCAACTGATCTAATTGCTAAAAGAAAACAGCTTGAATCCTATAGAAGTAAAAGAATTACTAATGATAAAACCATGATGAATATTCGTGATGTCATGGAAGGATTTGAAGCTGGCTTAAAGAATATGAAGTTTGCGCCCAAGTCACAATTGCAATCTTGGATGGGAAATATCAGAAGTGATTATGTTAATAAAATAGAACCATATGATCAGAAAAAATCAGGTGGTGAGCTTCCTATCGAATATAATATTCACTTAGATTCAATCTATGATAATTACGTTATTGATAATAGAAATCTAACTTATGAGCAACCTGAACAATCACAGGTTGCTGCTGGTATTAAAAGCTTTCAAGTAAAACCGGGTAAAAGCTTAACTGCTACGGTTAATAACTTAATGAAGCTATCCAGTCAGGTCGGTGAAGATGCTAGAGTTGGTTTGGATATGCAGAAAAGCTATAAATGTAACATGTCAACGATCAAGACCTGTGATGACAAATATCAGTTTGATGTCCATATCGCCCATTACATTGTTCCTAAGAACACACAGACTGTTGATACTGGTCCCGGTAATGATGAAAGCTTTTTGAATCCATTAATATTCACTTATCAGGAATCAGCCAAAGATAGAGATATTATCAATATCTCAACGTCAATGTTTTCAGACAGTGATCTTTCTATCCTAGAACAACCTAATACCAGCAATGATAATAGAGTAGTTGTAGGCAATCGTGAACAGATTACAGTTGAAAGAAGTTCATCGGCAGGATTCTTCAATACCTCATTTAGTGGTGTGAGAGGAATGGCTGATCCTAAGAACTATAGCCTTGAGCGCCCAAATGGGCCAGTGTCAATTGACAACTTGGTCAAAACAAATCTTTCACAGACATCAAGATTATACATTACCATTGTCGGTAATCCTAATTTACTATCTGATCTTTTTAGAAATCCACAAAAAGTTGTAGATGAAGATGAGGACTCACCATTTTACTATAAGTACCCTGAGTACTATCCGATGTATGCAAAACTTAATTTGTATTTGAAGCCTTCTAGCTCCATCGGTATAGAAAACGCAAAAGACATTCCTAACCAGTATTATTACACTGGTTATTACCATTTAGGAAAAGTTACCACGAATATCACTGGTAACCTTTTCACCCAAGTATTAGAACTTTATAGGACTGATGATCAGACATGATGGAACAAGACCAACTGTTGGACATCCTCAACAAGAGATTTTCAACAAACCAGAAAGGCGATTATTATCACACTGAAATCGGTATCACTACCGGTGTTGTTGTGGATACTGACGACCCGCTACAGCAGGGTCGCTTGAGAGTATTTTGTCCAGCATATGGTGATGATCCAAGTAAAATCTTCCAGCTTCCGTGGGCAGTTTATCTTGCACCGTTTGGGGGAACGATCAATAACAACCAGTTTGAACGTAATGGTCAGACTTCTAATGGTTCTGTGAGCTATGGTTTTTGGGCTATTCCAGAAATGGGAGCTAATGTCGCAGTTGTCTGTATTGATGGTGACATGCGTAGACGTGTTTATCTTGGTACGATCTTCGATCAACAGGAAACCCATACTTTAATTAATGGTAGATATAATTGGGGTGCTGGTGGATCAGCAGATGGTCCACTGACATCTAGTGGTGATCCCATTGAGCCTGCATATAGCAATGCCAAGTCAGCCTATGCTGGAAAGAATAGTTCACCAGAATGGCAGTCCCGTGAGGCTGAATACACTGTTGCGGCTGTCAGTAAAGATGTTAACCAACCACCAACACCAGATAAGTCAAGCTATCTAGATCAGCAGTTTGGTGAGATTAGCGAATTCCAGCAGTTTCCATTCAATAAAGATATTGTTGGTGGTCATGGCTATGATTGGTCAGGTTTCCAACATATCCCATTCAAATCTTCAAGAGCATTCGGCATGTCAACGCCGGGCTTCCACAGCATTGGTATGGATGATCGTATTACAAGTAATCGTATGAAGTTTAAGACATCATCAGGTCATCTATTCCTAATGGATGATACTAATGAGCGCATCTACATAAGAACAAACAAGGGTAATAATTGGATTGAAATGGATTCATCCGGCAACATTGATATGCATTCTGAAAGAAGAGTGTCAATTCATGCTGCGAAGGATATGAACTTTACATCTGATGAAACCATTCGTATGACAGCAACCAAGGGCATTCACATGTATGCCGGTGGTCAGAACTTGAATCCTCCACTATCTGCCGCTCCGGCTGATGGACAGATTAGAATTCAAGCTGCTGATGATTTACATCTTGTATCCAAGAATCTAAGACAGCTTTCATTTGATGACACTATCTTTGAAATTGGTGGAAACCATTGCATGAGTATTGGTGGTACATCAAAGACACAGGTACACGGTGACATCGATTTGATTACTAATGCTGGTGACTTCAACACAACAATTACTGGTAATTATAATCTTGCTGTCACTGGTAATATTGTTGAATTCGCCAATGGTACAGCATCACTATCATCACATGGTGATCTAAGCTTCTATTCATTCTATGGTCAATTGAACATGGGTTCACAGACCGATGTCGTAATGAAGTCTGTCAGTGGTGGTATTACCATGGAATCAGTTGGTGGTAACTCTGGTGGTACTGGTAGTATTACTCTAAAGACACCAAACTCACAGATCGCAGTCAGCAACATTGGTGCAGCTATCTCTACGAACGGTTCAATGAGCATTTCGTCAGGTACAGATATGTCCATCGGTACGAATAAGCCTTCACCTCAGGTGCAGCCATTCCCTGATGAGTCAAAGGTTCCAGCAGTTTCATGTGACAACCTACCTGCTACGGTGCCTATTGCTGGCTTCAGTGGTGCAGACTTGGCCGCTCGTGTAGCTTGGAATGCAGGTTTCCGTGGTCAGTCATTGACAATTGCTGTTGCTATTGCAGGCGCAGAATCAAGCTTTAACTCAAATGCTAAGGGTGACGTAGGTCTTGAAAATGATAAGTGGGGTCCATCCATCGGATTCTGGCAGGTTCGTTCCTTGAAGAACCCATCAGCATACAGCTATCCAGACACATTGCGTGTGGAAACAGCATTGTATGATCCACAAACCAACGCTAACGCAGCATATGCATTCTCATCACATGGTACGAAGTTTGGTGCATGGTCTACTTACACAAGTGGAAATTACTTGAGTTCTGGAAATATGAACCCAGCAGTCACCGCCATCACAAACATGTGTGCCTCAGCAACAACTCCACCACAGGGACTATCAGATTTTATGACTGTTTCTGGTATTACTTCTCGTGAAAGCAACCTTGATCTTCTTGTGGGAACATGTAATGGTGGTTCTGCAATCTCAATCGGTATAGCAGGCATTTCATTGCAGTCCTTAGTAGACATTAACATACATGCTTTGGCTGCAACAGGTTTCGGTGTTAATGGACAATTCTCCGCACCATTGGTCAGCGGTGTTATTAGTCAGGTAAACATGCTTTCAACTGAGTTGAATACTCTTTCCTACTATTCAAGCTTGGCCTTGACTGCGATTGCATCTGCATTGAACGCATTGAGTGGTGGTGCATCAATCCCACACTTCAATCTAGAGTTCCCAATCGATATTCAATCAATTTTACAGGCATTCTCATTGAGTGGTATTTCATTGCCATTGAACTTCACGGCTCTTATTAATATGTTGACTAGCGGCCTATGCCTACAGTTGCCCACGATCCCAGCAATCTCAATCCCAAGTTTTCCGGGTAATGTACAGTCAATCTTCCAGAGTGAAAACTTTAATATAAATGGAGGTACAATCCTATGACTCTAGTAGTAAATGCAGATGTGGTAACAGGATTACCAACTTTTCCAGTAGATGGAGTGTATCAAGCATTCATGCCTAAGATCGCATCACCGGCATGTCTTTCTCAAGCTGATAACGCTCCTTGGACAAATAGAGTACCAGCGCATGAACCATGGGCTAGAACCATGATGGGTAATTCCACTACAAATGGTCCAAGTGATGAGTCAGGGTTCAACACCGGACACGAACCACAGTTCGCAGATGATGGCGGTAAGGCATCTGAGAGCATCAATAGAGTGGAAGGTGATGACACGATACCTCGTGGACAATTCTGGCGCAGATAAATATTTAATTATCGGATATGTAAATGGATCAGTATATTGGGTTTTCTACCCTTGAATTTCAGAATAACAAAAGCCTTATTCTAAAAAATGCCAACTTAATCAAGCAAGACTTGATAAACAACATTTTTACGAAAAAGGGTGAAAGGGTCATGATGACCACCTATGGAACACGAATCCCTGATTTGGTATTTGAACCACTAGATGATGCGACAGTTTACATAGTACAACAGGATATCACTCAGGTTTTCGACAATGACCCTCGTGTTAAGTTGCAAAATCTTTCTGTGATCCCACTTTACGACCAAAGCACTATCATGGTGTTTGCAGACGTTTATTATACGTATTTGAATTTCAGCGATAAACTCGACCTGAATATTAAATTCGTAGACGCTTAAATAAATATTAGAAATTTTGAGGTTATAATGGCACGAGTAATTAACAGAGCGGAAACATGGGAAGCAGCGTATGAGGCTTTCCAACAAGTAAACTTTACCGCATGGGATTTCGATAGCATCAAGAAATCGCTATTGGATTATCTTAAGGTTTATTACTCAGAAGAAGATTTCAATGACTACATCGAATCTTCGGAACTAGTTGTCATTCTTGAGCTATTCGCCTATGTAGGTGAATTGATCGCCTACAGACAGGACATGAATGCTCACGAGAACATTCTAACAGATGCAGATAGAAAAGAATCTGTCCTTAGACTTGCTAAACTTTTATCTTATAATGCCTCAAGAAATCTACCAGCCCGTGGTTTGGTAAAGCTAACTTCAATATCCACAACAGAACAAATCTTTGATTCTCGTGCAGTTGATCTAACTAATAAGACAATTTACTGGAATGACCAGAATAATGATCAGTGGAAGGACCAGTTCCTAACTATTTTAAATAGAGTGCTGGCACAACCATTTGGTACAGTGCTTCCTTCAGATCGCGTACAGGTACAGGATGTCGTCTTCGAACTTTATGGGATGAACAACAATCCATTGACTAATAACGTTATTACTTATAATATTAACGTTACTGGTCAAACCTATCCAATGGAAGTTGTTAGCTCCCAGCTAGATCAGTACGGACCATATGAAAAGCGTCCCGAAAAGAATTTACAGATGAATCTATTGTATTTGTCTGACGGTCTTGGTGACTCATCAGACAACACAGGATTCTTCTTCTTTACGAAACAGGGACAGATTCAGAGAACAACAGCAAGCTTCGATGGTGTTATCCCGAACCAGACTTTTGATATCCTGATTAAGAACTCAAACAACACTGACGTTTGGGTAAACAATATTGATGAAATCACTGACCAGATAATTGTCGGTGACGGTAGTACTGAACTACGCGAAGGTGAATGGGTTAAGGTAGATATTGCAAACTCACAGAATATTATCTTCAACACCAACCCAAATAGAAATAAGTATGAACTTGAAACCCTAACTGATGACCAGTTCAGAATCATCTTTGGTGATGGTAACTATGCTAATATTCCTTCTGGCAAGTTTGAAATTTGGTCAAGAACATCAGCTAATGATGATTTGGTCATCCCTGCCAATGCTATTCAGAACATTTCAGCTTCAGTCCCTTACGCTGATAACAGCGGTAAGCGTCAGACCTTCTCATTTGCATTCTCTCTAGTAGATTCAATTCAGAATGCTGCACCGTCAGAAGATATTGAACACATTCGTAGAACTGCACCTGCTGTGTATTACACTCAGGATCGTATGGTCAACGGACGCGACTATAACGAATTCATGCTTCAGGACAATAGCATCCTAAAGCTACGTACAATTAATAGAACATTTGCGGGTGATTCAAAGTATATTGAATGGCATGATCCAAAAGAGTATTATGATAATGTAAAACTATTCTCTGACGATGGTGTGATTTATTTTAATCAATATAATATTGAACAGCGTATCGCTCCGGGAACATTACCAGCAGCAGACTACGGCGCTAACGTCAATCTTTCTAATGCTTTGATTGCTAATTATCTTGAACCAATCCTTTCAACGGATGACTTTTATGTTAAGTCACTATTGGGTGGTGTTATTCCTTCACTAGTAAGAACTAATTTTACTACAAATGAAAAGGCTCAGATAAGCTCAGCTATTTCAAACGCAGTAAATGCGCCACCTAAGACGGTATGGCTATCATTTAACGTTCAAACAAATAGCTGGTCTGTGGCACTAAATCAACCATTAGACTATTGGGTTTCAGCAGAGTTACAGACTGATGGTTATTGGAATATAACCTTTCTAGGAACTCGCATCATCATGCATAGTGATGGCTTGGATTTCTGGATCACAAATACGAATGCTAAGACGATCACATACGATACTTTAAATGGTAATTATGATCAGATCACTATCTTGGCTGCTAATACCAGTGCTACGGGTCAGATTTTGACCTCAAACTATCCATTAAATGTAACCCAACAATATATCTACGAAACTGGTGAAGAGAAAGGTACTGAAAGTATCCATGATGTTTTACTATTACCGGGTGATATTAATGGTGATGGTATTCCAGATTATATAACACTTTCTTATTTGATATCACCATCGACATTCGTGTATTTCTCAAGAGAATGTACTGATGCGTGCGAGTGGACCTATGTTGCCTACTCAGCATCCACTCAGGCTGCATGGCAGGCTGACCAAGACGCGGGAACAAGTCTATGGAAGAGAGAGCAGGGTAGAGAAGGGATCAACTTCCTATGGATGCACAGAACGCCTAGATACCATCTTGTCGATCCATCAGCAAGTAACATCATGGATGGTTATATTATCACCAGAGGATATTACACATCTTTAAGACAGTGGTTAACCGGAAAGATCGATCAGAAGCCTACATCTCCAACACCATTTGAGTTGAAGTCAAGCTATGATTATCTAATTGAAAGCAAGATGATTTCCGATACCTTGATTCTACATCCCGGTAAGGTTAAGCTTCTATTCGGTAGCAAGGCAAGTGCACAGCTTCAGGCATCTTTCAAGGTTGTCCGCTCATCGAACACATCGATGACAAACAATCAGATCAAGACAGCAATCGTTGATGCGGTCAATACTTACTTTGACATCAATAATTGGGAGTTTGGACAGTCATTCTACTTTACTGACTTATCAACCTATATCCACTCATCATTGCCAAACAATATTTCTTCCGTAGTCATCGTACCTAGCTATTCATCAAATGTATTTGGTGATATGTTCCAAGTTCAGGCTAAAGAAGATGAAATTATTCAACCAAGCATATCGGTTGATGACATTCAAATTGTTGATTCATTGAACCCAAAGACGCTAAGACAGTTTTAATTAAATCACGAATTTTTGTTTAATTCGAACTCAATAAATAGTACGATAAACTATGTCGGACTATAATGAGCGATTACAAGAAACCAAGAACTAATTTAAATGACTTCTTGCCTGAGCAGAACCGTTCTGCTTTCTTAAAGAATCTTAATGAGAATCTATTCAATAGATTTTTGACAAAAGATGAATTCGATCATGTAGTCGGCATCATTGGTGATGCCGACCCTAATAGTCCACTTAAACAGATTAAAGAATCCACTGCTTACCGTCAGTCTGAGCAGTTACAGCCTATTGCCTCAGTACAGGTAGGTTCTGAGAATAATTACCTTTCATTTGAAGATTTCTTAAAGCGTCTTTCTCGTTTAGATGTTGATACATCCAAGTTTGACCAGTGGGGACGTACCCTACAGTTCAACTATGTCCCACCTGTAGATATTGATAAGATCATTAACTATCAGGATTATTACTGGAATGCTGATGATGTCAATGATCTTCCAGATTATATTACAGTAAAGAACCAACAGAATTGGGCTCTAGCTCGTAGTATCGAATTCAAGAAGGCCATCACAAAGGTACAACAGGCATTTCCTGTAGTCATTACTGATAGTCATCGTCTCTACATCACCGGTAATGCATTGGCTAGCTTTACGGCTGGTGACTCTATTCTATTGGCCGCACCAAATAACGTACTAGCGATCAATGTTATTCAATCCATTAGTTTGAATCCTGCTACCGGAAGATCAGAAATTCTTCTAAGAGATAGCATGGATGGTAGTGCGTACACATCCATCTACAACTTTGAAATTGACATAAAATCAATCAACTCAGATAATTCATTCACCGTTGCTGGTGATTTAACAAATATTTTCACCGCAGGCTTTGTTTTCCTAACTCTTCATGATGCTGATGAGAGAAACGTTCTATGGACAACAGTTAGTGCCACATTCAGCACGAGCAACAACTCTACTAAGATTGTTGTCGATAAGACCATCGAAGCAAATGCTTCTTATAAAGAAATTTCTTTACTGCCTATGGCATCATTAGCTGATGCTGAATACCAGTCAGTAAGTGGTGATGGTGATATCAATTATAATAGTCCATGGGATAATACCTATTTGGGTTCCTTGATATGGTTTCGCGACCTTCCAATCCTTTCCTCTGGTTCTGGTTACAGTCAGTTGGGTGATCATGGTATCTATGATAATGCATTTAATTTTATTAATATGCAGATTAGACCGGGTGATACCCTACAGTTAACCAACGGCCCTATTACTGGTGAGTACCAGATCATTTCAGTTGAACAGAACTTTTTGGGCATTGACTCAAGTATTAGAATGTTCACAAAGACTGGTCTTCAGTACAACATCTTAAGACAGACAATCTATGATTATCTGATCAATGACGTAGCACCTACCTTCCCAAATCTTTATGATTTGTGGGTTAATTCTACAAATGATACACTTAACCAGTGGAATGGCTCTACATGGCAGGTTGTTGTAGAAAACATTTCCATTCTTGTTTCAGCCGCACATCAGAGATATAAGCTATCGTTAAAACAGACTGATGCATGGTCTGTTTCAAATAAGTGGGTGCATAAGAATCAGCTAACATCTTTCTCTGGTAAATCTCGTGCACAGCTTCCAATTATCGAATTTGATCCTTTCCTAGAATTGACCGATACTTCATATGCTGAATACGAGTGGAAGTACAGAAAGCTTGCTACTGACTTGTACAGTACCACAACAGCACAACCTAGTTTGTTTGAAGTATCTGATGTAACAATCACTAATGCCACCAATCCAGAATTTATCTTTGTAAATGCCAGAACTCTTCTTTTAGATAAGAAGTTTGGTAATTTGGTAAATGATATTCTTCCGGGTTCTCGTGTGAGATTGACAGGCTTTGCAAACAATACTGGATTGTATTACGTAGACTCAGTTCAATTCAAGCAGCCAACTGTCACTTCAGCGTTCCAGACTTACATTCGTTTAACTGAAAGTGTACCAAATCCATTCGATCTAAAGATTGGTGCTAGTGTTGGTCCAGAGAAGACCTCACAGGGTGACACATGGGCTGGATTTGATAAACATTGGATTTTCTATGGTATGAAGGATATTACGGCATCTAGCGTAAGTCCAACCAAGAATCCTATGTTGGATATCTTTGTTAAGTCATATGTTGACACAACCTATAACTATGAGACCAACGTAGGCCTAGTATGGCAGACGCTTTCATACTTGAATGATGGTAATTACGGTGCTGTTATTCGTTTTGATGACAGCCTACATTCATTAGTTCTTTATGATGATTATCAGGAAGGTGACATCCGTGTTTATCTAAACGGTGTCCGTCAGTACGGTAACTTCCAAGATGTCCGTTCAAACATCAATAGTGACTATGTTGGAACCATCGTATTTGATTCAAATGTTGTCTTTAACAGAGGTGATGCAATCCGTGTCGAACTAGGTGAATACACCATAGAAGATATCGGCAGAAGAGCATTGCGTTTAGTCACAAACACAAATCTTGTTGATACTACACTTCCTTATGATTTGGTTAATATCACCAGATATCGTAAGCTTGAGCAGGATAAGCAGGATAAGAATATCTATCCATACTTCAACGTGTATGACGTTGAAGGTAACCCAAAGCAGATTGCTTCTCGCATTTTTATGTTCAGAGAAGATCAGTCCTATGACATTAATTCTTACATTTTAAAGAGAATTGTATTTGATGCTGATACGAAGGACTATGGGTTTGTCCAAGAATTGTCAGACACTACTACGGGCGAATTGTACTCATACAAGAACTTCTCGCAACCTAACTATCCTCTCCAAACGATTTGGAAGCGAGGCGTTAATAATGAACAGTATGTTCCAAAGCAGTTGTCTGATGGTTCTTGGGACATTCCAAATCCTTGGTTCTACAACATCAATCATGAACTTAGATCAGATATTAATCTGACTGAGTTGTACAAGCATTTCTCATCAATTATTTCTTTACAGAAAGTACCGGGTGTTGCCAACTCTGCCAACATTAACCAGATTTACTTGAGTGATAATATCAACTTTGGTATTGGTGGTACGATCAAGGAACATAATAACGGTCTTGATCTATCAGTGTCTTCAACATTTGTTAACAATGTCACGCCATTGATGTTGATTCAGTTTGCACATGATCAATATATCAATTCATATAATTATATTCAGGAAGAGTTTACGAAGAATGTTGTTGATTACCTAACAGGCAACACAACTCTAGCAAATCTTTCAACCATCCAGACTAAAGTAAACGATGTCCTTAGAGCCAGTTTTGAATCAAATGAAAAATTTGATGAATGGTTTGGTGATAGTACAACCTATAATGATGCAACACGTCTTGGTGTTAAGAGTTGGATTGCAACTCTACCATACCTAGGATTAATGGGTAAGTCAGCACCATATACATTATTTGATTCTAAGCGTGGTATTAATAGTGTCGCCTGTCATGATGGACATTTACAGGATGTGTTGATTCAGCCATCAGTTGTTCAGTCATTCATGATTAAACTAGCCAAGGCTGGCGTTACAACACAGACCATAACTACGGATGCTACAGCGTTCCCATCAGCAACATCTGGAACCATAGTGATTCGTGTTAACACAACATCAAAGACAAGAAATGTTTACAGATTGGCTACCTCAGGTAAGTGGGAAATTGTCAATTTTAATCAGATTTTAGCAACTGCTGTATTGAGTATCGAGCAGGCATTGTATGATGGTTGCCCAACATTTGATAAGATGAATTATGATTTTGATTCTGTAACATCAGATTCTCGTTTTGTTTCATTGAACAACACTCAATTCAGTATATGGGCGAAGGCAAATGGTATCAAGTCTCCATTATTGAATTCAACATTTGCTCAGAATAACGCATTCACTTGGAATTACGAGTTCACAACGATTGAGAGTGATCCAGTTTCAGGATTACCAACTTATAATTCTGCTGCTAGTTACCAGAAGCTATACCGAAACCTATATGGAACATCATTCCCTAACCTTGAGCCATGGAAGCTACAGGGATATACTGATATCCCTTCATGGTGGGTTGTAACCTATGCCGATGATTCGGGTACTAGAAAGTGGAAGTCCATCATGTGGACAAACATTGTTAATGGTACGGTTCCAACAGGTAGACTACTACCAGATGGTAAGACAACATCTACTGGAATCATCAATCAAATCACAAAGAAATTTACTTATATTCCAGTAAACATGGATGGCACCAGCACATCTGATGGTTATGCATCAGATGATCTATTACCACCATACTGGAATAGTGGCAATTCAACCAACCCAAGAATCAAGACACCATTTGATGCTAATTCTGAACAAACAGTAATTACACCAAATGTCGATTACACATTTGGTGATGGTAATCCAAATGAATGGGAATGGCAGACATCAGCACAGGGACTATATGACAAGCTAATTGTAGCTTTCAAGATCGATCCTATTACTTTTATGCATGATACTTTCAACGGTGACAACTTCCGCAAGATTAACTGCTTGGATGTTGATGCAACCACAAAGAAAGTATTCTCACACACAGACACCATTTTCCATGGTGATTTGGATTCTGATGGTAATGTATTCTATTCAAATGGTCTGAACCAATGGTATGTTCAGTACAATAGATATCACGGTTTTGATGGTGAAGCTTCAGAATTTAAGCCAGTGTGGAAGAATTGGGATACACAGCTTTCCTATCTATTCTCTTCCTACATTGACACTCCAAGTCTCGATGTAGATAGTCAGATTTTTGATATCACAGGAAAAGATTATACTGTAAACGTTAAGAAAACCTATGGTTTCGAAGACCAGTGGTTGGATGCGTTGAATGCATCGGTCCTAAGCGTCCCTTCAAAGTACTCTAAAACCCGTGACAATGGTGTAGGTTGGACAGTACAGTTCGATTCAACATCACAGACTGGTAGAAATATTAGCTTCTATGGTAAGGAAAACTTTGACTTCCGTGTTGTCAAGAACTCAAATATCTTTGAAATCTTCTCTTACAGTATTGCAGATATTGGTATCACTGAACCAAAGATTTATGTCACCGCAAACTATGCTGAAACTGTACAGTTGGATGACCTAACAGGCTTCACTGGTGCTTCTCAGTACTCCGCGACCGCCACCATTGGTAGTGTGGGCTACCCATTGATACTAACAGCCTCTAACGCTGCTACGATTGCTGATGCTATCGACACTATCAATATTCAGTTGAATAATGTTGGTATTGCATTCATCAACAATGGTAACATTTCAATTCAGGCTAACGGTAACATAAGTATTACCGACAATGGTTTGTTTGCAACATTACATAATACATATGGTGGATTCTCAAACCAGATAAACACCGGCTATGAATTTGACAAGTATTTTGATTTGTCAGGTAACTTGACGGGTGTTCTTTATGAAGGTGTTGATTTCACGGTCACAAGTTCAACACAATTTGATGGCACCTACACTATCAAGTCTGTTTACTATAACATTCAGGATTCTATTACAAGAATATTCGTCAACGAATCTGTCACTCTGACATCAGGTACTAAGGATGGTTTGGTTGCACCAACTTCTAGAAGAACACTTCCAACCACATGGGTTGCTGGTACAGAACTATATCTAACTTCTGATGGTATGCTACCAACACCATTTGATGATATGACACCATATTACTTGATTCCAATAGATTCTTATAGATTCAAGTTAGCTGGGTCAAAGGATGCTTCGCTTAAGGGTACTGGTGCTATCACTGCATTGACTGATGCAACATCACAGCAGTATGTTGGAAGAATTCAGACAACATTTAAGGCTCTAGGTGGAACCAATGCATCAAACTCATGGAGAGTGCACCACTCTGACACACGCCAAGTAATGGATATGGCACAACCATTGTACATTTCTGGTGTTCAGCAGATGGTTGACTTCATCAGTGGTTACTCTGATTACTTGGAAAGCATTGGATTCTCAACCAACACAACCGATATTGCTAACTACGATGACCAGACTGGCCGTCAGAACTCATGGCAGGTTGAGATGGAGAAGTTCATTAACTGGCTATATGTCATTACATCCAGCCGTCAAACTGATGATCTAATCTATCAGGTAACCCCTGACTACCCAAACAGCAGATTCCTATACAGTCAGAGTAATATAAACATTGCTAGCGCGCAGGCTGGTATCTATCAGCGTGTGATCTTGATGCCAGTTGAGGATGGGACTCTACCAGAACCATTCAATAATCCATTGAAACAGCACATCCCATACTATGTCATCAAGTCAAATGACGGAAAGGGATTCCAGTTGGCTTATACTAATACCGATGCTGGATCAGGTAACTATATTCCATTAGGCACTCCGGGCGTTGGATCAGTATTCTTCAAGATTTACAAAGATCAAGCTGAATATCCTGAATTTGCCTTGAATCCATACAAGAAGGCAGTATCTATTAGTCACCCACAGGGAATTTTGTCAGATATTATTTCAAATGACAGAAAAGACATCCTAACTAACCAGAAGATTTATGATCAGACTGGTAGAGCTATAACGCATGATATGTTGATGGTCCTAAGAAAGGATGAATCAAGCCAAGCATTCCTAACTGATGCTATGGTTCGTGCTAATGCTATCGTTACCGATCCTGCTTATATCGCTGGTATGCACGTATTCATCGATGGTTATGAGCATGTTCTCGTATTCAATGATTATTCAGTTTCAAATAACCTGATTTATGACTCATTCTTAGGTCTGAGAACTCAGCGTTTCTTCCTTGAATTTAACCGTTCACCAAACATGACATTACGTCCAAACGTTGGTGGTTTCGTAGTACACAATGATGACTTGATGCAGAACTTTGAATCTGCGGTCAATGATCTTCGTTATATGTACGACACCTATAATGTGCAAGAATCAAAGCTTCTAACACAGCGTGTTAGAAAGTCTATGGGTTATGATGGTCAGCCAGAATATATGGCTGATCTTAACATTAACCCTAAATCTTCCTTTATCTTCCACCGTGGTATGATTCAGAATAAGGGTACAAATCTCTCAATCGATGCCTTCACAAACCAGTCTCTATTCAATGGCGCAGAGTTAGATGAATTTTGGGCATACAAATTGGCACGCTTCGGTGATTCCAAGGAAAAGAACTACATCGAATTCAAGTTGACTCGTGAAGATTCAATTAAGAAAGAACTACGTGTAGAATTTGTAAATCCTGAAGAAAATGCGTTCAACAGTACATTCACAACAATCAGCCTTGCAGATACGACAAGATGGTGGGATCAACCAGACGTATTGGATAAGATGGCTCCAAGCAAGTCATTCTATTTCAACACCAGAGTTACCGCTATTTCCGAGCATCAGGAAAGCAATCTTAAGTTAGTAAATGGTAATTATCTGTTGGCTTTGGATAATGTATCTGATGGCGTTATCATCACATACTTTGACACCATCAGCGGTAACACAAAGCAGATGGTTAATCTAACCGATTACCAATTAATCAATGCTAAGACTGTTATGTTCACAACTAAGACGATCCCAACCAACTATGTGAACATCACAGTAAGTTCCTTGACTTATGACTATAATGCCCACACACCAACTGTCTTCGTTGACAAGGCTGCTGGCGTTATCGTAAATCAAATTGCTATCTGGAACCCAGCATTCGGTCAGTACAATCAGTACCCGTATTCTTTAATTGATATTAAGAGTGCTACCGATCCAGCGGTCTATGAAGTAGACTTCACTGGCGGAACATATAATTATATCTGGAAAGAAGGTAAGAATGACAAAGTATGGTTAGACCTATCGGCTGAAGCCTATCTACCATATTACGATGCAGGTATCTACCCTAATATCGATGATAGAATCACTAATTGGGGTAAGTTAGCTGACTTTGGTTCGCTAACCATGTATCAGTGGACTGAATCTACTGTTCTACCATCATTGTATGTTGATACCTTCCCAAATACTGGTACACCTAAGACCAACCTATACAAGAACACTGGAACACAGAATGCTCCTGTTTGGGTTATCCAGAAGCCAGCACAGTTTGATGTGATTACAGGATTTGTCGATAATTCTACCGTTGTTCCATTTACTGGTTCTGTAAATGTTTATAGAAATGGTATCTTTGACATGGTATTGGATTTGACACAGGTTACGTTGAACCAGTACGCACATGGTGCATTGATCCCTAATCAGACCATTAAGCCTTCTGTGCAAGATTACATTACTTTGATTCTACCAGTTGCAACACCTACACAGGATGACTTAACTAATTTGGTTTACAAGTATGACACACCATACTCAACCTCAATTAGCGTTAACGAAACCAATGGTGATGAAATTACCTATTACTACTATTGGGTATCTAATAAGGTAAACAAGATTACAAGCACTTCAAATTATACTTCAACTATTCGTCAGGCTCAGAAGGATTTGATCAACAATCCAAATCCTTACATGATCCTAAGCGGTCTGCGTTATGCTGATGATGGTTTCGGTGTTGTGTTTGGTAATGCATTTGATACAAACCCATATGATTTACCTGTGAGATATTCACAGTTGGTTATCCGTGGCTTAAAAGGCTTGGTAAGCGAAGATGAAAGATATGCTCTAAGATTCACAAGAGACTTCACATTACGAGACAGACTTCCAGTCAATGGTGATATCTACAACTATGCTTCAACTAATGGTTTAACATCACCACTTGGTTTGAAGAATGTCCATTATGAGTGGAAGCTATTCCGTGAGAAGCAGACTCAGAAAGTCGATATGTTCCTATGGGAAAAGCTAATATCATCATTGGTAGGCTATCCAGTTGTAAATAAAATCATAGACTCTTCAACACGAATCCCAGCATTGGATCGAATTCTATTCGATGGTATCTACGGTACTGATACTCAATATGGTTTGGGCGATGAACAGATTTTTGTTTCATCTGAACTAGGTCTAGGAACCATTCAGGCTATTTTGAATGAC